>Ga0115011_10001267_pt1 | contig 18311 bp, 14 predicted proteins | sample TroAtlMetagenome_2_FD_88705 | JGI IMG/M metagenome (GOLD analysis project Ga0115011, IMG submission 88705) | Marine eukaryotic phytoplankton communities from Atlantic Ocean - Tropical Atlantic ANT8 Metagenome | ecosystem: Environmental > Aquatic > Marine > Oceanic | place: Tropical Atlantic...
AGGCGCATATTTTATTACTAAAGAAGTTGCTAAAAAATTAATAAAAGAAAAAAAACCTGGCTCATTAATCAATATTTCTTCTCAAATGGCTTACGTTGGTGGGATTGATAGAGCTGTTTACAGTGCTTCCAAACACGCTGTTGAGGGATTTACTAAATCAATGGCTATTGAGTTTGGCCCATATAAAATAAGGGTTAATACAATTTGTCCTACTTTTATCAAAACTGCTCTCACTATTGCTACATTTGATGATCCTGAAAAAATTAACTGGGTGAAAAGTAAAATAAAATTGGGTAGAACAGGCGAAGTTGAGGACATAATGGGTGCAGTAGTTTATTTAGCATCAGACGCATCATCGCTAGTAACAGGGACATCAATATTAATTGATGGTGGCTGGACTTCTGGATAGTTTAATTAGAAGTTCATTTCTGAAATATAAAAAGATTTAAATTATTCAATGAAATATCTCTCACTTGAATTTTTATTATGCACTATGTACATACCAGTACAAGTGTTTGCAGATATATGGGAAACTCTTATGGCTTATAATCTCAAATACTGAAGTTTCTCTTGTTTACAGGTTATTGAAACACTTGCTATTAACATCTTTTTTTTCGAAGTTTCATTTATTATTTGGATAATTTTGGAAAATACTATTGGGATAAGAATAAGTAAGGAGGCAGAAAAAGAAGGTACTGATAAAGTAGAAGTCAGTGTTAAAGCATATATGATTAGAGATTGATTATAATTATATTAAATTTTTTTCTTATTATCAAAAAACTACTATTTTTAGTAGGTTTTTTTTATATGATTTTAAAGTTTTTATTGGTAAAACTTATTTACCCAGCTAAAATTAGAACGTACTTATTAAAGATATAAATTTAATTAATTGCACACATCTTAATGAAAAAAATTAATACACAAGAAGAATGGATTAATAGAGCAAATGAAGTTTTGCCAGCTGCTGGTTTTGGAAACTTTGAAAATGATATAATTATAAAAAGTGGAAAAGGCAGCAAAGTTTGGGATGAAGACAACAATGAATATATTGATTACTTAATTGGATCTGGACCAATGCTTCTAGGTCATGGCCACCCTGAAGTAATGGAAGCTATATTTGAACAACTTCCTAAGGGCATGACTTTTTTTGCAAACAATTCAAAAGGGATAGAATTGGCAGAAGAAATCTGTAGTGCTGTTAAATGTGCTGAAAAAGTTCGTTATGTAAGTTCTGGTGGCGAAGCTGATATGTATGCAATGAGACTTGCAAGAGCTTACACTGGAAAAGATAAAATACTAAAATTTGAAGGTGGATATCATGGAATGAGTGCTGAGGCTCAAATGAGCTTATCGCCGTCAAATTCAGTAAACTTTCCACAACCTGTTCCAGATAGTGCTGGAATACCGAAAAATGTTGAAAATGATGTCTTAATAGCACCCTTCAATGATCTGAGTTTTATTGAGTCTATAGTTGCAGAGTATAAAGATGAGTTAGCAGGAATAATCGTTGAGCCACTCCAAAGAATAATCCCGCCATTACCTGGTTTCCTTGAAGGACTCAGAAAAATATGTAGTGACAACCATATCATTCTAATTTTTGATGAAATTGTTACTGGTTTTAGACTATCTTATGGTGGCGCTCAGGAAAAATATAACGTTACTCCAGATTTATGCTCACTTGGAAAAATAATTGGTGGTGGTTTCCCATTAGCTGCAATTGCTGGATCAAATGCAATTATGTCTCACTTTGATCAATCGATTGTTGGAAAAGATAAGTGGCTTATGCAAGTAGGAACTTTATCTGGAAACCCAATTGCTTCTGCGGCTGGATTAAAAACAATGGAAGTCCTTAGAAGGGAAGGAATGTTTGATAAGCTCATTAATTGTGGAAAAGAAATTATGAGTTGCATGTCTGAAAATTTAAAAAAAGCAAGTGTCCCTCATAGAATTGTTGGAGACCCAACATTATTTGATGTTCTGTTTACTGGAGAAGAAATAAACAATTATAGAGATGTGAAGAAAGCAGATTTAAAGCTAAATGCACTTTTTAATAAAGGCCTAAGAAAAAGGAACATTTTTAAAGCTTCTGCCAAATTATATCCTAGCCTGGCAATAACAGATGAGGATCTTTACAATACCAAAGAAGCTATTCATGATGCAGTCCTAAATTTAGTTTAACTATCTAGTCCTGTAGAACCGTAAAGCCATTCAATATTATCATACCATTCATCTTGTGATTTAGATTTCATTATTTTATTTCTCAATAAAGCATGTACACCGTCAGGGTGATAGACATGCTTACCTATTTCCCTAGAGTGTAATTGCACTCTTGCAGTTCGTAAGTTCCTTATATTTTGATAGTTTATTAAGGAATTTTCAATATCATCAAGTCCATTTTTCATCTGCTCTGATAGACAAACAGCATCTTCAATAGCCATGCAAGCCCCCTGAGCTAAATACTGAAGCATAGGATGAGCGGCATCACCTAATAATGTGACTCTTCGGTCCACCCAATTTGTTATTGGGTCACGATCACATAGAACCCAAAGTTTCCAATCTTTACCTCTTTCAATTATTTGTCTTGCTATCTCATTAACATGCTCAAAACCTTTTCTTACAACTTCTTTAGAAACTAATTTACCTGCTACTGGTTCAGGAGCATCATTATGGGAAGTAACAACCAGATTAAACGAATTTCCACCGTGAAGGGGGTAATGTACTATATGGCATTTAGGTCCAGCCCATAGTGTTGCGGCATTCCATCTCAATTCTTCTGGCATATCTGCATAAGGGATTACTGAACGATAGGTTGTATGACCAGATACCCTAGGGGGTCCGTCACCTACTAACTGATTCCTAATCTTTGACCATAACCCTTCTGCGCCAATAAGAGCTACTCCATTAATAAGAGTGCCGTCATCAAGATTAGCAGACACTATTTCATCTTCTTGGTAATATCCTATAACATTTGCGTTTGTCTGAAGTTCTATCAAATAGTTGTCTACACATGCTTTTAAAAAAACACCATGTAAATCACCTCTATGAACAACTGCATACGGATTTTTAAATCTTTCTCTAAATTTTTCTCCAAGCGAGATCCGCGTAATTTCATTCCCTTTTATTGCATCCATTAAAATTAGGTCATCAATATAAACAGATAGTTGTCTAGCCTGATCGCCTACTCCAAGATAGTCAAAACCATGAAATGCGTTAGGTCCTAGCTGAATGCCTGCACCAATTTCTCCTAGTTTTGATGATTTCTCTAAAACTATGGATTTAATTCCATGCTGAGCTAAACCGAGAGCTGTAGCAAGCCCTCCAATACCTCCTCCAACAATTATAAATCTATTATCTTTTTTTATAGTCATTTCAAGACTATTCATAATCTGGTTGCTGGGATGGATGTGCATCTTTAAATGCATCTAATTGGCAACAATTATTATAAATCGCTGTGAGTTTAGGCATGTCTGACATGTTAATATTAAATCTTTGGGCTGAAAAGATTTGTGGGACTAAACAGATATCAGCAATTGTTGGTTGATCTCCAAAACAAAAATTAAAGTTTTTGTTTTTTTTTATAATTTCTTCACACTCTGTTAGGCCTCCACCCAGCCATCTTTCTAACCAATTATTTACTTTTTTATCATCCTGATTAAATTCATCTTTAATATAATTTTGAACTCTCAAGTTTTGCATAGGGTGTATTTCACATGCAATACTTTGAGCAAAAGCCCTAACCTGTGCTCTTAAATTGATGTCTATTGGTAAAAGTTTAGGTATTGGATATTTATCATCCAACCATTCAATTATTGCTAAAGATTGAGATAAAACAAAACCATTATCTTCTATTGAGGGCACCAAAGATTGAGGATTTATTCTCTTGTACTCTGGGCTATTTTGTTGCCCTCCATCTTTTCTTAGATGAATACTTATAAAATCGTAGTCTATTTTTTTTAAATTAAATGCAATCCTGCATCTGTAAGCAGCAGAACTCCTAAAGTAACCATAAAATTTAATCATTCATCATTCCTAGGCTTTTTAAATTACAGAGACCTTTCTTCAAAATATCCAAGCTTCTCTTGAAGAGGCTTGTCATGGATATGAATTAAATATGTATCCTCTTCGATAATGTGTTCAATTTTTGCAAATACTGGAGCTGTGAATGTATCTTTATTTCCCCAATTGATAACTTCGTCATTAATTTTAGTTTTCCCTTTTCCTTTAATAATATGAAATGCAGATGAGATAGATAGAACACTATCATTTATAACTGAACCTTTTTTAATTTTTAATCCAGTAAAGCCCATTGTTGGTAAAACACTTTGACCATTTTCTGGATTAACATAATCCACAGATACAATCTTATCATTAGTATTATTTGAAAGTTTATTTAAAACTTCTTCTGTTTTTTTCCAGGGGAATCGCATCATAGGATATTTAATAGATGATCTTTTTCCTTGAATAACAGGAACTAAGCCTGAAGATAAATATTCTAATTGACTTGAGTCAGGTTTGTTCTTTGGAGTTTGCAAATCAGTTTCTTCAGAATAAGAACCTTCTAAATATACAAATAGAGGTAAATCAAGGGCATCAAGCCATATAACAGGCTTATCACCTTCATGACCGTGATCATGCCATTCTCCACCTGGTGTTAAAACTAAATCACCCTCTTCCATAGGAAGTTTTTCACCATCTACAACCGTATATCCACCTTCACCCTCTATAATGACTCTTGCTGCTGATGGTGTATGCCTATGAGCTGGAGCACTCTCGCCTGGTAAAAGAAGCTGCATTCCCAAATAAATAGTTGAAGTAGCCTGCATAGCTCCTACACCACGACCAGGATCAGACAACACCAGAACTCTCCTTTCAGCCTTTTCAACGGGGGTCAACTCACCTGCTCTTAAGAGTAATTCTTTTATTTGATTATAATCCCAAAATCCTGGCTTAGTGACTGGATTAGGAATGCTATGGGGCAATACATTTCTCATCATGGGCCAAAGTGGAGCAACACCAGCTTTGTTTAATTTTTCGATATATTCTTTTGGTAAATCTTCAATAGTACCTAAATTTGATGCCATCAGTTTTTATCTCCAAATATTTTTTTTGGTTAATAATATATAATTATAAGTCTTTAAAAAGTAATAATTCAACTAAAAGCTATAAAGATAAGGCCAACTGCAACAGCTAACGCTGCAATAATTCTCAAACCCCAAGGCCTTTCTCTAAAAATTATTAATCCAATCATAGAACCGAATATTACTGATGTCTCTCTCAATGAAGAAACAATTCCCAAAGGTGTGTATACCTTTACAGATATAATTATTGCATATGCTAAACATGATAGTGAACCTCCTAATGTACCGTATATAAAAGTACTTCTATCAAGAGAATAGTCTGTTCCTTTAGCAATTTTCCAAAAGATAAACATTCCAATTATCCCCTCTAAAATAAACAACCAGCCAATATAGCCAAGTGCTGAGTTTCCTTCTCTAGCACCGATTCCATCTAATAATGAATAAGCAGCGATACAAAACCCAGCTAACAAAGCAAAATTTAGTGCTTTATAAGATAGTGAATTTAAAAGACTGTACAAAGATAAAATGATTATCCCAATACATATAAAAATAATACCAATAAGGCCATTCCCTAGAGGGAGTTCACCTATGAATAAAAATGCTCCTAAAGTTACTAATAATGGAGCGACTCCGCGCATTAAAGGGTAAACAAAGCTTAAGTCACCCCATTTATAACTTTGGTATAGAAAATATAGATAAAATGTATGAACAACAGTAGATACTATTATATAAGGCCAAGCACCTAAACTAGGTGTTGTTGCAAAGAAAAGTAAAATAATTCCAAATATAAAATGAGCAAAACTTATCAAAAATACAATATATGCCTTTTTATGATTGTTTTTTACAAGAGAGTTCCAAAGTGCATGAAAAAATGCAGCACATAGAACCAAAAAAAAGGAATTTAAAGTAATCATAAAATAAAGTTTTTAAATATAACTTTTAATAGGTCGATAATAGTTCTTGAGCAACCCACTTATTAAAATGATGTGTAGGATTATCCATAATAGGAGAAAAATTACCTCCGTTGAAAATTGGAGATTGCCTTCCATCTTGCATGCCTTCAATAATACTTAAATCCTCTGACTGTATACTATGCCATTGTTTATAATTTTGCTCTCTTAATGACTTAAATTTCTTTGACTTTGCTGCCTCTTCACCTACGTAATATATATCCATATGTTCTTTGGTAAAATTATGACTAATTGGCTCTAACCAATAAACATAATAATGATCTCTGTGAATGCCCAACATAACATTAGGGAATAGAGCTACATATTCGGCAATCTTTTCATTTTCTTTTGGCCAGTTTGGAAAGTTTGGAAAAGTTTTTCCACCTTCAAACCTCGGATTATAGACTAGTGTGCCTTGCCCAGCAAATCTATTAGGTAGGCCTTGAATATGATAATGATCTTCTAGTTTAGAATATGAATTTAAACCGGGATGAACCCATGGCAAATGATAGCTCTCACAATAATTTTCAATTGCAAACTTCCAATTGCATTTAGCTTCTAATAAAAAATATCCACTATCACCAGCATGCTCGATAAGGGATTGATCTTCTTCTGGCCAAAACTTTGACCATCTTTGATTTAAAGGATTAATGTATTCTTCAAATGGAATTTGATTGTTAGAAATATTTACGAAGATCATATCTAACCATATATGGGATCTTACTTCGTGAAGATTGCTATTGCTTTTATCAAATCCCTCTGCATCATTTTTATCCATGCCACCTAAATGAGGTGTGGAAATTAATTTCCCATTTAAATCATAAGCCCATGAATGATAAGGGCACCTTAAAGCATTTTTAATACGGCAAGACTCTTGAAGTAATTTATAGCCTCTATGGCTACAAACGTTATGAAAAACTCTAATTTTATTGTACTTATCTCTTAAAATAATCAAAGGTATTCCAAGTAAGTTAAAAGGAGTGGCATCTCCAATATTTTTTAAAGAGCTTGCAACACCTATAACAACCCACTTATCTTCAAATAAATATTTTCTCTCGTATTTAGTATAATTTCCTCCTAAATAGCATTCGTTAGGAAGACCGTGAGCTTTTTCTATTGAATTACAGACTATATCAAGTTTTTCAGCAGGCACATAATTGCTTAGTTTTTCCATTTCACACCCAATTAAAAATCAGTTTTAACTCCACCTTCAGATTTTCTTTTCTCAACAAAAGAACTCAACTCCTCCTTTACAGAAATATCCATTTCAGGTGGTTCAAACTCTTTTAGTATTTTTTTCCAAACTTTGTTGGCTCTTTGATGCGTCCACTCGGAACCATCTTGTTCCCAAGCTTCATAATTTCTCCAATCAGAAAGAAACGGTGAATAAAATGCATCAGTATACCTTTCTTGGGTATGATCACATCCAAAAAAATGTCCGTTAGGTCCTACATCTTTAATTGCTTCAACTGCTAGAGATCCCGGTCCAACATCAGAAATTTTTGGATCAAAGTATTTTTGAAATTGTTGCAGAACCTCACAATCCATTATAAATTTTTCATAACTGGCAATTAGTCCACCCTCTAACCATCCAGCAGAATGATACACAACATTGATACCGCTTGTACTTGCAGCCCACATACTATTCAGGCTTTCCCACATGGCTTGACCATCTGGTGCATTTGCTGCACAAGCATTAGAAGCTCTGATTGGCAATCCATAGTATCTAGCCATCTGGCCACTCATTTGAGTTGCCCTTATATATTCAGGCGTTCCAAATGCTGGGGCACCGCTTTTCATATCAACATTAGAAGTAAACGTGCCAAAAACACATGGGGTGCCTGGGTTAATATATTGTAACAAGGCAATTGCAGCCAGTCCCTCAGCTACAGACTGAACAACAGCTCCAGCCATAGTAACAGGAGCCATGGCCCCTGCTAGAGTAAATGGCGTAACAATTACTGGTTGACCTCTTCTGGCAAAGCGCATTGCCCCGTCTAGCATAGGTTGATCGTGTTTCAAAGGAGATGATGAATTAATATTAGTATAAATTCTTGGTTTTGAAAAAAACTCTTTTTCAGAAAGACCTGAAGCAATTTTTGCCATTTCAATTGCATCTTCAACTCTTTGACTTCCTAAAGAGTAGGCATGACAAACCTTATCAGTTAAAGTTAGTTTTTCATAAAGGCAGTCTAAGTGCCTAATTGATGCGTGAATATCAACAGGTTCAACTGGATAACCTCCTGCTAAGTGAATGCAATTGAAATACTGAGTGAGTTTCATTAAGTCTTTGAAACTTTCAAAGTCACCTACTCTTCTTCCTCTGTCTAGGTCCATTACATTAGGCGGAGAAGAAACATTTACAAAAGCCATATTCCTGCCACCAATTTTTACTGTTTTCTCTGGATTTCTTGGTATAATCTCAAACTCTGTTGGTGCTTTTGAAACCATTTCTCTGACCCAATGTCTATCCATTATTACGTTGCCAGTACTTTGATCTACAGAGCAACCAGCTTCATTTAATATACTTTTTGCCTCTTCATTGAGAAATTGAATACCGATCTCTTCAATCACTTGCATTGCAGCATTATCAATAGCTTCAATTCCATCAGCATTTAAAGGTTCTATGAAGTTATCTGTATTATAGGGAATAGACCAATCTAATTGATCAATAGCTTTCTTAGATTGCCTAGCAGATTTTCTAGATCTTCCTCCAGATCTTCTGGCTAATTTTGCTTCCATTTATTAATCCTATTAAAAAAATGAATGGTTTTTTGTTTTATTACTGTTTACAAATTCCTCAAGTATTAATGAAGAAGTGTTTATATCGTTTTCCATTGGACGATCGTCATTAATTTTGTCAATAGAATTTCTAATATTTTTCCAAATACTTTTTGTTACTTGAGATATTTTAATAGAATTTAATACATTCTCATATCTCATATCTAATGCTTGGCATGCTACAAGACATTCCATACCAGAAATAAGTTTAATTAATTGAGATTGCTTTATTAATTTTTTTGCTGAAGAAGGCGTCATCGTCGACATATCTTCAACACTGTCAGAAACTGGACTAGAATCAAAAGTTATAGGTAAAGCTAAGTGTCTTATTTCAGCCAATATAGATGCAGCAGTTTTTTGTGAAGGAGCAAATCCAGCTGACTTGCCTCCTACTGGCGATAAATAACTATTCAAACCAGAAAGCTTACTATCCATGAGTCTTTGCATTCTTTGAACTGAGCCATTTGAAATCATAGCATTAGAAAGCATAATACTTTCCATTGAATATGATAAAGCTGGATTATGAAAATTTGGGGTTGAATAAAGACTATTTTTACCTAAAACTACAGGGCTATCAGTAGTGCTGTTTAATTCATTTTCCCAATAAGAAATTGACTGTTTAATATTTGTAATTGCAAGTCCATGGCAGACTGAAATTGTTCTAAATGATAATGGGTCTTGAATTCTTCTTGGTGCAACTTTTAGCGAATTTAAAATATTATTAAACCAGTTTGCGCATTCTTTCTGGTTTGGGGAATGTCTAAGTCGATTTATCTCAGGAGAAAATATTTTTATATTAGCTTGAAATGCCTCAATAGATAAAAGAGAAGAAAATTGTAGCATCATTAAAGAAATTTTAGCCTGATACAAAGCTTGTGCAGACAAAGCCAAAGATAGACAAGAATGATTTATTAAAACCATTGCATCTTTTCCTTCGAATTTTGGTGCTTTAAGTTTTATGGATTTAAAAAGACTTTTTGAATTTCTAATTTTATTATTTTGCCAAACCTTCCCTTTTCCAATTAATGACAAACCAAAAGAAGCATTTTGAGTTAAATCTCCTGATCCAATTGACCCAAACTCAGGAATTGCAGGATCAATCTTCTCCTCGAGACATTTTAAAAAAAACTTTAATAAGCCCGGGGATATCCCTGTTTTACCTCTAGAAATTTGAATGCATCTAGCAAAAAGTGTTTTTAAACCTATATTCTGAGTTAGATAATTTCCAGCACTTACCGCTCTGCCTTTTATTATATAATCTTGAAAGTTTGATACTTCGTTATTTTGTAATTTATAATGTAAATTGCCTCCAAGACCAGTATTAATTCCGTAAATAGGTGCTGTCGAATTTAAATTATTTTTTATAATTTCAAATTCAGTATTAATTTTTTTTAAAACTCTATCACTGATTGAAAACTTTAATTTATCAGTTTGAATCAAATTTAATTTTATAAAAAAATCGTTAAAGGTTATTTTTTCATTATCAAATTTATATATCATTAAGCAAACCTAAGTTTCTGACCCACTCCAATATTTTTAGCTTTCGATAATATTTTATACCCTAACGAAATATCTGATAACGAAAGTCCTCTATGCCAAAATAAAATGATCTCATCATTATTAGTGCGCCCTCTTTTTTTCCCACAAACAATCTGTCCAAGTTCAGCATGAAGAGTTTCATGCGTTATTATCCCTTTATCAATATGTTCTCGCAAAGCTCCAAAAATACCTTTAGCCTGTCCCCAGTCATCCATAATAAATTTATCCATAATGTCTGGTAATGATAATTCTAGAGCTGACATTGTACCGTATGGAATTAGCAATGCACCTTTTTTAATCCATTTCGTTTTGAGCAAAGGCTCAGGTTTGGAAAGCCTGGACGCTTCCACTATAATATCTGCTCCTGAAATGCAACTCTCCCAATCTTCCGAAACAGTAATTTTTCTATTTAAGTCAGCTCTTAATTTTTGAGCAAAGCTATTTCTACTTTCCTCTCTTTTTGAATGAATTCGCACTTCTTCGAAGTCAAATAAATGGCATAAAAGTCTGACATTCCAGTATGCAGTCCCTCTTGCACCAATATGCGCTAAAATTTTTGGTTTTTTAATTGATAAATATTTAGCCCCAATAGCCGTAACTGCTCCTGTTCTCATGTCAGTTATGCCAGTTGCATCCATAATTGCTTTAGGCGCTCCATTTCTAGGATCAAACAAAGTCAAAACTCCATATTCTGAAGGTCTGTTTTCTAAATAATTATTTACAAAATCTCCAACAACTTTAGTCCCAGCACTATCTATTTTTCCACCAATCCATCCTCTTAATACATTAAAGTGTCCTTCTACACCTGCCCTTGGTCTTATATGCGTTCTAGGCTCAATTTCTGTTTCACCTTTACCTTGCATGGCAAGACTTTCCTCAATAGCAGTTAATATTTCAGTATTTGTAAGTGCTACCTTTTCAACATCAAATTTATTTAGATAATCTATATAGACTTCAGGTGTCACGATGATTTTCCTTCAAGTCCGTCAGATGCTTTTCCTGAAGCACCAGGAATTCGCATTTCAAAAACATCTGTAACAGAAGTGTAATCATAGTATCCCAATCTAGCTAATGGCCTTATTTTTTTAATATCCATTTTTCCTGTTTTGTCTATGAAATCATCATTAACATGTATTCTCATAACTTCTCCGTAAACAACATCAACATAACCATGATTTGAATTTCCTGCTAAACGATGTGTTGAAAGATACTTGCATTCAAAATGCGCTGGGGATTCCTTTACTCTTGGAACTTCTGTATCAATACATTCTTGCTTAGATACGCCAGCATGCAAAAATTCATCTTCAGAAGAGTCTAGTTCCATAGCTGAGATGTTAACCGCTTCACGAAGGTCATATGTAGCCATGTTCCAAACAAACCAACCAGTTTTTTCAGCATTAATTACTGTGTCTTTTCGTTTCCCTGATGATAGTTGATTTGCTGCAAACATTACTAATGGAGGGTCAAAGGTTAGATTTTGCCACTGGCTATAAGGTGCAAGATTGGCTATTCCATCTTCTGACTTAGTTGAAAGCCATCCAATAGGTCTAGGAACTGTACAAGACTTAAATGGAGAGAAAGGAAGTGGACAATTTTCATTAATTGGAGAATAGTGCATAGTTTCATTTTAAATTTTGATTTAAAAAAAATTACTATACAAAGAAAAAAAAAGTAAAGTTTATTTTATTGTAAACTTTATATTTACAAATAATTTGAAAATTTAAACAAGTTATTTAATTGACAAATATTCTTCTTTTGTAATTTCAACTATTTGTTTTATTTTTAGAATTTCTTTAACCTCAATACTTAAATTGTTCAAAGCTTCACAAATAGCATCAAATACTAATTCTCTATTAAAATTATTACTAGTTATATAAGGAAGTCCTGGTGTAGGAATGGTTTTTTCTAAAACTTTTAAATTTTTAGTAAAAACATCAAATTTGTTCATATAATCCAAAGTTACTATATCAATCGAAGCAATGTCTGCTAATCCATCTATAACTGATTTCACAGAATTTTTATGTGATCCCGTTTCATGAAATTTTTTAAATGAAAACCCTTGGTCATTCACATGTCTTAAGGGAGCAAAATATCCTGATTGTGAATCTTTTTCATTAAAAGCAAACATTGAGTCATTATAGTCAAAAAGATTTTTTCTATTGTCAGTCTTTCGAACAACAAAACAACTAAAATAATAGCCCGGTGGACAACCTTTTATTTTATAATCCGGGGTGCCAACAAGCTTAACTTTTTTATACAAATATTTTCTAAATGGCAAACCACATGTTTGGCTTAATATCAAATCTGGTTTCTTCCAAAATTCGAGCCCTAAACCTTTACTGGTAAGTTGTTTGGGAGCAGGTAGGTTTTTTTTCCTCAAGGATTTCCTAATTTCATACCAGTATTTATTTTGATAAAATTTAAGTTCCGGTCTTTCATACATGGATAAACTAGCTATCATATGATTTTTGCCATTGATCTTAAAATTCAAATCTCATTATTAAAACTAGTATCAGCTCAAAGTATGTGCAACTTCATCTTTGAATTTTAAAAAAGTTTTTAACATAATTTATAGGTTTTTTATACTTGGCAAATTTAAATTATTAATCCTTGCACTTTCAATTGCCTCCTCATAGCCAGCATCAGCATGACGCATAACTCCTGTTGCAGGATCATTCCATAAAACTCTTTTTACTCTCTCAGCAGCCTTGTCAGTTCCATCACAACAAATTACCATACCTGAATGCTGACTATATCCCATGCCAACACCTCCACCATGATGTAAAGATACCCATGTTGCACCACTAGCCGTATTTAATAATGCATTTAGAAGGGGCCAGTCACTAACCGCATCGGAACCATCTTTCATAGCCTCAGTTTCCCGGTTTGGACTGGCAACTGAACCACTATCTAAATGATCTCTTCCAATAACAATGGGTGCTGAAATCTCTCCATTTTTCACCATTTCATTGAATGCTAGACCTAATTTATCTCTCTGCCCTAAACCAACCCAACAGATTCTTGCTGGCAAACCTTGAAATTTTATTCTCTCTCTTGCCATATCCAACCATTTATGAAGATGTTTATCTTCAGGTATTAGTTCTTTAACTTTTTCATCTGTTTTATAAATATCTTCTGGATCACCTGATAAGGCACACCATCTGAATGGACCAACCCCCCTACAAAATAAAGGTCTTATATAAGCGGGAACAAAACCTGGGAAAGAAAAAGCTGTTTTTAAGCCTTCATCAAGAGCAACCTGTCTAATATTATTCCCATAATCTAAAGTAGGAACTCCCATATTCCAAAAATCAACCATCGCCGAGACATGTTTTTTCATAGATTTTCTTGCAGCAGCCTCAACTAATTTAGGATTAGTTTCTCTTTTTTCTTTCCATTCACCTATTGTCCAATTTTCTGGTAAGTAACCATTTATAGGATCATGTGCACTTGTTTGATCGGTAACAATATCGGGCTTAACTCCCATCTCTACAATTTTTGGAAAGATAGTAGCTGCATTGCCAATTAAACCAACAGATTTTGATAAACCTGCGGAAGTCCATTTTTCAATCATTGATAATGCTTCTTCAAGAGTAGAAGCTTTTTCATCTAAATAACCAGTTCTTAAACGAAAATCTATGCTTTCAGGGTTACACTCTACAGCTAAACAGCATGCCCCTGCCATAACAGCTGCTAGTGGCTGAGCTCCTCCCATACCTCCCAACCCACCTGTCAAAATCCATTTACCTATTAAATTTCCATTATAGTGTTGCCTTCCTGCTTCCACAAATGTTTCATAAGTTCCTTGCACTATTCCTTGGGTCCCAATATAGATCCATGAACCTGCTGTCATTTGACCGTACATTGCTAATCCTTTTTTATCCAATTCATTAAAGTGATCCCAGTTTGCCCAATTGGGAACTAAATTTGAATTAGCAATTAAAACGCGCGGGGCATCTTCATGAGTTTTAAAAACTCCTACAGGCTTTCCAGATTGAACTAACAAAGTCTCATCTTCGTTTAATGTCTTTAAACTTGACACTATTCTATCAAAATCTTTCCAGCTCCTAGCTGCACGGCCTATCCCACCATATACAACTAATTCATTAGGATTCTCTGCTACATCTGGGTGAAGATTATTCATAAGCATTCGCATTGGAGCTTCAGTCAACCAAGATTTAGCTGAGATTTCTGAACCTGTAGGCGGTTTAATTACTCGTGAGTTTTTGATTAATTCTGACATTTTTTTCCTTATATGATCATGAATTTAAGAATGATGAAAACGGAATATTTAATTCTGCTTCATTGATTAAAAAATTGCTCTCAAGCAAATTAGTTACTTTGTTTATATCAGTTGCCATATACCTATCATCTTTTAAACGCGTGATCTGTTTTCTAAAACCAGCTTTAACCTTTTCCAATACAGGTGATGTTTTCAATGGCTCTCTCGCATCTATACCTTGAGCAGCACAAAGTAGTTCAATGCCAAAAATAGAGGATAGGTTTTTATTCATTTTAAATAATCTGTATGCGCCATGTGCAGCCATTGAAACATGGTCCTCTTGATTTGCTGAAGTTGGCGTTGAGTCCGTAACAGTCGGATTTGCCAAATGTTTATTTTCACTCATTAGCGCTGCTGACGTCACCTCAGCAATCATAAACCCTGAATTTAACCCAGGATTGTCAGTCAAAAAGGCTGGGAGGTCGTTACTAAGAGTAGGGTCAACCATAAGAGCAATTCTTCTTTGAGAGATTGATCCCATTTCAGCTAATGCTAAAGCTATTTGATCAGCTGCAAATCCAATCGGTTCTGCATGAAAATTTCCACCAGAAACAATTCTTTCTTTATCAACTAAAACTAAGGGGTTATCAGTTACTGCATTTGCTTCAATTTCAATAGTAATACCTGCATTTTTTAAGACATCTAGACAAGCACCTAAAACTTGAGGCTGACATCTTATGCAATATGGGTCTTGAACTCTTTGATCGTTTTCCCTGTGGCTTTCACGAATAATGCTACCTGACATTAAATCTCTCATTTTTTTAGCTACAAAGATTTGCCCTTTATGACCTCTTAATGAATGAATTTCTGCTAAAAGTGGGCTGGTAGAACCCATTATTGCATCTGTAGATAAAGATGAAATAATAATTGAATTTAAAACTGATCGCCATCCGTCAAATAAATTAGCAAGTGCACAAGCAGTTGAGAATTGTGTTCCATTGAGTAAAGCTAAGCCTTCTTTAGGACCTAATATAATAGGATCAATTTTTGCTTTTTTAAGCGCTTCACCTCCAGTAACTTTTTCACCTTTATAATATGCCCACCCCTCTCCAATCATTACTGCGGCCATATGAGCTAGAGGAGCCAAGTCACCTGAAGCCCCTACTGATCCCTGATGGGGAATTTCAGGCACTATATCTGAGTTAACTATTTTCTCAATTTGGTTAATAGTTGACCATTTTACACCAGAAGCACCGAAAGACAGTGATATGATTTTTAAAATCATCATAAGTCTTGTCACATTTTCTTGAAGTGGTTCACCTACTCCCGAACAATGACTTAAAACTAAATTTTTCTGAAGTTTCTCGCGATCTTCTTTAGGAATAATTTTATTAGCTAGTTTACCAAAACCAGTATTAACTCCATAAACAGGTGAATTTCCTTTAGCCGTATCTTCAACAATTTTTGCTGCTTTTTCTACCTTTCCTTTTAAGTTTTCATCTAATCTCACATGAGATTTATCCCTAAAAATCTTCTCTAAAAAATCTAATGTAATTGAACCTGGTATGAGGGTTTCCATTATATTGATCCTCCAAAAATTCTCTTGTAAAGAGCATTAAATCCTATCCTATATGAAAATTCTGAAGGGTGTTCTAAATTCCAAATAGCCAGATCAGCAATCATTCCTGATTGTATCTTGCCAAGTTTTTTTAAAGACAAGGCGTCTGCAGCATGTTTTGTTACCCCAGACAAAGCTTCAAGAGGTGTGATCTTGAAGAGAGTTGAAGCCATATTCATTGTAAGTAAAATTGATGTTAAGGGTGATGATCCAGGGTTACAATCAGTTGCTATTGCCATAGGCACTTTGTATTTCCTAAATAACTTTATAGGAGGTTTTTGGGTTTCGTTTAATGTATAAAAGGCACCTGGAAGTATAACGGCCACACTCCCTGAATTCGACATTAATTTGGCATCTTCTTCATTAGCATACTCCAAATGATCAATGGAAATTGCATTATATGCAGTTGCTAAATTAACCCCGCCAGAATGACTTAATTGCTCAGCGTGTAATTTTATTGGTAATTTTAGTTTTTGTGCAAGGTTAAAAACTTCCGTTAATTGCTCTACATTCAAAGCTACAGTTTCACAAAACCCATCCACAGCATCAACTAACCCTTCTTCATTCGCCTTGATTAATGCTGGCAAACAAACATCTTTAATGTAGTTATTAGGATTATTTTTATATTCAGGAGCAATTCCATGAGATCCTAAGAAACTAGTTTTGATACGTATGGGCCTCAATGACTCTAATTTTCTTGCCACTCTGAGCATCATACATTCAGTGTCAATATCAAGACCGTAACCCGATTTTATCTCTACTGTTGTTACTCCATTTGCAATCATGTCATCAAGTCTTACAATAGCTGAACTTAATAAGTCATCAAAACTTGCCTCTCTGGTAGCTTTCATAGTTGAAGCAATTCCGCCACCTGCTTTTGCTATCTCTTGATATGATTTTCCATTAAGCCTCATATTAAATTCGTGTGATCTATTGCCTCCAAAAACTAGATGGGTGTGGCAGTCAATTAGGCCTGGAGTTACTAGTTTGCCTTTTGCGTTGTATTCATTATATTTTTTATATTCATCAGGAATATCTTTTTCTAAACCTGACCAAACTATCAGATCTCCATCAATAGCTATTGCGCCATTATTTATGATATCAAAATCATCTTGAGAATCAGTCATAGGAACCAATTTAGCATTCCTAATTAAATTTTGATTATATTGCTCTTTTACCATTGTATGAATTATAATTATTATTAAGAACTACTTATGATAAGACTTTAAGACATTTAATCTGTCAACAAAAGACCATTATGGATATTATGAATAAGAAAATCTTTGCAAATAAAGCTCTACTTCCAGATGGATGGGCAAATAATATATTAATTGAAATTGATGAAGCAGGTTTAATTTCCAAAATAACAAAAAACTTTGACAAGGATAAAAAATCTTTTGATTCAAGTGAAGATATCATTATACCCGCCATGAATAATTTACATAGTCACGGGTTTCAAAGAGCAATGGCAGGTCTTACTGAAGGTCAAAGTATTGATGGAAATGATAGTTTTTGGACTTGGCGAAATTTAATGTATAAATTTCTTGATGTTTTGACGCCAGAAGAAATTTATATCATTACATTATTTAGTCAAATGGAGATGTTAGAAGCAGGCTATACTAACGTAGGAGAATTTCATTATATCCATAATCAAATTGGTGGCGCAAAATACGATAATATTGCTGAATTATCAGAAAGAGTTCTTGAAGCTTCCAAAGAAAGTGGAATTGGGATCTGCTTGTTACCTGTTTTATACGAAAGAGGTGGATGTGATGGAAAGCAATTGGCGGGAGGCCAGTTAAGATTTCATAACAGTTTTGATACATTTACAAAATTGATTGAAAAAATTAAAGATTTGTCTTCAAGTTATAAGCATTTTTCATTAGGAGTAGCGGCTCATTCATTAAGGGCAGTCAGTAGAGAAAACTTGAGTAAAATTTCAACAATAAATGATGGACCAATCCATATCCATGTTGCTGAACAAGTTCAGGAAGTTGAAGAAGTTAAAAACTTTTACGGCAAAAGACCAGTTGAATGGCTAATAGAAAATTTTGACATAAATAAAAGATGGTGCTTCATTCATTGCACTCAAATGACAAAAAGTGAAACCCTAAATTTAGCGA
>Ga0115011_10001269_pt1 | contig 18303 bp, 15 predicted proteins | sample TroAtlMetagenome_2_FD_88705 | JGI IMG/M metagenome (GOLD analysis project Ga0115011, IMG submission 88705) | Marine eukaryotic phytoplankton communities from Atlantic Ocean - Tropical Atlantic ANT8 Metagenome | ecosystem: Environmental > Aquatic > Marine > Oceanic | place: Tropical Atlantic...
GCAATCTGGGCTGGATTTGAAGCAGTCGTAGTTTCCTTTCTGGATGGAAGGAGCGCTGATGCGCGGCAGCACCTGGCCGATCTCTTTGACTTTGTGAATAGGCGCAAGGCGTCCGATTCCGTGATGGGAAGAAGAGTCCAGTCGGCAGCGGAACTCCTGACCAGTCTGCAACTCATCCCTGTTGACCGCATACCGGAAGTTCTAGACAAGCCCTTTCGTGCGACTGTTTTCCTCGCCATGGCCTTGAAGACCTGGGAGCAGGGCTATCTGGAGCGGGCTCGAGATATGTTTGAAAAGTTCCTTCGTAGTGGCCCCTGGCCAGAAGCTGATTGGATGCAGTCGTATGTTAGGATCGGGAAACGCTATTTGGCTGACTATAGCCTTCTTGCGATGGCCGATTTTGAGACCGATGGAAAGACCAGGTCCGAGATGGAATCGGGTGTTCTCGCATTGGAGGATTTATACGGTTCTCTCATGACGACGGGGAGAGCTCGTTTTAATGTGAAGGTCTGGCAAAGCGTATTGCGCGAACGATTACGATACCTTCGGAACAGAAAGGTGGATGACGCATGGGGGCTTCTCTGTGGCGAGGTCTCTAAGAGATACTTCTCGGATGGAAAATTTGCGGTCGGCGCCAACGCTCTCCGGGAGATTGAGCTGGCGGGAGATCTCGAACGTAGTCAGCGGGCAGCGCTTCTTTTTTTCTCTGCTGAGGCAGAGATATTTCTTGATGATCTTGTCCGGGTTCTTGGTCCCGGAGCAGCCGGCATTGAGCTCCGGACCCGGAGCGGGCTGCTTCATTCTCAGGTGATTGGGTCCCAGGAGAGTGGTCTCATGGTAGAGGATGCTGGTGCGGCGCGGTCCCTCGATTGGAAGGAAATAGACCCACGGTCGTTGCTGGATCTTCACCGCGCCCTTCTTGATGAGGCCACGGAGAAATCGATTAGGTCAAGACTGCTGGTCAATGCTATCGGCTTTGGATGGCTGAACGGCCTGACGGATGAATGCCGGGAAATGGCAGAGGAATTGGTTAAGGTTCGGCCTGATTTCTCCGTGCAATGGGAGCAGATTCTTGAGGATTTCGGAAAGTAGCAGGAGGAAGAGCCCGTGATTCCATGCCAATCATTGACAAGGTAGATTTTACGTCGATCTTCCGCACTGATGGCTGATGACGATAAACAGGCCCCCGGGACAAGCCCGACTCCGGACGAGTTGCAGCAGAGTCTGCAGGATTTTTTCGGTAAAATGGGCAACGTGCAGTGGGGGGGTATGGCCGGGATGAATAGCGAGGTTGAAGAATCGGTTCCGGAGATGCCACAAGGTCCGGGGGCTGATAGTGTTTTCGAGTTCGATTATATTCCCCGTGATATCAAGGCGCATCTTGACCGATTTGTGATCAGGCAGGATGAGGCAAAGAAGGCGCTCTCGATCGCGGTCTGTGATCACTACAACCACGCGAAATATTTGCGCAGTCTTGAGAATGAGAATGGGAAACTTCCTGAGGGAGTGGAGCTGCAGAAGCAGAATGTCATCGTGGTGGGGCCGACTGGGGTGGGTAAAACCTATCTCGTTAAACATATTGCGGAGCTCATCGGGGTTCCTTTCGTAAAGGCAGATGCAACAAAGTTCTCAGAAACCGGCTACGTGGGAGGCGATGTTGATGATCTTGTTCGCGACCTTGTGCAGAAAGCCGAGGGAGATCTCGACCTGGCTGAATTCGGAATAATCTACATTGATGAAATAGACAAGATTGCCACTCGGAGTGAAATGATCGGGAGGGATGTCAGTGGCCGGGGGGTGCAGACCACTCTTCTCAAGTTAATGGAGGAAACCGAGGTCCCCCTTACCAACCCGATGGATATCCGGAGCCAGATGAAGTCAATGATGAGCATGCAGCAGGGGGGAGGAGGAGCCACGAAAGATACCGTTAATACCCGGCATATTCTTTTCATCGTGAGTGGTGCGTTTTCCGGTTTGGAAAAAGTGGTGCGAAAGCGACTCAGCGAGGGGCAAATTGGATTTGGCGCGGATCCGACCGAGAGGCCGATGGATGGCGAGTTGTTCAATCAGGTTGAGACCCAGGACTTCATAGATTTTGGATTCGAAGCAGAATTTATCGGGCGTCTTCCGGTTCGGGTCGTCTGCGAAAAGCTCAGCGCTGCCGATCTCGAGAATATCCTGAAGTTCTCAGAAGGCAGTCTCCTCAGGCAGTATGAGAGGGAATTCGAAGCCTATGGAATCATGGCCCGTTTCGAGGACAGTGCGATTGGGAGAATCGCGTCTCTGGCGGAAAAGGAAAACACGGGAGCGCGTGCGCTGATGACCGTATGTGAGCGGTTGCTGAGAGACTTTAAGTTTGAGCTCCCGGGAACCTCCGTATCGGAGCTGTCTATCACCGACGAGCTCATTGACAGGCGCGAGGAGCTCTTAGAAGAGTATCGTGAGCTGGGGAGAAAGGTGGACGTGGAAAAAGCATCCCGGGAGCTTGATGCCTTCTGTCGTGATTTCCAGGAGGAGCACGGTGTAGAGCTTGTGTTCAAGCCCGAAGCTCTTTCCAAGCTGGCCGAGGAGGCCGCTGCCCAGGGTAGGAGTTTGCTCCAGTTGTGTCGGCAGCGTTTCCGGGACGTTCAGTTCGGCTTAAAGCTGATCCAGAAAAATACCGGCCGGATGACCTTTGAGATTGGTCCAGAGGCCGTGGAAGACCCTGATAAATACTTGAGTGATCTCGTGGTTAAAAGCTACCGCAGCGGTGCTTCTGAAGAGGAGAATTCATCCGCTGGGTAATACAGTGTATTTCCATGCCTGAAGAGTCCGGTAAGTATTCCAACGCGCATCATCCCCTGACGGTGGCAGCGGTGGTTGGGAGTTTCGCTATGGCGGTTGGCTTGGTAGTGCGGGTCTCGGGAATATCGCTGATGCTCGAGCGCAAGATTCTTGCGGGTTATCTGGAGCTTGGCTTTCCGGTCAGTGGATCAGGACAGCCATGGTGGGCGGTCCTGGTGCTCTTGGCTCTTACCTACGGAATTGCCCTGATGCTGCTTGGAGTGCCCGGCTTTCTTAAGCGCCTTCTCCTATTTCTCAGTTGCCTTGTCCTTATTGCCTCGGCTTCTCCGGTGGTGGCTTTATGGGGCCTTTTCTGGAGTCCTGTGGTGGCGATTCTCTGTTTTAGCTGGAGTGCGGCATGCGCGGTCCTGTGGGCACGGTATCATCCAATGTCATCTGAGATCGAGGGGTCTTAGGTTTTTGGGAGGCAGGGAGGTAAGATCTTCCTGCAGATTAAATATTCCAGAGGTAAAGGGGCAAACTAGGCTGGTAGGGGAGCTGGCAAAAGCGGATTAGGGCGTTATAGTTCCGCCGTGGCTCGTGCAGAATATCCGCAACCGGTAGGCGACCTGATTGAGCAGCTGAAGCGCCTTCCGGGTGTTGGTCCACGAAGTGCGGAGAGAATGGCGCTCTGGCTGTTGCAGAGCAGTAAAGCTCAGCCGAATGGTCTGGCTGAGTCGATCCAGCATGCGGCCGCTTCGGTCACCTCGTGTCCGAAATGTGGATTTTTTGCCACAATGGAGGGGTGTCCGGTCTGCTCTGATCAGGCGCGCGACACGGGGAAACTGTGCCTCGTTGAGCAGGCAACAGATGTTCTTCCGATTGAGCGCTCAGGTGCATTTAAGGGGTTGTATCACTGCCTTGGCGGAAAACTTTCCCCTCTGGACAACGTGGGACCTGACGATCTTCGTATCGCGCAGTTGATCAAGCGTTTGGAGGGTCTTGCGGGTGTGGAGATCATCCTTGCCCTGAGCTCTGACGTGGAGGGAGAAGCCACCACAAATTACCTGATGGACCTTCTTGTAGGTTATGATTGCGAGGTAAGCCGGCTCGCTCAGGGTCTTCCTGCCGGGGGCATTCTGGAGCATGCGGACGCTCTTACTGTTTCCCGTGCTTTTGAAGGAAGACGTTAAAATTTTGCGGCGAAAGCAAGTTCTTGAATGCCCCGCTAGACAACTGATGGTGGTGTGGGATATAAGAAAGGGCACTCTGAATGACAGATCAAAGGCGACAGGAACTTTTTAGGGATGCAGAACCAGCGGCTGACGGCGGAACATTCCGGGTAGTTGTGGCGATGTGTGGTTTTGCGATTCTGGTAGCGGTTGGATGGATCGCTATCTCACTCAATGAGGTTCGGGAAGACCTGCGGAGACTACAAAAGGATGAGATCCGGAGAGTAGTCGTCTTGAATGCTGACGTTGAATCCCTCAGGAGGGAAACGCAGGAAGAGTTCAACAGCGTGAAGAATGCGCTCAGTGGGGTCTGGCATCAGCATAAACCGGCGGAGTTGGAGGTGATGGGGTTTCTGGCATCTCTCGACCCTGTAGAGCGTAAGTCGATCCTTTCCGGGCTAGAGTCGTTGGATTCGGGGAAGAACTCTAGTGCAAGCAGTGTTTCCTCAAGCGACAAAGTCAATGCTGAGAAGCCTGTTCTAGTCTCCCCTGCAAAGCCTGTCCTTGTCTCTCCTGCGAAGCCTGGGCCGGAGTCGGAGGGCTCGGAGGATTCAGAAAAGAATGAATCTGAGGGCGAGCGCCTTCTTCCGGAGGGCGAGTCTCCTGAGGAGGAAGAAAGGGGTCTCCCTGCAGAGAAAACTGGGGGTTTGGAGGGTGGCGAACAAGGCTCGCCCCGGTCTCCTGGAGCTTCGGATTCTTCGGAACTGGAGAGACAGGCTGGAGGAGAAGCCGGTGAGAGCTCGGTCGAGATGAGGGAGTATGTAATTCAGCCGGGGGACTCACTTTCGCGGATTGCGCTTAAGCACGGGCTTAGTGCCCGGGTTCTTGCGGAGGCAAATGGAATCACTGACCCGAACAAGATCAGGGTTGGGCAAGTTCTTAAGATTCCGGAAGAGTAAGTTGAAAGGTGCCTGCTCGGTAGAGGCAGTATCCTGTGCCAAATTCCTAACGATGATCAGGATGGCGTTTTCACTAAGCTAATGAGAGGAAAAAGTAGTCATGGAGCGTTCCGCAAGAGGAAGAAGGAAGGTCTTCAGTGGCTTTTTTCGTTCCGTTTTATGGTGTCCGTTTTCGGTGCGGTGATCCTGGCCTCCCTGATTTCGCTCGCGTTGGTTCTCAAACGAATGCGGAACGAGAATATCGTGCTGCGGGATATGGTTCTCACTGAGCAAGGAAATTTACTCGATGGGATCGAGGAAAAGCTGGTGTCTCTAGAGCGCCGGGCTGGAGTGCTGGAGGCCGTCTCCATCGAGACGGAGGCGATAGCGGCGAATACTCCAACTGAGGGAGGAGCGCAGTTGCCGGTCGAGACCCTCCGATCCCTCATCCGCCTCCTAGGGCAACATGAGGCTGACACCGCGGATATTGATAAGCTCATGCAGCAGCTCCCAGAGGAGGAGCGAAATGCCCTCTCTGATGAGTTAGAGGCGGCGGAATCCGGGAGTGGACATAGCGATCCTCAGCTGCCTAGTGGAACTTCTCTTTTTCCCCTCACGCCCAATCCGACCGAAGACGTGGACTCGGGGCCTGTTGAAGCCCATGGTTCCGCGCCGATCTTTGACGATGAGGCGAGTATCGAATCGCTTGGGGAGGAGCCAAAACCAGCCAATTTTATTGAGTATAAGGTTCGACTTGGGGATACTTTGTCGGCAATTGCCCTTCTGCACAGGGCGCCAGTGACTGGGATTATGGAGTTGAATGGGATTGAGGACCCAAATCAGATCCGAGTGGGCTCCGTGCTGCGAATCCCTTCTCCCGGGAACACTCCATAAGACGGAGAATCTGGAATTTATTATTTTTTATTTCGGGATAGGCACGTAGCGTTATCCCCAATGAGCGGGTGTGGTGCAGATCGGGGCCCAAGAATGCTGATGGATCCCGGTTTGCACCTGGATAAGAAGCCGGATTGGATCCGGGTAAGGCTTCCGAATAATCCGGCCTTCTGGTCAACCAAGTCCCTGATCACTGATCTCAAGCTGGTCACCGTCTGTGAGGAGGCCCAGTGCCCTAATCGATGGGAGTGCTGGGGTCAGGGAACGGCAACCTTCATGATTGCCGGAGAAAGATGTACCCGCGCCTGCGGATTTTGTGCGGTGAAGACAGCTCGTCCTGAGGCCCTTGAAGCAGACGAGCCGGAGCGGGTTGCTGAGGCTACCAAGCGGATGAATTTGAATCACATCGTGATCACCGCGGTTGCCCGTGATGATCTGAAGGATGGCGGAGCTGAGCATTTTCAAAGAACGATTGAGGCGGTTCGGGTTTCCAATCCGAAGATCATCATTGAGGTCCTTGTGCCCGACTTTAATGATAAGGACTGGGCCCTCGAGATGGTGATGGAGGCCCGTCCGCATATCTTTAATCACAATATCGAAACGGTCGAACGCCTGACTCCTCTGGTTCGCAGCAGGGCCAAATACGAGCGATCGTTGACCGTGCTGAAGAAAGCCAAGGACATGGTTGATGGTAAAGTTGCGACTAAGAGTGGACTCATGCTCGGCCTTGGCGAAAGGGAGGAAGAAGTTTTCCAGGCGATGGATGACCTGCTGGACCACGGTGTCACAGTGCTTACGATGGGGCAGTATCTGCGCCCCACCGGGATGCACCTTCCGGTCGTGGAATACATCACGCCGGATCGTTTCGAGGAGCTGAGGCAAATAGCCCTTACAAAAGGTTTCCGGCATGTCGCGAGTGGTCCGCTTGTGCGAAGTTCCTACCACGCAGCGGATTTCCATCCTGAAGACGATGTTCTCGAGGCAATCGAGTCAGATCTTGCAGAGCGGGCCGAGTCCCGTGTTGAGCAGGGAGAGGAATTTACCTCTTTAGCTTAAAGATGCTGACCAGGGCTCTGTGATCTGAGGCCTTGCTCCAGCCGGGACTGTCGATGATATAGCTTTCCTTCTGATTGAAGAGAGGTCGGAGCGACCTGCTGGCAAGAACGAAGTCGAAGCGAGAGTAGACCTGCTGGTATTCCCAGTAATGGGTCCATACATGGCCTCTGGAATCGGTGTGGTGGAGTGGCTCGAGATAGCGGGTTGACTGGGTTGGCCCCTGAATAGATCTCACTGGGCTCTCTCGCCGGGTATCGTTGAGGTCTCCGTAGACACAAAGGAGAACCTCAGGGTCCTGCTCTAGAATGTTATCTGCGTGCTTGCGTAGCAGGTAAGCTTCGTGACGGCGCATGAGATCCTGATGCCCATAGGGAATTTCGCGCTTGGATTTGAGGTGGACTCCGAGGAAGCGGATTTTTTGGGATCCTGCTGCAACGGTGGCGTCGAGAATCCCTCTCTGCATGGCGAATTCCTTTGGGCGATTGTCAGCATCGACGGAATTGTAGGTTAGAGATCCATCCGCCCCCTGAGAGTCGGTCGCCACGATAGGATAGCGAGAAAGCAGTCCAAGCTGGCGAGTGGTATCGGCTCCTCCCGCATGTTCACTGTGTTCAAGAGTAAGCCCTCCTTCCGCCAGTTTCGTCTGCAATTCAGCGAGGTCCTCACGCGTCCCGATTTCGCAGATGCCGAGGACATCTGGTCGGGCGGCGACAATGATTTCCACGAGTGCGTCGACTTCTCTTGCCGGCTTGCGGCGATCCTTCCGCTCCCCGTCGACATAGCGCGACATGGTGAGGTAGTTCTTTATGTTGTAGGAGAGAAATCGGAGTTCCTGATCTGCCCCTCCCTCTGAGGGCTGAGGAGTAGCCGGACTTGTGGGGTTCGTTGATGGTTCCGGTGCTTCTTCGCCTGTTGTATTAGCAGGCGCGGATTTTCCCCACTCCGGAGCATTCGATTTTTCATCGCAGCTGCTGAGGAGCAGGATGAGCGAGAGAAAAAGAAACGCCCCGGCGTATTGCGGGGCGCGTAGGGAAAGCGTTCTGACCTGACGGTGGAGCATCAGGATGGCTCGGATGCTTCCTCCTTGTGCGGGGCCTCCTTGGTTGTCACCTGAGCCTCTTCAGCCTCATTGGACACTTCCATCTCAGCCATCTTGATTTCGTCTTCGAAATCATCACGGGCTCGCTTGAATTCCCCCATGCTCTTGCCCAGTCCGCGTGCAAGCTCTGGTATTTTCTTTGCCCCGAAGAGTAGAAGGACGATGATGAAGATGACTGCGATCTCCGGGCCGCCAAGGCCACCGATGAACGCCAAAGTGTTTGTCATGGGGAGATGTTAGTTTGGATTGGCGGATGGTGCAAAGAAATAACTCTACCCGGCGGAGGCTCGATCGGAGGAGTCTCAGGTGATCCGGAGGACTGTCCTAAGGGGCTCACCGGCATTTGAGGGCGCGAAATAGGGTTTGGATGTCTGGTTAAGAAGACTAAGAAAGGAGCAGTGGAGCTGCCTGTTTTCAAGATTCGGGAAAAATTAGAGAAATGTGTGCAAGGTGGTGGACGCGTCTTGCTGAAGGCGCCTACCGGATCGGGAAAGTCTACTGGCGTTCCCGTAATGCTTTTGGAGACCGGGGAAGTCAGCGGAATGATCATCGTAGTGCAGCCCCGGCGGATTGCCGCCCGTCTACTCGCGGGATTCGTGGCGCGCTTGTTGGGGGTTAAAGTGGGGGACAAGGTAGGTTATGCCGTGCGGTTCGATGCGTGCTACAATGAGAGCAGCAAAATAGTTTATGTCACTGATGGTGTGTTGCAGCGTTGGTTGCGTGACGATCCAGAACTTAACGGAGTGGGTGCAGTCCTGTTTGACGAGTTCCACGAGAGGAGGCTGGCCTCTGATCTTTCGTTGGCCCGCATCCTTGATCTTCAGGAGAAAAAACGAGCAGAGCTCAAAGTGCTTGTGATGTCCGCCACCCTTGAGACGAAAGAGTTGGTGGATTACCTGCAACCCTGCGAGGTGATTGAGGCAGGGGGGCGGATGTATCCGGTTGAGGTTGTCTACAGGCCTCCTCCTACTCCACGGCGAGGAAAGCGTGGGGCGATGGAGAGTGTGCCTGTCTGGGATCAGATTGGGATAGTCTGCCGCTCCGAGATCATGTCGCTGGGCTCTTTTGAGGAGGGGGGATCTGTAACTGGGCCGCGAATACTGGTCTTCCTACCGGGGGCCTTTGAGATTCGGAGGACCGTGGATCTTCTTGAGCGAAGTTCGTGGTCAAGAGGCTGGGAAGTGAAGCCGCTCTATTCCGGTCTTTCCCCGGCGGCTCAGACGGAAGCAGTGAGTTCCGGGAGCGCTCCCCGGATCATTGTAGCGACTAACGTAGCGGAGACCTCTATCACGATTGATGGGGTTGTCGCGGTCATTGATTCCGGGCTGGCAAGGATGGCATCTTATGATTCCAGGAGAGCGATTGATACTCTCACCGTTGGAAAGGTTTCCCGGGCTTCCGCCCAGCAACGGGCGGGCCGTGCGGGTCGGACTGGCCCGGGCAGGTGTATCAGGCTCTGGAGCGAGCGGGATCATGCCCGCCGCTCCGAATTTGAAAGACCTGAAGTGCATCGTGTCGATCTGGCTGAAGCAGTTCTCTATCTGAAGTCGGGAGGAGTAGGGCAGATACGTAATTTTCGCTGGTTGGATGCTCCCGGGGAGGAGTCTCTTCAGCGGGCGGAAGATTTGCTGGAGATGCTGGGTGCGGTTGATGAGAGAGGGAGTGTTACGGATGTAGGCCTTTCAATGGCGCGCTACCCGTTGCACCCGCGCGCTGCGCGCCTGTTGGAGGCCGCCAAGCAAGAAGGCTGTGTTGCAGAGGCCTGTTTTGCGGCCGCAGTGCTTCAAGGGGAGGGAGTATTTACAAGGAAAGCTACCCGTGCTCAGAAAGAGCGCTTCCGGGAGGAAGGTGACCGGTCTGATTTTGAGGCCGAGTGGCGGGCCTGCGAAGCGGTAGAGGGTCTGCGGTTTGATCCGGTCAGAAGTGGAGAGTTGGGAGTTCATGCGCGCCAGGCCCGCGAAATCCTGCAGTCCTGGAAGCAGCTCTGTGGGTTGGTGGGTAGGCCCTCGATTCGCAGGGGACATGTGGACATGGAGGAACTGCGAATACCTCTGGGCCGGGCTGTGCTGGCAGCTTATGGTGATCACGTCGCAATACGGACGAGCCGAGGATCACTCGCTTGCCGGGTGGTTGCCGGGAGAAGGGGTAAGCTGGATGAAGGAAGTGTGGCCCGCGATGCCGTTTTGCTGGTAGCCGCCGGAATCACCGAGGTGCAGGGACGGGAGATGTCAGTAAGGCTCAGCTACGCTGTGTGCGTAGAGGAAGAATGGTTGAGGGAGTTGTTTCCATTAGGTTTCCGGAAGGAAGAGGGAGCGGTCTTTGATGAGGTCGCTCGACGCGTAGTGGCTCGCCGTAGAGTTATGTTTTATGACATGGCCCTCGAGGATAAGGAGGGAGGAGAGGTTAGCGATGAGGAGGCGGCAATACTGCTTTCAGATCATGTTGTCAGCGGAGCGCTCAAGCTAAAGCAATGGGATGCCAAGGTTGAACGCTGGATTGCTCGGGTAGCCTTTGTGGCCCGGTCCATGCCGGAACTGGAAATTAGCGCCATAGGCGAAGAAGAAAAAAAGCTGATTGTGACTCAGGTATGTATGAAGGCCCGGTCCTACCGGGATATCAAGGATCGCGATGTTTGGCCTGCCCTCAAGGACTGGCTCTCTGCCCCGCAGTCAGCAGCTCTTGAGAGTTATGCTCCTGAGCGGCTCGAGCTGAGCAATGGAGTTGTTGCAAAAGTTAGCTACGAGGAGGGAAAGACTCCCTCGATTGCGCTCAAAGTTCAGCAGCTTTACGGGGTGAGGGAGACCCCAGAGGTTTCTGGTCAACAGATTCAGGTGCAGATCCTTGCTCCAAACCAGCGCCCCTGGCAGGTCACCCAGGATCTCAGCAGTTTCTGGGAAAGTGGATACCCCCAGATGAAAAAGGACCTTGCAGGGCGCTATCCCAGACATGAGTGGAGGTAAGAGCGTAAGCTCAGGGGTATCTATTTGGTATCAGAACAACTGGCAATGAGGTAGGATCAGGTTGTGTCGCGGTTGATTCTGCTCATTTCCCTGGTTCCGATCATTCTTTCCGTGGTGATAAGAAAGCTGTTCTGTGACCGTGGTGTTCGCTCTGCAGGTGATGCGAAGACCTCCCGGACTGGTCGGGAGTTGGCTGACATCCTTCTTTCCAAGGCAGGGATTGCGAGTCAGGTTGAAATTGAGGAAAAACGCCGGGCAGAGGTCAAGGTTGGGAAGTCCGTCAGGCTGATCCTCACCAAGCGTCTGGCCGAATCCACCAATGTTCTGGCGTTAGGAGAGGTGGCTCTTCTTTGCGGGCATGCTCTGGTGGCTACAAGTAATCCCGATCTTCTCAAATGGCGACAATGGGCAGTGAAGTTCAGCTTTGCCTTTCCGATCTTCAGTGTGGTGGTTCTGGTGTTCGCTGTGGTGGTGGCAAAGATTCCAGCCGGGCTTGGGTTGGCTTTTGCGGCCGCAGCACTGGGAGCGGGAAGTCTTTTCTCACTGCTCTCGCTGCAGGTTGAGGTGCAGGGCGCAAGAATGATGGCAACCATCATCGATGAATCTCGCGTCTTCCCGCGCTTGAGAGAAAGTGAAGCAGTCGCTCGGGCATGCAAGTCGCTCGCCTACAAGCAGGCTGTACCCGGGGCCATTGAGATCCTGATGGGAAGAGATATGGAGCGCAAGATTGCCAAGGAAGTTGGTCGCCGGGTTGCGGGAAAGGTTCTCCGTCGCTGATCTTGAGCTAAGCTTACCGCTGGGAGCGGAGAAAGAGCGAGAGTTCCTCGAGTTTGTCAGTATTGATAAGGTCGACACCGCTTTCGTGGAGGGCCTTCCATGATTCCATCCTATCGGGAACGGCCCAGAAACGAAGGATGCGTCCTTGTTTCCGGGTGCGTTTTACGAATTCCTCGAGACGTTGCCTTTCTTCGGGTGGGAACGGTCCACGCCCGCGCCATTTGAAGTGATTGGACCATTTGTCACTGATCAAGGGAATCAGATCAGGCGCAGCCGTGCCGCCGAGGTCCCCGGGTCTGCCGTCGAGGGCGCAGTAGCGGGTGTGATCCTTTTCGACCAAGTCCCGTGGCCTCGCCCCGCTGAGGATTGCAGTTACGGGACCCGGGCGGTGTTCGCCATGTAGAACGGCGGTAAAAAGAGAGCCGTACCTGGTGAGAAGTCGGTCCAAGACAGGGTAGGCTTCATCCCCATCGTCCTTGATATCAATCAGCAGAATGAATCTTTTCTGACCAGGAAAGACGACTCCCTTGTTTCTCTTGATCCGCTCAGCAAGGGGTTTCAAATACATCTCTTCCAAAGTGCGATCCTTCCGGATTCCGAAGCGGGTATGAGCAACGTGAAACTTCTGCCCTCGAAGAAAAATATCTACCTCTACGCTGCAGAACCCCTGATCGAGAGCGTCGAGAAGAGGTCGTTTGTTGAGATAGTCGTTGTGAGCATGGGCGCGAAGCAGGGGAGAAGGAGGTCCCGGAGGAACTTTCACCTGTTCTCCGCACGAGGTGACAGGAATCACACTCACAAAGAGCGCCATCAATAAGACAGAATTGGTGAGGAAATGCGGGAGCATATGCCTGAATTGCATCGTCCGAAAATTGGGCCCGCGTGGTGTTCAGGGCAGGAAGGCGATGGTGCTCGGTACTGGATTTGAACCAGTGACTTCATCCGTGTGAAGGATGCACTCTACCACTGAGTTAACCGAGCAGAAGATTTTTGATTTAGCGCAGTGATGCGGGGGTGGCAAGCGTGGATCATTTCTCAGGGTGCAGGCCCTCGGGCTTACCCTTCTTGATTTCAACCCCGCGAAGGACAATGTCATCAAAATACCCCTTGTCATCAAAGGACCCAATGCCGACCTGTCCCCAGGTAAAAGTCTTGTCGACGGCCGACTTCACGGGTTTCTCCATATCATCGAAGTAGACGTCGATTGTTCCAGTCTCGATATCCCTTACGATCTTGAGGTCATGAAACTGTCCGTTTTTCCATGGAATCCCCTCCTTGGTAAGGATAAGGTTTTTCCGGGCAGCCTGATTGACGATGAAGATCTGGCTCGAGTTAGGGTCGGGCTTTTCGCCAAGGTGGAGGTAATAAAAGTGGGCAGGATCCTGGTAATTGAAGAAAAAGCAGAGGTCGCGATGCCCTCGTGAGGTCTGGGTGGTCTGGATCCGGGCGGTGAGAACGAAGGAGCCCACGATTTTGTCCTTGAGCAGAGCAATGCTGTGTGGGCTGCGAAAGGGGGGGCGATATCGGGAGACTCCGAGGAGCTCGTAGACCTGGTTGCCATCCACGGTGGTGAGTTTCCACTTGCTATCATCGGTGGTCTTCCATGCGCTGGCATCCTTGGAGAAGTCCTCCTTGTGGATCACGGGGAGTTCTTTTTCGGCTTGGACCGAAAGAGAGGGCAGGATTGATAAAGTGGTAAGGATGAGTGAGAGGCGCATGGTTTTCACGGTTTCAGTGTAGAAGAGACAGGAAGCACTTGGAAAGGAAGAATAAGGGTGTTTAGCCCGCCTTAGAGGCACGGGCCTCTTCGAGGAGGGAAATCCACGGGCCGACAAAGTGGCCATTGTCATGGTAGGTTCGACCGCTAATGAGGTTTCCATCGATGACACAGGGTTCATCGACGAAAATGCCCCCGCAGACCTCGAGATCGAACCGGCATTTTGGCACAGTGGCCATCCGCCGGCCTCGGACGCAGTCCGCGAAGGCAGGAATTTCGACTCCGTGACACACGCTGCCGACTGGTTTGTTTTCGTCAAAGAAGTGCCGGGTCATTCTGACGAGATTCTCGTCGTAGCGGATATATTCGGGGGCGCGTCCGCCACTGAAGAAGATGCCCAGATAATCGGCAGGGTTGATCTCGCTGAAGGCGACATCAGCGTCTATGGAATACCCTTCCCATTCCCGGGTAATGGTCCATCCGGGCCGAACCTCGTGGAGGACCATTTGATAGCGGCGTTTTTCTGGAGCGGCGATCACCGGTTGGAAGCCGCTCTCGATAAGACGGTAGTAGGGGTAGAGAGTGTCGACGGTTTCAGTGGCGTCACCGACGATGATGAGGACTTGGGACATGGCGTGAGTGGTGAAGCTAGTGGATCAGTTCAGAAACCGGTGTAAAGCACGAGCTGTGTTTAAGGGCCGATCCTCAAAGGTTCTGCAGGCACTTCTCGAGGTAGGATCGGGACCGCTTGATCTCGGCGGTCACCCCGGCGGTGGAGTTGTGGATGGGGATGCCGCGGGGGAAGGGGTGCATGAAGGGTTCCGTAAAGCCGGTGAAGTTGATGGACTTGAGGCCGTGGAGGAGAGGGGTGAAGTCGAGAGGTCCGCGGCCGGGCATCTGTAGCAGTTCCTTTTCACGTGGTTGTTTCTGCGAGGACCCAGCTCCGTGCTGCTGCCCGTAGAAGAAGGCAACTTTGCTGCCGAGTCCGGCAAGAAGGCGGCCCTGCATTTCAGCATTCTGAGGAAGATGATGAGGGGCAAAGGCGAGGGCGAGGTTTGGATGAGTGGCCAACTCTGCGAACCACTTGATGCCGTCTGGTGTGGCGAGAATCTGACCGCTATGATTTTCTACGGCAATGGTGACGCCGTGCTCGGCGGCGGCATCAGCATGCGGCTTCATGCGCTCAATGAATTTTTTGACCTCGGACCTGAGATTTGTTCCTGTTGCTGCCCGGTTGCCGGCTGCGCCACAAACGATGATCTGGCATCCGAAGCGCTGGGCGACCGGAAATTCGGAGGCGAGGCCGAAGGGGCCGAGTTTGTATTGAGTGAGAACCCCGAGCTTAACTTCATGCTTCAAAAGAAGTTCCTCGAATTTCGCCAGACCCATCATGGCGACCTGTTCACGATGGTTGGCATGCGGTCGAGGCCAGATATCAATGAAGGATGTCCCGGTTTTGTGGATCTCGGGTAGAACCTCGTGAAGGGCGGTGGTCCCATACATTGCGGAGGAGACCAGGTAGTTGAGCTTGAACGAACCGCCGTTATTTCTGGCCCTTAATGATCCGCAGAGAGCGGCGGCTGAGGCGGTTTGGCAGAGGGTGCGTCTGTTCACTACAACCACATTTTAAGCGCATCTATCTTTCTGCCGAGCAAGAAGGTGCCCTTTTGCCCGCCTCTTGAGGTGAGGGATCGGTCTGAATGACTTGAAATGTCGCTCCTGCCCGCCAAGCTTCGTCTTTTCCGGAATATATAGATTAGCAATGAAGCCTCTTGGAATGCAGGGTCTTGTGGCCGCAGTGGTAACCCCGATGACTGATGATGGGGAGCTGAACCTCGAGTTGGTTCCCGGGATCGTCGATCATCTCGTGGCTAATGAGATCCGGGGAATTTATATTGCGGGGAGTACAGGGGAAGGAATGTCCCTGAGCGATGAGGAGAGGATGGCGACGGCGGCGGCTTATCTCAAGCACTGTAAGGGGCGGATGAAGGCAGTGGTGCAGGTGGGGCACAACAGTATGAAGGCGGCGGCAGCCTTGGCATCTCATGCTGAAGAATGTGGGGCAGATGCTATCTCGGCGACGCCCACCGGTTATTTTCAGGCCGAAGGAGAAAGCGGGTTGGTCGGGCTTATGGCTGTTATTGCCGAAGCGGCTCCAGCCACGCCGTTTTATTATTATCACATTCCAATACTGTCAGGAGCTTCCATGAATCCCATGAGCTTTACTGAGTTGGCGGCAAAGGAGATTCCAACCTTTTGCGGAATCAAGTATACGGATGCGGGAACGTCCTACAATCTGTCGTCCCTTCAGAGGGTTGGGCCCGGGCTTGAGTTCCTGAGTGGAACGGATGAAGCGTATCTTCAGTCTCTTGCGCAGGGCTATGAGGGAGCCGTAGGGAGTACTTATAATTATGCGGCTCCGTTGTATCACCGTGTCAGGAAGGCCTTTGAAAATGGAGATCTCGTGGAGGCGAGACTCTGGCAATCCCGTGCGCTCGAAATGCTGGAAGCGATGTTGTCCACTTGTGGGCGGGCCAGTCTCAAGGCGATGATGGCGATGGTGGGTATCGACTGCGGTCCTGCTCGCCGCCCGATCGAGCCGGCTACCGCAGAGCAACTCTCCGAGCTCCGACGCCGGCTTGAGGCGATGGGCTGGTTTGAATGGATTAATTTGCAAGATACCGAAGTCTCATGAAGTTCCACGTCTCTTTATCCTTACTTGTCGCATTCCTGCTTTCTCCTGCCCTGATGGCGGAAGGGGACAGCAAGGGTCCGTTATCCTGGGGGCATCTACCCGCGTTACCCGACAAAGAAGGATTCGCAGGTGCTTTTGCGGGAATCGTAAGCAGTAAGCAGACGGCGAAGGACTATCTGGTGGTGGCCGGGGGAGCGAACTTTCCGAAGGGCCGACCTTGGGAAAAGGAGAAGAATCCAGAGAAGGTCTACTATGATGTCGCCTTCAAAATGGAGATGGGAGCTGAGGATGGGAAGGGTATTCCTGTGTGGGAGAAATTGGAAGGGCCTCTGGGTCAGCGGGTGGGCTATGGAATGTCGGTGACTCTTCCCAGTCGCGGATCATCGCTCTTTATCGGTGGCAAAGCTGAGGTCGCTACCGATGCGGTATGGGAAGTGGATGTGGACGGCTCCGGGGCCCTGAGTTTTACCCCGCGGGTCAAGTATCCCGTGCCGATTGCAGAGGGTGTGGCCGGAGTAGTGGGCAACAAGGTAATTGTGGTAGGGGGCGTGACTAACAACGAGGGGGGAGGTTTCAGGACCGTGCAGGAAGCGTATTTTCTTGATACGAGCAAGGACGAGCGCGAGTGGGCGTGGGAGGCGCTTCCATGGATGGAGGCTACAGATAATAAGAACTGGAAGGATTATTTATGGCCAATAGAGAAGAAGGCTCGGGGTCGGGCCTACGCTGTTGCCGGAGTGCGGTCGGAGCAGTTTTACCTTTTCGGAGGGCGTGATTATGCCGTGTCCGCCGATCTCGCTCCTGAGCGGGTGCATCAGGAGAAGCTTGATATTTTATCTGATTGCTACGTGCTCGACTTGAAGGGGCCAAAACCAGCGTGGAAGCGTTTGGCGGATCTTCCGCGGGGCATGAGCGCAGCTCCCTCAGCAGCTCTGCCAGTGGGGGTCTCACACCTGCTCATGGTGGGCGGGGTTTCCGCGCAATACTGGCGCCAGCAGTTTGAGGATCGTCCGGATCTGAATGGAGCGGGAGATCTGCATCCCGGATTCGAACGTACTGTATGGGCGTATGATACGCTTACGGACACTTGGGCTCCCGCAGGGGAGTTGCCCGAAATGGCAGGAGGAGTGCCAGTCGCCGTTCCGGTGACCACACCGGTAGTGGCATGGAAGCAAAAGTTCATTGTTCCCACCGGTGAGATTAAGCCGGGGATCCGTTCTCCGCAGATACTGGTAGCGGAGGTTCAGAAGCTTGATGCCAAACTTGGGTTGGTGAACTGGATTGTTGTGGGCGCCTATCTTGCGGGAATGGTAGGCGTTGGTTATTGGTTCATGAGGCGAGAGGCTTCGGCGACGACTGAGGCCTACTTCCGTGGTGGGCAAAAGATTCCCTTCCTTGTGGCAGGCTTGTCGATCTTCGCAACGGTGCTCAGTTCGATCACCTTTATGAGTATTCCGGCCCGGGCTTATGGCACCGATATTACCTGGTATGTCGGTCAGCTCGCCATGCTGATCCTGATTCCAGTAGTTATTCTGTTCTACCTGCCTTTCTTTAGAAAACTCGATCTTACCAGTGCCTACCTCTATCTGGAGCGGCGGTTCAATCTGGGGGTCCGTCTCTTTGGGAGTTTCTCTTTCATGGTTGCGCACGTCGGCCGGATTGCGATCGTGCTGTATCTTCCCGCGGTGGCGCTAGCAGCAGTTTCCAATATCAATATTTATGCCGCCATTATCATTATCGGGATCCTTTGTGTGATCTACACCGTGATGGGGGGGATTGAGGCAGTGGTGTGGACGGACGCGATACAGGCGGTGGTCCTGCTGGGCGGTGCGATCCTCTGCTTTATTCTTGTTGTTGTCCGCCTCGATGGGGGATTCGATGAGTTGTTCTCGATCGCTCACGCGGATTCCAAGCTCTTACAGAACCTGACCTTCGACTGGAATATCAAGGATGGAACAACAGCAGGGATCATCATATTCCTAGCCTTTGGTTTTAATTCTCTGAACCAGTATACATCCGGGCAGGACGTCGTGCAGCGCTATGTGACAACCAAGGATATTGGTGGGGCTCGCAAGTCGCTCTGGACTACGATGTGGATGTCGGTCTGCTTTTCGATGGTCTTCTTCCTGCTGGGGACCGCCCTCTACGCCTTCTACAAGGCGCAACCAGCTCTGCTGGATCCGGCGATGGCGAAGAATGACGGGATTCTGCCCTTTTTCATCATGCAGCAAC
>Ga0115011_10001270_pt1 | contig 18299 bp, 19 predicted proteins | sample TroAtlMetagenome_2_FD_88705 | JGI IMG/M metagenome (GOLD analysis project Ga0115011, IMG submission 88705) | Marine eukaryotic phytoplankton communities from Atlantic Ocean - Tropical Atlantic ANT8 Metagenome | ecosystem: Environmental > Aquatic > Marine > Oceanic | place: Tropical Atlantic...
ACGAAACAAAAGGCAAATTGCAGAATACATCAATGAACTAAAAGACTTAGACAAAACCTTGGAAGTCATGTGCCATCGCATCGAAGCAGATATTAAAAAAACCGCACATGAACAAAAAATAACAAAACATACGTTGCAACGCCGACTACTATTGAAACGACATTACAAATCCGTGGATCAACGCCGCGTACAAATACTAGGAAGAATATTGCAATTGGAAAATTTACATTTAAATGGAATGCAAATTCACGCACTGAAACATGTCTCCAACGCACACAAAGAAGTTGCCATTAACCCAGAGGACGTTGAAGAACTACTTGATAAATTAAATGTATTTACGGACGATTTTAACGAAATCAGTGAACGCCTCGCTGAAGATTTCAACTTCAACACTGATATTACTGACGAAGAGCTCGAAAAAGAACTCAACAGCGAATTAGAATATTCAAGTGTTTTAAACAGCATTGCAGAACTTCCGCAAATCAATGTACTACAACATACTGAAACCAGGGACGTTCAAAGGCCCGTTCAGGCAAAAATTCAAACGCAAATCCCCGCAACAGCTAATGCATACCGCTAAAGCCAAAGACGTAGACTTATTGCGCTACTTTGCAGAGGATGTCAGCGAAAGCAACTGCAAAATTTATCATTTGCTAACTGCTTCCGCATTAGATACTCTACTGACGTACAACAAAGAGCACGGCATACAGAATCATTTCTACGAACTCATGGCCTGCTCCGACTGCGTCTACCCCGAAGAAGACCGAATGGGGTGTGAAAACATGCTCAAAACCTTTGGGTCCCGCCTTTATTTAGACGTTGAGTTTCCTGCTGGTGCAGACTTTGCAGACTACGACATTAGCCAAATGAACCCATTGCACATCGGTGCAAGCATTGCCAAAGACATACATACCTTTTTAGAACATTACTTTAAATGCAAATGCAACATCATCGTGTTGAAATCTCATCGAGCCTCTAAATATTCTTGGCATATGATTTGCAAAACCTTCAAAGACAACGTCGAGTACCTGTTCAAAGATTCGCTCGCCGTCCTACACGTCATGAACCTATGGTTTGAAAAAACAAACTTGAGCAAATACAATTATTTCGAAGACGACGTTGAAAAGAACGCCATCGACATCTCCGTATACAGTCGCCACAAATGCTACCGCACCATACATTCCAGCAAATTTCAAAAACGCATCCATTTAGTCTTTGCCACCTACTATCCCATTGTTAAAACCAACATCCCACCACCCTTTGAAGATACACTCTGTATGCAAGTCCTCGAAGGGCGGGAACTACACGACATTGCACCGATCGAATCTTCAACAAAGCTCCGCTCCCAACACAACAGGAAACGCAGAGCGCGACGCACTACCGTTAGCACAAATCGAAAAAAACATATTGAAAACAAATACAACCGAGCCGCTGAAATGTTCTTCTCCAATTGGGACGTCTGGCAAGAGATGAAAGCCTTTATTAAATCCAAATGGCCACAGGCAGAATTTGAAAAATGCTCGTACAAAAGCATTGAATTGATTTATTTGCCGTTGGATAGAGTGTTTGATTGCCCGCACAAAAAAGGGTCGGGACCGAATGGTGCGCACAAATCCAATCATTCGTGCCTGTGGATCAAGCCCAAAATTGGTGTCATGGATTGGAGGTGCCACGACTTGGAGTGCCAACGAAAAAATGTTTACAAAATTGTACCGTTCCCGTACAACTTGCAAAATAAATTGAGAGTCATATACACACACCGATTTCCTGTAAAAGTAAAGTTAGGACACTAAAAATAATAGAATATTCATAGTTTAAAATTTTAACTCTTCCAATAAATGCTGCTTAGGGCTAGTCCATCGTTTTCTGCGACCTTTGCCTCTTTTTTGTGGTCGGCCTCTCCATGGTTTCCTCTGATGTTCAATTACTTTGTTTGCTATATTTGCTGCTCTTCTTCGTTCTTCCTCTGCCTTTCTTTCTGCTCTTAATCGTTCGTCCCTTTCACGTTGTTTTTCTCTCAATTGGTCCTCATAAGCTTTCTGTTTTGCTCTTCCTTGTACTAGTTTAAAAGCGAGTATTTGGTTTTCTGGCAACTTAGGTATGATTTGATAGTTATCGCCGTTTTTTTCCACATAATACATTCCATTTGGATTAGCGATCCTTCCTAGAAGTCCACTGATGACTTTTTCATACGTTGCTCCTTGTTTGCCTTCCTTGTTTATCTCTTCCTTGGTTTTTAAAATATATTGCATACCATAAACCTGCAAAGGCTTTTTTCTAAATAATATTTCATATGGTTTTGATCGAATCCGCTCAGAAATATATGCCTTATTGTCTGTAAAAACGCGATCAAGCTCTTGATCAAATATATCAGTCGTAAACGTTACCATCCTCAATTATAAAACACTTTGTATTAGGTTTTATACCATAATTATCCTTTTTCGTTTGGTTTTTCTGTGGCTTTATTTTCCAAAATCCTATCGTATTCCAATGCATCGTAGTAAGAATTTCCGAATTTTGGGAAATATAGGGATTTACCATGGTCCTTGTTGTACTTAATATGCGGGTCGTTCGGATTGCTCAGCATCCCAAAATACCGTGTTAGAGCTAGATTCGCTTTTTGTGGTTGCAATGCTAATAGTATCGATCGGATCATTTGATAGGGCTAAACCTGGTATATATATACAAATTACTACAGCGGTGCGTAGGAATAGTATTTTGCGTAATCCAAAAATGACAAGTAAAAAAAAATGAATAATGAATAAAGCCGTAGCTAACTAAAAATAAAGCGAAGCGAGCTCAAAATACACAAAACATAGAAAGCAAAGTTAGAATTCCATGTATACATACATACAACAACAAAAGATGCAATCCTTATCGCTACTTGCCGCAACGAAAGACCAAGCAGTGAAAGCTGCCATACATTTAAATAATGTATTGGCAAAAGAGTTCCCTCTTCGATCAATATTATTCTGGGAATCCAATATGGATTTTATTTGGTTAAATTTTGAACCTAATTTTGAACCAACGAAGGAAAATGCACCAGCGTGGTGGAGTGCATGCACTCGAAACAAAATGCCATATGTATATGTAGGCATACGACAAGAACACAATTGTTACACGGTCAGTGTTCGAGGTATCTATGTAGAAGCAGAGGCATGGCCACGTTTAAAGGGGCTCTTGAATGATTCGCTTACCTTTGATGGAATGGAGTCCAAACCTCCAACAACGCATTCCCAAGAATTATTTGATAAATACAACAAACATATGAAATCTGCTACGTATTCTCCCGAGGAGATACAGAAATTCTTAACCAACCCCAATCGAAAAGGGTTTGTCACAGATACAAGTGGGAAAGTGCACACGTTTCGTATGGATAACATATGTGCATATTGCAATGCTGGCTATGGCAACAACAAACCCTTCCCGACCACTGGGAAAGGTTTATGTGGTAGGTGCAAGCAAGTCCAATATTGTTCCAAAGAATGCCAAAAAGCCCACTGGCCCACCCACAAAAAAACCTGCAAGAAACAAAAAAAAAGGTACAAGAAAGAATTGAAGAAGTATGGGAAATCAACGAAAAAGGCAACCGTATTAAAATTCAAAGACAAAGAGGAATTTGAAGAATGGAAACGGGAGAACGACGTTGAATTTGTCGAAGCGGTCAATATTCCTGTTACCGAAGAACAACGAGCGAGCATGCAAACGACAAAGCTTTCGCCTAAAATCAGTGAACAAGCGGTTAACATTATACAAGCAGCTGGATTATTTCCTGGAGCAACAGACGAAGCCATTGAAAGTTATGTGAAGGAGGTGGCGAAAGTACCTGCAAGTGAATTAAAGAAACAAGTAGAACAAAACAGAAAAACCGCAGCGAAAAAAAAAGCGGAGCCAGCTCGACAAGAGTGCCCAGTGCCACAGCAACATGTTGAAGCAGGAAATCTAATTGGAGCCATGGCTGGATTGAGTTGTTCAGATGCATGTAAAAAATCTAAAAAATAAGAGCGCAAGCGCTTAAAATACTGTGCACTAGTGCCCTTTTTTATCACCCACTAAGTCTACTCGCGTAATTTCCGACATCTCCACCTTTGTGTATCCCTTTGGGGCCCCATTGATTGCATACACAATACCTACTTCGTGTTTGTATGATTTCTCTTCCCCCCCACAAAACCTAGTAAACAACCGCATCCCGTGCAACACCCCTTCTTTTTTAATTCCTGTGCTGATACTAAATGCCAAAAAGTAAAAATACAAAAACCAACGTTTCAAGCCATTGCCCTCGCTATTGTCCGTCTTATCTTCCTTCATGAAATAAAACAAAGCAGCTAAGAAAATAAATATTGTAAACGCAACTAAATCCTCGATGTGATATTTGTCGGCTTTTTGTATCAACACAATAAAATTAATCATACCCACGACAGCAAGTACCATCGAATCGATCGCCAAATTGACTGCCAATAAACTCACAAAAACTAAAATAGGAACAAACACCGCGACGGTATTTGCTTCCAAACTAACATAAGAAATTAAATGCAACAGACCGTAGAGCGTAAAGTATTTATCTAAATTGGAAAAGTTTGCATTTTCGTAGCTAGAAATGCATTGGTGCTCGACATTGCAAGAGTCGGCAATCAAGTGGATGGCAAGAGTAGTGATGATTAAAGAGAGAAATTCGTATTTTCCGTGTACATAGCTTTCGTAAATAGGAACCAAGACGATGGCGTAACTCAAAAAAATAATAACATTTTCCGAATCTTCATTGATCAACGGATAGAGGTTGAGAACAAATAGAGCAACCACAAAAAGTAAGAGGGCTATGTCAAATCCTTTCATTGTATAATTACGTTATACATAAGTTATATACTCTCATGTGTTTAATTTTGCACTAGTAGTCGTCCATCATAATGGCATCTTCTATCGTCATATCTTCGTACACGGATGCTAAACTTCGCTCGCTGTCGTAGGATACTTCAAGGGCATCGGGAATAGGCACCACTTTAGCTGTTTTTACACAATGGTTCGACAGGATGTCGTACAACGTTAGCATCGCCGATCCCACTATACAACACACAATAGTAACCAGCACAATATATAAAAAAATAATCAAGGCATTACTTATCATTGCCTATATAATACACAAGTTGGTTATATAAACAAAAACACCGTGAGCCATGCTACTCTACAACTTACACATAGCGGCTTTCCTTATCCATTTAGTCAGTTTTGCACTGTCGCTCTTCACGCACATTAGAGACGCTGACGTGGATATTTTGGTTGCCAAACATATTTACAAAACAAATGAACTAGGCATCACCACCACCGACACACTCACCACCCTAAACGCCAATTCGTGGGTTTCCATCAACGAAGGACTGACCTGCTTCTCCCACGCCATCGCCTTGTATATCTTGTATGGCAAAGAACCGTCCGAAGAGGTAAATAATTTAGAGCACGGCAGGCGCACCGTTGAATATTCATTCACGGCGGGCATCTTAGCGGTTGCGCTCGTATTGAGTGTCGGTTCCATCTTTTTACAAGATTTACTTTTCATATTAGGTATCAACCTTGTCATACAAGGGTTGGGATGGTTGATTCATTACGAGGACGATAAACGCGAAATCAATTTCATGTACATGGGTGCCTTTCTGCTTCTTGCCTTGGAAATTGTATACGTGCTTCTCCAAACCTACAATATTGCTCATCCTGACGACTTTGATCTAGGATTTTACCAAGCCATGGGTATTATTTTTGGCATCCTCTATATTAGTTTTGGACTGGTCAAATTTTTCGTAAAGAATAGAGACATACAAGACGAGATGTACGTAATCATGAGCGTATCGACAAAAGTTATCCTCAGCTGGATTATCATCGCGAACACGCATCAAGGCTTTATCGATTTGTTTGACATGGTGCCAGTTGGAGTGCATGACTTAGATTGGAGAGCAATTGAACTTTACCTTACAATTATTTTATTGATTGTGATGGTAAGTGGATTGTTTTATGTTTACACAAGAGAACGTAAGGAACGCAATTACAAGGCAGTAGCAATGTATGTAGGTCCTGCATCTCCTAAAAACTTAAGATACGATCTTTAAACTATTTTAAACTTTACTCGCTTGCCACGTAGTGTTGCTTTTCTAGGCAACACTACATTTTCTTTCAACGTACAATTATCCAATCGTCTCTTGATTTTCTCGTACATTAAATCGTACCAATCCTTTTTTTTGTGCATGGCATAGACTTGATTGTAGCATGATGCCCAGATCCCTGCGCCAACTTCCACCCAAATTAAACAATTTGCATTGTCGTACAACACTTGCAACGGGTAGTAGATGCAACGCCGCTCGTCCACTTGTACCACCTCCGCATCCCCAACCTCGTAGATGATATCGGAATCGCAATCAATTCCAAAATCACGCTTCCATTGCTCGTGGCTTTCCGAAATGCGTTTTTCCCAGCGGTCCGAAGTGATTGACGGACTTTTGAACAACATTGCATGTTCCGCATCGCGCCAATGAAAATAGCGACCAATATAATTATAATCCATTAAATGGCGATCCAGTTTTGTATGAAATAACATGTTAAGACACTAAGTGTATTAAAATGCTTCGAGTAGTATGGTTAGTCGTTATACTAGCATTAGGTTTCCTATGTTTTTTTATACTCTATTTGTCTTTTATCGTGTGTGCAATTTACCTTAACATGTGTCTCGAACAGGTGGACTTTGACGAACCCTGGCAACAGCTACGCGAACATATACAAAAACGAAAACGGGTCCACTGCGTGCTTGTCCATCCAGTACCCAACGCCATCTCCGTCGAAAGACGAGAACAAGTACCATATGCAATCGACTCCATTAATGTTACCGACGCCATCATCGTGTAAAGTGTTTTAACATGTTACTACTGTATGCTATTTTCTTTTTGACCATGATAGCTTGCTTCTTGTTTCACATAGAAGAACACGAAGCTATATTTCCGTAGTATATATTAAGCAAGTTGCATGTTATAAATGGGGAATCAAGCATCGAAAAAGGAAGAAAAAGTTGCAAAAACAGCAACAAAACCAAAGCGTGACGAAACATACCTTCCACACAGCAGTACGAAAAAAGGTGCTGCAAAACCAAAGCGTGACGAAACATACCTTCTACACAGAAGGTTGAAAAAAAGTGAACAAGTTCCAGAAGCACAACCATCGAAAAAAACGGTGCTGGCACCCCAAAACCTTCCACAACCTTACGACAGGGGTATTAGAACGATAGACGAGGCAGAAACCGAAGCCTTACTTGACAGATTAGCAAAAAGCCGAGGGGCTGACCGACCTTGGCCATCGAGAACGCTTCCGTTAATAACGGCAGCTGAAAGAGGGTCAATGAAGGATATCGAAAAATTGATTTCGGAAGGCGCCGACGTGAATCAACTTGGTTGGGATATTATGCGTCTATCGCGGGTTACACCTTTAATGATGGCTATAAAAATAGGATTAAATAAAGAAGAAAAAATTCCATACTTACTTGAACATGGTGCAGATCCGAACATAGAAGATTCAAACGGATTAAACGCGTTGCATTATGCAGCAGCGTATATGCCAAAAAATATGGTTGATTATACTAAAATGTTAGTGGAGCGTATGTCTATTGATAGCATTAATAAAAAGGGGGACCAAATAATAATGATGGGCCAAATAATAAAAAATGTAACGCCCTTAGATATTTTTTACGTAAGACGTACAAAAGGTTTGATTGATTTCATACGTTCAAAAGGTGGAAAAGCAAATTGGTATGATGAAAATGGGAATGGAGTAGGTGAAGGTAATGGTGATTTAAATGCTGATAATTTACCAAGTTTTCAACGCAAAACAGACATGAAGTTTTGAGTAATGGTCTAGAAGTGTTCGAGAACGTGCGTGCGATAAAAAATAATTCTTTTAAATCAGGTATATATTAAATTAGCGTACATCATTAACACCAAAAACTCAATACTAAAACCATACTATGCAAATATTCGTAAAAAGTACGTAGTCCTACTAATTATCCTATCTATATTTCGTTCATTACTAACTATTACTATAGCATTAACAGGAAAGGTACGTAAATTTTCTATATTTTTATTCATTTTTCATCTCACTAACCCCTTAAACAGACAATCACACTCGACGTCGGTAAGTCACCATCATTTAAATCATCTACATCATTACCATTACTAACCTAAAACTACAGAACCGAGCGATACTATTGAAAATGTGAAGCAAAAGTAGGTACTTCTATTCCCCTAAATCATGAAAAATTTAATCTCTAACACATTCCATTTTATGCTCTACAGAATTCAAGACAAAGGTACGTAGTATATCTACCTATTTCACAAAACATCAAATTTCTAACATAAAATTATAGAGGGAATTCCACCAGATCAACAGCGGCTTATATTTGCTGGCAAACAATTGGAAGACGGCAGATCCTTAAGTGATTATAATAGTAAGTCAAAAAAATCATAAATATTACACTTTTAGCATACTAACACCATTACAGTTCAAAAAGAAGCAACTCTTCATCTCGTGTTACGTTTAAGGGGAGGATTTACTCAAATTCAATAATTCCAATTTTATAAATAATAAATTAAGTATGATAAAATATCCATTCTTTTATTAACGCTTGTTTATCTTCTTCTTTGTACTTAGCACCTTTAGACAAATTATCTTTGGCCCATAATGGCTGTAAATTTTTGTACCAGAAACATACATGTTGATCTACTGGTGAATTAAAGTCCCATGCTTTACAAGGAATACGGTGATCTAGGTGCCAACCAGACTTTCCTCCTTTATTTCGCCAACTCATATAATTGTGAAATTGTTTTTCTAAGTGCACTGTTACACTATTTATATTTTTACCTAACAATCGTTTTGTTAAATCAGACTTCAAATTTAATTGTATAGCAGAACGAAGTCTTCCTCTTAATAACATCATTGTTGTGTATACAGGATCTATTTTGTATCGTTCATGGTGTAGTTGTTTTTTTCTTTCTAACTGTCTTTCGCGGTACACATGATCGTTTTGATATCTGTTTCTTTCCTTTTTCCTTTTTTGTTGTAATAAATCAAAATTATTTTCGTATTTTTCTCTCATTCGTTTTTTTTCTCTCTCCCTGTATCTTGCATCCGTATGCCATCGTTTTTTGCTTTTCTTTTTCATTTTTTCGCGGTAATTTGGATCATTTTTATATCGCTCTCTTAATCGTTTAAGTCTCTTTTGTTCTAACCATGGCTTTTTCTTATTATTTTTCTGCCTCCACTTTTTATGGCAATCTTTACAATAAGCAAGACATCTGTAATACATTTTTACTTCTTTCCATTTGTTACATTTTGTACAACATTTGTGTTCAATTCCATCAATAACTTTAGAGGGTTTTGATTTACATCCACTAGGCATCGATAACACTTATAATGTAAAACCAACGTATATTGTAAGCGTTCAGTTGTATATATAAGATGATTATCAGCAGACGAAATTTAAATTTTATTCTCATCCCAGGGTTTGTTTTGTCTTTGGTCACCCTTGTGTTAGCGATATGGTACGGTGAGTTCAAAACAACAATATTCGGACCAGGAGATGACGTGCGTTTCGGTACTTGGCAGTTAAACACGTGGTCAGAATGGCTAGGGTGGTTTACATTGCAATTATTAATAGGTGTATCGGATGTATTTTTTTACGAGTATGTTCAACCACACTTTAAGTTCAACGTCGATGACGACACTTACCTAATTACACAATATGGAGAAGGATCCACCTTCGACATCGTGACGATTGCGTTGGAATCCATGTTGGGATATTTCCCTATGGTGATGCGTGTAACGCTTAGTGTACTCTTTGTGAACACACAAATTGTTACTGTTGTGTTAGTTCAAATTATTAAAGAAATATTGATCTTTATCTTGGTCTACTACAAGTTAATAAATAAGCAGAAGAAAGGTCAGTTCCAACCACTAAGAAAAGCAATTGAGGATGAAGCAATTTACGATGAAGAAACTCTACCGATGATCCCTGTAGATTCTGGAAAATTAAAAATATAAACTAATCTTAATTTTGGGCACTAGTGCACCTTTAAGTGTTTTAAAAAATGAAAATTGCTATCGTCTCTGTGACTACGTGCGTGATGCTGGTTGAAAATATAGATGATTTATTGCCACTTCAACTTTCGGTCGTGGAACTACGCAACCAAACGAATGTGTTCAATTCGTATATCGATCCTACAAACAACGTGTCCTACAAAAAGCTTCCAGGGATGTTCATCGAGCCTACTCAGGCGGTGATGAAAAAAATTCGGTGGGAAGCGACAAACGAGTACCCTTCAACGAAAGCCTGTTTGAGTAAATTAAAGACGTTTTTAAGTGAAAATCACATTACGCACTTGTTTGCTCATCGTTGTACGTCTTTTGACGAAAAAGTGTTGAGGGCCTGCTACAAGAAAACAAACATGGAAATGCCCGATGTACTATTTATGGATACATTGCCAATGCTTCGTCACGAAACGAACAGAGGCAAACGATCATTGCGCGAATTGTGCCATTTGCATTTATCGGAAGACAAGTATTCAATGAACACTTCGCTTGATATGTGCTATGCTCTGATTGCATTGTTGAAAGAATTTGAATACCAGGGACTGATTCGACTGCCTGATACATCAAAAGACAATTCATTCACGGGCATAGGCACCAAAGGCACAAAAATGGATAATAAATGGATAAATGAGTTCATTGCGGCAGACGATGATAAGAATGGCTTTATTGATTTAGAAGAGTTCAAAGCATGGCACAGCTCGAAATACGAATCCCTGTTTCAATTGACAGACTTAAATGGTGATGGGCTTGTTTCGCAAAGCGAATTTAAAGCAAGTGACGGGTTATTAGGTAAATGGATGAAGGAGTTTATCAAAGCAGACACAGACAATAATGGTTTTATTGATTTAAAGGAGTTTGAGAAATGGCATTGTACCAAAACAGCATCTATATTTGATGCAGCAGATGTGAACGGTGATGGGGTATTGTCGAAAACGGAGTTTAAAGCTATGTTATCAAAATTAGAGTGCTAGTGCCTATATAGATACACTCGTTTTACGTTTCTCTTCTTCATCTTTCAGTTCAACATAATATTGAAGCAAATTGTTGGTATTCTCGTTGGTTTTATTAATGAAAAGAATAATACATAGTCCAATAATCATCATACCGACGAGGATAACCAATATGCAAGCAACTTCCAAGAGGATCCATGCTTGCTGTTCCTTTATGGTTTCTGTCAATGTGTTGATTTCTCTCAACGTTTCGTATTCCGTCATGTTTTATGTTATACCATATGCTTTATTTATACCAACTCATATCAATATCCTCCGCAACTGCCCACATTTTGCCATCTTTTTTAGCAGTACTGTAAATATGCTTGATTCCGTCAATCTCGGTAATGTAGTAATTAAATGTGCAATCTGGTGGTTGGACACATGTCATTGTTGTCCATTTGATATTGTTGTGTTGTAGAATCCATTTTATCCATTCTCCTGCATTATACCCTTCCCATAATTTATGTACGTGTCGCTTTTCAACATCTTCACAAACAGCGGCGTGTGGTACATCTGCCAACGTTATGATTGCGTCGTAATCGGTAGTAAAGGTCGTCATTGCAAACTTTGTAAAAACACTTATTATGATAATAGGTGAAAAATAGCTCCTAAAATGATCAAACTTGGTGCAAAAATATACCCTTGCCATACAAAGAACAGACCGTATGCGCCTACTAACCCCACAAGTAACGGAATCACCCAAAATCTCCTGCTGTCACCATTATACGTTTGCAATATGAGCAGACCAAACAACAAAGGTATTAAAATATGCACAATAATGGTTACTGCTATAACTGTACCTATAACTGTATTTTCATCTCTTTCTCCCAAACACCATAATAATTGGGCTAAGAAAGTTGCAGCAGAGGCCACGTAAAAGGATGCACCCACCCAAATAAGCACGGTTCCTACATTAACAAACGCAGCACGGACCCCCAACGCCTTATAATCTCCAAGATTCGTATATAAAATGTAATACAAAAAAGTAAATACACCAACCAGAATGTATACCGTAATCGCCAATCCTGCACTTTGCCCCCAGATAAAGGTTCCCATGGTCAAGAAACTCATCATAATCAATTCTTCTAGTGTAAACGCTTCAACCATGCCAACTCCCAACGAGAAATGCACATCTTTGCCTTCAAAGTCAGGCTCTGGGGGTGGCGTTAAAACGACGTAATACATTGCCGATTCAGGCCATGTTGCTTTGCAGCCTCCTAACGGCCAGTACAAACCAACCCCAAACGGTTCAAATTCCGCATATTCACAAGCATCGCCATGAATAATTAGCGGTGTCATTTGCAATTCGGGTATACCTGTAGTTGCAGCGATTTGATCTTGGACGTTTTGCGGTAAATCCGTAATGGCTTTGGTGACGTTGCTCTGGCAAACCCCATGTGTCCAACCATACCATTGCCCATTGCAGCTAACCGTGGTCAAGTTCGGTCCAAAAATACCGACATCGTAATTGTTTGGAACCTTGTTTCGCTGCAACGAGATTGTCATTTCTTCACCCTTGACACCTTCCATTTTCAGCCAGACTAATTCGGTTAAATCTCCGTAGACTCCCCATGATTTTTTAGTAACGTCTTTGATTTCAAAGGCACCGCTAGGCACTTTCTCTGGACGTCCGCTTGCTATCGGGAAAATAGGGACGTGGGCAGTTGCTAGATTAATAACGCAGAAGAGGAAGAGTACACGAATCATTTGCTGTATATATAAATTACCTACAGTATTATATAGTATAAATGAGACCTGATATTTATCCAGGTATTAAATACGAACCAGTCAATGCCCCGAAACCAAAATTTTCCATTGCTTATTTTCTTGTGCCGATTATAATTATTGCAGGGACGATTCTGATAATATGGCAACTACAACCTCCAGAGCCTTCACCTTATGCGCATTGTCCTAAATCGAAATATTTTGACCCAGAAACAGCTTCGCACGACATGCCAGACGGTGGCACAGGAGATCCAGAACCAGACGCTACGTCAGAAGGCGTCGTAGACATTGAATGGACACTTTTTACCGAATACCCGCGTGGAAACCAAGATGCAGCAGGTGCAATGTACAAACATCAGCTCTTTTCTACAGGTGGATTTTGTGGAGGTAACAAGTTCCCGTATTATTGTGAACCAAAAGATTTTTTCACAGATACATACTTATACAGCTTTGAGTCACGCACATGGAATCGTGTTCAAGATATGCCAGGATTAGGAAGGCAAGGTCACAAGTGCGAAACCATCGATAATCAAGTATATTGCATGGGTGGTTTTTCATACTCCAGTCCATATTCACACGTAGACTCTTACAAATACAACGGGACATGGCACCGAATTGCAGATACACCAACCAATCATACAGCAGCTGTACAAATATGCACCATGAACAAGAAAATATATTTACTCGAATCTGGATACTACACGGTACAAAATGAAACGGGAATGTTTTACGTTAGTGATAAATTGTTTCAATACACGGTGGCGTCTGACAGTTGGTCACAAATAAGTACTTTGCCTGGCACACCACGATGGTCTACCGACATTACCTGTGTGAATAATGAGATATACGTGTTGGGTGGGGTGTCTGGAAATCATATATCTTACGATGTCGCAACCAATTCAAACAACCAGAATATTTATAAAACAATTATTGATAATTGGAAATACAACGTGGATAGCAACACGTGGAAACGTCTTTCGGACACGCCGCTTGTTATTGGAAATTGGATGTTTCAACATTACTACGAAGGTTTCATTTTTTTAATCGGTGGAGCAGGGTATTATGAGATTGAAAACAATACTGAAGTGACTATTCCAACAAATATGAACTTACCACATTCAGATCTTAACGTAAACGTTGCAAACGATTATTTATTCACTAATAATGTGTATGTGTACGATACACAACATGATACCTTCATCCATAGTACCCCCTTACCGTATGATTGGAATGGTGCTACGACATGGTTAAAAGATAGCGTTTTATATTTATCGGCAGGAGAGTTAGGAATGATATGCACAGAGGAACATTTCTTTCCCAGACACCCAAACATGACATTACAAGGTAAAATAACTATTAAGAAACCGCATCTTTAAAAACAGGAATTGGAACACTATGTCCTGAATTACCAATTTTTAACGTACACCAACCACACTCGTTTTGTACATACTCTATAACAAACGTCCCATTCACTCTGTCATCGTTGGTGGAACTGTATACATAATAACTTTTGTCGTGATGAAAACTTGGTAATGGAGGCAGGCTCTGATGCACTTTTCCTTTCCATTCAGAAAGTTGGTTCCAATCCATGACAGGTGCAAATAAATAATAAGAATTGGCATGGGGATACATAGCTGCTAAATATCCACCCCTTGAAATTCCACTCAATATCAACGGACGAACCAAATAATCGGTTGCGATCATCTCAATCATCTTGTTGTTGGCAGCAATAACATCTGTCATGCTTCTTTTTGACCACTCTTCCAACGAGGAATCGTAAGGCAGCGAGTACGTGATTACTGTATAACCATGCATATATGGACCGATAGACTGGTAGTATTCGTCGGCCAACACTGTTTCTTCCGATGCACTTAATAATAGGACGAGCCCCTTCTCTCCATGTTGTATGACTGTATATTGAGGCTGATCACAAAACACCCTGAAAAGGTGTGTATCATTCAATTCTATTTTTGCGTAACCTGTGTCGCATTTTACTTTATATTTTAAGGAATCAACATATACACCATTATGATATCCTTTTATGTTTGCATAACATTCGTCGCAATTCATTTTCACCTTAATAAACCCTTTGTGTGAATATGCACTTGTCAGCCCATATGGACGCAATGTCAAGGCACTCATAGAAATATCGTTCGTTGCGAAATTACGCAATCCATACATGTACCAGGTGCTGTCTGTTTTAAATATTCCAGGTGCAACATACGCACTTCTGGCAACGTCTGCATTAGGATCATCAAACCAAATCTCATCAAAATGCTTGAAATAAAATCCGTCTTTGGAGTACATCACTTTTGTGAAACTTGGATTGCCTTCTCCTTGAAATAACAACGGGACACCGACATACATATCGGATGCATATTTAAAAATACCTGGTGTATACAATTGTTTCAGGGATGTGCTAATCGATAAATGATTGCTGAAGTGATAATGATTACCCTTGTATAAATGAACTTTTCGTTCGCTGCCATCCCATTGCCTAGCATATATGTTGCCATCTACCACGACGTTCAATGTATCCAAACATTCGCCGAAACATGCATCCAGCAATTTACGTTCAAACACCCACGAAAGACCATTATCCTTGCTCCTGTATAAATTTAAATCATCAGAGTGACCACCCCCAATAGCAAATAAACTATTGTCTTGGAACGGTGCAAAATTGTGACACTGTGGGTGAGTATCAAACACTTTCACAGGTTCGGAAAACGTTACACCATCCGCGCTAGTGATTAACATAGTCGATTGATTCGAAGCCAATAAGGTATCGTTCATTCGTCGAAAAAATACATGTGCAACACCGTTAATTGTTAGCGTGGAGAGATAATGCGAGTATTTGTAGCCTTCAAAATCATAGATATTGTCAATAATTGTTGGTTTATGCAATACGATATCGACATTTTCGGATTCTAAGTGATGCAAGTCAAAAAACAAATGTTCTTTAGTCGTTTCTTGCTGAACAAGAAAAAGAACCACAATACAAATTATTAATACACATACAAAGAGGAACAAACGCATTGCTTTATTATAATCTTAGGATTATTTTATAGATAATTTAACACACCCACGAACGTTTATACATGTTGTAAATTTTCTTTGTATTTTTGTTCATTTTGTCATGCAATTGAATGTTCCATGGTTTGCCAAATGCACCTGAAAAATGGAATATATAGATATCATTCCATAGCTTTTCATCGTTATTGTAAGGTTCTGGATACGTAAACTCTGTCGTTAGCGTCAAATATTTCGACGGAAGCACCAGCATCTCGGGTAATATACGATTATCACCAATACGATGCTCATACGCCTCATTCAGTAAGTCCATGTCTGCACGATTTACATACTTGTGCAAATTAGGTAAAATTAATGTGTTCCAGACAGAAATAGAGGGAGTGATTATCATTAAAGCGCTGGTTACGCACATTTCGTTTTCCCAATTGGCAATCGGAGCAGCGACGCTCACTGTTGGAAGATCAAACAAATGATCGATTGGTTTCATCAGTAATGAGTCTGCATCCAACCAAATAATGCGATCGTATTGTGTCATTTTAAACGCTTGAAATTTCTGAAACGAGTGCCGATAATAGCCTACGTTGGACGAGAGAATCTGGTTGTCCATTCCCACGACAATAATATCGTCTTCAAAATAAGCATCTTCTTCGGAAATAACAATAAAATCGGCTTCCCTGGTTCCCAAGTATTTAATTTGATGGATCATGCTCCGAACGGCGCAAACGTGCGCTTTCGAAGTGGCAAAAAATAAATACGCATAGCGTTCCGCAGTAACATGACACCAGAGCAAGATGAAAAGAAGTAGTCGTAGCATTTTATACAAACATATCATATAGTATATACAATAACTAGAACTTTAAGCGGAGCGAGCTCTCTGTTTTTAACCACTCCTTATTCCTGCAACGAGCACAACATCAATTTATTCGGATTGATGTAGTAGATGTGAATAGCATCGCGAATCCCAGCACTAATATGGTTACGATACGAGGTAAAATGCGTTTTATTGATTGAAAAATTATCTAAGCAATTGGCTTCAGGAAGGATGACGTCTAAAAAGTAATCTTTGGCAATGACGTCAAAGTCATTGATGCGCAATCCGCCTCGCATCATGAATAAAACGGCAGTGCAAAACGCATCGCCGACGTGTTGTTGCGTGTTGTATGTCGTGAAATTGGTCAACGTCTTCAGTTTCAAATAGAACTCGCATACGCGATCCGTGTAAAAATTAATAATTAGATCTTGTGTTTCCTTTTCTGGTAAAATGTACTTTTTGGATATTTTTTTCTTGATAATGTTGCTTGCCATCGTAATCATTTCAATGACATTGATGGTGTCTTTTTTCTTGTCGCATTGGCGCTTGTGTTTGATCCATGTTTTGTGAATATCTTTTTTCAAATTAAATATTTTCTTCCGTTCAATGCGTTGTCGCTCCTTTGAAAACAATAAACGATGAATGACTTTTTTTGCACATTCCTGCAACACGGTGGTTTCCACTCGCACCGTGGTCGAGCTTGTTCGATGGTACTCGTGGAGCCGCTTATAACTGTTCACCCAATTCGTGCACTGATAACGAAGTCCTGTCAACGTGCACGTTTGAAATCCATCCGAATATTCTTTCTTGCCATCGCATGCTTCTGAACAAATGTGAATTTTCATGTAATTGCTGATGTAAATATTCGTAATTTTATTGGTCAAACAATTTTCATTGCACCACGTAGGATGGTTCTTACAAAAAGGGGTGCACAAATGTGTCAACTCGTTACTTAAACTGTAGACTCTGCCTTCCATCATTTTGTATTGTTCAGGCCCGCTAAACGTGCCTTTGCAATGTTTTTTGTAAGTAGCTATCAGTTGCTGTTCATAATTGGTGGAAGCGGTCACGTTACTTATTTGACCACCCACAAAGTCATCCCACATCGACATTATTTACGAAACACTTGTATATAGGCGCTGGCGCACTTTTATGCAACTCTGCTAATTCATGTAAATAATGCCGTTGAATATGAAAGTTTTTTTGTGTCCCAATCATGATATATTGGACGTTCATGAAAATCATTTAGCAGCTGGGAAATATTTTTTTAACATTGAACATTTCACTTCCAACAATACCGTGAAAGGCAAAATCGTCAAACGCCAACTCTCAATAGCTTACGAATTCAGGTTTTTTACGTTTATGGTCATGATGACCAAAGCTCAGTCGTATTTAGCTAGACGAGCAAACATTAGGGATTCGAGGATGCCGCAGTATTCTAGCCCTGTTGCAGTAAAAAAGAAACCATTGGAAACGTGTAGTATATGCCTATTAGGAATACGTGTGGAGCGGTGCAGCAAAAAGTTAGCGTGTGGTCATAGCTTTCATACGAAATGTATTAAGAAATGGAGCAATTATAATAAGTCCTGTCCAAATTGTAGAGATTTATTTGAAACCTTAAATTTAAG
>Ga0115011_10001273_pt1 | contig 18274 bp, 21 predicted proteins | sample TroAtlMetagenome_2_FD_88705 | JGI IMG/M metagenome (GOLD analysis project Ga0115011, IMG submission 88705) | Marine eukaryotic phytoplankton communities from Atlantic Ocean - Tropical Atlantic ANT8 Metagenome | ecosystem: Environmental > Aquatic > Marine > Oceanic | place: Tropical Atlantic...
TACCGTACTCATTTATAATTTCTTGCTTTGTTTTCATTCGAGATAATAATACTACCTGCTATATCTAATGTGATACTATTTAATTTTTATTAATAGACTCAATATCATTGGTTATTTGTTGTTTTAATTCATTGATATTATTGAATTTTCTTTCATCTCTGATAAAAGAATTAAAATAAACAGTTAGGTAAGAATTGTAGATGTCGGTATTAAAATTAAAAATATGAACTTCTAAACTTAGTTTTTTTTCTTCACTTACTGTAGGTTTGTATCCAATGTTCATTATGCCTTTATAATCATTACCATTTAAATCAATTTCTACTTCATAGACACCATTTTTTGGAATTTGAAGATTTTCGTTTATCTCTAAATTTGCTGTTGGAAAACCAATCAGTTTCCCTTTTTGATCACCTTGAATAACATTTCCAGATAAGGAGAATTTATAACCTAAAGAATTATTTGCTAATTCTATATTGCCTTCGGATAGATACGACTTAATTAAAGTAGATGAAACTTTATTGTTGTTAAGTAAATAGTCATCGATAATATGAATTGAATCACTACCAAAATACTTAATTAAATAATCAACATCACCCTCTCTATCTAAGCCAAATTTAAAATCACTTCCAACAAAAATATTTTTTGTTTTGAGATTTGTTTTTAACATATTACAAAATTCTTTTGGCGAAAACTTCATTACATGTTCAAAATTAATAAATACCAAATTAATAGGTTTAAAATTTTCAATTAATCTGACTTTCTCTTTGTTTGTCGTGAGCAATTTGTGATTATTGTTAAAGAATTTTTTTGGTAATTTATCAAAAGTTACTACTTGATAATCTTCATTTAAATTTATAGCTGACTTTATCAACTGTTGATGACCTTGATGCATTCCGTCAAATCCACCTATACAAGTATTAGATACTTCGTTTTGAATATATTTATTTGAATCAAAATTTTCATATATTTTCATATAAGTACCTTATCTGGTTTGAAATTATTTTCATTAAATGGTTTATAAATTGCGGAAATATCATTATTTATAGACAATATATATTTCTCTTTATTCATAAAAATGTCGTTTGAAAGCAACTGACCATTTTTAATAACATCTATCATGTCCTGATCTAATTCAACGATTGGTAAGTCTATTACCTCTCTCCAATCAAGCTTATGAAGATTTGTTTCATAATCCATATTTTGAATATTCTTATTTAATTTCTCGTGATTTATTTTTAAATTTCCAATTGCCGTCCTAGTAAGTGATTCTACAACTGCTTTTGTATTTAAGAATTCACCTAAGTCTTCAACAATGCTTCTTATGTAGGTTCCCTTACTAACTGTTATTTCAAAAGTTACTTTGTTATCTTCTAATGAAGTTAATTCTGTTTTGTCGACTTTTATTGTTCTAGTTGGTATATCAACTTCTTCAGCCTTCCTAGCATATTTATATAGTCTCTTACCTTTGACCTTAACTGCAGAATAAATTGGTGGAGTTTGAATTGATTCACCAATTAAATTTGTTAAAAATTTTTTAATATCATGAGAAAAATTTTTAGCATCAATACTTTCGTGAAATGTAAGTTCTGAATCTACATCAAGTGTTGGCGAAGAGTATCCTAATATAGCTGTTACCTTATAAGCTTTATTTGTATGTGGAATGTAATCAAATAATTTTGTATATCCATTTGTTGCCAAAAGCATTAGGCCATCAGCATTTGGGTCTAATGTTCCAGAATGTCCAACTTTTTTAAATTTATAATTTTTTTTTAGTTTTGTACACAGATCTTGAGATGTCCATGTTTTAGGCTTATCTAATAGATAAAAATTAGGTTTGAGATCTAATTGCATTTTTAACTTTTGTTATAATCTCTTCCATGCTTAATGTAGTTGAAAATCCAGATGCAGCTTTATGTCCACCTCCGCCAAATAATGATGCAATTTGCTGGACATCTAGATCAGTTCGTGATCTTAAACTTCCCTTAAATGATTTATCTTCTTGTTCTTTCAAAAGTAAAGCTACCTTTGATTCTTTTACTAGACGTATGGAATCAATTAAAAAATCTGTTTCAGAAGATTCAATATTATAATTTTCATAATCTTTTTGCAGTATGTATGAGACAACTAACTCCTCTTTTTCAAATAAACTTATCCTATTCAAAACTTCGCTTTGAAGCTTCACTGCATTCATAGGAATTGAGCCATAAATATTATCACTTATAAACGTTAGCTCTGCCCCGCTCTGCATTAGTTTCGAAGCTATTTGGAATACCTCGTAATTAGTATTGGAATATTGGAATCTCCCAGTATCTGTAATTAATCCTGTCATTAGGCAATTAGCAATATTTGTGTCTATATCAACCCCTTCAGAAACAATTTCTCGATAAAGAACCTGGGTTGTACTGGCTGCAGTGGAATCTATAATTTGAACATTTCCAAAAGAAGGCTCTATATGATGGTCTACAACAATAATATTATCTGATTTCAAGGCTAAGTCTTCTAAGCTTCCAAGTCGTTCAGAGTTGCCACAATCAAATACAAAAACATTGTCATATTTATCTTTTAATTTTTCACTAATTAAATTTATAGGTAAGTGATTTAAGTTAGATGGAATGTTCCCTTTGATATCAAAACAAACATCAGATTGTAAATTTTTACTATCTAAGATTAATTTAAAAGCTAAAGCTGAACCTAAAGCATCACCATCAGGATTTATATGTCCTGTAATTAAATTGGATGACTCACCAACATTTTCAAATAATTTACTCATCTTCAGATGTCCTGTCTAATAGTTCATTTATTCTTACAACATTACTGAAAGTATTGTCTACTTCAAAAATAATCTTAGGAACATTTTTAGTTGTCATTTCCCTGCCAACTACCTTTTGAATTTTTGTTCTGTTTTTTTCTAATGATTTTTTTAAAGATCCTTCATTTCCTTCCAAGGTTGAAATAAAAACTAGAGACTTCTTTAAATCTGGTGACGTTGATACATGTGTTACTGTGGCTTTATTCAACATTGAATCTGAACTTCTTAATAGTGCTTCTGAAATAATTTTTTGAATAAGAGGATTTATTCTATTTATTCTTCCACCACGCTTTTGATTACTCATTTTGACTTTTATACTTCTACTTCACCAAGTATTTCTATCGTATCTCCTTCTTTGATATCCTTATAATCAGATAAGCCAATTCCACACTCAAGACCTTCATTGACAACTTCAACATTGTCTTTAAATCTTCTAAGAGAAACTATTGTTCCTTCATATATAACGATTCCATCTCGCAATAATCTTGCTTTTGCATCTATTTCTACTTTTCCTTCTGAAACAATAGATCCTGCAACTACACCAACTTTTGGTGCTCTAAAAGTGGTTTTAACATCTACCATGCCAATAATTGCTTCTTCTGTTTTAATTGTCATTTGACCAAGTACAGCTTCTGAGATATCGTCAAGAAGTTCATAGATAATACTGTAGGTTCTGACATCTATCCCTTTGCTTTGAGCCATATTTCTAGATTGACTGTCAGGCCTGACATTAAAACCAATAATCATTGAATCAGTTGCACTGGCAAGGTCAACATCTGATAAAACAATTCCTCCAACCGCAGCATGAACAACTTGAATATTTACATCATCAGTTGCTAACTTGTTTACTCCATCCTTAATTGCCTCAACTGAACCATTGGTATCTGCTTTTAATATGAGATTAACTGTGTTTAATTCACCTTCTTGTAATAGCTTCATCATATCGCTCACTCTAGACTCAACAGAAAATGATGAATTGTCGTGATCTTTTAATTTAGTTTTATTTTCCTCAGCTTTAGATTTGGCTTCTTTTTGATTTTTAACTGCAACGAACTGGTCTCCTGCTGTTGGAGATTCATCCCAACCTATTATGTCAATAGGCGAACCGGGCTCCACAGCTTTATGTGTTTTATTATTATGATCAAACATAGATTTGACCCTACAGAAAGCTTGACCTGCGTATAAAAAATCACCTTGTTTTAGAGTTCCTCTAGTAACAATTACAGTTGCAACGTTTCCTCTACCAACTTCCATTCGAGATTCGACTATATAACCAGATGCTTCTGTATTAAAGTTTGCTTTCAACTCTTCAATCTCAGCAACTAAAGAAAGTGTTTCTAATAAATCATCAACACCGTCTCCCTTAATGGCTGAAACCTCGACTACAGGTATATCTCCTCCAAGATCTTCCGATATAACGTCATATTTAGTTAGTTCAGCTTTTATCATTGTTGGATTAGCTTCAGGTAAATCGCATTTATTAATAGCAACAACAATTGGAACATTGGCTGCTTTTGAGTGGTTTATCGCTTCAATAGTTTGTGGCATGACACCATCATCGGCAGCAACCACAAGTACAACAATATCTGTTACATTTGCACCTCTTGCTCTCATTTGTGTAAAAGCTTCATGACCAGGTGTATCTATAAAAGTAATTCCTGTTTCACCAGAATCAACTTTATATGCACCAACATGCTGTGTAATTCCTCCAGCCTCACCGTCAGCTACTTTTTCGTTCCTGATGTAATCAAGAAGACTTGTTTTACCATGGTCAACATGGCCCATAACAGTAATAATTGGAGCTCGTAAATTTAAGTTGTCTTGTTCGTCTTCAAAGTCTTGAAATTCGATGATATCTTCTCTGGAAATTGTTACTTCATCGATCAAATCTGGCATTAAATTATATTTTTCAAAAAGCTTTTCTATTTCACTATCTTCCAAAGGTGAATCTATGGCTTTCATTATTCCTAATCCCATTAGGTCACCTACTATTTGCGTAGCTTCTATTTCTATAAGGGAACTTATTTTTTGTGGTGATGAATTTCTTGAAACTTCTATAATCTGTACATCATTTTCTGGTGACTCTTCAGCTAGCTGTTCAGTTTTTACTTCCTCAGTTTCATCATTTACAGATTCAACTACTTCTTCGACTTCTTCAACTTCTTCAACTGCTTTTTCTTCTTCTGCTGGAGCTAAAGCTAACTTGACTAACTCTTCTTCCTCTTCAGTTAATCCAGATGAAGCAGTTTTTACTTCAATTCCAAGTTCTTTTGCTTGGTGCAATATATCTGCTGATGCAATGTCCAGCTCTTTAGCGATTTGATGAATTCGCTTTTTAGCCATTTATTCTTCCTCGTTTGGTGAATCTTCTTTTGTTTCAGGCTCTTCAATCTGAGGAGAGTCTCCAAGTCCTTCTATATCTATTTTGTACCCAGTCAATTTAGCTGCAAGACGTGCATTTTGGCCTTCTTTACCAATTGCAAGGGAAAGTTGACTGTCCTTAACAACAACTCTTGCAGTTTTTAAATCTTCATCAATCTCAACCTCATCAATATCTGCAGGCCCAAGTGCTTCCTTAATGAAACGTACTTTATCTTCTCTCCATTCGACTACGTCTAATTTTTCACCTCTTAATTCATTAACAATTTGCCTAACTCTATTGCCTCTTGATCCCACACATGCACCTTTAGGATCAACATTCGGATCATTAGAAAATACTGCAATCTTTGTTCTGCTACCAGGTTCTCTAGCTATAGCCCTTAGCTCAACAGTACCATCAGTGAGTTCAGGAACTTCTAATTCAAGCATTCTCTGTACAAATTCTGCTTTACTTCTGCTTACAATTATTGGTATACCTTTAGCATCTTCTCTTACTTCAGTAATTAATGCTTTTACTCTATTTCCTCTTTCAAGTCTTTCAAATGGTACTCTTTCTCCAGAGGGAATAACTGCTTCTGCATCCTGGAGGTCTAATATTGTTTGGTTAAATCTAGGATCAAATTGAGTAACAATACCTGTTATTAATTCTCCCTCTCTACCTATATAAGCATCTAACACAGTTGCTCTTTTTGCATCACGAATTTTTGTAGTCATCATTTGTTTAAATGATTGGGCAGCAATTCTACCAAATTCATCTTCATCAAGCTCCACTTTCCATTCTTCAATTACGTTACCTTCAATATCTAGCTCTTGAGCATATATCAAGACTTCACCGCTGTCAGGATTTAGAGTTACCCTAGCTTCTTCCGCTGCTCCAGGAATTCTCATGTATGCAGATCGAAATGCAGATACCAAAGCTTCATACATACTTTCAACTGTTACACCTTTGTCAAGAGCTAAAGATTCAATCGCCTGCTTACTTTCGTTACCTAATTTCATTATTATCCTTTTACTTTTTCCTTAAATTGTTTAAATTCGATTTTTGCATTTTTTATTTCTGAAATATTTATATCAAACTCGCCTTCTTCTGTTTTTAAATGAATAGATTTATCAGTTACTGTTAAAAGAGTTCCCTCAAATGTATAGTTATCATTTATTGGATTAAATAGTTTTATTTTTATTAACTCACCAATTGATAACTCAAAATGACGTAAAGTCTTTAATTTTCTTTCGACTCCAGGACTTGAAACAATCATGTCAAAAGACCCTTTTTCATAACCAAATTCTTCAATAACTCTGCTCAGTTGTTTATTTAACCTAGCAGTTGTATCAAGATTTATTTCTTCATCTGAATAGATAAATATTTCTACTTTTGATATGTTTGGGAAATTTATAATATTTAAATCGTAAAGTTCCATATTTTCATCTTTTAAATATGAGTTAATTTGTTGGTGGATTTCAATTTCAGAAACCATAAAAACCTCCTCATAAAAAAAAGCGGGTTTGACACCCACTTTACGTAGCTAAATTGTCAATATATAGTATATCAAATGTACAAAGTTATTAAAAGAGATTTTTAATAAGCTTTAGAAAAAATAGCCAATTTTCCTTGTGTATTTAAATTATTTACAGCCTCTCCTGTTTCTTCATGATTTAACACATAGCATCTAAGAGTAGCTTTTGTATCAGCCTTAACTTTATCTTCATCTTTACTATTTTCGTCCCAGTAGCAAGTAACGAATCCCGCTTCAGAGTTCAATGTATTAATTAGATCTTCGTAGCTTTCAACATGTTTTGTATTTTCTTCACGAAATGTCTTAGAAGAGTCGAGTAATTTGTTATGAATGTCCTCTAAACTCTCCACGACTTTTGCATTTATATCAGGAATAGATACATTAAATTTTCCTTCTACTCCGTCTCTTCTGGAAAACACAACGGAGTTATTTTCAACATCACGAGGCCCTATCTCAATTCGCAGAGGCACTCCTTTTAACTCCCACTCATTAAATTTAAATCCAGGAGATAAATTATCTCTGTCATCTACATGTACCCTACAGTCTTGACTTAACTTATCAGCAATTTTTGAAGTTGCATCTAAAACTAATGATTCAGTATCTTCATTTGGAGTTATAGGTATGATAACTACTTGATGAGGAGCAAGTTTAGGCGGTAAGTTTAATCCTTTATCATCACCGTGGGCCATAATTATCATTCCTATCAACCTAGTACTAACTCCCCAGCTAGTTTGATAAGGGTGTTTTAAATTATTTTCTTCATCAGAAAATTGTATCTCAAATGCTTTTGAAAAATTTTGACCTAACTCATGTGATGTTCCTGCTTGAAGAGCTTTCATATCTTTCATCATTGCTTCAATTGAATACGTTCGTGTAGCTCCAGCAAATCTTTCGTTTGCTGATTTAATTCCTTTAACTACTGATACAGCAGCTGCGTTTTCCGCAAATTCTGCATAAATTTCTAACATTTTAATAGCTTCCTCAGTAGCTTCCTCTTCTGTAGCATGAGCTGTATGTCCTTCTTGCCAGAGAAATTCAGATGTTCTTAGAAACATTCTTGTTCTCATTTCCCATCTAACAACATTTGCCCACTGATTTATCAACATTGGTAAATCTCTATGGCTTTTAATCCATTTTGCAAACATATGGTTAATAATTGTTTCTGATGTCGGCCTGACAACTAGTGGTTCCTCCAGTTCCTTACCTCCAGCATGTGTGACCATTGCTAATTCAGGAGAAAATCCTTCAACATGTTCAGCTTCTTTTTGTATAAAGGAATTAGGTATGAATAAAGGAAAATATGCATTTTGATGTCCTGTTTTTTTAAATTTTTTATCAAGATAAGATTGAACACTTTCCCAAATAGAGTAGCCATAGGGTCTTATTACCATTGTTCCCTTAACAGGCGAATAATCAGCTAATTGAGCTTGCTGAATAATATCTGTATACCATTCATTAAAGTCGTCTGACATCGGGGTAAGCTTTTCAACCATGTTTATATATTAAAGGTTTTAATTTTCAATATCTTTATTTGTAGTAATCTCTACGACGGATTTAGTTTTCTCTTCGAAGTTATTGATATCACCTTGAATATCCAATAATGCTTGTACGTCTTCTTCAGCAATCTGTGCTGCATCAGTATCGGCAGCAGCTAGTCTTGCTTCAATTCCTTCTTCAGCTATTAATCTACCTTCTTTTAGCAAAGCATCTACCATATCTTGCTCATCAACTACTTTTACTACTTGTCCTTTTATAAACAAATGTCCTCTTTTTTTTCCAGCAGCAATTCCTAAATCTGCAGACCTAGCTTCACCTGGTCCATTAACAACACATCCCATTACTGCCACTTGAATAGGCAATCCTTCCTTTTCTAATATTTCTTGAGCTTCACCGGCAACCTTTATTACATCTACCTCGGCCCTACCGCAGCTAGGACATGCAATTAAATCAAGTGATTTTCTTTCACGTAAATTTAAATATTCAAGTAATTGACGTCCATATTTTGCTTCTTCAACTGGATCAGTAGTCAAAGACAGTCTTATGGTGTCACCAATACCCTCTGATAAAAGAGTGGAAATTCCTGCAATAGACTTAATTAAACCACCAGGAAGCGGTCCAGCTTCCGTAACTCCAAGATGAAGTGGGTATTCAACAGATTCTGCAAGTAATCTATATGAATCAATCATCAATGGAACATTTGAATGTTTAACAGAAATTTTTATATTATGAAATCCAACATCTTCAAGATACCTAGCTTCTAGCATTGCTGATTCTACAAGTGCTTCTGGAACAGAGTCCCCATACTTTTCTAAGATATCCTTATCTAAAGATCCTGCATTAACTCCTATTCGAATAGGTATATCAGCTTTGAGACACTCTTTTGCAACTTCTTTAATCTGCTGCTCATTTCTAATATTTCCTGGGTTTAATCTAAGACCATGTACACCAGCTTCAATAGCAGCAAGCGCTAGCTTATATTGAAAATGAATGTCGGCAACAATTGGGACAGGACTTCTTGCGCAGATTTTAACAAGTGATTCAGCAGCTTCAATTTCATTACATGTAACTCTTACTATGTCTGCACCATTATTTGCTAATTCATATACTTGTCCTAAAGTTTCATCCGTATCTCTTGTTTTTGTTGTAGTCATTGACTGGACAGAAACTGGATAATCAGAACCTACGCCTACATTTCCAACTTTAATTTGAGTGGTCTTTCTTCTACTACTCATAACTTAATAGGTTGCGTAATGTCTAGATAGAATGCAGTAATTCCAAGAAAAATAAAAATAAAAATAACAACAGCAGCAAGAGGATATAATTTTCTATCAGGTATTTTTTTTCCAGTAAATCCTTCATAAAGAGCAAGCACTACCCTACCGCCATCTAATGGAACTAATGGAATTGAATTAAATACAGCGAGAAATATATTTACGAAAGCAAGAAGAGTAAATAAGTTAACATAACCACCTTCTGCAATCTGGTCACCTGCTTGTGCTAGCCCAATTGGACTTAGAGGCCTTGCTTCATCTGGAACGACCTGTCCTGAATACGTTCCAAGTAAAGTTTGTAAATTTTGAGGACTAAAAAGTGTGAAGATTCCTTCCACAGCAGCTTTTGTCATATCTATTTCTACTAATGTTGTTGCTGATATTGATTCAATTATGCCGAGTTTTTGATTTTGGATTCTAGGTGAGACTCCTAAATACCCAGATTCTATATTTGAAATCATTCTTGATTCAAGAGTTGTAGTCGTTATATAACTTTGATTATTTCTCAAGTAGCCAATTGACACAAAATTATTTGGATTAACTTCTATATAGCTAACAAGCTCACTCCAAGATTTGATTTCGTTACCATTAAAAGAAGTAATTATATCTCCCTCTTTTAATCCTGCAATAGATGAAGGGGCTTCATTTGCTGGGTCTACTGAAGATGCACCTATAGTTTCTATTTCTAAAGTTGGCTGCTCAATACCATAAAATGTAAAAATGGAGAACAATATTAACCATGCCAACAAAAAGTTTACAATAATACCTGAAGAGGCGATATACAGCTTTTTTGTCCAAGAAGCTGTGTGAAACAATTCTTCTGATTCAAAACCTTCAACTTCTTCATTTTCATCCATGCCGGGTATTTTTACATAACCACCCAGTAGTAATGCTTTTAATCCGTACTCCGTATCGTTCTTTTTAAAAGAAAATAATTTTGGACCAAATCCAACAAAAAATTCAGATACAGCAATTTTTGATCTTTTTGCAGAAATGTAATGTCCTAGTTCATGCAAAACTACAAAGAGTGTCAATAAAGCAATCGTTAAAAATGCGTTCATACTTTAATTATTACACTTATTAAATTAAATCTAAAAACTGTATAAAAAGAACCAGTACTGGAAAGCTTAATATTTGGGAATCTACCCTATCAAGAACTCCTCCATGTCCTGGTAGAAAGTCACTAGAATCTTTTAATTCAACAGATCTCTTTATTCTTGATTCGAATAAATCTCCCAATACACCAAAAAGTATAAAAATTAATGAAAGAAGTAGAGTCGGTATAAAGTCCAATTCAAAAAAGTTGTTTAAAACAATAAACATCGATAGAGCACCTATAAATAAACCAGCAAAAAAACCTTCTACAGTTTTATTAGGAGATATACTTTCAGATAGTTTTCTTTTGCCGTATCTTCTACCGAATTCATATGCTGCTATATCAGATAGTGAAATTGAAATTAATGCTAAAAATGTAAATAAAGGTCCCAAATTTTTTAGAACATAACCAATACAAGCTATTCCAGTTCCAAACCATATTAAAAATAAAAATGAACTGCCAAATTTTTCATAAATACCATAAGAAACAAATGTACCTGTGTAAACAATTACACCTATCGGAAAAATAAACATAGGAACATGGATGTTATCCAATCCATAAAAGTAAGCGATTACTAAAGGAGCAATTGAAGAATAAAGCAAAAGTGGGTAAGGAATTATGATTCCATAGTCAAATATATCAAACCATTCTTTAGTTGAGATTAATGCAACAACAATTAATAATATAAATGCTGAAGTTTGGTTAAGAAATAAAACAGCGACTAATAAAAGTAGGCCCAACCCAGTGTATATTCTGGGGTTTGAAGTAAATCTGCTTTCTTTTTTATCGTCTTGAAAATCATCAATGTCTATTGGATTTTCTTCATCAGGTAATTCTATGTATCCAGGCCAAAATGTTCCGTCATTATCAGACTGTAAATATTTTTTAAACGTCAAGAAGTTCATTTTGCTTTACCGTCAGCAACTCATCGATTTTACTTACAAAATTATTTGTTAAATCTTGTATCTGAGTTTCTAAGCGTTTTATGTCGTCAGCAGAATGATCATCTTTTAATTTAGATATTTCATCAATACCAAAACGTCTATGTGTTCGAATTGATACTTTGGCTTCCTCAGAGGCTTTAGATGCTACCTTACCTAGTTCTTTTCTTCTTTCTTCTGAAAGTGGTGGGATAGGTATTCTGATAACTTCTCCATCATTTGTTGGGTTTAAACCTATACCCGCATTCATTATTGATTTTTCAATTTCTTCTAGTGAACTTTTATCAAAAGGTTGTATAACTAACAATTTTGGATCAGGAACAGATATAGTTGCCAATTGTTGCAACGGTGTTTTTGTACCGTAGTATTCAACTGACAACTTATCAACTAAAGAAGGGTTTGCTCTACCAGTCCTAATGGATGAAAACTCATCAACAAGGTGATTCACTGTAGTGAGCATTTTGCTCTCTACCTCTTTAATTAATACTTCGGACATATTCTTATTTTATTAATGTTCCCATTGATTCACCAGTTAAAGCTTTATATATATTTCCTGGTGTTGTGCCGTCAAAGACACGTATTGGCATTTCATTCTCTTCACATAAAGTAATAGCTGTTAAATCCATAACTTTAAGCTTGCTAGAAACAACCTCTTTATATGATATTTCATCATATTTTTTTGCATCATTATTTTTTTCTGGATCTTCGTCGAACACGCCTTCAACTCTTGTTGATTTAAGCATTAAGTCAGCATCAATTTCTGCAGCTCGTAATGACGCAGCTGTATCAGTTGTAAAATAAGGATTTCCAGTACCAGCGGCAAATATAACTACTCTTCCCTTTTCAAGATGTCTAATAGCTCTTAATCTTATATAAGGTTCAGCTACGGCAGTCATTGTGATAGCAGATTGAACTCTTGTTTGAATTCCATTTTTGTCTAAAGCATCTTTTAAAGCAACAGCATTAATTACTGTGGCCAACATTCCCATGTAATCAGCATTGGCTTGTGCCATATTCTTTGCGGATTCCTGAACTCCTCTAAAAAAGTTTCCTCCACCTACTACCACACCAATTTGAATTCCTTTTTGACTTGCTTCAGTAATTTCAGATGCAATTCTTTCAATTGTGTCTGGTTGTATACCAAAATTACTTTCAGAATCAGCAAAAGATTCCCCAGACAATTTCAGAAGAACCCTACTCATCAGTTATACACCTACTTCAAGTCTTGAGAATTTTTTAATATAAATTTTTTCACCTAATCTACCAGAAAGTTCTTCAATCATAGTTCCTACCTGACCTTCATAGAATTCAGGATTGCAGAAAGTTTGTTCATTTAAAACATAGTCTTTATAAAAGGATCCAATCTTTCCTTCAACTATTTTTGCAATAACTTCTTCCGGTTTTCCTTCATTTTCAGATTGTTTTTGTATGATATCTTTTTCTTCATCGATTCTATTCTCTGGTACATCTTCAATATTTACAAACTCTGGTTTTAAGGCAGCTACGTGCATAGCAATTTGCTTTGCTACATTTTTAAACTCATCTGATTTAGCAACAAAATCTGTTTCACATGCTAATTCAACTAAAACTCCAGATATTGCCCTATCTTGTTGATAGTGAATGTAATCACCAATAGTTCCTTGGTTGGCTTCTTTATCTGCTCGTTTTTTTGAGTCAGCTAAACCTTTTTCTCGTAAAAACTTCACTGCTTTATCAAAATCCCCATCACTTTCAGACAATGCTTTCTTTGCATCCATCATTCCCGCACCTGTCATGTCTCTTAACTTTTTAACATCTGAAGCTGAAATGGCCATTACTCATTCTCCTTATTTTCTACTTCATCTCTTTTTCCAGATCCTTTTAAGCAAGCATCTGCTATTGCGGCTGCTATAAGTTCAATTGATCTTATAGCATCATCATTTCCTGGTATTAAAAAATCAACTCCATCAGGATTTACATTTGAATCAGCTAGTCCAATGACTGGTATGCCAAGCTTTTGTGCTTCAGTTATAGCTGTTATCTCATTAGCTAAATCTACAACAAATATTGCATCTGGAAGTTTATTAAGATTTACAATTCCACCAATTGATTTATTAAGTTTTTCAATTTCACGTTTAATTTTCAATCTTTCTGATTTGGTATAAGCATTTATCTCTCCTGATGATTCAAGTGCAATTAATTCTTTAAGATAAACAACTCTTTTAATTATTGTCTTGAAGTTTGTTAACATTCCCCCAAGCCATCGAAAGTTTACATAAGGCATTCCTGCTCTGATTGCTTGATCTTCGATTACCTGTTGGGCTTGTGGTTTTGTTCCAACAAATAAAACTTTGCCACTATTAGCAACAAGTTTTTGAACATATTCTTGAGCTTGCTCGATAGCATCATAAGTAATTCTTAGATCAAGAATGTGAATACCGCTTTTTGCGCTATAAATATATTTATCCATTTTTGGGTTCCATCTTTGTGTTTGATGGCCAAAATGTACGCCTGCTTCGAGCAGGTCTTTCATTGATGTAGTCATCTACTTTCTCCTTTGGTTATTTCATCCCACATTCCTTGCCTAAGCGGTTTCCAAACTTTCGTTCACCAAGGAAACTTGTAAATGTGGTGTCTAATTTCTATAAAATTCTAATATCAATGCAGTATTAATCAACCCCTAGGATGAGATTGTTTATACTTTTTTTTCATCTGTTTTTTGGATACATGTGTGTAAATTTGTGTTGTACTTGGGTCATTATGGCCTAGTAATTCTTGAACAATTCTCAAATCTGCACCACCATCTAATAGGTGTGTTGCAAATGTGTGTCGTAAACTATGAGGAAATGTACCAACTCTTAATTTAACAATCCGTCTTATTTCTCTATCGCTAAGTTGTCCTCCTCTTACACCAAGAAATAGAAACGAATCAGATTTTTCATTAACAAATATAGTTCTTGAATGTTCAATATATTTGTTTATCACATCGTATGCTCTGGACGTTATAGGTAGAACCCTTTCTTTATTACCTTTACCCAGTACCTTTATGGATTTATTATTTTTTACATCTTTTATAGATAAATTGCTTACCTCACTAACTCTTAACCCCGAAGAGTACATGAGTTCAAGAATAGCTTTATCTCTTATATCCTTAGGGTCTTTACTAGGTAAGCTATCCAAAAGTTCATTTATATAGTTAGCAGTAAGTACATTCGGAAGTTTTTTTTCAGCCTTTAAATTTTTAACAGATTTAAGAGAAGTGCTTTCTAAATAATTTTTTTCAATACACCATATTAAAAAAGTTTTAATTGATGTTATCTTTCTATTAATCGTTGTTTTGGAAAATCCTTTTTTGGAACAGATTTTTAAATACTTAGAAAATTCACCTAAAACAACCTCTTCATCTAAATATTGTAAAATATCATTTTTGTATGACTTTATTGTGTTGGGAGAATAATTTTTAATTTTCTCAAGTGAATCTAGATATTGATCTAAAATCTCTTTTTGATTTTTCTTATTATTTAGATTCAAGTCTTTTCTCAAGTCTTCTCTGGAGTCCTGATAATAAAAGAGTAATTATTAAATACATGACTGTAAGAACAAGATATGTTTCAGCAAATCTAAAAGTACTTCCTGAGTAAAGCCTTCCTCTGTAAGTTAAATCTTCTACAGCTAATACAGACAATAGAGAAGAGTCTTTCATCATGGAAATAAAATCATTCCCAAGTGCTGGAAGCATGTTTCGAAAAGCTTGTGGCAAAACAATATGTCGCATTACTTGTCTTTCAGATAATCCTAAAGAGGCGCCACCCTCTCTCTGCCCAACTGGTACAGATTCAATTCCAGCCCTAAAAACTTCTGCTATATAAGCACCATAAAATACTGAAAGAGCGATAATTGCTCTCACTAACATTGGTACATTACCATTATTAATATTAAAAAATTCAGCACCTCTTACAACAACTACAAAAGCAATTGTAAAAATTAGAATAAGAACAGGAACTCCTCGAATAAATTCAATGTAAGTTCTGGATATTGTGCTTGCAAATTTGTTTTTAGAAATCCTTCCAATACCTGAAATTAATCCAAGGAATAAAGCGACAATGAATGAAATAAAAGTTGATAAAAATGTTATTGCAAGACCGGGAAGAATAAAATTAAAGGCTTTGTTGTACTCTGGTTCGGAATAAATCATAAATAGCATATAAGCTATTACTCCACTAAGAATTAATATCCACCAGTTATCAGGCTTAAGAAGATTTTTTATTTTCATTTGTACCCATCATAAAGCAATAGGCACGGATTTCCGTGCCTATTACAAATTTCTATATAAGTAGTATCTTACTTATACTTCGCAGTCCTCTGGTAGATATTCTTCTGGAATGTTTTCATCACATTCTGCGATATCATCGTAAGTTACTGAAAAGTCTGGTGAGAAAAACTTAGCATTTATTTCTGCTAATTTTCCACTATCTTTCATAGCTGCTAATCCTTGATTAACAACATCAACTAGTGCGCTTCCATTTGGAAATGCGAAACCTAGTTGTTCTGAAGTGAGATCGTCACCAACCAACATTACTTGGTCTTTATTAGCTCCCATGTAACCTAAACCTGCTGTTTCATCAATGATAGATGCGTCTGCATCACCAGAAATAACAGCTTGAATAGCAAAGTTAAAGTCATCATAAGCTTGGACTTTATCTTCTCCTAGTTCAGAAACTGCAAACTCATAGTTTGTTGTACCTTTTTGTGTAGCTACTGTATAGTCGCCATTTTTAAGGTCATCAATACTTGTAATATCAGTGTTGCCCACTGCTACAAGTACTCTTTGAGCTAAATTAATATATCCATCTGAAAAGTCGATAATTTCATCTCTTTCAGCAGTAATAGTAATTCCATCTCCTGCGACCATGAATTGACCATCAGCAACAGCTTGAATCATTCCATCCCATGCTGCTGGAACATAAACTGGAACGAAATTCATTAATTCGCCCATATGATTGAAGACATCATAGTCCCAACCCTTAGCTTCTCCATCTGCTGCATCGATATAGTTGAATGGAAGATACGCATTCTCTACAGCAAATGTGAATTCACATCCACCAAGATCAGGTAATCCATTTTCTCCTGTGGTAATTTCTACCTCATCACAAGGTGTAGCTGTGCTTGAACAAGCTGCTGCAACTAATGCGAGAACAAAAATTAATAGGAGTGATTTCTTAGTTTTCACTTAGTAAACCTCCGTTTTCTTAAGTATTGATTATTGCATAAAAATGCATATACATGCATAATTATACATATTTTTTATTCATCTAATGTATTTTTATAAACTGGTGGTCTTTTTTCTAAAAATGCTGACATTCCTTCAGCTGCATCTGAATGAAGAAACCTTTTATTTTGGTTTACTGTTTCTAGGTCTAATGATTTACTAAATGTTTTATCTAAACCTTCTCTTATTTGCTGTTTAATCATGCATATAGATATAAAACTTTGTTTGTTTAAACTTTCAATTAGGGATTCAAATTCTTGATCCATATCTTCCAGTGAACACAACTTATGTAATACTCCAAGATTATTTAGTTCAGTACCATTAATTTCATTTGAAGTCATCATTAAAGATTTTGCTTTTTGAATTCCAATAATTCTTGGAAGAACCCACGAACCACCAAAATCTACAACTAGCCCTCTCCGAACAAAAACTTCAATAAATCTTGTCTCTGGTGTGGCAATTATAAAATCGCTTAAAAGCATCATATTTGAACCAGCCCCAGCAGCTATACCATTAACAAGTGAGATTACTGGTTTTTTACAATTCCATAAAGTTTCTGCAGCATTTGAAACATCTTCCATTAAAGAGTTGATATTTTCACCTAGTTGTGCTCCTGCAGAATAATTACCATTAATATGCTTAATCACTAAATACTTTTGATCACTTTTTTCAAAAGATTCTATTTCAGATTTTAATGACTTCCAATCTCCTGAACTGATAGCATTTAGAGAAGTTTCATCATTAAAAAATAAATATTTTATATCGTTTTCAATTTTTGATTCAAGAACCATATTTCAAGTTTAATATATTTTAATTTAGAATGTAGTTATGGGATTTGATCCAAATAAACCTTATAAAGCAAACAAGACTGACTATATCAATATTATTATTGCTTTTATTCTCACAGCAATCGTTGTTATATGGGCTTTAAGCTAAAAGACTTTCTGTGAATATTAGATAAACCATATTTTGCAATAGCCTCTCTATGATCTCTTGTCCCATACCCTTTATTTTTTTCAAATGAATATTCAGGATAACTTTCTGAAAATTTGATCATTAAATTATCCCTTAGTACTTTTGCGACAATACTAGCCAATGCTATTGCTCTGCAATTATCTTCCCCACGAACCACAGAGATTGATTTGAAATCGTTTATTTTAAAATGATCTACATATACTATTTCATTACCTGTGTAGATATCAGAAATTGATTCCGTTAATACTTTTTCATTAGCATTTTTGATTCCAAATTGATCAATAAAAATATTTGATGATTCTTTAAAAGAATACTCAATATTATTATTTTGAACCATTGAATATATCTCTTCTCTTTTTTTAGCACTAAGTTTTTTTGAGTCTTTTACGTTACTAAGAAGTTCTAAATGTGAATGTTTAATTTTAACTGCTGAAGCACATATTGGACCTGCAAAAGAACCTCTTCCTACTTCGTCTGCTCCTATAATGTATTTATTTGGATCTTCTAACCAGATTTTATCTTCAATCATTTAAATTTATAA
>Ga0115011_10001274_pt1 | contig 18273 bp, 16 predicted proteins | sample TroAtlMetagenome_2_FD_88705 | JGI IMG/M metagenome (GOLD analysis project Ga0115011, IMG submission 88705) | Marine eukaryotic phytoplankton communities from Atlantic Ocean - Tropical Atlantic ANT8 Metagenome | ecosystem: Environmental > Aquatic > Marine > Oceanic | place: Tropical Atlantic...
GTTTTTAAAAAACCTAATACCGGTGCAGACGGTAACGTAAGAAAGCCATCTTTTTGAAAAAAATAACTTAAAACTTGTTTTACCAAATTTATTCCTCTTGCCCTTTCATTATATGAAAGACCAGGTTTAATGATTCTATAAACTATTCTGGGACCTATATGGTCACGGAGGTTTTCACCAACTCCATTTAATTCATGACATATTTCGATGCCATTTTTTTTCAAAACTTCTGGATTGCCAATTCCTGATAACTCTAAAATCTGAGGAGAATTAATAGCACCACCACAAATTATAACTTCTTTTCTTGCATAAAAAATTTCTTTTTTATTTTTCTTTAATATTTCCACACCTTTTGCACACTTATCTTTTATAATAATTTTGGTAACTAATGACTCTGTGGATATAGTTAAATTTTTTCTGGATTTTATTGGGTCTATATAAGCTACCTTAGCGCTCATTCTCTCACCCCGATGTATCGTTGTTTGAGTATATGTAAAGCCCTCCTGTTCTTCCGAATTATAATCGGGGTTATAGGGTATACCTAGATTTTTTCCAGTTTTAAATAAAGCATCATAGATAGGGTTTCTGTCTGTAACTTGAGTTATTTTAACAGGACCAGTTTTACCTCTATCGTCGTTACAATCATTTTGATAATTTTCTAATTTTTTGAAATAAGGCAAAACATCATCAGATGACCAACCTCTATTTCCCATTTGTGCCCAAATATCATAATCTAGTTTTTGACCCCTTACATAGACAAGACCATTTATTGCACTAGAGCCACCTAAAAGCTTTCCTCTGGGTACCGGAATCTTGCGATTAGATGTAGTAATTTCAGGTTTGGAGCGAAATCTCCAATTTGCAGTAGGATGATCAATTAACATTGCAAAACTTACAGGCATTCTTGACAAAGGGTGTGAAGTTTTACCGGCTTCAATAAGAAGGACATTATTTTCAGCTTTAGCAGTCAATCTATTCGCTAGTGCGCATCCTGCCGAACCTCCGCCGACAACAATATAATCAAAACTTTTTTCCATGTTCTTATCCTTATTTAAAGTTTTATTTTAGTTAATATTTTAACTATTGAAATACCTAGATTGAAAAAAATTAAATTTAATGATAGTTAGACTGTCTGGAGATATAGATTTGCTTGATTTTTTTATAGACGTTTCACAGATAGTTCTAGCAGATATCGTTCTATCTGGTGACAATGCCTTGATCATAGGCATGGCGGCGGCGGCTTTTGCTGAAAAGGAAAGAAAACAAATTATCTTTTTTGGTTTGTTAGCAGCGGCTATATTAAGGATAATATTTGCTTTAATTGCATCTTATCTAATTTCAGTGCCTGGCATTCTCCTTTTGGGAGCCCTTTTATTATATTGGGTCTGTTACAAATTTTATTTGGACATAAGAACTTTTTCAAAAGAAAACCAACCTACAAATGATTCGGTTTCTGGCAAAGTCCAGGAGAAAAACTTCAAATCAGCTTTAATAACAATTATTATTGCGGATGTTTCCATGTCTTTAGACAATGTAATAGCTGTAACAGCTATAGCGCGTGATCAAATTTACTTGCTAATGTTTGGAATCGCTTTGTCAATTTTGTTGATGGCCGTTTTTGCAACAGTCATAGTAAAAATTTTAACAAAGTTTAAATGGCTTTCCTATTTTGGCTTAGGTTTTCTAATTTATTTGTCAACTGAAATGGCAATTGATGGTTTCAAGCAGATCCAACCTTACCTTTAATTAACCAGATAAATATTTTGGAAACCATAATGCTATTTCAGGTATAAATAGTACCAGCATCATTCCTATAATTTGAAGAGCAATAAATGGTAATACAGCCATAAATATTTCCTGAAGACTTATATCAGGTGGAGCTACTGATTTTAACCAAAAACAGGCTGGTCCAAAAGGAGGTGATAAAAAGTATATTTGGATATTCATAACAAACAAAACACCAAACCATACTGCTGCCCAAGCAGGATCAAGGCCTAACTCTGGTGCCATGCCAACGACAACAGGTGCAAAAACTGGTACAGTTATAAATATGATAGCAATCCATTCCATAAATGTTCCTAAAATCACCAAGATCAACATCATTACTGCCACTATTCCAAGTGCAGGCAAACCTAAACCTGTGAATAAAGATCTCATAAAATCAGCGCCACCAATTAAATTATAAATGCCAACAAATGCTACTGCACCAAGGATTAGCCATACTATAGTTCCAACTGTAGACATTGTGCCTGCTAAAGCTCTTTGCAATAAATTCCAGCTATAGGTGTTTCTTATATAAGCAACAACCATTGCTCCCAAAGCACCAACAGCAGCGGCTTCTGTAACGGATGCTATGCCAGCATAAATTGAGCCCATAACACATGCAATTAGAAAAACACTTAAAATTACTGCTTGGTATTTTTCTTTAGAAAGCTTCATCTCCTTGCCTCTGGCTTTGACAACTTCTTCCGCCGTAGGTGCTAAAGAAGGGTTAATGTAACATCTTGCAAGAGTAAAAAGTGCGTAAAAAGAAGCAAGCATAAGTCCCGGAACGGCTCCGGCCATAAACAAATCTCCAATCGCTACATTAGCTGATAAACCGTAAACAATCATAACGATACTAGGTGGTATTAAGGTTGCTAGTGCACCAGATGCGCAAACAACACCAATTGCTAGCCTTTTATTATAACCAAGCCTAATCATTTGAGGTAAAGCTACTAGTCCTAGCATTACAATTTCACCACCCATAACCCCTGACATAGCCGCAAGAACAACGGCGACAACTATGGTTTGAATTGCAACACCACCTCTTAATTTTCCTGCAAAAATTTGCATTGCGTCAAAAAGGTCTTCAGCAACTCCCGCTTTTTCAAGTATTGAAGCCATTAAAACAAAAAGAGGTACTGCAATTAGGGGATACTTTTCAAGAAGACCAAATGCATTTGTTGATACTAGGTACATCCCATTATAACCAAAAAACATTAAAGCGGTTAAAATAGATACAAACATTGTAACTATACCAAGTGGCATACCAGTCATCATTAGCAGTATCATTAAACCAACGATAAGCATGCTGGCACTTCCTATTGAAATTCCTCTGATATCCCAATATTGGTTTGGTTCTAAATATCCTCCAATCATTGAAAAATAACTGTTTATACTAGTTGCAATTCCTCCTGAACCAAAAGCATGTTCAATGAAAACCAAAATCAAACGAAGCATGATAATAAAGGTAATTATAGTAATGATATTTTTAATTAACTTTGAACCAAAGTGTCTATAAAGATTGACAAGAAGTTGAACTAAATAGATAAACGCTCCAACAACGAGCATTGTTTTTAATATCAATGGCTGTGGAGAGTTCCAAGCTGTTCCACCTCTTTCGACCATCATTACTGATTCAATCGCTCTTACAAGTGTATCATCAACAAACAACCATAGAGATATTATTCCTATAATGTATGCAAAAGTATCTAATTTCCATTGTTTTGCTTTATCAACTAAGACATATATGACTGTTATTCCAATATGCCGTTTGTGAAGAGTGATATAGCCTGCCGATAGCATCCAGGCAGAGGCACAAAGTACCATTACTGTTTCAAAAACCCATTGCGTTGGGGAATTAAAAACATATCTGGAGATAACTTCATATGCTGTGATAAATGCACAAAACAAATAAAGTTGAGCAACAGCTAATCCTAAAAACTTACTTATATGGTCAACTGGGTTTAATGAATCTTTATGAGCAGGAAAATCATCATGATTAATTTCTGGGATGGATGTGTTTGAACTGCTCATATTAAATCTCCGAATTATTTATTAAAACGATAGTAGAAATTATTGTACAGTCCAGTAAATAATTTAAAAAAAATAGAGATATTTTATATATTAATAAAATTTAAGTTGATAATTATTATTTTTTGTAACACTCTTATTTTCAATAAGGAGATTAACTATGGCTACAGAAGGAAGAGAAGATCATGTTACCTATTACGGCCCATGGGCTTGGATAGGTGGGTTTTTGATTTCATTTTTAATCATTTACCTCATGTTTAGTATTGCTGACGGGTTTAGTTAATAATTTAAATTTAGAGAGGAAATTTATAATGAAATTTAAATTTACAACAATTTTAGCATTTCTTGCTGCTATAACATTATCATTTACTAATGTAAGCGCAAAAAATATTAAAGTCCAAGCTAGTTCTAAAGCTGGTGATTGGGCACACAAATTTATGACAGAGCAGTATGCCCCTAGATTAAAAGCTATGACAGGCGGCTCTCTTTCACTGACTGTTTTACCTACAAAAGCAGTTGTACCTCATAGAGAGACAATAGATGCTGTTGCGAATGGTATTTTAGATGGAGATCTTAACGCTATATCTTATTTTGCAGGTCGTGATCCAGCATTCGCTATTATAGGTGACTTGATAGCAGGTTATGACACTCCAGACCAGTTACAATCTTATTGTATGGTTGGTGGCGGAAAAGAAATGCTACAAAAAATATACGATTCATTAAAGGTAACAGCTGGTAAGTTAAAAGTTATTGGTTGCAGTCCTTACTCAAGAGAAGCCTTAGTATCAAAAAAGAAGATAACAGGTGTTGCAGGTTTGAAAGGTGTAAAAATACGTTCACCTGAAGGACTTGCGGCTGAAGTTTTTAGATTAGTTGGTGCCGCTCCATCTTCGATTCCATTTTCTGAGGTTTATACTTCATTAGAAAAAGGGATAGTTGATGCTGCAGACGCATCTGCATATGTAAATAACACAGCTCATGGAATGCACAAGATTGCAAAGTTCCCTATTTACCCTGGAATACATTCAATGGCTAATCTTCAGTTTGTTATGAACAAGAAGCTTTATAATTCTTTCAGTAAAGATCAGCAGAGTGCTTTAGAGACTTGGTACGTTGCTGCTTATACTACTATGAGAAGACTTGCTGATATGGAAGATAAAGAGCTTGTTGCAAGAGACAAAGCTGGTGGAGACATTACAGTTGTTGATTGGGCTCAAGAAGAGCGTGACAAGTTTCGTAAGATTGCAGTTGGAGCATGGGAAGCATATGCGAAGAAAACTCCACTTGCACGTGAAGCTTTGAATTCACAATTAAACTATATGAAGAAAATGGGCATGCTTTAAAATTTAAGTATATTTATTTTTTAAAAATTAAGTCTGTTAAGATATATTCTTAACAGACTTTTTTTATATATTGAGTAAAGCTTTTGAAATAGATAATAATTTACCATCTTCTTTCCATGGGGTTATAACTTGAACTCCAATAGGTAAACTATCTTTCCCTTTGAGAAGTGGCAAGCTGATAGCTGGAACACCAAGCATTGTCCAATATCCATTGAACACAGCATTTCCAGTAGTTGAAAGATCTCGGGGTGCTTGTCCTGGAGCGGCAGGAGTAATTATCGCATCATAATTTTCAAAAATACCTTTTAGTTTCAAGCTCATATTTTTTGCATTTTCCAATGCATCTATATACTCACTTGCTTTTACAGAGATGCTATTTTCAATCCGTTCTATAGTATATGGATGTAATTTTGACTTTTCATTACGATAATGTTTGCCTAAAGAAGAGTGTATTCCTCCTTTCATTATCGTTATATGAGAATCAATTGCTTTTTCAAAAATTTTGGGAAGTGATATATCATCAATATTTAGATTGACATTGGTCACAAAATTTTCCATTTCCTTTTTCATGTCTTCGTCACCATGTTCCCATGCAGGTCCTCGAACAAAGGCAAATTTAACATTATTTAAATTTGAAATATTTTGTTTTATAAAATCATAATTTTCTATCATATCATGATCGTTTTCATCATATGAAAGAATAGTTGAAGAGGCCAATTCTATGTCTTCAATACATCTTGCATAAATACCTGGGTGATCTAACCTATAAGAAACTGGAGACATGCCAGTTCTTGAGATTGTCCCAAAGGTTGGTTTGAAGCCAATAATACCATTAAAAGAGGCTGGCCTTAAGACGGACCCTCCGGTTTGCGAGCCTATTGAAAGCGGAATCATATTGTCACTTACAGCTGCTGCAGAACCAGAAGAAGATCCTCCAGGAGTACATTCTAGATCATTTGGGTTTTTGGTTTTTCCAGGAGCAGATAATGCAAATTCTGTTGTAACACATTTGCCAAAAATAATAGAACCTTTATCTCTAAACAATTTAACAAGGTGTGCGTCTTTAGAAGGGCTTCTGCCCTTACAAACTTTTGAACCATTTTCTGTTGGCATATCAAATGTATCAATTATATCTTTAATTCCAATAGGCAAACCACTCATGCTTTTTACTATGCCGTTTCGTCTATTTTCATCTGCCTTTTTTGCAGAACTTATAATTAAATCTTTATTTAAATAAGTCCATGCTCCAACTAAAGGTTCTCTATTATCAATGTGTGTTAAAAGAGCCTCAACATATTCTTGAGAAGTGATTTCATTTTTTTTTAATAGATCTAAAACCTGAACAGCATTTAATTCATTTAATTCCATTGTTCAACCTTAATCAATAACTATTGCTTCTGCCTCAATTTCAACCTTCATTCGCGGATCAACTAAGGCACTAACTTCAACTAAAGTTGAAGCTGGTTTATGTTCTCCAAAATAAACAATTCTTTTAGGATTGATTATACTTCTATCATTAATATCAGTTAGAAAAACTCTTACTTTTGTCACAGTAGAAAATTTTCCTCCAGCTGCAATAAGGCATGTATTGAAATCTTCCATAGCTATTTCAAATTGTTCAACTGTGTTTTCAGGTATAGTGCCATCGTGTCTCATGCCTACTAAACCGGATATCCAAATTATACCTCTTGCCTCTACGACATGACAGTAATGACTTACTGGCTGAAGGATGTCAGGAATGGTTATTCTTTTTATCATTATGATTACCTCAAACAAATATTATCTTAGTCAGTTCTAAATTGCATAAAGAATAAAAAAGCTTAACATAACTTATAAATTTCAAAAGAGATTTAATAGAATTAAGAGATGAATATATGCCTAAAATAGTTTATTTGGATTCTTTGCCAGCGCAGAATGGTATAGATATTTTAGAAAATCAGTCATCCATTGAGGTGGTCAGGATTAAAAGCAATGGAAATCACGAAGATTCTTTTTTAGAATTAAAAGATGCTCATGCTTATCAAGTTAGTGCCGCAAGAGACGAAGTTCCTAAAATATTTCAAGTTGATAAAGAGTTCTTGGCAAAGACTCCAAATTTATTATTAGTTTCATCTGGAGGTGCAGGGTACGATACAATTGATGTTGAAGCATGTACTGAAAATGGAATTTTAGTTGTTAATCAAACTGGTGGGAATTCTGAAGCCGTGGCTGAACATGCTGTGGCAATGATTCTAAATTTGCTAAAAAAAATAAATGAATCTGATATAGCTCTCAGAAAAGGTTGGAATGGAGAAAGAACAGAATTTTTAGGGTTAAATCTTCTAAACAAAACAGTTGGGGTGATCGGTTTAGGAAATACGGGAGGCAGAGTTTCAGAAATATGCAAACAGGCATTTAATTGTAAAATCATGGCATATGATCCCTACATTAACCATGATAGGTTTAATGAAATTGGAGCTCAAAAAAGTTCTTTAGAAGAACTTTTATCAGAAAGTGACATAGTCACAGTGCACATCCCCTTGAATAAAGAAACAAAAAATATGATTGATTTGGACTTTTTTTTAAAAATGAAAAAAGGAAGCTTTTTTATTACTACATCTCGAGGTTCAATCCATAATGAAAGCGATTTAGAGGAAGTAATTAATTCTGGTCACCTATCAGGTGCAGGTTTAGATGTTTGGGACAAGGAGCCGCCAGAAGCTTCTCACAAATTATTAAATTATGATAATGTTATCGCCACGCCTCATATTGCTGGAGTAACTGTTGACAGTAGAAATAAAATGTCAGAATTTGTTGCAACACAACTTTTGAAGATCATGAATGGGGGTGATCCGGAGAGACCAGTAAATTTAGATGTAGTTGAAGTGTTTAAAGAGAAGTTTAAAAAAATTAAAATTTAAAAAGGAATAAAGATAATGAAAAATCTCTTAATTACAGGAGCAAGTCAAGGTATTGGAAAAGCAACTGCAATAGAAGCTGCGAAAGAAGGCATGTTTATCGGTGTTAATTATAATCAAAATGAAATGGCTGCAGATGAAACAATAAAAGAAATTAAAAATCATGGGGGAGAGGCAATAAAAATAAAGTGTGATGTTGGAGATCACAATTCAGTAAAGAATATGTTCAAAATTTTTTTAGATGCTGCGGGTTCATTAGATGGTGTTTTTAATAATGCTGGTTCTACCGGTCCTGTTGCAAAAATTCAGGACTTAAAACCAGATGATTTGGAAGCATTAGTTAAAACTAATATCATAGGTGCTTATTATGTTGCTCAAAATGCTGCAAAAATAATGATTGAACAGAAAAAAGGCAATATAGTTAATATGTCCTCAATTGCTGCTGACATTGGTGGAGCAGGTGAGTTGATTCATTATGCTATGACAAAAGGTGCTATACATTCTCTTACATATGGTATGGCAAAAGAGTTGGGGGTGTACGGTATTAGAGTTAATGGAGTCGCTCCTGGTTTAATTGATACAGAAATACATGCCAAAGCCGGAGATGCTTCAAGGGTAGAAAAATTATTGCCTAGTGTTCCCCTTTCAAGGGTAGGATCGCCAAAGGAAGTTGCAGATACAGTAATGTGGTTATTAAGTTCAAAGTCTAGTTATGTTTGTGGAACAATAATAAAAATTTCTGGTGGCAGATAATTCTATATATTAGTATTTATTTCTTTAGAAGTAAGCTTAGATTTTTTCACTTGTCGATATGCTATGTAGGTTGTAGCAATAATTATTAGTGCTGACCCAAGCCAAATTGTATTTAATGGAACTTCACTAAAAAAAACAAACCCTAATGATACAGACCATATTAACCTGAGGTAATCTAGGGGCAATAGTGAAGAAATCTCTGCTCTTGCCAATGCAGCATTTAAGCAAAAATGTGTAAGTGTTCCAGTTACGGCAATTAAAAAACAGATAAATAATTGATCTAAGTTTGGTAGCTTCAAATATGGTATTGAAACTATTAAGGTTGCAGGTATTAATCCCGCCGCCTGCCAAAAAGTCATACTAGTATTTGTTTCGGTGGTGGTTAATTTTTTTGCCATCAAAAGAGAAGCTGACCAGATTATAGATCCACATAAAATCACCATAGGACCAAGTCCTAAATCTATATCAGGCCTTATAACAATCATTGCTCCAATCAATCCTACAAACATTGCAATCCATCTTCTTACACCAACAATCTCTTTGAAAAAAATGATCGCTAAAATTGTAGAAAAAATGGGAACCATAAATAACAAAGCGGTTGCTTTTGCAAGTTCGGTAATTGAAATACCAAAAAACATACAACACATAGCTCCACTTCCTACAATGGCCCTATAAAACTGCAGTTTTTTGTCAACAACCTTTAATGAAGAAACCCCTTCTTTAAATACTATAGGCAAGAAAATAATTAAAACGAAAACTGTTCTAAAAAAAGCTACCTGAAAGGGATGATTTTCTAATGTTTCTATTCTAATTAAACAATGCATAGTTGATGCACACATACCAGAAACAACCATTAATATTATTGCTATAACAGATGTAGGTAATTTTTTAATTGAATTAATAAATTTGTTAACCATTATATGTAGTTGAATTTAATGCAAAAATTTTCTTTATAGTTAACATGATAAGTAAATTTAGTAAATTAATCTTTTTTGAACAATGATTAAAGCTCTATTATTTGATATTTTTGGAACAGTTGTTAATTGGAGGTCAGGGGTTATTAGGGATGCTGAACTAATAGCAAAAAAATATAAAATTAATTTTGATCTGGAGGAATTTGCAGACAATTGGAGGGCCGAGTATCAGCCTTCGATGGAAAAAATAAGATCTGGAAAAAGAGGCTTTGTAAAACTTGACATTTTGCATTTAGAAAATTTAGAAAAAATTTCTAAGAACTTTGGTTTAGATATAATTAGCAATGTTGATAAATCCTGGCTTAACAAATCATGGCATCGACTGCCCCCATGGTCTGATAGCAAAGAAGGTCTTCTAAGGTTAAAAAGTAAATTTATTATAGGTGCACAATCAAATGGAAATATTTCATTAATTGTAAATATGTCAAAGGTATCAAAATTATATTGGGATGTAATCCTAGGGTCTGAAGTGGTTGGTCACTATAAACCTGAACCCAGTGCCTACAAAAAAGCCTGTGAAAAATTAGATTTAAAAACTGAGGAATGTCTAATGGTTGCAGCTCATAATGATGATTTGAAAGGGGCTGCGAATGAAGGGATGAAGACAGCTTTTGTTCTTAGATCAAAAGAGCATGGAAACAAACAGGTTTCTGATCTAAAGCCTTCACAAGATTGGGATTATGTAGTAAATGATTTTCATGAATTAGCAGACAAATTAGGTTGCAATAAAGAAGGATATTTTTAGTGAAAAAACCATTAGTAGGAATTTCTACAAATGAAATAGTGAATTTTAATGGAAGACAAATTTCACACTCAACAGGTTTAAGGTATGTTAATGCAGTCATGAGGTTTTCTAATGTGATTCCAATTCTGATTCCTTCATCTTTAAGTAAACAAGACATAGAGACTTTGTTAAATAAACTAGACGGTGTAGTTCTTACTGGTGGCAGAGCAAATATTGAACCTAAGCACTATGATGGTAAAAGTTTTCCACCAGATGAACCAATAGATCCTGGAAGGGATGATGTTGTGCTAGAGATTATTCCTCAATGCATAGACATGGGAGTACCTATTTTTGGTATTTGCAGAGGAATCCAAGAAATAAATGTAGCGCTAGGTGGAACAATTTATTATCGCGTTCATCAGATTGAAGGTATGGATGATCATAGAATGCCCAGAGGAGATGATGTAACAATAAAGGAAATCTTTGCTCTTCGTCATAATATTATTTATTCAGATGATAATAGTTATTTTAAAAAATTAACTAATACAGATAGTTTTAAAGTAAATTCTTTGCATGGTCAGGGAATAAAAAAACTTGGAAATAATTTAAAAATTGAAGCTTTGTCTGAAGATAATCTTATAGAAGCCATAAGCATAGAAAACCATCCTTCATTTGGAGTTGCAGTTCAATGGCATGCGGAATTTGAACCAGAAAAAAAAGAGAACTACTTGAACAAAAAATTATTTGAAGAGTTTGGGAAAGCTTGTAGTAATTTTTGTGATAAAAAATCTAACTCAATTAGGTCCTAATGGAATTATTCTAAATGGGTTTATGTTATCATGAGAATAATAGTAATGTCTTTTGATATGATTATTAAAAGTTGTGTTCTTAATAGCGGGAATCTTCTGTAATCTTTTTAAATAAGAATTTATATTTTTATATTCAGAGATTTTTTTCAAATTACATTTGAAGTGATAGTGATAAACCAAATCAAACCTGATTAGAGTAGTAATTAATCTAATGTCAGCTTCAGTCAATATTGATCCAGCAAGATATTTATTTTTTGATAAAATATTTTCTATTCGATCCAAACAACCAAATAAGTTAATAACTGATTTTTCATAAGCTTCTTGACTCTTAGCAAATCCAGTTTTGTAAACACCATTATTAACGTTGTTGTAGACATCTTCATTTATGCTATCAATCTTATCCTTAAGATTTAGCGGGTAGTAATCATTAAAGTTTTTAGTTACTTGATTAAAATTAGAATTAAATATTCTTAAAATCTCAGAAGATTCATTATTAACAATAGTATTTGTTTTTTTATCCCATAAAACAGGAACAGTTACCTTTGTAGTAAGTTTCTTCTGATGTATTTGGTATATTTCATGTAAATATTGTTTTTTATTTAATCGATCTCCAGTTGTTCCTTCAAAATTCTTATAAAAAGACCATCCTTTATTAAGCATATCGGGATGCACAACATCTATGGATATGTGTTTGTTAAGTTTTTTTAATTCTCGCATAATTAAAACTCTGTGAGCCCAAGGACAGGCATAACTTATATAAAGATGATATCTATTTGATTCTGGCAAATACTTACTTTCGTTTGAGATAGTATTTCTAAAAAGACTATTTGCTCTATTATAGTTGCCATTTTTATCACTTGTTAAAACAGAACCTTCTTTCCATATGCCATTTACTAATTGTCCCATGTTTTGTAAAACCTAAATATTAAATTAAAAAGTTGTTTCTAAATTCGTAATAAATTTTTATAAAATAATAAATATATTATTGAGGAATATTTATGAAAAAAATTGGAATTGTAGGAGCTGGTCTTATTGGCTCAAGTTGGTCAGCTATTTTTGCATCTAAGGGTTTTGAAGTTTATGTGTATGATAAGGATGCAGATGTTTTTAAAAATTTTGAAGAAAGAGTTAATTTATACTTAAAAGAATTAAAATATATTGACGAAGAAATTAATATTGAAAAATCATTGGATTTAATAACATCTAATATGGAATTAGAAAATTTATGTAGTCAGTGTGATTTTATCCAAGAATGTTCACCAGAAATAGTTGAACTAAAACAAGAATTATTTTCATACTTAGACAAAACTTCACCCGAAAATGTAATTTTATCTTCTTCATCTTCGGCAATGCCAATTTCTTTAATAACGCAGAATTTAGAAGGGAAAGAGAGATGCATTATTTCTCATCCAGCAAATCCACCTCACTTAATTCCATGTGTTGAGATTAGCCCAGGTGATCAAACATCCGAAAAAACAATTAACAAAACTAAAGAGGTTTTTGAAAAAATTGGTTACTCTATAGTACTAGTAAAAAAAGAAATTGATGGTTTCATTTTAAATCGACTTCAAGGTGCTTTGCTGAATGAAGCAATAAGATTGTATAGCGAAGGTTATGCATCGGCAGATCACATAGATTCAACAGTTAGAGATGGTTTAGGGTTAAGATGGGCTTTTATGGGTCCTTTTGAGACCATAGATTTGAATGCTCCTGGCGGTATTAAAGATTATATTAAGAGGTACGGAAATATTTTTTCGGAAATGGCAAAAAATCAGAATGTAATTCCTGACTGGTCTGAAGAAAATGCTAAAAAATTAGAAGAAGAAAGAAGAGCATTTTTGTCCGAAGGGGAGTTAAGATCAAGAGCAGAAAAAAGAAATGATTTATTAAAATCATTAAGAAAATTAAAAAAAGATATGAATGAAGATGTAAGGAAATAAAATTAAGGATTTTTTTATGAGTTTGCCGTTAAAGAAATTTAAAGTTCTAGATTTATCTCGGTTAGCTGCTGGAAACATGGTTTCTCATATGCTTGCTGATTATGGGGCAGATGTAATTAAAGTAGAAAAGCCAGGTAAGGGTGATGATTTAAGGAATTGGAAAGTAAAAAATGTATCACACTGGTGGCATGTTTATTCAAGAAATAAAAGAAGTATAGCTCTAGATTTTAAAAGTGATATCGGAATAGATATTTTAAAAGAATTGATTAAATCATCAGATATTTTTATAGAAAACTTTGTCCCTGGAACTCTTGAAAAGTGGGGTTTGTCTCCAAAAAGCTTACTCAAAATTAATCAAAATTTAATAATTTTAAGAATTTCTGGTTGGGGTCAAACAGGATTGTACAAAAACCAACCGGGTTTTGGCTCTCTTGTGGAGGGCATGAGTGGATTTGCTTCAATGACTGGAGAAAAAAATCAAATGCCAATGTTACCTCCAACAGCTTTGGCTGATATGATTTCTGGTCTTACAGGTTTTTCATCTCTTCTTCTAGCTCTTCTTGCAAAACGAGATCACAAGGTTAAAGGTCAGGTTATTGATTTGTCTTTGTTTGAACCATTATTTTCAATTATTGGTCCTTGGGCTGCATATTATAAATTGACTGGTCAAGCCCCAGAAAAGATGGGAAATAAAAGCCCTGTTTCTGCACCAAGAAATATTTACAAAACAAAAGATGAAAAATATGTTTCGCTATCTGCTTCAATGCAATCAATGTGGGAAAAGTTGGCGTCTTTAATAAAAAGACAAGATTTAATCACAAACAAGATGTATCTGACAAATGAAGATAGGATAAGGAATCAAGATAAGTTGGATAAAATCATTGCAGATTTTATGATAAAATATAAAAGAGACGAACTATTAAAGATCTTTAGTAAAAATGGGGTTACAATTGGTCCTGTTTTAGATATTTCAGAATTAATAGATCATCCGTATATAAAAGATAGAGAAATTTTAGTTAATTTAAAAACGAAAAATGATGGAGAAATACCAATGCATGAAGTTTTTCCAAGATTAAGTGAATCAAAAGGTACTATAAGAAGTGAAGCACCTAATTTGGGACAGCATACTATTAAGATCTTAAAAGAAATTGGATACAATAAAATTCAAATTCAAAAATTTTTTAAAAATAAAATTGTTGAATGAAACTTATAAATTTTGTTGACTTACCTTATGTAAATTTCTTTAATTTGTAATAGGGGGAAGTTTATTATGGATGGCATTTCAAAAAGTATAGAATTATATGATTTAGTAATAAAGAATGGTTCAATAGTTGATGGGTCCGGAAATGAAAAGTTTCAGGCTGATGTCGGAATTAAAGATGGGTACATAAAAAAAATTGGATCAATCAATGAAGTTGGAAAAGAAAATATAGATGCATCAGGGTTGATAGTTTCCCCAGGTTTTGTAGATATTCACACTCATTATGATGGTCAAGCTGTTTGGGACAATCAACTAACCCCATCATCTATTCATGGTGTTACAACAGCAGTTATGGGAAATTGTGGAGTTGGTTTTGCTCCTTGCAAAGAAAAAGATAGATTAAAGTTGGTAGAATTAATGGAAGGTGTAGAAGATATCCCTGCTCCAGTCATGCATGAGGGTTTAGAATGGCAATGGGAAACATTTGACGAATACCTTTCAGCTTTAAGTAAGAAAGATAGAGATATAGATATTTGTGCTTTATTACCTCACGCTGCTTTAAGAGTTTATGTGATGGGAGATAGAGCTATAAATCATGAAAAAGCTACTGTTGAGGATATGAAAAAAATGAGAGAATTAACAAAGGAGGCCGTCTTGGCAGGCGCTTTCGGATTCTCTACATCTCGAACAATTAGCCATAAAAGTTTGAAAGGTGAGTATACACCAACTTTAAGAGCGCACGAAGATGAGTTAACGCAAATAGCTCTTGGAATGTCTGATGCGGGCGTTGGTTTTATGGAAATTGTTTCTGATTGGAATGAACCAGACCCAGAAACTGAGTTTGGGGTTTTAAGAAATATTGCAAGAGCATCAGGAAGACCAATCGTTTTTACGTGTACACAAAGACATGATAGACCTACTTTTTGGAAAGATTTAATGCAAATGTCATTAGATGCAAAAAAAGAGGGTCTTTCAATTAGACCAGTTGTTCCACCTCGTCCAATTGGGTTACTATTTGGTTTAGATGGAAGTCAAAACCCATTTTCTGGAACTAAAACATATAAATCGCTAGCTCATTTACCCTTAGATGAAAGAGTTAGAGAGCTAAAAAAGGATAGTATTAAAGAAAAAATATTATCCGAGGATCGTCTTAAATATAGTGTTTTTCCTCTAATACATAGAATTAGTTTTAGTCAAATGTATCGATTTGGGTCTCCTCCTGATTATAATCCAAGGAAAGAAAAAAGTATTGAAGCCATGGCTAATCAGGAGCAAAGAACACCAAAAGATTTGGCATATGATATTTTGTTAGAAAATCAGGGTAAAAATTTTATTTATGCTCCATTAGTTAATTATTCTAACAATACTTTTGATGTTTGTTATGAAATGTTAAAAGACAAAAATGCTATCATGGGTCTTGGAGATGGAGGGGCTCATGTTGGTTTTATTTTAGATGCAGGATACCCAACATGGTTACTGACTTACTGGACGATAGAAAAAAAATTATTTAGTGTTGAAGAAAGTATTCGACGTTTAACATCAGACACAGCTCATGCTGTCGGACTGCATGACAGAGGCCTAGTTAAAGAAGGTCTCAAAGCTGATATCAACATTATAGATTTACATAAATTGAAATCTTCAGACCCTTTTATGGTCAAAGACTTACCTGCAGATGGGAGAAGACTTATGCAAAAAACAGCAGGATATATCGCAACAATTGTTAATGGAAAAGTTACTTATCAAAATGGTGATTTTACTTCAAATACCCCCGGAAAACTTATTAAATTAATTGAAGTAAATAACAAGGTTACCCAGGCGGCTTCAAGTTAATTGAAAGAAATACATATTTCAAAAAATTTAATTCAAGGGAGTTTTCTTAGAAATTTCTCAAAACTTGCAATTCCTAATTTAATTTCTACTTTTTTAGCTTCTGGAATTGTTATCTTTGATTTGTGGTACATAGGAATGATTGGTAAAGATGCTCTGGCAGGAGTAGCTTTTATTTTTCCAATTTATATGCTGGCTAGTATGTTATCAAGTGGAGCCTTTGGAGGTGCAATCAGTGGTGCTGTTGCAAGAAGTATAGGTGAACAAAATTTCTTTAAAAGTACGTGTATTTTTAGATCTGCTTTAATTATTGCTTTAATCGGATCTTGTATAATGTTGACCCTATATTTTGTTTTTTTTCCATCTTATAGAGATCAAATGTTTTTAGATGAAAAAAGTTATAGGTTTGCAGTTGAATATGGAAATATTTTGCTGTGTGGCATAATTTTAATTTGGATCTTTAATGTTTTGATGGCAGTTACTAGAGGCATAGGAAATACCAAAATTGTAGCTATATGCTGGTTAATGGTTTTAATCTTTCAAGTATTTTTAGCTAGTTTTAATTTTCAAATTGAAGAAGAATCATTGAAATTAACTCGTATGGTTTCTATTAGTTTTTTAAATCTATTTTTTCAACCAATTGAATGGAGTGCTATATCTTTTTTAGGTGGATTTGTTTTTGGAATAATATCTATAAGCATTTTTTATATTTTCTTTAATCACCCTTTAAGATTTAAGTATTCTGAAACTTTAAAATTTGATGGAATTTTTGCTTTAATTAAGTCTGGTTCTTTAGCAGGCTGCCAATCGATTTTAACAATCACTATTTCTCTATTGTCTTTATCTATAGTTGGTTTTTTTGGAAAAGATTGGTCTGCAGGATATGGAATTGCTCTTAGATTGGAGTTACTTCTTGTTCCAGTTATATTTGGTATAGGAGGGGCTTTAATTGCTTTGGTTGGAACCAATTATGGCGCAGGATATTTTAAAAAATCAGTTGAGTATGCGTGGAAAGGAACCACTGTAACTGTTTTATTAGTAAGTTTAATTGGGATAACCGTTTTTATTAATCCAAATTTATGGACAGAATTTTTTACCGGAAATGAAAAAATTATTTTAATTACAGAAAATTATTTGACCACGGTTGCAATTTGCTATCCTTTTTTTGCTCTTGGTCTTGGGTTATATTTTGTTTGCCAAGCATTTAATACTCTTCTATGGCCTGTCCTAGGAACTTTGTTAAGGTTGACAACAATTTTAATTCTATATTTGTTGTTAAAATATTTTAATGTTTTTACGTATGAAAATATTTTATTAGTTTTTGCATTTTCAATTGTAATTTATGGTATTTTTATTGCTTCTGCTTTGCATTTAGGACCATGGAAAAAAATTTCTCAATCTTTAGGTATTATAACACCTTTACCGTCTGATTGAAGATCAAACAATTTATAAGCTTCTTCTGCATCGTTTATAGACCATTGGTGTGTAAAAAGACCCTCAACATTTAATTTTTTTTCTGCTACAAAGTCTGCACATTCTGCCTGTCCATGTTTAGAAAATGTCCAACTTCCAATTAGAGTAATTTGTCTTCTAAGTAAGTCATTGCTAACATCAATGTTAACTTCTCCTCCTTCACCAACAAAACAGGCTTTCCCCCATGTCCTAAGAGATTTAATGCATTGTGATCTGGCTACTGGAGAAGAAGAAGCGTCCAGTGAACAATGAGCCCCTAAACCTTTAGTAAAATCTTTTATGGAAGTTACCACATCCTTATCTTTATTAGGGTTTATTAATAAATCTGCTCCAAACTGTTTAGCTCTTGAAAGTCTTTTAGAGTTGATATCAACTGCTATTATTCTGGCACCCATTTTTGAGGCTAACATAACAGCAGATAGTCCAACAGGCCCCATTCCAAATATAGCTATAGTTTGTTCGGCCCTACGTAATAACCTTTCTAGAGCTCCCCATGCTGTCCCAGTCCCACAAGAGATTGCCGCTCCAGACTTAAAA
>Ga0115011_10001275_pt1 | contig 18273 bp, 13 predicted proteins | sample TroAtlMetagenome_2_FD_88705 | JGI IMG/M metagenome (GOLD analysis project Ga0115011, IMG submission 88705) | Marine eukaryotic phytoplankton communities from Atlantic Ocean - Tropical Atlantic ANT8 Metagenome | ecosystem: Environmental > Aquatic > Marine > Oceanic | place: Tropical Atlantic...
CGGTCTCCTGGGGCCATCAATTCCTTGTCCCCGGTGATCCCAAGTTGATGTAGACAGTTTGCGCGAGGTCCTCGACGGTTACCCGGTCCTCCTCCGGTTCGCCGCCCAGAGCATCCGACGAGCCATGGATGAGTCCACGCTTGGCGCCTCCGCCCGCAACCATGACAGAAAACACCCGAGGCCAGTGATCTCTTCCGGCGTTACTGTTGATTTTTGGGGTTCTTCCGAATTCTGAAGTCAGGAGAACCATCGTGGAGTCCAGCAGCCCTCTTTCATCAAGGTCGTTGATGAGGGTCGCAATCGCCTTGTCTACCGGAGGCAGGTTATTCTCTATGCCCCCCTTGATGTTATCGTGATGGTCCCACCCGCCGGCGGTCATCGAGACGAATCGCACACCAGCCTCAACAAGTCTGCGGGCTAGGAGCATTCGCTGACCGGGTGCATTGACACCATACCGTTCCTTCACTTTCTGATCCTCGGCCTCCAGATTAAAGGCTTCTCGTGCCTTCTGAGAAGAAATCATGGCGTAGGCATGCTGGTAGAAGGCATCCATGGAGGCGAGGGCATCTGATTCCTCGAGAGACTTAAAGTGATAATCGACGGTCTCCAGTAGAGACCGTCGACGCGAAAATCGCTTGTCGTCAACGCCGGAAGGTAATGCGAGATCTCTTACCTTGAAGCCTTTCCGGGCAGGGTCGTTACCCAGCGCGAAGGGTCCGTATGCAGAGGACAGGTATCCTGAATTTGCGAAGGTATTGGGTACGCTTGGAATGCAGACGTACGGAGGCAGGTTGTTACGAGGCCCCAGCTCGTGGGAAACAACTGACCCAATGGATGGATACTCTAAAGCGGGGGAGGGGCGATAGCCCGTAAACATGTTGTGGGTGCCCCGTTCATGAGCGGCCTCGCCGTGTGCCATTGAGCGAATCACGGTGATTTTATCAGCGGCCTTGGCGAGATGTTCGAGATGTTGGCTGAACCTCTCGCCCTTGATGGCTGTATTCACGGTTCCCAGTGGGCCCCGGTATTCCGTTGGCGCAAGATACTTTGGATCAAAGGTTTCTTGATGGGCAGCTCCTCCCGGGAGAAAGATGTTGATGACGGATTTCGCTACGCCTTCCTTGGTCTCGTAAAATTTCTGGGCTCCCTGAGCCTCCATTTTAAGGAGTTGAGGCAAGGTTAGCCCCAAACTTCCCAGCATCCCGACATAGAGGAATTCACGACGGGAGTAATCTTGAGCCAATGGGTTTCCGGCACACTGTATTTTTTTCATGGTTGTCGCCTTCTGAGGATGTTAGTTTTACTGAAAGATTAATACCCAAATCAACTATTATAAGGGCCAATTACCCGTATTTTACGGTCTTGAAGGCCTGATCCTTTCACCTGCCTTTTCCTGCAGGGCCGACTTACTGTTGACTCAGGACTGCAAATGAGCCTTCCCGAAATTCCAGGATACCGGATCGAGACCCTGATAGGAAAGGGTGCTTGTGGCACTGTATATACGGCGCGCCACGACTCGGGGAACGAGGTGGCGGTCAAACTCCTCAATCCCAAGTCCGTCAATGCGGAGTTACTGGCTAACCGAGTGAGCCGCCTTTACGGCGCGAGTCCACCTAAAGCCACGGTTCCTCTGATCGCACACTCTCTCGAAAAAGAGCCGTATTTGCTCATTGGCGGCCTGATGGCCGATCGGATGCCTCAGGGGGTTGCCGAGAGATTCATTCCCCGGACTTTGCAGCTTCAGCTCGGTGACTACATGGGTAATCGAGGCTCATGGATGCTCATTCGTCGTCTTGCCCAGGCACTCGCTGATTTCCATCGGCGTCGCGTGGCTCACGGGAATCTCAAGCCAGGAAATATTTTTCTCGATTCTGATAATGGGGTTCTACTGTCGGATTACGCACAGGGTTTGATGCCGGGGCTTGAGGAGCTCGCTTATACCGATGCCCTGCTTTATGCTCCGCCAGAGCAGCTCTTGAATCCGGATGGGTATCTGGAGGGTGCCGGCTACGGGTGGGACGTGTATGCGTTTGGCTCGCTTGCCTACCGCTTGCTCACCGGTATTTTTCCCCGATGCAATGATAGCTTCGAACACGTCTCTCCGGTCGCGGGTGAGCAGCGAAGACGAGGAGTGGAGGCTGATTGTGAACGCATGGCGCAAAGACTTGAGAGGGCCCGGGTCGCAAAGTGGAAGGGGGTGGCGCCAACTAGAGAGGAGGAAGAGGGACGGGTTGTTATTGAGCGATGTCTTCAGCTGGATGCGTGGAAGCGCTACGGTGATATGCGGGAGGTCCTCAGGGACCTTGAGAGTATAGCCAGTGCGCGCCAGCAGAGGTTGTCGGCAGAGGCAGGCGAGAATCGAGTCAAGGTTGTTGAGCGAAGACAAAAGAGCTGGCAGGCAGCTGCCGGGGTTGGAATTGCGGCCTGCGTGACGTTGGGTGCCGCGTTAGTGCACAAGATTTCCCGGCCGGAGAAGTCAGGTCCCAAGGTCGTGGAAGTTGAGGTCGTCAAGGAGGTGGAGGTGGAGGCGCCTTCGGAAGTCGATCCGAAAGAGTTGGAGGAGCAGCGTCAGAAGTTCCTCGATATGCTGGCCGATCGTGATGAGCTGGAACAGGCCAATGAGGAGCAGGCGGCAGCTGTGCACGAGATGGCTAACGACCTCATGGAGGCTCATAAGTTGAGCGACCACCTTTTGTCATGGTCACTTGAGCGTGGCTCCGAACAGCTTCCAGCTCTCGAAGGGCGGGAGGGGCGTTTGTCATTGCTTGAAGATAAATTGGAGCGTCAGCTTGGGGTTGTTGAGGAACTGCCGGAAGAGCTCAGGAAAAATTCATGGAGGCTTAAGCTCGCTTTAGCCGAGGTAGCTCTTGCCGGCGATAAGCCTAAGATGGCGAGGGAGAAGATGCAGGAGGTTCTAGTTGAGGCAGCGGTTACGGATGTGGATGTGCAGAGGCGTCTTGCGCGGACACGGGTCATGGTGTGTCTGCTCGGTTCGGAAGATCCAGAGACGGAGGTGACGCCGGTGGAGCTGGCAGAAACCGCCAATGCCCTGGCTTCACTCCCGGAAAACGAGCGGCAGACTCGACGGCTGCAATCAGCCCTCCAAATAGCAGAAGCCCGAATGCAGTTTCGCAAGGGAGATAATACCGATGCGCTGGAGACATATCGCAACGCCTTTGCGGAGATGAGCAAACTATGCGAGGAAAAGCCCTCGCTTTCTGCCCTTCGTATTTGGCGTGCCCGTGGATACAGTTCAGCCGCTCAGGCGGCTACAGGAGCTGGGGAAGTGGATGCAGCTATCCTCCTGCGTGAGCAGGCGGCTGTGGAGCTTATGGAATTACTCGAGACGCAACCCAACCGTGCCGATGTGCAGGTAGAGCTCTCTTCCGCTCTTGCTGCAATCGCCCAGTCTGCTCTTGAGGAGGGTGAGCTAGACCGGGCCGGGGATCTTGCGGCCAGGTCGCTGGAGTTGCTAGAAACTGCGGTAGCCAATCCCGAGGAGCGAGGGGGCGCGCTCAACCAGCTCGCTTCCCTGAAAAGTGTGTTGGCAGCGTGTCGAGCCGGGACTGGGCATTCCAGGGAGGCCCTGCGGCTTGTCCGGGAAGGTCAGGAGCACGCGGAGGCTGCGCTGGTCAGGAACTCCCGAAACCCCTCGACCCGGTTTCGTCTCGGAATTCTGGCATGGCAACAGTGTGGGCTTCTGTCGGCGGACGGAAAGCATGCAGAGGCTCTGCCGCTCGGACTGAAGGCGCGGCAGACATTTATTGATCTGATTGCTCAGAAAGTCAGTTTTCCCACGCAACGGGAGATCAAAAGATCTCTCGCATATCTTACTGGCGACCTTGGGAGAGCAGCTCAGGATGCGCGGAAAGAAGATGAGGCGGTGAATTACCTCCAGGAATCGGTCTCGATCTGGGAAGATCTCATGGAAAGCGATTCCGATAACGATGAGTTTCGGGATCAGCACCGCTGGACGGCACAGGGTCTTAGGGAGTTAGGGGTGGTGACTGCCTTGCCTCCGAAGAAGCGTTAGGCTGAAATCTTCAGAGAGCAGAGGATTGCCGCATGGGTAAGGACGTGAGCGGTAGCTCAGTTTGTAGGCTCTCTGCGATGCATTATCTGCGGTGGTGATTTCCGCCAATCATCAATGGCGTGCGAAAGTTCTCATCTTCCTTCGAGATTGATCGCGCAATCGGGTAGTGCTTTGCGGAGTTGTTTAACTCCTTCGGGTGTAATCTTTGTCTGGCCAAGCCAGACCTTCCGCAAGGACTTCATTTGGGCAAGGTGTTTGACACATGCGTCGGTTATCTTGGTATTTCGCACGTTGAGCTCAGTCAGTTTGGGAAGTGAGGAGAGGGCCGCGATACCCCGGTTCGATATCGAAGTGTCCCGTAGTCCAAGGTAGAGGAGATTTGGCATGCCGCTAAGGTGCTTGAGTCCAGCATCAGTCACCGCAGTGCGTCCGATTGGAAGGTGGGTCAGTGATTTTAAGCGGGCGATCTCTTTGAGGCCCAAGTCTGTAATTTTTGTGTCCCAGAGGTTGAGCCATTCAATCTTGCTCAGCTTGGTGAGAGCGGCGAATCCGGAGCCATCAATTGAAGTTCCCTCAAGGGACAGGTCTGTCAGTAACTCATAACTGTTCAGGATGGCGAGATCCGGGTCCCGGAGTGTTCTGGATCCGTTAATCCTGATTTCGAATACTTTACCCGTGAGGGCATTGGTCACTACCGTTGCTCCCAGATCTTCAATGAGACGTTCTGCCTGCTCGTTGGGCGTCACTGCGCTGGTGCAGCCCAAAACGATTATAATTACTGCGGTGAAGAGGCACACGGGCTTCATCATCGTGGAGAAAGAGTGCGTTCTATTCACTTTTTTGGGCCGGCGGCATGCTGCAGAATAAAGTTTACGAGATCCTCATCCCGGAACCAACCGGTCCACATGTTGTGTCCTTGGTTCTTTATGATCTTCAGGGTCATGCTTCCACCGAGTTTTAGATAACGGTTTGATACAATTCCAGAATTTGCCTCAAGGGGGACGACGCTGTCCATGTCTCCATGGATATGAAAAATTGGGACTCTGGCTTTGGCCAGAGGGGCAAGGCGATCGATTGGATTGTGTTCCTTGAGTGCTTTCGCGAGTTCCAGTTCGGTCAGGTTATAGGCCTTGCAGGACTTCGCTAGCCCGGGCCAGCTTGCAAGGTTACAGACAGGATAGATTCCGGCGATGCAGGCTACTTTTACTGGGTTCTCTGCAGCCCAGTTGTAGAGCATCAGTCCTCCTCGACTGCGACCCAGAAGGCAGGCTTGCGCGGACAGGCCATGTTTCTTGGTCAGCCTTTGGTAGAGAGAGTTGTAGAGGCGTCGTCCTGCGGGGCTTCCATAAGACTCGCCAACATCGATTCCTGCGACAGCGATTCCATTTTCAATAAACCGTGTGAGCATCCATTTTTCCTCTTCTCCGGGAAGTCCGGGTAGTGTGGGGGCATACCAGACCCACGGACGCAGTTGGCCAGGAGCAGGGGGCTTTTCCGGCAGGATGAGGAAAGCAGAGTGACCCGCGACCTCAAAGGTGTTTCCTGCTACCGGAAGGCGCTTTCCTTGCGATGGCTCAAGACTAAGAAGAAGAATGGTGAGGTATGCTAGCGGTTTCTTCACGGTCAAAACTGTGGGGGGTGTCTTATAAGAGCGCAACCAGTAGTCTCCCAGCCAATGGCCTTTTAGTTCTTATAGTTGGCACAGAGCTTGCCAGCGGTGCTCGGAAAAGCCAGTTTGCCCCGTCCAGACGCCAAGAGATGAATGAGGGTGAGGTTTTTGCAGTGCTGGCGGCCTTGGTCTGGTCCTGCTGTGTAATCCTGATGCGGATCTCTGGTTTCCAAATTCCGCCGGTAGCACTTACGGTATTCAAGGGAGGGGTAGCCTCGGTTCTTTTTATTGCGGCGATTCCCCTTGTAGGGGAATCCTTCATTCCGTCTCTTCCTGCCTGGGATTACCTGCGCCTCGCAGCGAGTGCAATTCTGGGGATCACGATCGCGGACACCCTCTATGCAGCGGCTTTGAATCGTCTGGGTGCCAGTCTTCAGGCTCTTGCAGGAGTGATGTATTCACCGTCTATGGTGGCAGTAGGTTATCTGCTCTTCGGGGAGATGCTTGGAACAGGTGAATTGCTGGGAGGCACGTTGGTGGTGACTGGTGTGGCAGTAGGAATGCGTAAGACGGAGGATGTGAAAAGTCCCCGGGATCTCGTGGTCGGCATTACAATGGCAGTGAGTTCACATCTGATCATGGCCTTTGGTATACTGATGGTGAGGGATGTGATTAGTGAGCATTCGGTAGTGTGGATCTCCGCCTATCGTTTCCTCGTTGCTACCATCGTATTGTCTGTCGGTGCTTCGTGCTTCCTTTCTCCTAGGAAAGTGTTTCTGGGATTTGCGCGTCGGGATATCTGGAAGATCATGTTGCCAATGAGTTTTCTGGGGCCCTTCATGGGAACCATGCTCTGGACCGCAGGCTTCAAGTATACCTCCGTGGGGCGGGCTGCGATTTATAATCAGCTTTCCACGGTTTTCATCATTCTTCTGGCGGTTTTGTTTCTCAAGGAACGAATAACGGGTCGTAAGGTCCTTGGACTCGCGCTTGCTGTTAGTGGGGCGATCGTGGTCGCCTTGCAGAAATGAATGGTCGCGACTGGAGCATTAAGCCTATCTTTAAAGTATGAAGCGTCGTTCATTTCTCAGTTCTTCCTCTTGTGCTGCCGGGGCTTTTCTTGCCGGGTCATCCGGGTGGGCAGCGCCCGTGGCGAAGATCTCCGCGACGAAGGTGATCAGTCAATTACCGGATCTTTATCACGGATGGCCAACTCTCGCCCAAGGAAAGAGCGGCGAACTTCTGCTGGTATGCTCTGGTGGCAGGGAGGCACATGTTTGTCCATTTGGTCGCACGGATTTCATGCGTTCTTCCGACGGAGGAGAGACCTGGAGTTTTCCGAGAGTGGTGATGGATGGCCCTATCGATGATCGTGATGCAGGGGTTTTGGAAACCGCGAAGGGGAGTATTCTTATCACCAATTTTACCTCCCTTGCCTATGAGCCATACATGAAGGGCCGGCAGGAACGGTGGCAGCGTGCTCATCAGCGAGTCGGCCCTGAAGAACGAAAGTCCCTGCTCGGCAACTGGATGATTCGTTCAGTCGACGGGGGCCTTACATTCTCGGGGCGTTATCGGGTGCCGGTCAATAGTCCTCACGGTCCGGTGCAGTTAAGAGATGGGCGTCTCGTCTACGCTGGGAAGGCCTTATGGACTGGGGAGCAGAAGGTCGGAATCTGTGAGTCTCGCGATGATGGTCTGAGTTGGAAATGGTTGGCAGATATCCCAACTCGGAAGGGAGATGATCACAGGGAGTATCACGAGCTTCATGCGGTGGAGACCCGGAATGGGCTGCTGGTTCAGATTCGCAACCACAACTCTGTTAATGCCGGTGAGACCTTGCAATGTGAGTCAGCTGATGGAGGGAAAAGCTGGTCCGAGCCTCACGCTATCGGGGTATGGGGACTGCCTTCTCATCTGCTGCGTCTCAGAGATGGGCGTCTTCTTATGAGCTACGGTTACCGCCGCAGGCCCTTTGGGAACCAGGTCAGGATCAGCGAGGATGATGGGAAGCGCTGGTCGCCTCCAATTACGATATCAGCCGATGGCCCGGACCACGATCTCGGGTATCCGTCGACGATTGAACGGGAGGATGAGAAGCTGGTAACGGTATGGTATGAGAAGATGGCAGGGTCCTCGCGGGCGGTTCTAAGGCAAGCGGTGTGGGATTTGGAATCCTAGGGCCGTAGCCTGGATTATTTCTGACTGGTCAGGAATTCCACTATATCGCGGACCTCTTCAGGTTTGAGGATTGCGCCCATGGGAGGCATCGTGGAGGCGAGGATATGACTGGAGATTTCATCCGGCCGAAGGTTGCGTTTTCTGCCGTTAGCCAGAGTAATGGTCCAGAACAGTTCGGTCTTCTTGGTGAGGATACCTGAGACTTCCTCTCCCTCGGTTGTTTTCAGCACAACGGTCCCAAAGCCGTCGGTAATTTCACTGCTGGGGGTAAGGAGAGCGGCTACGAGATGCTTGCGATCGCGGAGCTTCCCGATTCTGGTCAATTCGGGACCGATGGTGATTTCGGTGGATGGTTTTCCTCCCTCCTTGCCGATCTTGTGACAGCGAATGCACTGAGCTGCAGCGTGATTTGATACAATTGCGCGGCCCCGCTGGGCGTCACCCCCATATTCAAGAAGGTCCGGAGTTTCAGGGAGCTCAATCCCCTTGGCTCGGGCGGCCTGCCATAATTCAAGTTTCCATTCTGGAGCAGCTTGACCCTGCCTAAACTGCTCAACGAGGGTTGCGAATTTTCTTTTAGCCCGGGGATCCTTGTCTTCAGCCAGCTGCTTGATGGCCTTGCCCTTTCCAGCGGTTCCTTCTTTTTCGAGGATGCCCATCAGGAGGTCCAGCATGGGGACGCCGGCCTTTGCCGCGTAGTCGCGGGCCTTTTCCTGGACCTTGGAATCGGTAGAGGAAAGAGCCGCTTCTACAAATTTCCTGAGGTCCGGAGAGTTGATTTTTGCCATGCCCTCGAGGGCCTTCATCTGCAGGGATGGAGCTAGTTTGTTGAAATGCTCACTTGTGCCTTCGAGCCAGCTTGCTTCACCTCGAACGGAAACCCCGTTAAGCAATACCTCCCGTAGTTCGTTGTCGGCCATGATGATCGGCTTGAGTCGAGCGAGGGCTTCGTTGACGGGTTTTTTGTCTCGGGCCGAATATTTGCGGTAGCGGCCCTCAACGGCATCGAGAACGGGTGGCTGGGACCACCAGAGAAGAGCCGCCAGAGCGGTTCGTTTCAGTTTGGGAGAGCCTTCGTTGCGCTTCAGGTAGGATTCGATCCTGAGCAGAGCGGGATAAGAGCCCACTCTGAAGGCCGCGTTAATTACCCGGCGCATCAGGGCTTCATTCGTCAGGCCTGGTCGGTCCAGGAGTTGGGAGAGCGGGGGAAGGGCCTCCGGGATGGACTGGTCGTCATGAATCGCCCGGGCCGCCTCGAGAAGGACAAGCTCGTCTTTGTCCTCAAGAAAAGAGGCCACAGTTGGGGATTTAAGGTTGCGGAGGGCTACTATGGATGCGAGCCGGACGGTGCGGCTTTCATGATTGTGGAGTTCGGCGAGTTGCTCAGGAGGGAGAGCTCCCTTCAGTCCCATCATGGCCGCGTGTCGAAGGTAGGGGTCGCGGGACCCTTGGTTTGAGGCTAGTTCAATCAGGGCCGGTGCGGCCTCCCTGACCTTATGCTTGCCGAGAGAGATTGCGGCAAAGAATTGGACACGGGGAGATTCGTGACTCAGTGCCTCAAGCAGGTGATTACGCACAGCCTCGGCCTCTTCTGGATCTCCCGGGATATCGCCTGCGACCTTCGCGCATTGGGCGATCACTTCGGGGTCCGAACTGCTCCATGCTCTTGCGAGAAGGGCAAGGATTCCGGGTGTGCGCCGTGATATCTGGCCGAGGCCCCAGATAGCGTGAAGACGGGCGAGGCGACTGGCCTCCGGGTCGTCGAGAACGTCCTTTAAAAGAGAGCTCATGCCCCGGCGAGCCAGCTCAAACTGACCTTTCATCCTGACCCGCTGGTCTGGGTGGCCGAGCCATGCCCGAAGGGTTTCCGGAGTCGCCTTTTCGGGAGGTCGAGGAAGTATTTCCCGGGTCTCTTTTCTCGCGGGGTGCTGGTGCTCCTCTGTGACGTCAAAACGGAAGATTGATCCCTTCCCTCCACCATAGCAAGCAGAGTAGAGCGCTCCGTCCGGTCCCACCGCAAGGCCTGTGTTGCTGCGGCCGCCCTTGATGGCGGCCTGCTCCTTGAACTCGAAGGCCGCTCCTTTCTCAGTAAAGCGGAAGACGCGGACCTGGCCCTGTTGGTTGGTCATGAAAAAACAGTCACTCAAATCCGGAGAGAGCGCGGTTCCCGGATTGGCAGTGAATCCACAGGGTCCCGGACCAAAATTCCCAATGGTGGGTGTGAGGTAGGCGGCATGATCCGCTCGGTCGGGAAGGAAGAGCTTTTCGTCCATCCAAGGATTATAGGCAGGAATTCCGCTGATCCGGGTGAAGTCTTGTTTGCGCAGCCATTGCCAGTTCAGGCGCCATCCATGCTCGCTTCCTTCCGTTATATAAAGAGCTCGTTCCTTTTCGCCGGGATAATCCCCGTCGTTGTCCATGCTGAAAAGGTTGCCGTGCAGATCGAAGGCGAGTTCTTGAGCGTTTCGTTCCCCGGAGGAGTAACGCTCTACCTGGGATCCATCCAGTTCACAGCGGAAGATGCCACCACTGTTGGGTTGGTGGTAGACCTTGCCTTCTGCGGTCTTGACGTAGTGGCCCTTATCCCCGAGAGACCAGTAGACCCGTCCGTCCGGTCCGAGCGTTACTCCGCTCAAGTTGTGTCCGCCCTGGCCCATGTGGACTTGAAATCCAGTTGCTACGACCTCTCGCAGTTCAGGGAATCCATCCCCATCCGCATCCTGGTAGCGTAGGAAATCGGGCTCAGCAGCGACAAAGACGTCTGATCCGACAGCTAGTACGCCGGCCGCGATTCCTGTTACTTCAGTATGGTATTCATCAAGGGTACGGATGGTTTCCCCTTTTCCATCTCCGTCCTTATCCGTAACCCGTATCACGCTGTCTTTCTGAACGGTCAAGTCCTGCCAGTCCCTCGTGCCATCGCCATTTCGATCAGGAATCCAGTTCTTCCCAGTAAGATATTCACGATACCAGGCTCGTCGTTCCTCGACGGTAGACAGGCTAAGGTCCTTCTTTACCAGATCCTGGTGGTTGCGAATGTCTAAGCTGCTTTGTTTGCGGCGTCTTGCAGCGGTGACGTAGGCTCTGCCCTCATCGTCAAGAGAGATCGCTACGGTATTGGCAATCGAGGGGTCAGTCGCCCATTCCGTGACCACAAACTCAGGCTTGGTGCCGGAATCCTCCGCCGAGGGTGGTCCAGCGGTGATTCCTGGGACATGGATCGTGTGAACGTTAGCCCAGTCATTTGCATTACTACCAAAAACCGTAACTCGGAGGAGGCGTGCTTTTCGAGGGGCAATCTTGTAGGTGACGACTCCACTGCGAGACTTGCTCTGAAGGCGCTCTGCTTTTTCCCATTTCTTCCCATCCAATGAGGTATTCAATTCGAACGCGTAGTTTCTTTCTGCTGCCTGGAATCCAATTCCAACTTCCTTGACTTCGACTTCAGTATCGAACTCGCACTGAATCCATGCACCTTTTCCCTGAGCGGACCAACGGGTGGAGGTTGATGAGTCAAAGGCCTGGGCGGCCTCGTTGCCGGATTGCTCCGAGGAGAATTTTATAGACCCAATTTTAGCAGCGGCAGTAAGGTCGCCGATAAAAGCAATGAGGCAAAGCGCGAGAAGAGTCGGTCGGTTCATGATGGGTTCTAGGGAGTATCGAATGTCCGTGAGCTAATGTCGATCTCTCCTGCGAGTTTGATTAAGGGAGCAGGAAATGCGGGCTGCTCACTCTCTTCGAGAGGATGTGCAAGTCTTCTTCAGCTAGCGACCCGACAGAGGATGGCTGTAAATCGGTAAGGAGAAACGAAGGCATGTGAGGATCTACAGGCATGATGGGAAGACGGAAATGGATGTCCGGCTGGAATTTAAATTCGGTGTCGGACCGCAGGTCCTTTATCTGGATCAAGTAGAGTGCACTCGGCGGTGAGTGGAGCCTGATTGTTTTGCGCGGATATCGCTAAGTGGGGTGATCAGAAACTGCCCGAAAGCGGTTGATTGGAAGGGGGGGCTTGCCTATCGTTGCCCTGAAATACCAATTAAAGTCCGTGTCGAAAGTAACGATATACCACTATCCACACTGAGGGTCTTCCCAAAATGCCTTGGCGGTCGCCGAGGAACTGGAAGCCGAGTATGAGGTTGTCCTATACATTAAGAATCCTCCTGACCGGCCTGCGCTTGAAAGGCTAGTAGGTGCGCTTGAAGATCCGGTTGAGGATCTCGTAAGAAAGGATTCTAAGTTCAAGAAGCTGGGGCTGGATCCGGATGATTTCGTGGGTAATCCGGAGGCAGTCATCGAGATTCTGCTGAAGCACAAGCAGCTTCTACAGCGTCCGGTCCTTGTTAAGGGACGAAAGGCCATCATTGGTCGGCCTAAGGCTCGCATTTCCGATTTCCTAGGATAGTTCATCAGGGTTCGGAGAGTCTATTGCTCGAGGGCTTGGTAGACGAGGGGCTTCACGGTTGCGCCGAGGTCTCGCATGGGTGAAGCCTGAGACAGAGTGACGACAGCCAGTTGGTCCCGGGGAGAAATCCAGAATTCGGTCCCGGCGCCGCCAAGCCATTCGTATTCTCCAATGGAAGAGGGCTCGGATTCGATTTTTTCAACCCTAACGGCAAATCCAAGGCCGAACCCTCGGCCGTTTGGGGGGCGTGTAATCGGATATGCGGATGGGGGAAGTTGATTGCGTGTCATTTCCGCAACCGTTTCCGCCTCGAGGAGCCGGACGCCCTCGAGCTCGCCCATTCCCGACAGCATGAGACAAAAGCGCATATAGTCGATTCCAGTAGAAACCAACCCCCCTCCACCGGAGAGAAACCTTGGAGGTGACCTGAAGGAAAAGGGTCCGGAGGTGCCAGGCTGGGATGCGGATACGGGTTCAAGATTCCGGCCATAGATAAGAGAGAACCTCTCCCATTTGCTTGCGGGGCAGTAAAAGGCGGTGTCTGTCATTCCGAGGGGTTTGAAAATTCGCTGCTGAAGAAAGGTGTCGATATTTTGGCCTGATCCTACCTCCACGAGGTGGGCGAGAGCATCTGTTCCGAAGCTGTAATGCCACTCGGTTCCCGGTTCGGAACGCAACGGGATGTGGTTGAGGCGTTCGGTCATTTCCCTGAGGGTGCTGTTGGCGAGAGAGGGGAGTCCGGCCTGCCGGTAGAGGCGGTCCACGGTGGCATTGTTTGGGAAGCCCGCGGTATGCCGGAGGATGTCCCGGAGGGTCATCTCTTTCTCTGCGGGGATGGTGCCGACTTTCATGGCATTGACCTTTGGGACGTATTTCGAAATCGGAGTGTCGAGCCTCAGCTTGTCCTCCTCCACCAGTATCATGGCGGCCACGCTGACGATTGCCTTTGTCATGGAATACATCCGAACGATGGTGTCAGGCGTCATCGGTTTTCTCCGGGATAGGTCGCGCATTCCATACGTTTCGAAATGAACGACTTTACCTCGGCGGGCTACGATGACCGTAGCTCCCGCAAGTTTTCCTCCCTCGATAAACTTCTTTCTTACAACCTCATCGATCTTCCTGAGTTTTTCCGCAGACATGCCAACTTCAGCTGGGGGGGATAGGGGTAGACGTTGCTCGGATCGTATCGACGCTGAACCACACAGAAGGAAGATGAAAGCAAGGCGTAGAATCATAGCTGAGGGAGAAGGGCTGATCCTTCTTAAACAGGTCGAGTCTTTCTTTTGAAGCTCTTACTGGCTGAATTGCCACTGGATGAGACGGTGAATTAGCTTATTGGTGCTCTTTCTCTTGGCACATCGCAGGTAGGAGATAAGGGTTGGCTCATGAATGGTTTTCGTTCTAAAGCTGTAGCCCTTTTTTTTATTTGGAGTGTTGGGATGGTCGGGGCCGATGAGGGGCGTGCGCTTTTCAACGGCAAGGACCTGACCGGGTGGCAGGGCATGCAGGGACCCCCTGATAATTGGGGAGTCAAGGACGGTGTTCTGGCCTGCACGGGCGGGAAGGGAGCTCAGTGGCTGGCGACCGAGGAAGAGTTTGCAGATTTTGACCTGAGTCTCGAATTCAAGCTGCCAGTGAATGGAAACAGCGGAGTGTTTATTCGCGCACCTCGGAAGGGAACTCCCTATGTCGACGGGATGGAGATTCAGCTGCTCGATGACTATGGCGAGAAATGGAAGAATCTGAAGCCGGATCAATTCACTGGGGCAATCTATGCCGCGGTTGCACCTTCACGACGCGTGACGAGGAAAGCCGGTGAATGGCAGGCCATGAGGATTCTCTGTGTGGGCAGGAGTTGTGCAGTGTGGGTGAATGGCGAGCAGATTATTAAGGCAGACCTCGACAAGGTGGCTGCGAAATACGGTCAAAAGGTGCCAGGGGTGAAGCGCAACTCCGGTCTGATCGGTGTTCAGAACCATGGGGATCCAGTCTCCTTCCGTAAGATTGTCATCAAGAAGCTGCCTCTGAAGTAATCATCTGCCTATTGGTTCGGGCGGGATACGCTCCATCGCCCGCTTGGACCAAGTTGGATTGTCATGGAGTCGATTGTCGTGGTGGCCGTACCGTCAGAACCCATCACGGTCTGAATCCCAGCCGCGATTTTGCTGGGGTTGATTCCGTGGTTGAAGGGGCGCAGGACACTTAGCCAGAACTGCGGTTTTCCTGGCTGGAGAGTAGCCCTGGCGAATGTGTTCTGGACGTCGCCCCCGCCGATATCCTGTGAAACGCGATGCTTAACCTGGCCGATCGTCAGGTTCTCCTGTTCATGGAGGTGCAGGATCAGGTGTTTCCTTCGGGTTTGCCACCAGGAGTGGTCGCGAGCGGGAGCCTCAAACCAATTTGAACCTTTTCTGGCATTTTCTGCCGCTGAGATCAACCAGCAGGGTGAAGCGTGATAACCGGCGAGATCCGAGCAGGGGAGCAATCTGTCTCGGACGATAAGATATCCCTCGGCGGTAAGCACGCTATCCCTGGTCCACTTGCTGCGTGCCCCGTAGTAATTTCTCATGGTGAAGCGACCGAAGGAGTCCGCGCCCTTGTTCTCGGCCCGAAGGTCTTTTTCCTCGAGAATGGCTCCCCGGTGCCAGAGGGGTGTGAAATAGCGGGGTCGGATCCTTACGTTAGGCGTGATAGACCCACCCTTGGGTCCCTTGAAGTCGTAGGACATCCGAGTGTATTCGGTCTGGCCATTGAACCTCTCATCAAGCTTCTCAAGAGTAAGCCTGAGAAGAGATGTCTTGCCGATATCGGCGATCTCGAGACTGAGGCCTGGGCGGCGCCCGCCCTCGACGATACGGCAGGCATTATCGCGTTGGGTGCCGGTCAGCTCCACCACGTTCCCTCCGTGGCAAAGTTCAACTTTCAGGTTCTTGGGTATCTCGTCGAGTGTCGCCAGGATCTTTTCCCCCTTGGGTCCAGCCAATCGTATATTCTGGATTCGTGTGCCAGTTGCAAAGTCTCCGATCTGTAAGGAAGTCAGGTGGAAATCGTCGTTAAGATTCCAGTAGCCGTCCATGTTTCCATGTGAGTATCCAAGCTTGGGCTGATCTCGGCGGCGAAACTTGCCGATCCCTTCGTCGAAGAACCAGTTCTTTGAATCAGGTCCCTCGCGACTGGGAAGGGCCAGCTTGACCGACATGGAGGCCATTTTCCACGAGTTTCCTGTGGGGGTGCCCATGCTCCGCCCTTCTTGGATTGGAAATTCCATGTCGGGTGGGAGAACCGTGAGAAGATCGTAAGCGGCCTCTCCGACGCCGGCGCGACCACTGGTATACTTCCCGCTGGTATGGAGGAGTTTGGCTCCGTCGACACAGTATTCGTAAAGTTTTCCATCTGAGTCATCGCAATAGTGCATATAGTTGTTGTTCCGATCGTAGATGTAGAAGGAGGTAAAAGGTTGTCCGCTTTTTCTGCCCGGACAGAGGAAAAGGCGTTCGGGTTTCGGGTGTTTGTGTTTGCTGTAATAGCCAATAGAAGAGCGGCCGGAGGGAGCCTTCGGTTCGATTCCCCGCTTGATGAACCACCCGAAACGCTGTCGGTAAGCCTCCAGATATTCCTTCGGAACAGGAATTCCCTTGGGAGGGCGTCCGCCGAGGCTGGCCTGCTCAGATGCCCAGAGGAATTCAGGATCTCGAAACTCCTTGGCAAAAAGATACCAGATATGAGCGTCCAGAGCACCGGCTTCGTCGAGAAGATATCGGGAGTTCCATGGATCGGCGTAGATTCGGTGGCGTGATCCTTCCTTCTGATTGATCCGCACTCCGGAGTTGGGGTTTCCACGAACTCCTCCTCCATGAACATAAGACAGATAGCGACGGATGTGCTGGTGAAGAAATTCCCGATCAGTTTCAAACTTACCCATGCCCATGGCTATGTCATACAGCCCTTGGAGGTAGAGAGGGCCATAGGGGTAATAATTTGTCTCCGTCGTATCTCCGTACTCCACCAGTTCACGCCACAAAGCCTCGAGCCAGGGTTTATGCCGGATGGAGCTAGGGTGGTCAGGGAATATGCTGACCGCGATGGCCGGTCCACCATTGATTCCATAGGGGCGGTTGTTGACTCCTCGCTCCAGGGCGGAGTAATCCGGGAAATCCAGACGGAGGCTCTCGGTAACCAGATCCTTGAACTTTTCTTGTTCTTTAATGCTGAGGACTTCCTGTCGAACCAGTTCAGCAAAGATACGCATCCTGCCGCCGCTTCCCCATGACTTGTGATTATAGAAGAGGGTGAGCCTCTCTCCCTCTTCCACGGTCTGATCATAACGATCGAGAATGCTCATGAAGTAGGCTCTCAGGATGGGGAGTGCGTTTTCCTCCGCTCGATCGTTGTCGATGTAGCGCGAGAGGAGGCGGTCCCATTCCCAGCCTCCCCGGTGGATTTGCGGATTGCTGCGTCTCACCTCTGCGGCAAGCGCCTCGATTTCATCATCCTCGAAGGAAGAGTAGTTCGGAAGGGGGTGCGAAAAATCAAGGTCCTTAGAAAGGGACAGGCATGGGAGCAGTCCGAAAAGGAGAAATGCAAGAGATCGCATTGGGGTGCTTGGGGCGTAGAGGTGCTTTCAGGCTTCCGGTTGACGATCGGAGTCCACGATCTCAAAAATATATCCATTAGGCTCCCTGAAAAAGAAGCGTTCGAAGGGGGTGTGCCTGATCGGCTTTATGAGTTCCGCGCCATTATCAACAAGACGCTCCTTAAGGGGTTGAAACTCTGCGAGAGGGTAGTCAAAGGCGAAGTGACGACCGAACTCTGCTTCGAATGGGGAGGGTTCGAAATCCTTTACATGGAGGAGGTGTAATTGTTGTCCGTCTCCGATATCAAGCCATGCAGACTCAATGTCGATATTGCCTGGACGGGGGATTTGCTCCCATCTCAGGGTATGCAAAAAAAAATCCTTCGATGCGATGACATCTCCTGTCGCAAGAGTGAGATGATGAAGGCGGGTAAGAGGTGATGTGTCCACTGTCTCCAGTGTGACAGGAGGAATCCCTGCGGCAAGGGCTGCGTGCTTGCGCTGGAAGGGAACTCCGGCGATGGTGGCAGCATGAGAAACATGGTTCCTGCTCTTGTGTTGACTGTTCTGCTATGCCCGATGAAGGGGTGGGCTGATGAAGAGCCAAGTGCCCGGATCCGTTCGCCAAAACCTGAGGCTGAGACAGGCTATCATTTTACCGCCAAGGGGCGGTCCAGCAACATTCCGGAGGGTCAGGTTGTGATGTTGTTCAGGCCAATTGGGGAGTCAGGATTTCTCTTTCCTCTCAGTGAGGAGCTGAAGGGGAATCGCTCCTTCTCTGAGAAGGTCTATCACGAGAGCGAGGACGAAGGTTCACAGGTTATCCAGGTGCGTATGCTTCCCCTTGGGTTAGCGGCCAAGGCAGCTCAATACCGCCGCAAGATTCTGCAATGGTACAATGAGGGGAAGACGGGTCCACAGCCAAGTCTGGCCCCAGGACTTCTTGAGAGTTCCCAGCGGCTAGCTGAGGTGGTCTACGAATTGGAGAGGAAGTAAGCCGCTCCAAATCAGGTCATAAGTGCACTAATGACTCTGCCGTGGAGTAAACCAACCTTCCTTCTGGTCCAGGCGTAGCCCTCCCTTGCGCTTGGCGGCGTCTACCCCATGACATTTGAAGCAGGTATCGGAAAGAATGGGCCGGATCTCCCGGGCGAATTCGACAGGGTTGGCAGAAAGGCCTGGGAAGCCCAGTCCTGCTGTGATGATGGCTAGGAGGAAGCTGCTCAGAGTGAGCGGTGGGGTGGGTATTGCCACGCTAAATGCTGGTACGATTGCCCATCGTCAATTAAGCGGTTAGAAGGAAATTGTTAGCGGGTTTTTCTCAGAGGCCGGGCTACCCGAAAGCCGAGATTTCCCAGTTCGAGAACAGAGTTGCTGTAAAAGCGGCCGGCGGCCTGCCGATTGTTTCCCTGAAACCATGTATTTGACCGTATTCCTCGGAAAAGAGCGCCAGCAGTCGTCTCCGTCCA
>Ga0115011_10001276_pt1 | contig 18270 bp, 21 predicted proteins | sample TroAtlMetagenome_2_FD_88705 | JGI IMG/M metagenome (GOLD analysis project Ga0115011, IMG submission 88705) | Marine eukaryotic phytoplankton communities from Atlantic Ocean - Tropical Atlantic ANT8 Metagenome | ecosystem: Environmental > Aquatic > Marine > Oceanic | place: Tropical Atlantic...
GCAATCACAAGCATTAATGCAATTATCACAAATTGGTTTACAGTTTGACGAGAGTAAATCAGAGAATCCGTTTGCATATTATACAGCGGCAATAACAAATTCGTTTACAAGGATATTAAACATTGAAAAGAAAAATCAAAATATAAGAGACGATTTATTAGAACAAGAACACATGAAGCCTTCATTTACTAGACAGAATGCAAACGAGTTAGCAACTGATTCATATAAAAAGAAAGTTAAAAGTTTACATGGTTCAGTAAGAATAGCAACAAAAACTTCTATTAAAGAGTTAAACAGAAAACTTAAAAAAGAAAACAGAAACAAAATTAGAGATGAAGATGACGATAAAAAAATTGATGACACTCTTCATAAAGACGAACACGAGATGTTAAAATATAAGGACATAAAACCTGAAGATATAAAACCTCCTGTAGCAAAGACTTGGGGTACTAGAGGTAAAAAATAACATGGCTTTTTTTAAAAAAGTTGCTTGTTTTACTGATATACACTTTGGACTAAAAGGTAATTCTAGAATACACAACGATGATTGTGAATCATTTATCTATTGGTTTATTGAACAAGCAAAAGCAGAAGGGTGCGAGACTTGTATATTCTTAGGTGATTGGCACCATCACAGATCAGCAACAAACGTTTCTACTATGAACTATACTGTTTCTAACATGGAACGTTTAGGTAAAGCATTTGAAAAAGTTTATGTAATGATGGGTAACCATGATTTATTCTATAGAGAAAAAAGAGAAATTAACTCTATGGAATTTATTAGAAACATTCCAAACATTGTAATGGTTAACGAATGGATAGAAGACGACGACGTTGCAATTATTCCATGGATTGTAGGAGATGAATGGAAAAAGATTGCAAAAATGAAAAAGAAATATGTATTTGGACACTTTGAACTTCCTTACTTTAAAATGAATGCTATGATCGATATGCCTGATGTTGGTACAATTAAAACAGATCATTTTGCAGGTTGTGAAAAAGTATTTTCAGGACATTTTCACAAAAGACAACAAATGAAAAATGTAACTTATATGGGTAATGCGTTTCCCCACAATTACGCAGATGCCGGAGACGACGAACGAGGAATGATGGTATTAGAGTGGGGTGGTGAGCCTAAGTATATTAATTGGCCGGATTGTCCAAAATACAGACATATTAAAATAAGTGAATTGTTAAAAAATGCAGACGACTTATTAAAAAGAAATATGTATGTTAGAGTTGGACTGGATATTAAAATAAGTTACGAAGAAGCAAACTTTATACGAGAAACGTTTATAGACAAATACCAATTAAGAGAATTACAATTAATACCAGAACAAATCGATCAAGCACAGCAACCAACTGTAGAAGTACAGAAATTTGATTCAGTAGATCAAATTGTTTTAAAACAATTAGAAGGTGTTGATTCTGAAACATACGACAAAAACATCTTAATGGCAATTTATAGGAATTTAGATGTTAACCATTAAAACATTATCCGTAAAAAACTTTATGAGTGTAGGTAATACTGCACAAGGCATTAATTTTGATAATAAAAGCCTTGTTCTAGTAATTGGTGAAAACTTAGACCTAGGTGGCGATGATGCCGGTGCTAGAAATGGTACAGGTAAAACAACTATTATCAATGCACTATCGTATGTGTTTTATGGAGAAGCATTAACAAGCATTAGAAGAGATAACCTTGTAAACAAAACAAACGAAAAAGGTATGATGGTTTCTGTAACTTTTGTTAAAAACAATATTACATATACTATTGAAAGAGGTAGAAAGCCTCAAGTGTTTAGATTCTACGCAAACGAAATAGAACAAAATACAGAGAGTAATGAAGCACAAGGTGAAAATAAAGAAACACAACAAGAAATTAATAAACTAGTTGGTATGACTCATGCTATGTTTAAAAACATAATTGCACTAAACACTTATACTTTACCGTTTCTTGCAACTAAACAAGCAGAGCAAAGAGAAATTATTGAGCAGTTGCTCGGTATAACACTTTTAAGTGAAAAATCAGATCTTTTAAAAGAGCAAATGAAAGCAACTAAAAACGAGTTGCAAGAAGAAAAAATAAAACTTGATGCAAAAAATGCCTCTAATGAAAAAATACAAGAATCAATTGAAAGTTTAAAAATAAGATCTAGTGCGTGGCAAAGTCAAAAAGATCAAGATTCAATAAACTTTGCTCAAGCAATAGCAGAACTAGAAAAAGTAGATATTAAAGCAGAACTAGAAGCACACAAAAAAGCACAATCACACAGTGAAAATTATTTAAAATTATTAAGTTTACAAAAAGAAAAAGCATATCATGACGATGCATTTACTAGAGCAGAAACAAATGTAACTAAAACAGAAACTGATTTAAAATTTGCAGAGCAGGCCAAATGTCCAACTTGTGAACAATCGTTACATGACGAAAAACACAAACAACTAACTGAAAATTTAATTACTACACTTTCTGAAAGTAAAGCAGATATTGAAAAAGCAAAAAGTGATCTTGCTAAAGTGCAACAAGGTATTGATGATATTGGCGATTTAGGACAAACTCCAGATACCTATTATGACAGTATTGACGAAGCATACAATCACAAAGGCTCATTAAAAGATTTACAAAGACAACTAGAACAAAATGAAATAAAAGAAGATCCATATGCAGAACAAATTGAAGAACTAAACAAAACTGCAATACAAAAAATTGATTACACAACTATAAACGAACTTGAAGATTTAAACAGACACCAAGACTTTTTATACAAATTATTAACAGCAAAAGATTCATTTATAAGAACAAGAATTATTGAACAGAACTTAACATATCTAAATCAACGTTTAGCATACTACCTAGGACAAGTAAAACTTCCACACACAGTTACATTCCAAAGTGATTTAACTGTAGAAATACAAGAACTAGGTAGAGAACTTGATTTTGATAACTTGAGTAGAGGCGAGAGAAACAGATTAATATTATCTTTGAGTTGGGCGTTTAGAGATGTATGGGAATCACTTTATCAACAGATCAACTTGTTGTTTATTGATGAATTAGTAGATGCTGGTATGGACGCATCTGGTGTTGAATCTTCTATTGCTGTATTAAAAGACATGAGTAGAACACAGCAAAAGAATATTTTCCTAATATCTCACAAAGATGAACTGGTAAGCAGGGTAAATTCTGTACTAAAAGTAGTAAAAGAGAATGGTTTTACCAATTATGAAAATGATGTGGATATTATTGTTTAGATTTTACTTGACAAAACCAGATCATACGTGCTTTAATAAAAGATATATTAATTAATAATATAAAGAAGGATATAATTATGTCACAAACACATGAACAGATCATGACAGAGATCCAAACTTACTCTGAAGAGAATCAAAAATTCACAGAGAAAGGTGTTAAAGCAAGTGCCACAAGAGCAAGAAAGGCATTAGCATCTCTTTCAAAATTGATCAAAGCAAGAAGAAAAGAAATTCAAGAAGTTAAAAACGCGGCAAAAACAGCGGCGTAATTTATTAACTATTGAGATCTCATTAAAGCCTGTGCAATTATTTTGTGCAGGCTTTTTTTATGACTTAAGGATACCTTTAATTTTTTTCTCTCTGAGAATTCCAGATCCGTGTATACGCACTCTAATATGACCATTGTAGTAATCATCAGTTTCTAAAACTTTACGTGCAAATTGTTCTCTGGCTTCTATATAAGATAACTCTGCTCTAGATTTACAATAAAAAAGTATTTCTCGTGTAAATTTGTCTTTACCAAGTTTTACAACATCTTCGGTCAAAGCATCACTTGAACCAAAATAGTCTTTCCAGTCTGATTCAACTGTATACCTACGTTTGTTTATTCTTCCTTTAAGCGGAGGTTTTGCTTTTTTAAACTCTGCTAACTTTTTACCAATATACATCCTACCATTAGTTGTATTTGTGATCTGATATACAAACCCAACTACACCCTCTGGTACTTCTTCTACTATATCTCCTTTGTACGTCCACTGCATACTACTATTTAAAGCCAAAAAGATTGACCTGAAAAAATGTTTGTGTTATATACTAGTGATAGGCAAACAGCAGATTAAATTTCTCATAGGCAAATATAGCATCTTCGTACAATAAGGGAGTTACGGTGTAACAACACAGGCGAATCCCATGATGCAAACGGCAAAAAATGATGAGGCTCTTAGAAAAAGACAAACCTCAGGTTTACCAAATACTATTGTGTAAGGGTTTGGTAGGCTCGCGTTGGATGAATGAGTTAACGGGTACAGCACAACCGCCCGGCGAAAGCAACGATACACAATGACTACGATACTCGCCACAGATTATCAAAGTTAGTTCGGCTAGAAATAGCCGAATTATGACTACTCATCTGCCACAGAATACGCAACAGTAGAAGTTGCGTTAAAAGTTATTTTCGAGATTGCGTAATTTAGAAATAAACTGAGCGTAAGCGAAAGTTTAGATGACGTAAGTCATCTTTTAGTTGAATGATTACTCTTCTTCTTCGCCAAACTTATTATATTTTTCTGACAGTACTGACTTTAATTCCGGTTCTTCTGATTCTTCAATATTGGAAACATCCTCGTCAGTTAATTCTACTTCCTTATCCGGCTCGTAATCTTTAAGTTTTTCTTTTGCTATTTTTAACAGTTCGTTTGTTGTTTCTAATTTTGCTTTAAGTGTTGCAACCTTAAGTTTTAGTTCGTCGTTTTCTTTTTTTACGCTCGCGGCGTGTTTGCCGACGTGGTCGACATCCTTGTTAGCATTCTCTAATCTTATAAGAATTTGCTTATTACGGCTTTCTTTGTGAGAAACTGCCTTATGCAGGTCGTCCTTTTCTAAAGTAAGGTCTTTTATGGTATTTTTTAGTTCTGAGACTAAATCTGATTGTGACATATGTTCATTTATTTAAAGAGGTCTGTATTCCATTATAGTATACTATAATTCTAAAAAAATGGTTGTCCGGTTTTCTTGGCAGTTTCCAAGTTCTCTTTTATTATGTCTGCAATTATTTTTCTTTCGTCTACAGATAAGTTTAAGGATTCTTGCCATGTTACGCCACCTCGCATATACCAACATATTTTAAGCAATTCGTGTTTAATATTTTTAGATTCATTTTCTAAATCTTTGAAAAAAGTTAAAATGTCAGATTCCGTGAGTGTCAGCAACTTTATCCGAAAAAATTTGCGTTATCAAATGTGATCGGTACCTCGTATGTTGCTGGGGCACCTTTCTTAATTTGCTCTTCTGTGGATTTTGCAGTCATAGGTTTTAAAGAACCTTGCTGTCTTATTTTAACCAATGCGGCTTCTAACTCTTGAACCAATTTTGCATCTGCGTTCTCAATGAATTCACTTATCTGTGCTGAATCAGATACTTTGTCACCAGAAGGTAGAGTTATTGTTTCAATGTTATCCAACAGCAATTTTGAATTTAGTTCAGTTAATGTTTTAAAACTTTCACTAAACATTTTTGCTTTATCTTCGTCTTTCAACGTTGATGAATTTACCTGTAGATATTTTCTTTGCTGTTCAAATGTTTTTAATTGAGTCTCAGTCATCATTTTATAAGTTAACGGTTTTACTTTTATTTTCATTCCGTTTTTTAATGTTGCTTCTTCTTTAATATCTACGTTGTGAATCTGCTCAAGCATACTAGGTAAGTTAACTGAATGACTTACTGCATCGTTTGTTACCGGTACTTGAGTGCTTACTTCCATACTTTCACCATAACCTGCAATTCTAATTGCAATTAAAACAGTATCTACATCGTAGTTTACAAGTTTCCATGGATCTTTGATGTCTGGCACACACGATTTTATTACATCAACCGTAGATTGTCCACTCATCATTGAGTCTGGTGTTTTAAACGCCAGGTCGTCTTTGGCTGTCATAGGTAATACTGCGTGTTCACCTGTTTCAGATGGTGTTACTATGTCTTCGGAATAGTACTTTCCGCCAGAGGGGAACTTTATATAGATTGCTGGCTGTCTATAAAATTTTGTTAAAGGGTTCTGTTTTTCTTCCATTTTCTTCTTCTATAAATATACTTTGTTAACGTATGTATGTCAATATTTATATGCGTATATAATGGTGCTAAAAAACTATGGATGAAAAAGAACTAAAACAGATGCTTAATGAGGCTTTCACAGCCTCTGATATCAAAAAATTCCAGTCTGAACTAAAGAATGCCGCCAATGTAACCAAAACAATTACAGCGGCCGAGAAGAAATCACTGGAAGGACTGCTTAAAAGCAGAGAAGCACTAATCAAAGCAGAAGGCAACTTACGAGGACACTTCACCAAGTTCGGTAAACGATTAGGAATGACCGATTACCTTGCTGTTAAGTTTGGTAAGGGATTAGAATCAACAACATCGTTTGCTGGTAAATTTGGTTCAGCAATATACCAAGGTACAGGACAGATACAAGACTTTACTAACACTCTAAAAGAGTTTGGTCCAATAGGGGAAATGTTTGCCAGACTAGGTGGCGTTGTTGGATCCAGTCTGGATATGTACAGAACTCTGTCTGATGTTGGAGCATCATTTAGTCAAAATTTAGTTGTTATGAGAGAAACTGCCGCGAGAGCAGGATTACCTTTAAATGATTTTGCAAACATGGTTGGGAAAAATTCTCAGGAACTTGCAAAACTTTTTGGAACAACATCTCAAGGTGCAATACAATTTTCAAATCTTTCAAAACAATTAAGATCAACATACATCGAAGACCTTGCACCACTTGGACTTACTGTTGAACAATTAAACGAACAACTATTAACATCATTCTCACTACAACGAAGATCAGGACATTTTGAACAAATGACTGATGCTCAACGAGTTGCCTCAGGTGCAAATCTGATCAAACAAATGGACAGGTTGGCAAAACTTACAGGTGCTCAAAGAGATGCTATTGCCGAACAACTAGAACAACAAATGACTAATGCTAGATTTGTCGCGGCGATGAATGACTTGCCAGAAAATATTGCGACTAATATGAGAATGTTTTCAGCAGGTATAAGTGAAATTGCTCCAGGTATAGGCGTGGCATTAGAAGATGTTATTGCAACAGGCGGAAATCCAGTAACCGAAGCAGGTATTAATTTGGCAATGTCAATGAAAGGTATCACTCCTATTATTAAACAACTTCAAGCAGGCACAATAGATGTAAGCACAGCAATGGAGTTAATGAAGATTGAAGCACAAGGCAGTGAAAAATGGTTAAGAGATGTCGCAAAAACTGGTCAAGTTTCTTTCGTAGATGAATTGTATCCAACTGTTAACGCCATAGCAAAAGCAAATTTAGATCAAGTAGAGGCAACAAAAGAGTCAAATGATGCGGCAGATAAACTTACACAAGAATTAACAGAATTCCAAAATGCGGCAAAAAATCTTTCCAGTGCATTCCAAGGAACGGAAACGAGTTTCTTAAAATTTATTGGAAACCTTTTAGGAACAGGTGTCGGATCACTTAACGAAACAATGAACAATCTTGCTGGAGACATTAAAAAAATGGGCGAAGGAACTCAAGCCGCTTTATACGCCGCTAAAGAAATTGTAACAACTGGTGCAAGTATGTTAAGAGAAACTGCACCTATTACAGCAGGAACTTATGCCGCTTTAAGAATGTGGGGACCAATGGGACCAGGCGGACTTGGTGGTGGTGCTTTAGGCAAAACAGGAAAACTTGTAAAAAATGTAGCCAAAGTAGGTGGTGGAGCAGTAGGTGTTTCTACTATGGGTATGGGAGGTAACATAGCAGACCAGGCAGAAACAACGGCCGGCAAAGCATTAGGTGTAGGAGCAAGTGCGGCCGGTGGTGCATTAACAGGAGCCATGATAGGATCTGTTGTTCCAGTAATTGGAACAGCAATAGGTGCCGCGGTAGGTGGAGTACTTGGTGCAGGTTGGGGATTATTCAGAGGTTCTGATTATGACGACGTTGCCGCTGAAAAACTAGGATTAAACGGAAAAGCCAGAGGAACCGTAGGAACAACTGGTAATTTAAGAGAAATTAATGATAATTTGTCTACAATTCATGCAGGTGAAAGGGTATTAACTAAAGCAGAAACAGATTCTTACCTTTCTAGCCAAGCAACAGGTGGCGATAGTAACGCATTTTTGTCAATGAATACTACATTTAACGCCATGAATACTAAAATGACATCAGTTGTTAACGAAATGAAAACATTTAATAAGAACGTAAATACGTTGGTAAGTATCGAAACTGATATTGCAAGAAATACAGATAAAACACAAAGAAGACTTGCAAACCAGAGTGAAAGTATTGTATAATAAGTTATGGCTTGGAAAAAATATTTTAAAGACGCAAACCTTTCTCCCATTTCGGGAGACAGTAGACCTAATTTTGCGAAGAGAAATTATTCTTCGTATCTACCTGATGTATATACAGGACACCCAAATAGAATTCAAAGATATTTTCAATATGATCAAATGGATTCGGATTCAGAAATTAATGCGGCACTAGATATACTCGCAGAATTTTGTTCACAAAAGAATCAAGAAAACGAAACACCATTTAACATTATATTCAAAGACGAAGTTACTAGTCACGAAGTTAAACTTTTAAAGAAAGCACTTCAACAATGGACAAAAGCAAATCAATTTTCAAAAAGAATTTTTAGAATTTTTAGAAATGCATTAAAATACGGAGATTGTTTCTTTGTAAGAGATCCTGAAACAAACAAATGGCTTTATATTGACAATGCAAAAGTTGACAGAATTGTTGTTAACGAATCAGACGGCAAAAAGCCTGAACAATATGTAATCAGAGATATTAATCCAAACTTACAAAGATTAAGTGCAACATCTATAACACCTAACCAAGTTTATGGTGGAGGCGGAACAACCGGCGGTGCACATAGTCAAAATTATGCAGGAGCAGGGCAAGGATCTAATATGACCAACGCCTCAACTGCCGCGGCTGGTGGTAGATTCTACAGAACAATGAATCAATACAGTATTAATGCAGAAAACGTAATTCATTTAACAATGTCAGATGGTTTAGACAACTTATTTCCGTTTGGACAATCAGTATTAGAACAAGTATTCAAAGTTTACAAACAAAAAGAATTATTAGAAGACGCAATTATCATTTACAGAGTACAAAGAGCACCTGAAAGAAGAGTGTTCTATATTGATGTAGGTAATATGCCAACACACTTGGCGATGCAATTCGTTGAGAGAGTTAAAAACGAAATTAATCAAAGAAGAATTCCAAGCACATCGGGTGGTGTTAACTATGTTGATGCAACTTATAACCCAATGAGCATTAACGAAGATTACTTCTTTCCGCAAACAGCAGAAGGAAGAGGATCAAAAGTTGACACACTACCGGGTGGTACAAACCTAGGTGAGATAGATGATTTAAGATTCTTTACAAATAAACTGTTTAGAGGATTAAGAATTCCAAGTTCTTATCTTCCAACAGGAGCAGAAGATGGCGGACAACAGTATAATGACGGTAGAGTTGGAACTGCGTACATCCAAGAATTAAGATTTAACAAATATTGTATGAGATTACAATCAATGTTGTCACCAACATTTGATACTGAATTTAAAGTTTGGGTTAAAAGCAAAGGTTACAATTTAGATAACGGTATGTTTGAAATTAAATTCAATCCACCACAAAACTTTGCGGCATATAGACAAACAGAAATGGATCAAGCAAGAGTAAACACATTTACAGCAGTTGCAGACTTACCTTATATGAGTAAAAGATTTGCATTAAGCAGATATCTCGGTCTATCAGAAGAAGAGATGGCAAGAAATGCTGATCTTTGGGCAGAAGAAAATGCAGTATCTCAAAAATCACAAACTAAATCAACACAGTTAAGAGGCGGCGGAGTTTCACAAGCAGGAATATCATCAGATTTAGATCAGTTTGAAGAACCAGAAGCACCAGATGGAGCACCACCACCAGAAGGACAAACACCAGACCCTAAAGGTGGCACAGGTGGCGGAACACCAGGCGGAGTACCACCAACTCCAGGCGGAACAAACACACTATAAGGTTAAATATAGAAAATGAAACTATTTGAATTCTTTAGATACGGTGAAGACGGCTTTGAACAGGATAAAAACTATAATCCTGAGCAAGATATTTCTATATTAGACAAAGCAGACACTAGAAAAACAAGATTATCACTTAAAGATATTAAAGATATCAGATTATCTGCAGAAGAGCATGATGCTCAACAGCACGAAGAAGCCATCTTCGTTCAGAAGATGTATGGAGCACCACCAACAGAAGATACATTATAAGTGTAATGGAAGTTGCATTTGTACTAGGCAATGGAGAGTCTCGAAAAGGCATCCAGATCGAAGATCTAAAGAAAATAGGTAAAGTTTTTGCCTGTAATGGAGTATATCGTACTGATACTCCTGACGTATTAGTTGCTGTTGATCCTAAAATGCTGTTAGAAATAGCAGAAAGTGACTACATGGACAATAATATAGTATGGTCAAATTATAATGCCATGTACGAAAAGCATTCTAAAATTATAGAAAAAGTACAATTCTTTCAACCGTCATTAGGTTGGTCGTCTGGCCCTACTGCTTTAAAGTATGCGGCTGATCATAAACCAAAAACTATCTACATACTAGGTTTTGACTACCAAGGACACACAGATAAGCAAAATAAACGATTTAATAACTTGTTTAAAGATACAAGGAACTATAAAAAGTCCACTGAAGAAGCAACTTTCTTTGGAAACTGGATGAATCAAACCAAACGAGTCTTAAAAGACTATCCGAACACAGAATTTATTAGAGTAACCCCAAGAGGATGGTTCCGTCCGAATGATTTGGAGTGGAATAAAAATTTAAAGCACATAGATATCGAAGAGTTTCTGAAGATACATAGTTTACAACTGCGGTTTTAATCAAAAACCAACGAAAATCCTCCGTTTTTGTCAAATATCACGCCCTAAATACGGCTCGTCTGTTAAATATGTATTACTTAATTAAGTTTAATGCCGAATCTAAAAAGGAGCACGAGTCATATGACACAACCAAGCAATAAGTTCGAAGCATTATTGGATTTGCTTATCAACGAAGAAAATGATAAAGCGGAACAAATGTTTCACGAAATAGTTGTAGAGAAGTCTAGAGATATCTATGAGAACCTAGCATCTACAGAAACTAAAGAAGAGTCTGTTGAAGAGACTAAAGAAGAAACTAAAGAAGAAACTAAAGAAGAAGTTAAAGAAACTGAAGCATCTGAAGAAAAAGCAGATGACAAAGTAGAAGAAACTTCAAAAGAATCTAAAGACGAAACTGTTGAAGAAACTGCAGAAGAAAAAGCAGAAGAAAAAGCAGAAGAATCAGCAACAACTGAAGAAGAGTCAATTGAAGAAGTTGGTGGCGACGCTACTGATGATTTAGTTAAAGACATCGCTTCAGATGAAGAAGGTGATGCAGAAGCATCAGCAGACGATATGGGTGCTGATATGGACGCAGGCGCTGAAGAAGGCGACACTGAAGAAAGAGTTTCAGATTTAGAAGATGCTTTAGAAGATTTAAAAGCAGAATTTGAAAAAATGATGGGATCTAGCGATGAAGAAGGTGAACAAGCACCAGAAGAAACTATCGCACCAGCATTAACTCCAGAAGTAGGAATGGAAAGCAAAGAAGCAAAAGAAACTGTTAAAGAATACAAAGACACAAAAACTGCTGACAACGCCGACCATGCAGATGTTAAATCATCTCCTGTGGCTTCAAATGCAAAAGCACCGACTGGCGCTTCAGCACACAAAATTGGTGGTGCAGAAGAATCAGGAAGAGCGGCACCAACATCTGCAAAGATGACTGATGCTACAACTGAGCCAAAGATGAAAGAAGTTAAAGCAGACCATAAAGATGGTACTGACGCTTCTTCTAAAAAATCACCAGTAGTTGCCGCTAAAAAGTAACAACTGGTTTTTAAAGGAGTCAACTGATGTCTTTACATCTTAAAGAACACTTAACGTACGATCAGGCTAGAATGTCTATTATTCACGAAGGTGAAAATGGCAAAGACTTGTACATGAAAGGGATTTGCATCCAAGGTGGTATTAAAAATGCTAACCAAAGAATTTACCCAGTAAATGAAATTGGCAAAGCAGTTAAAACACTAAACGATCAGATCTCTTCAGGGTACAGTGTTCTAGGAGAAGTAGATCATCCCGACGATTTAAAGATTAATTTGGACCGTGTGTCTCACATGATTACTGAAATGTGGATGGACGGACCAAATGGATATGGTAAAATGAAAATTTTACCGACACCAATGGGTCAACTTGTCAAAACAATGTTAGAGTCAGGTGTGAAATTAGGCGTGAGTTCCAGAGGTAGCGGAAATATTTCCGAGTATGGAAACGGCGAAGTTTCAGACTTTGAGATTATCACTGTTGATGTTGTGGCCCAACCTTCGGCACCAGGTGCTTATCCTACGCCAATTTACGAACACCTTATGAATAGTAAGGGTGGTAACATGGCAAAAGGACTGGCGGCAGAAGTGAGAAATGACAGCAGAGCACAAAAGTATCTTAAAGATGCTTTAACCAACATAATAAAGGACCTAAAATAATGATAGACGCAATATCTAAATTAGTTGAGTCTGGAGCAATATCAGAAGATACGCAGAAAAGTATCCAAGATGCTTGGGATTCACAAGTAAAAGAAAACAGAGAAGGCGTTTCTGCAGAATTAAGAGAAGAATTTGCTAAAAGATACGAGCATGATAAATCAAACATGATCGAAGCAATTGACAAAATGATGACTGATAAGTTATCAGAAGAAATCTCTAAATTCGTTGAAGACAGAAAAGCACTTGCTCAAGAGAAAATCGCTTATAAAGAAAACGTAGGCGCACACTCTAATAAACTTCAGGAGTTTGTAATGACTAAACTTGCTGAAGAATTAAAAGAACTACACGGTGACCGAAAAGGTGTTCACGAAAACTTTAAGAAAATGGAAGAGTTTGTTGTTAATGCTCTTGCAAAAGAAATTAAAGAATTCCATGAAGACAAAAAAGGCGTTGTGGAAACTAAAGTCAAATTAGTGGCTGAAGCGAAAAAACAAATGGCTAAGATGAAAGAAGCATTTATTTCTAAGTCTGCTAAAATTGTTGAACAAGCAGTTACTAAAAAATTGGGCGAAGAACTTGCTCAACTTAAAGAAGACATTACTAAGGCTAGAGAATCTAACTTTGGTAAAACTATTTTTGAGGCATTTGCATCTGAGTACCAGGCTTCTTATCTCAACGAGAAGTCAGAGACTGCAAAACTAATGAAAGTTGTTGACGAAACAACATTGAAATTAGCAGACGCCGAGAAATCCATAGAAGAGAAAAAAGCGGTGATTGAATCCAAAGAGGCGGAAGCCAAAAGAAACGCGGATTTAATGGAACGTAAAGAAACTATGGCTGAGTTGCTTAGACCACTAGGCAAAGAAAAAGGTGAAGTTATGAGTCAACTGTTAGAATCAGTTCAAACAGAAAAACTTGAAACATCATTTAACAAGTATCTACCTCACGTGATGGCTGACAAGGGTGAAACTGTAAAAGAAACTAAAGCAAAAGTTATTACAGAATCATCTGGAGACAGAGCACAGAGGGAAGATGCAGAAATAACAGACATCCGTAAATTAGCGGGTGTTTAAACTATAAACTAAAGGGGAAAGATACAAATGTCAGAAATATTTGAATCTAAATGGAGCGAAACTAAAACCGCTCTAACTGAAGGTTTAGAAGGTAACAAGAAAAAGACTATGGACGTTATCTTAGAAAATACTAAAAGGTATTTGTCTGAGGCGTCTACTGCTGGTGCTACAAGTGCCGGTAATGTTGCCACTCTAAACAGAGTGATTCTTCCAGTAATACGTAGGGTTATGCCTACTGTTATAGCGAACGAGATCGTTGGTGTACAACCAATGACTGGTCCGGTTGGACAGATTCACACACTAAGAATAAGATATGCAGATACATCAGCAGGTACTACAACAACTGTACCAGGTGAAGAAGCATTATCTCCATTCAAAATAGCAGAAGCATACTCAGGTGATAACTCTTCTACAAAAGCGGCTTCTACAGCGGCTTTAGAAGGTAACGCAGGAAAAAGATTGTCAATTCAAATCCTAAAGCAGGCAGTTGAAGCGAAAAGCAGAAAACTATCAGCAAGATGGACTTTTGAAGCGGCACAAGATGCTCAAGCACAACAAGGTATCGATGTAGAAGCAGAAATCATGGCGGCTTTGGCCCAAGAGATTACTGCTGAGATTGATCAAGAAGTTATCCAGTCACTAAGATCATTAGCGACTACTCAGGAAACTTATGATCAAGCGGCTGTATCAGGTACTGCAACTTTCGTTGGTGACGAACACGCGGCTTTGGCTGTACAAATCAACAGAGTTGCTAACAACATCGCGGCAAGAACAAGAAGAGGCGCTGGAAACTACGCAGTAGTATCTCCAACTGCTTTAACTATTCTTCAATCAGCAACAACTTCAGCGTTCGCAAGATCTACTGAAGGTACTTTTGAAGCACCGACTAACACTAAATTTGTTGGTACGTTAAATGCTTCTATGAGAGTATACGTTGACGGATACGCAACTGATGCCACTCCGGTATTAGTAGGATACAAAGGTTCAAGTGAAGCAGATGCTCCGGCATTCTACTGCCCTTACATACCTTTAATGTCTTCAGGTGTTGTACTTGATCCATCAACTTTCGAACCAGTAGTTGGTTTCCTAACAAGATACGGTTACGTTGAATTAACGAACACTGCATCTTCATTAGGTAACGCGGCTGACTACGTTGCGAAGTTGCGATCACAAACGGTAACTTGAAGTTTGCATAATCTATTTTGATTATTCAAAATTGAATTTAAGAGGGCGGGTATATTTTTATACTCGCCCTTTTTCTTTACTAACACAAGAGAGGGAAATAATATGCTTAAGAATAAATGGTTATGGGCAGGTGCAGTAATAGTTGTAGCATTAGTGTTATGGCAAATGGGTATCATGACTCCAGCAGAAGTACCAGCAGACGCACAGTAATAAACAAATTTAAATCTTAAGGGCGATGCATTTTTATCGCCCTTTTTTTTACGACTTAAATATCATATATGAAACATCTTCTTACTAATGGTTGTTCTTTCATGACAACAAGAAACACCCACGAATGCAGTATTCAAACACACGCCGGTATGGAAGTTGCAAAGCATTACAATCTTGAACACATTGGTATAGCAAAAGGTGGCAGAGGTATGGATAGAACTGCACTAACAACTATAACATGGTGTGAAAAAAATAGAGCAATACTAGATGATACATTTGTATTAATAGAGTGGTCAACAGCATCTCGACTTGATTATCCGTCCAATGATAAAAACTTTAAGAAACTTGAAGGGTTAGACACTTGCTGGCATTCAATAAAACTAAATGATGACCCAGCATTTGGATTCTTTTTTAAACAAAAAAATATGCACTTCAATGAATACATAAGACTTAGATATTATCAAAATGTATTGCTGTTGCAAAATTATCTTAAGGTAAACAACATAAATTATCTAATGTATAATGGATTAGAAACTAGAAAAAATTACAAATCTTCTAATCCGGATTTCAAATTGTATGATGCAATAATAGATGACAAACATTTTTTTGACAAAACAACATCTCATCATGATTGGAATAATCCAAATGATAGAGGTAACGCAAATAATTACTTTATTAGTAAAACTGACCACCACCCAACACAAAAAAGTCATGAAGAATGGGCACAACTGTTAATTGCTCATATTGATAGAAATAACCTTCTAAAAAAATAATATACTAACTTAATTGTATTTTTTTTACTGTCACTTGATTCACAGACAAAATATGATGTTATTATAACCAAAAACTCGACTCTAAATATTTCACGTTTCGATTAACAAAACTTTTTGAGTAACGAAAGTTTTAGAAACTTTAACAAGAAAAAGGAGATCCACAATGGATATCATGAAACAAGTTAAAGGATGGGCGGCGGCACTCGCTGATGCAGGAATGAGTTTAATTGCATTGGGTATCGTTTTAGAAATCCTTTTCAACGGTCACGGTATTCCGTTCTGGCCACATATTTCTGTAATAGGAAATATCCAGGGCGTATTGCAAGGCTTTTCAGATCAAGGTTTGATCGGATTAGTAGCAATTTGGATTTTATATCATATCTACAACAGAAAATAATATAAAAATCTAGAAATACTCCAAACCTTAACGAGTGGTGTGACTGCTTATTCTTTTTGCACCACTCGTATAATAAAATCAAAATTTTAATAAATACACACGTCTATAGAGAACTAACAATTATGTTAGACTTATGCGGAACCAACCGCGTAGACCTAAAACGTCAAGGAGGACAATAAAATGGGAAGACCAATCAAAAAAAGTAAAATGTCTGGCGATGCAAATGCATTCGGTGGCGACCTTTCAGGAAAAATAGCAGTAACGGCTTACAGACCATCAGGTGGTTCAAAAGTTGATTCAACTACGGCTTACATAGTTTCACAAAGAGGATCTAGAAAGTTTAAAATACACTTAGAAGATTCATCTGAAGCAGTGTATGAATTGAAAGCAGTTGCACCAGGTTCATTAGCAAATACATCAAACCAGTTCTGTGTACAACTTATATTAGATGACTCAACAGTTGCTTATGTAAGTAAATTCTTTAACAACACAGTACACTATGTTACGGCGGGTGGTGCAACAGGTTCTAAACCTTACACACTAAAAGCAGAAGGAACTGACGAAGGTCAAGATTCTGGTAAAGCGAACATAGACGTTAGATAATACTTAATCAAGTAAAATTACGTGCTTTTGGGGGAGTATAATGCTCCCCCATTCTTTACATAAATAATAGCAATATGTCAAAAACGGTAAGAAGTTCACAAAATTATACAATCAAAGCAGGTGCAGGATCTAGCGGTTCTCATAGAATAACACTTGACGCAAAAGATGTTAGAATACCTGGCAACTTAAATGTTGATGGTACACAAACAACAATAAATTCAACTACACTGACTCTAGAAGATCAGTTCATGGAAGTTAACAGAAATAACTCCACAGCAGGAGCAGAAGACTCAGGAATATTTTTTAACCAAGGTTCAAGCAACAATCAAATATTTTTCTTTGATGCAGATCAAACAGAATTTGTATTAGGATCAACAACACACGGATCAACAGTAAACACTATTTCAAACATTACACCAGGCCAACTTAAAATAGCAACAACTCCAGCACAAGGTGACCACGCCGCATCAAAAAGTTATGTGGACGCACAGGTATCAGGTGGTGGATTTAATATTGGATTCAGAGGTGATGACTCGGCAGTAGTAGCAGTTACTACTGGAAACTCAGTGCATATTGCAGGAGCAACAAACTTATCAACTGCGGCAACTGAACCAGACACAGTAACAATAAGTTTAAGCAGAGATTTAAATGGAATAGATTCTGTTAGTACTGACAGATCAAATCAGGATTTATTATTAACAGCAAATGGTACTGGATCTGTGGTAATTGATGACGTTTTATCGTTTTCAAACATGGCAACTGACCCAACAGCAACAGCACAAACAAAAGTATACAACAAAACAGCAGGCGGCGGCGGAACTGGACTGTATTTTAGGAACAGTGCAATTGGTTCTGGTGCGGTAGGAGAACTGATAAGTAAAAGTAAAGCAACGGCATTAGCCATTGCATTAGGATAAAAATATGGCGATAACAAATTTTCAAGTAGCGGCAACAACTGGCTCAGCGGCCTTTACTGCATCTGCGGACACGGCTGTTACAGTAATTTACATCACTAATAAAACTGACGGTGATGGAACTGTTGACATATATGTTACACCAAATGGTGCATCAGTAAGTGCAAATCATTTAGTATATTCGCAATTATCAGTTAAAGCCAGAGACACTTACATTATCGATACAGAAAAAATGATTTTAGAAACAGGTGCAAAAATTTATATTGCATCACCAGATTCAGCGGCACAGTTCAACGCAACAATCTCAACTATAGGATTATAATACCATGGGTAGATGGGTAAAAAATCCAAGAAGCATTTCAGGAAGTTCAACAGGTGGAGGTAATCCTTTACCAGTAGGAACAACTGCACAAAGACCTGCAACTTCATCAGCAGGAACAATGAGATATAATTCAACTCTAAATATGTTAGAATTCCATAATGGTACAGAATACGTTCAAGTAAGAGGTGCTGTTAA
>Ga0115011_10001277_pt1 | contig 18261 bp, 21 predicted proteins | sample TroAtlMetagenome_2_FD_88705 | JGI IMG/M metagenome (GOLD analysis project Ga0115011, IMG submission 88705) | Marine eukaryotic phytoplankton communities from Atlantic Ocean - Tropical Atlantic ANT8 Metagenome | ecosystem: Environmental > Aquatic > Marine > Oceanic | place: Tropical Atlantic...
AAGTAACTGGCGTTGACTCAAATGGCAACTTCATTAAGGACGAATCATCTGGGTGGGATGAGTATAAATTGCATATGCTCAAAATCCAAAAGTTGATGGTTGACGTTTTTGCAGTTAAAGCAAAAGCCAATGACCAACTCGCAAATATCACTGATTTAGCTGCTAAGCTAGGCGGCTCAAACACTGCTGAGAATGACTAAAAAATAAAATTTTAAGTAAAGCGATTGTAAATAATCGCTTTACTTGATTAATTTAAAACCATGGATGTATTAAATTTTTTATTTTTAGATAGTGTTTCAGAATTTTTTAATCCAAAAAAACGTATTTTTATTGGATATATTGTTACTGCAATAGTTATTGCTTCATTTTGGTTGGTTTTCATTAGAAAAATAAACTTCCATGAATCAATACAAAAAATTTTTGATAAAACTATTTTCTTTTCTAAATCTGCAAAGTCAGATTATTTACTATTTTTCTTAAACCAGATTATAATGTCTGTCCTTAGCCCATTGCTAATAACTCAATTAGCTATTGCTACTGCAATTTTCTATTATCTGCATTCAGTGAGCTGGTTAGAACCAGGTATTTTAGAAAGTACCCCTATTATATTAGTAATTACTTTTTTTACGATTTTTCATTTTATTATTGAAGATTTTTCAAAATACGTTGTGCATAGGTTTATGCATAAATGGCCACTTCTATGGGCTTTGCATAAAGTCCATCATTCGGCTACTTGCCTTACACCAATGACAGTTTTTAGAACTCATCCATTAGAGGGGGTAATTTTTTCCCTGAGAGGAGCAATTACTCAAGCAATTTCAATTTCACTGTTTGTATTCTTTTTTGGATCAAACGTTGATATTGCTACAATACTTGGTGCTAATATTTTTATATTCGCTTTTAATATAGCGGGGTCTAACTTACGGCATTCACATATAGATATAAGTTATTGGAGATGGTTGGAACGTATAATTATTTCTCCTGCACAACATCAAGTTCACCATTCAGTGTTAACACAACATCATGATAAAAATTTTGGTGTAGCACTTGCTATTTGGGATTGGATGTTTGGTTCTTTGCATCATTCTGAAAAAATTGACAAATTAACTTTGGGGATCGATTTGAACCAGAAAGAAGAAACTCACAAGCTATATAATTTATATCTAGATCCTCTTAAAGAAATTTTTTTCATCATTTTAAGAGGGAAAATTAAAATAGTAGAAATATTAAAATCATTTAAATTCAATTCAATTGGAGCAGATCGATGAATGTTAAAAATACAATAATATTAATAATTATAAATGTAATCTTTTTTGGACATTTATCTCTAGCCCAAGAAGTAAATATTTATTCTCATAGACAACCATTTCTTATCAATCCTTTTCTTGAAGAGTTTACAAAACAAACAGGCATTAAGGCAAATGTAGTTTACTCAACAAAAGGACTTGCTCAAAGGCTGAAGGCTGAAGGTCAAAATAGCCCTGCTGATGTTATATTAACAGTTGATATAGGAAGGTTATATATATACGAAGACCATAAATTATTACTTCCTATAAACTCTAAAATTCTAAATGAAAATATCCCTTCACACCTTAAGAGCCCTAAAAGTACATGGTTTGCACTTTCAAAAAGATCGCGTGTAATTGTTACTTCAAAAGAACGTGTTGATACAAGCAAAATAAATAGAATTGAAGACTTGGCTGAACCGGAATGGAAAGGCAGGATATGTTCAAGACCTGGAAGTCATGTTTATAATAGAGCTTTAATGGCTTCAATTATTGCTGCAAATGGAGAGGAGAGTGCAGAAAAGTGGGCAAAGTCATTTGTAAAAAATTTAGCAAGAAGACCTCAAGGTAATGATAGAGCTCAGGTAAAAGCAATCTTTGAAGGACAGTGTGACATTGCTATAATTAATAATTATTACTTTGGAAAACTTAAATATTCTGAGGACCCTCAACAACAAGAATGGGCTAAAACAGTAAATTTAATATTTCCTAATCAGGGAAATGATGATAGAGGTGCTCATATAAATATATCTGGCGGAGGAGTAGCCATTCATTCAAAGAATAAGGACAATGCTATAAAATTACTTGAGTTTCTTTCAGGTGAAGTTTCGCAAAACTTATACGGTAAAATTAATTTTGAATACCCTGTGAACCCAAAAATAAAGCCTTCTGCTGAATTAGTTGGATGGGGAATACCAAAAGAAGATCAAATACCTATTATAAAAATTGCAGAACTTGGTCCCTTAGCTCAAAAAATCATTGATAGAGTGGGTTGGTAGATAGTTCTTTAACAATAAAAAAATATACCTGGGCATCATTTGATGCCTGGACGTTGATCCCTCTTTTATTAAGCGTCATTCTCTTTGGCCCAGTAATTTGCCTTTTCATTACAGCAAGTGGAAATAGTGATGGACTTTGGTATCATTTATACGAAACTGTTTTACTCAAATATATCGCTAATACATTGCTTCTAATGATTGGTGTGTCTGTAACTGTTTTAATCTTAGGCGTTGGATCAGCATGGTTAGTTTCAAGGTACGAATTTAGCGGAAGAAAATTATTTGACTGGCTTTTAATGCTTCCTGCTGCTTGCCCAGCTTATCTCGTAGCATATGCATATACTGATTTTTTTGAATATGCTGGACCAATCCAAAAGCTTTTAAGAACTATTATTGGCTGGCAAAATGCCCAAGACTATTGGTTTCCTGAAATAAGATCACTAGGAGGGGCAATCTTTGTTATGTCTTGCGTCCTTTACCCCTATGTTTACGTTTTGGCTAGAACTTCTTTTTTAAAATCGCCTGCGAGTTTCTATGAAGTTGCAAAACTCTATAATAAGAATACTTTTTTTTCTGTAGGCCTCCCTCTTGCCAGACCTGCAATAATTGCTGGATTAGCTTTAGTATGCATGGAAGTTGTCTCTGACTTTGGAACTGTAGAGTTTTTCACTGTTGAAACACTTACACTTGGTATATTTAACGTATGGTTGGGCATGAATAATCTAGTTGCTGCTTCGCAGATTGCCATTGTGGCTTTTATATTTGTAATTGCTTTATTATTTATTGAGATAAAATCCAGGGCTAGTAGAAAGTTTAGTGATAATTCACAAAGACAAATTAACGAACACAAGATCCATCTCTCAAAATTTAAAAGTTTTATAAGCGCTTTATTTTGCTTAATACCTGTTTTCTTTGGATTTATACTTCCAGTATTGCTTCTTTTACTTCATAGCCTAAAAACTAGTTACCATCAGGACTGGATAAAATTATTTAGAGTTGTAATTGATACTTTAATGATTGCTGGCATAGGCGCTATTTCTATTATTGTTATAAGCTCTCTAACTGCAATTATTGCGTTTTATAAAGGTAGAAACCTTTTAAACAAAATTACCGATATAGCCTCTACAGGTTATGCATTTCCTGGGACTATGCTAGCTATCGGTATTCTTGTTTTTGTTGGTTTTATTGATAAATTCTATTCTTTAAGCTCTGGTGTTTTTGGATACCAATATTCAGGTTTCTTAAGCGGAACTATTATGATTTTAATATTAGCATATGTTGTTCGCTTTCAAGCTGTTGGATACGGATCAATTCGTTCAGGGATAACTCAAATACCCCAAAATCTAGCTGATGCAAGCTACATGATGGGCAAACCATTTCATGAAACTATGAGCAAAATCGTATTACCATTACTCAAGACATCTATAATAGCTGGAGGATTGCTTGCATTTGTTGATATAATGAAAGAATTACCAATGACATTACTGCTAAGGCCTTTTAATTTTGAAACCTTGGCTACATACACTTATCAATTTGCTCATGATGAATTAATTGAACAAGCTTCTCTCCCAGCATTGTTAATAATAATTGCAGGGTTAATACCAGTAATTTTTATGAACAAATACCTAAGAGAAATAAAATTCTAGTATCTTTTACAATCAAAAGATCGTTGGCATTTTAAAGAAGGCGATATAGACACTGTTTTATCTGAAACATTTCGTCCTTGCCTGTAGTAAAGGCACATCTTCATTCCAGTTTCCTTATCAATTGAAACCTTCTTTAAACGACAAGTTACTGGTCCATCACTATGTTTCTTTGCTCTAATTCTACACTTAGATGCCTCTCTTCCAACTGAAGTCTGAGGCCATTTTAGTAGTTTATTAGACCATTCTGTACAATGACCCTCTGCTGAGCCTGTATACATTCTTCCTTCAGCTAAAACTTGAAATGGGAAGAATAATATAAGGAAAATAACAATTTTTAAATTCATTTAATTATAATAATTATTAAAGTTTTTTTTCTTAATTTTAATTAAGCTATCAAAGTTATTATATAAACGTCAATAATCACAAATATTGAATTTTTTATTATTAATTCTTAAAAGGATTACCATAAAGATTATGAATTCCTATTTTAGAGATGTCTGTTTCACCGCACATAGCCATAGACAAGTCTAATTCTTTGTAAATTATGTCTAAAGCTAATTCTACTCCTTCTTGACCTTTAGCGCCTAAGCCATATACATATGGTCTTCCTACATAAGTACATTTTGCTCCTAAAGACAAAGCTTTCAATACATCTTGCCCAGATCTGATGCCCCCATCAAAATGCACTTCAGTTTTATTTTTTACTTCGTCTGAAATTTCGGATAACACTGATATAGTTGATGGAGCGCCGTCTAATTGTCTTCCCCCATGATTTGAAACTATGATTGCATCAGCTCCTGCATCAACTGCAAGTTTTGCGTCATCCTTATCCATAATGCCCTTTAATATTAATTTTCCCTGCCACCTGTCTCTAATCCATCCAATATCCTTCCAAGTAAGGGTCGGGTCAAATTGATCAGCCGTCCAAGAAGCCAAAGAGGAAAGGTTGGTAACGTTGCTCACATGACCCATTATATTCCCAAAATTCAACCTCTTTGCTTTCAGCATATTCAAACACCATTTTGGTTTAGATATAAATTGCTGAATTGTATTAAGATTTATTTTTGGAGGAGCCTCTAAATTATTTCTAATATCATTATGTCTTTGACCCATAACTTGCAAGTCAAGGGTTACCATTAATGCTGAACAATTAGCATTTTTTGCTCTTTTAATTAATTGATCCATAAAGGACCGATCTTTCATCATATATAATTGAAACCAAAATGGTTTTGATGTTTTTTCAGCCACATCTTCAATTGAGCAAATGCTCATTGTTGATAGAGTGAATGGAATCCCTTTTTTTTCTGCAGCTTTCGCAGCAAAGATTTCTCCGTTTGGATATTGAAGACCACATATTCCAATAGGAGATAACGCTAATGGCATACTTATTTTTTCTCCTAGAATATTAACATCTAGGGATCTATTGGACATATCTCTGGCAACACGCTGCCTAAATTTTATATGATTAAAGTCATTCTCATTACTTTTATAAGTAGACGACGTCCATGAGCCTGTATCAGCATATTCAAAAAACATTTTTGGAACACGTTTTTTTGCTAATTTATATAGATCACTTATTTCTAGAATTTTAATTGATTAATCCTCCTAAAGACAATTATAGTTTAATTTTTTATCTTCTTTATTTGAATATATATTTTTTTAATATAACTATTTTTTACTGGACAACAATGTTGCAAGGTCAGAAAAATTTCATTTTTGCAGTTTTAACATTTTTGTTAGGTGTCTTGTTTCTTCAACTTATGGGAGTTGTGGTCAAATTTATTGGATCAACTTATCCTGCTTTACAATTAACATTTTTTAGAAATCTTTTTGGAATATTTCCAATAATTATATTTATCTATATTTCAAAAAATTTAAAAAATAAAAGTCTATTAGTTAAAATTCCAATGTTATGGGTTGCAATACTTAGGGGTTTTTTCATGACATTTGCTCAATTTTGTTTTTTTACGTCACTTTTATACCTTCAATTTGCTACTGCCAATTCATTAACCCTTGTTACACCATTTATGGTTGCTCTGTTTTCTATACCTATATTAAAAATATATGTTGGTGCATGGAAATGGATAGCAATAATTACTGGTTTTTCGGGTGCTTATATGATTATAAGCCCACCTTCAGATGAGGTATTTAGCATATACTCTCTTTTGCCATTAGGTGCCTCATTTGGATATGGTATGAATTTGGTATTGGTAAGAACCTTTCCTCAAAATGTCCCTACAGTAATCATTCAATGGTATAGTCAGCTTAGTTCAATATTTTTTACTTTAATTCTAGTTATTTTAACTTTTGAATATGTAAACATTCAAAGCTTCAATGATCTTATAATGATCATTTTCATAGGTTTTTTTGGTGGTGCTGGAGTTTTTTTAATGATGTCGTCCTATAGGATGACTGATCATATAAATCTAGGTCCATTTCATTACTTCACAATAATCTTTTCATTTTTTTTAGGATGGATATTTTTTAATGAAAGTCCATTTGATGAATTGTTTCCTGGAATTTTCTTCATTGTGTCTGCTGGAATCATTATATTCTGGAGAGAAAAGATAAAATCATATAATAAGGAATGGAATAAAAATTAAAATGGTTGTTAAGAATGTCTGTAATTGAAAATCCATTAAAAAATATAGGACTGCAAAATTTGGATGGAGTTTGTAAGGGCAATGTAAAGGATGATCACTCTCAAGTACTAAAATTATTAGAATATTGCCCAATTTCAGCAGAAACACCTCTGATAGAAATAGATGATTTAACTAAAGAATTACATCTAAAGAAAATAGCTTTTAAAGATGAAAGAAGTCGAATGAACCTTGGAAGCTTTAAAGCGCTAGGTGCCGCTTATGTAATAGCAAAAAATGCATATCTGAAAATCGGAGAAAAAATTAAAGATCCTAAGTTATCTTCAAAAGCATTAAAAGGTAAAACTTTTGTAACTGCTAGTGCTGGGAACCACGGCTTGTCAGTTGCTGCAGGAGCAAAAATTTTTGGAGCTGAAGCAGTGATTTATTTATCTGTATCTGTTCCAAGTGGTTTCGCAAATAAACTAAGGGGTTATGGAGCAAAAGTTGTAATTGAAGGTGAAGACTATGAATCAAGCATGAGTGCTGCTGAAAACGCTTCTAAATTAAATGGTTGGGAACTTCTATCTGATGTGACTTGGGATGGCTATGAAGGCGGAATAGATGTAATGGAAGGCTACCTTATAATGGCTTACGAAGCAGCAAAAAGTTGGAAGGGTAATATCCCAACACATGTTTTTTTGCAAACTGGTTGCGGAGGTTTATCGGCAGCAGTTAGCGCAAAATTAAGAAAAATTTGGGGTCAAAATTTTAAAATATGTACTGTAGAACCAATAGCTGCTCCTGCAATTAAAGAAAGTATAATTAATGGTAGGCCTGTTCACACAACTGGACCTGTGTCTAATATGGGGAGGTTAGATTGTAAGGCCCCATCCCACGCAGCTTTAAAATATCTTGCACAAGAGGCTGATTATTTAATGACTTTAGAAGATGATTTTGTATCTAAAGAGATTAAAAAATTAACAAAATATAGTTTGGAAACATCACCATCAGGAGGAGCTGGTTTTGCAGGTTTAATTTATTGCATTAAAAACAAATTATTGGGCATTGGTGAAGAAAGCAGGGTTTTGATTTTTATTTCTGAAGGTCCATCTGACGATTAATAATTAATCTCGATTTCAATTCTTCTATTTTTTGCTCGTCCATCATCACTATCGTTCGATGCAACAGGCCTACTTTCACCGTAACTTATTGCTTGGAGATTTTTTTCATCAATCTTACCCGAACTTGATAGCTCTTGAACTACACTTGCTGATCTAGCAGCTGCAAGATCCCAATTATATCTATAACGACCTCCAAAAACCAATGGTACGTTATCTGTGTGACCTGAGACTGTAACAACACCTTTGCTATCCTCGCTTGCATCTGCGATTTTTTTCATAATATCTCTAGCCTGTGGAGTAAGAGTGGCCGAACCTGATGGAAAAGAGCCTGCTGAACCAACAGTAACTATAACTTTGTCACCTTCTCTTTCAACATTTAAAAGACCTTTATCAATTTGCTCTGACAATGCAATTTTTAATTCTTCTTCAGCTTTCGCAGCTTCATTTTCGGAAGCCTTTGAATCACCCTCAGTAGAGTCGCCATTTCCGTCACTCGTACCACCGCCAGATTTAGCTGCTTCAGTAGCAGAGGCAGCTAACTTTTGAAGCTCACCCTCAAGACCACCAAATAGGACATCAGTTTCAGATTTGCCTCCTCCTGCTGCTTTAGCTTTTTCAAGAGCGTTTAATGTTTCTTGCAATAATTGAGGTAGGTTTTTTTGTTCCTGCTCTGTAGGAGTAAAATTAACCACCATCTTTTCTCCTAGAACTTCAATTTCAATATCACCTCTGGCAACAGCTTCTTCTAAAGCTTTAGCAAGATCTTCAGCTGATTGTTCTGCTTCACCAGCTTTTCCTTCGTCATCTTTTGTCTTGTTTTGCAGTTCAACTTCTGGCTGTTCAACGTTTGTTGTCTGTTGTGTCATTGTATCTGTAACAGAAGGTGATGGTGACGGACTGAAATTCAGAGACAGAATAGTTGTCCCTTTTGGTTGTTCTACAGTTGGAATAACTCTTTGTACACCAAAGGCATTTTTTAATGAACCTGATATTTGTTTAAACTTAGGAACATTAAACTCCGCAAAAGATAAAATTAAAACGAAAAAAGCCATTAAAAGTGTTGCCATGTCGGCAAATGTGGCCATCCAAGCAGGCGCTCCAACTGGTGGACATTTGGGACATTCTTCTTCTTCTTTTTCTTCTTCTTCTACAGCTTCTTCAGCCATGTCAATTTATCTCTTTATATTTAAAATATTATTAAGCGGCAGCTTCAAGTTTTGCTTGGGCAGCAGGAGGTAAATTAGCTATTAACTCATCTTGAATATTTCTAGGAGATTCGCCTCTTGCAATATTCTGTAATCCTGTAATTACCATTCCACGATAAACTATTTCAGCTCCAGTATAATTTTCTAGTACAGTCCTCATAGGCATAAACAGAACGTTAGCTATAAAAGCACCGTATAATGTTGTTAGAAGTGCAACAGCCATTGCAGGACCAATGGCTTTCGGGTCAGCCATATTACCCAACATTAAAACTAAGCCAACAAGTGTTCCAATCATTCCCATAGCAGGCGCAATATCAATCCAAGCCCCTACAACACCTTGCATAGCTTCATGCCGAGTCTTCATAGCTCCAATTTCAGTTTGCATTTGATTAGTTAGCTTTTTCTCATCTGCACCATCAACTAACATTTGCATGCCTTTAGCCCAAAATTTATCTGGAACCTCTTGACCTTCAAGCGCCATCATACCGTCTTTTCTTGCAATTCCAGCAAGCTCAACCATTCTTGTGATTAATTCATCAGGAGCCTTAACTGGAGGTAAAAAAGCCTTAGACATTGCGCCAAAACTTGCAAGAAAGGTAGGTAAAGGACAAGTGTACATTACTGCGAAAAATGTACCACCAAAAACAATTAATATAGATGGAACATCAATAAAGGGGCCAACCCCTCCTCCTGAAACCATTGCAAAAACAATCATTCCAATTGCTCCAACTATTCCTATAACAGATGCTAAATCCATAATCTCACCTCAATTAAGCTTCTAATATTCCTTTATTACAAACGATTCGTTAAAACTGATTTGCAATTTTGATACCAATATCTTTAAATACATTATACTTATACAATATTTATACTATTTTCGGTATATAAGTTGCATAATTATTATGTATCTTAATATTAGTTAAATTTGTTTGCTAGGTTTAATTATCAACTATGAAATTCACAATTTTTTTATTAGTTATAAATATCATTTTCTTTCCATTTAATTCTTTTTCAAGGCAATTTATTGAACGAGACCATATCGTTATTGACCTAAAAAGTGGTGTAGAGTGGCTGAGATGCTCAACAGGGCAGACTTGGAATGGAGAAGAATGTATCGGACAAGCCGTTAGACTTAATTTTAACGAAATTCAAGAAGCATTAAAGCAAGCTAATGAGCAACTTGGCGGTGGATGGAGACTTCCAAGCTTAAAAGAGCTTGAAGGTTTGGTTTGTAAAGAGTGTAAACAGGGAGGCAAATTTTCAGATGACTCAATGATAGATAAAGAAATGTTTCCATTAACCCCTGCAGAACCATTCTGGTCTTCAGATAAATATAAATGGTCTGATAACAGATACTGGACTGTAAATTTTTTTACAGGATTTTCTTTTAATAGATTTTCAACCTCCAAGCCTTTAGCTAGTCGTTTTGTAAAGGATCGTTAGATTTATTTTTTATTCTCAAGTTTCCAGAAGATAAATTTAACAATAAAACTTATTATACCAAATATCATAATGGCAATAGCAACGTTCCATGTTGTTAAGAATGACAAATGATGCATTTTATCTCTAGCTATAAGACCCGTTATAACCAATAAGAGCATAGCTAAAATAAATATTCTAATAACAATACATGTTCTGCAAATTTTTGCTTCAGGTAGAGATGATTTATCTTGGAGCATTTATTAAAAAAACTCTTAAATTCATTGTCAATAGAATGACAAGTAGCACATTTTATAATTTTTTTACATTATAAATTTTTTAAAAAAACTAAGGCATAACATAAAATTTCTTAAGTCATAAATATGACTATAACTACTGTCAAATTAAGATTTTGAAAATATTATTTTTTTGAATAATTATCCTTTCAAACGATGGAGGATATTATGCAATTAGCTCAACAAATTAAAATGCGCCAAAGCCAATCTCTGGTTATGACGCCCCAGCTGCAACAAGCTATTAAACTTCTTCAAATGACAAATTTAGAACTTTGCCAATTTCTTGAAAATCAGCAAGCTGAAAATCCTTTCTTAGAAGTTGACACCAACACAACCACTGATGAAAACAATAATGCAGATTTAAAGTCTAAAGAAACAACATCAAGTATTTCAGAGGACATGCAAAATGGTAAATCTCTCTCAGAAGACCCTTCAAGTAGTCAAGATTATGAAAATAGGTACGAAACTGAATTAAATGAAAGGCCAAAGTTAGATTCACCAAATTCAAATTCAAAAAATATTTCTTCAGATGATTTCGATGATTATATTTCAAATCTTGCCAATAGGCCTGAAACTTTAAAAGAGCATGTCAAAAAACAAATTAGCCTTGAATTCAGAAATTCTAAAGAACTTATGATAGCTTCAGTTTTAACAGACTATCTTGAACCAACTGGATGGATATCAACAAATATTGACAACATTTCAAATGAAATTAACTGTGATATTGAAGAGATTGTAAATGTCTTGTCAAAATTACAAAAATTAGAACCCGCTGGTATATTTGCAAGGAATCTTTCTGAGTGTTTAAAAATTCAATTAGTGGAAAAATCATTGCTTTCAGAAGGTTTGAGCTCTCTATTAGAAAATTTGGACCTTTTAGCAAAAGGTGAACTAAAACAATTAATGAAAATTACAAACCTTGATAAAGAAGGCATATCTAATGCAATTACTCTTATAAGAAGTTTAAATCCAAAACCAGGAGAAGCATTTCTCTTTGACGAAACTATTCAAAATTCTCCTGATGTAATTGTTTCTAAAAGCAATAAAGGGTGGGTGGTTGAATTAAATAAATCGACACTACCAGCTGTTGTAATTGATGAGAACTATATCTCTAGACTAAACTCCAAAAAACAGAGTGATAATTCATCGTCATATATCGCTGATTCAATTGCCTCTGCAAGATGGTTGAAAAGATCAGTTGAGCAAAGAAACTCTACCACATTGACAATTGCATCTGCTATTGTTGCTCAACAAGAAGAATTCCTAAATAAAGGATTATCATATTTAAAGCCGATGGTTTTAAGAGATATTGCATCTAATGTAGGGATGCATGAAAGCACAGTAAGTAGAGTTACTACAGGCTTAACAATTGAAACTCCAAAAGGTTGTTATGCTATGAAATATTTCTTTAGTGTTTCTCTTAACTCTGCTGAAAATGGCGAAACTCATGCAGCAACAGCTGTTAGGGAAGCAATAAAAAAACTAATTGCAGATGAACCATCAAAAAAACCACTTAGCGACGAAACTATTGCTAATATCATGAAAAAAGAAGGAATTGACCTTGCTAGAAGAACAGTTGCTAAATATAGAGAGATAATGAAAATACCGTCTTCCGCACAAAGAAGAAGACAAACAAGATTAGCTGAAATAAGTTAAAACTAAACTTATAATTATTTAATAAAATTAATTTGATTATTTAATTTTTAGTTTGATACTTGCAAAATATTTCTAGTAAGAAGTTTTTTACCTTCTTTAATGAAAATGCTCGGGTCAACATGTTTTTTATTTACAATAATTTCATAGTGTAGATGTTGGCCCGTTGATCGTCCGGTATTACCCATTTTCCCAATCCTTTTGCCAATATTTACCTTTTGACCTTTTTTTACTAAAACCTTTTGCAAATGACCATAAGCTGTAACAATTCCATACTTATGACGTATTTTCACCATTTTACCGTAACCACCATTTGTGCCAGCAAAAATTACAGTGCCATCTGCAGGTGCTAAAACATCTTCATGCCATGTTCCGGCTAAATCAATCCCAGGATGAAATCTTTTTTTCTTGGTTATTGGATCTTTTCTATATCCATATTTACTAGATACATAATAATAATCCATCGGTGCTTTTAATGGAATATAATTTAGAGCCAACCTCAAGTCTTTAGTTAAACTTACTCTTTCAGTTAATTGATTAAAAAACATCATACTATCAGGTGATACAATATCTCTTTTTTCAAGTGTACTCTCAACTTTTTCAGACAAGGATTTTCCAATATCAATTGACAAAACATCTAGCAAATCTTTAAACTGAACGATTTCATTGTCAAATCCAGATAATATTCTATAAGCTTCTGCCTCTAAAGGCATTTGTGATGGATTTATAGTCTGATTACTTAAATGTTCTTTGTTCTGATTTTGTAGATTTGGACTAATTAATGAGATATTTTCCAATTCCTGAACATTTAAAACATCCTTAACTATAAGAGTATCATTACTATTTTTTAAATTTAACCAAGAAATAAAACTTGAAATATTACCAAGCTTTTCATTTTTTTCAGTTATAAGCTTTGGTTCATTTTTGTACTGAACTGTTTCAACTTGGTTAAGAACTGCATTTTCAATATTGAAAGCTGTTATGCTAGGATGAATTGATTCTGTTAAAAAAATTAAATTAGGTGAAGAATTCTTGCTTTTTATATTTTTATTTATCTCAGGTGATTCAATTAAAAGATTTTCCGGTAAAGGATTAAAAAAATTATTATTTAAAATTTTATTTTCTAAACTACTACCATAAAATTTCTTACTAAAAACAACTTGTATTTTATTGCTATTTGAAGTTTTTACTTCAAAATTACTACTGACATCTAAAGCTCTGTAGTCAATGAAATCAGCTATTATGATAGGTGTAGCAATCGCAGAAGATACCAAATCTTCCTTTATAACGTTTACAATAAAAGCAGTTAAAATAGAAAGGCTGGAGCATAGTCCAAACAGAAACACTGAAAAACAAACTACATAATGTTTAAGGTTAAATACATATTCAACTGGTCCCTTTCTTGTCATTAATAAATATCTTCTTTCTCTAAGATGCCATGACAAACCAGAATAATTTCTTATAAAGAATTGTTTCCCTTCAGTAATTTTTCTATTTCTAATTCCATTAAAAAAAGAAAATATATATATAAAATTATTAAAATTCATATTTTATTTAAAATAAATAACTGTGATTAAAACAATGCTAGTTATAAGTTGCATTATGATTAAAAATAAAAGAACTTTTGGTGACACAGGATTTTGAACAGTTAGTTTAAAATCAGGCAAATCACTTTTATTTTCGCTTTGAAAAGATTTCCAATTATTGTTCTGACTAAGATTATCATTTTTCAAATTATTATCTTGTTCTGACAGATGATTATTATCAATTGGAAGCTCTTCACCAGCCATTTCTGCACGAACTTTTTCGATTCTTTCCCTTAAATTAACAACTTCACTAGCCATGTCTTTATCCCACCTTCAATTTTTAGTAGATAGATTAATATAATTAGTATAATTTCTATCATATAAACGGCAAGTGTCGTTATTATGTAAGATAAAAATTTATATATATATTTTCAAATTATAATTAATTAGAGAAATTAAATGCTTAATCCAGTAAAAAATCTTATGAAGGACAATGAGTTAGAAGGGACTGTTTCAGTTATAAGTGATGAAATCACAATAACTGGATCTGTAACAAGTTCTGGAAATCTAATCATAAACGGTAACGTAGAAGGAGAAATAAATTGCGAATCGCTTGAAATAGGCCCTGCAGGGGTCGTGACAGGCACTGTTAAAGCTGGTCAATGCAGTTTAGCAGGCAAATTAGAAGGGAAGCTATCGGCTAGAACAGTTAACATTTTAAGTACAGGTGATTTAAACGGTAGATTAAGCTATGGAAAACTTGAAATCGAAAGTGGTGCAAACATTGCATTGAAACTTCGGAAAACTAAACAACTTAGTGATATGCCGATTGAAAATGAAGTTACTAACGAGGAGATTTAAATATGTCTGATCAACAATCATCGATAGGAATTGGTGCTAAATTTAAAGGAAAGATTACCGGAGCTAAAGCTCTTGAAATTAATGGGGATATTGAAGCTGACATTGATATTGGTAAAATTACTATTGGTCAAGATGCACACTTCAAAGGTGGAATTAAAGCAGATCTGGCTGTTATATCAGGAATTTATGAGGGCACAATGCAAGCAGAATCAATATGGTTAACTGACACATCCAGAGTAAGTGGTGAAATACGTTACCAGTCATTGCAAATGGATAGAGGTGCGGCACTAAACTGTAGAGTTGTATATAATTGGGACGATACTGATCAAAAACCTAAAAAATCGAAATCAAAAGATAAGGTTGAAGATCAACCAAATGATATAATTGAGGAAGATAAAAATGAGTGAAATAACATACATTTCTAAAGAGGTTTCTGTTGAAGGTGTGCTTGAAGCAGATGATCTAAAAGTCGTAGTTGCTGGAAGCTTTTCTGGCAATATAAATGCAAATGAAGTGATTTTAGAAGAAGGAAGTCGTTTTGATGGAGAGGTAGAAGCCAGAATTATCGTTATTGAGGGCGAACTAAAAGGTAAAGTTAAATCTTATCAATTAAAAGTTTCTGAAACAGCTCGAGTTGATGGAGAATTACAAACTAACTCAATTGAAGTTGCTTCTGGTGCCGAGATTGCGGGAAGTATTTCGAGAGTATCCTAATTATATTAATTAATTTAATTAGCTGATATATCTTCAGCAATTTCAACAGTTTGTATGCAACTATCAAAAAAAGCCATTGTTTCTGCTCTTCCGTGCATTTGATAGAGTTTCATTGCGGCATATCTACCTGCAGCCAAACCTACACCAAGAGGCTCTCCATGAACTGCTGTGGCAGTATTTAAAAGTTTCTCAATTCCATCTCGCAGATTTTCAAGCTTTTTTATTTGATCAGAACTTAAGTCAACGTTTTGTTTAGTAGAATTTTTCTTTGGTGTGTTTTTAAATTCACTAAGTTTAATTACATTATTCACTAATTTTATCCTCTTCAAAAGCTGATTCAGGACATCTATACAATTCAACATTAAATTGACTTACAGTAATATTACTTTCAGATGTTCCTAATTTGTATTCACCCATCTTGCCTGCAACCATCATGTCTGCCCCAAGACTAAGCGCCCTATTTTTTACTGCAATTATTCCATGATCATAAGGGCCTTCATGCATCATTTTTAATTTAGTTAGCGCTCTGCATCCATATAATCTAGCAGTTGTTGCATCAATAAATCCTATTTTTTCACTTCCAGGAAGTTCGGGGGGTGGCTGAACAGGGTCAGGTTCAATTTCAAAATTTGTTTCTTTTACTGTTTTTAGTTCAGTCCATTCTTCTTCAGTTACCAGCATTAATGGTTCATTCCTTGGGTCCATGTATACTTGGCATCCTGTAAAAGTTAAAAAGGACATTAAAAAGATAAAACTTCTATGCATAATTTTGCCTAACGTTAATTAAATTTTGGGCGCAATATTTAATACGACTTATTAATAATAAATATTAATTATACGTTTAATGTTTATTAATTATTCAATTTGTCGTTAGGTAATGTATTAGAATGATATTTTTGGCCTCAAAATGAAATTGAAAAAATTTCCTTTAATTATACTATTTTGCCTTCTGTCTAGTGCTGTAGTAATTTTCCTTTACGTTATGGGTTTTAGTTTTTTAACAATACCACCTAAAAGTGCAGAGGATTTATTAGATGAACATCTAAAAGAAGATAATTTATCACAATTAGAAGAAGGTAGTGGAGAGAGCTTGGTAAGTGCAATCTTGACACCTAAACTATCATATTTTCAATTTATGCTATCCTTTTCAGCTAACTTAAAAAATGATAAAAACATTATGAATATGGAAATTGCACTTTCAACGTTTAAGGGAGAGTTTTACATGGCAAGATTGAAACATCATGAACCGGCTTTAAGGCGGGTTATATTAGATAATCTTGCGGAAACGCCCGAAAATGAAGCAAGAACAAAAAAAGGGAAAGAGAAGCTTTCTCAAAAATTGCTGTCTGAAATTAACCTAAAACTTGAGATATTAAATGAAGAACCTGCAATAGAAGGAGTGCATTTTACAGCATTTGCTATAAGATAGAATAGAATTATGAAAACTACATATATTGTTGGGATAGTAACCTTTTTAGCGGTATTATCAATTTTTCTAATATTTATATTGCCTATAACAATAAAATCTCTATCTAAACCAACGCTAATTATATCTACTATAAAGCTTAATAATTTATGCACAGTTCATGATGAAGCATTTATGGTGGTTACAAGACCATATAACAGAAAATCATATTTTTCTAATGGGATTACAAGAATCAAAGTTATGTCAAATTGGAAAGTAAGACTTGAAGCAAATGATAAATATCCAGAATTTCGATACGACGGTATTGAAGTCGATGTTAAAAAAAATCTTGAGCTAACAGCTGATTGTGGGACTTCACCAAGATTAAAAAGTATTTTTGGTGCATTTAATAAACAGTTCAACTAAAACACTATATGTATGTAATTTAGGAGATAGTTTAATTTTTATAAAAATTAAAAATTTAGTTATAGATTTATTTTCTCTTCTTTTAATTGGGTTAAGTGTTGGCTGCACCTTAGGGGTGGTGTCTAATCTATTTATAAAAGGAGTTGCAGAAATTACAGATTTGAGAAAATCTTTTTTATCAGACTTTATGTCATCTTCATTTTCTCCCATAATTTCACTTTTGTTAGCTGCATTTTTAATTATTATTATAAGAAAGGTTTTTAATATCACTAGATGGCATGGTCCTCCAGACGCTATTCTAGCTGCACACCAGTCTAATAATTCAATAGATATCAAAAGAGGTTTTGGCTCCACGCTGACAGCATTTGTTTCTGCAAGTGGAGGTGCTTCAGTCGGTCAATATGGACCCCTTGTTCATTTCGGTGCAACAGTTGCTACTTTTTTAGAAAATTTTACCTCAAAAAGATTACCACCAGGCATTTTCATAGGATGTGGAGTTGCGGCCGCTATATCTGCTGGTTTCAATGCACCTATTGCGGGACTAGTTTTTGCTCATGAAGCAGTTTTAAGGCATTTCTCCCTTAGAGCAGGTGGAGCAATTGCAATTTCTTCAATTACCGCTTCTACAGTTGGTTCAGGAATTTTTAAGGAAACTTTAGGTTTAAAAATAATCTCAAATGCCCCAATGCTTATCGAGATTGTGCCTGTAGTATTAATCTGCTCACCTGTTTTTGGAATTTTGTCTATATTTTTTATGTATGGCATTCGTTTTGGTGCAAAACTCTCAAAATCTTCTGGTCTATCACCTTCATACCAAATTATTATAGCTGCCATCATCTGTGGTTCAATTGGAGTTTTCATACCCGAAATACTTGGCCTTGGAACGAATGAAATGAATAATATTTTTTCTGGCAAATATGATATGTTGTTTCTTTTTTTGATATTATTTGGAAAAGTTTTTATGACTACATTATGTATTGGATTTGGTTTTTTTGGAGGTATTTTTGCTCCTGCACTTTATGTTGGTGCAGCTAGCGGTGGCTTTATTGCAAAATTATTACTTATGATGGGTTTTTCACTTTCTTTACCTGCTCTTGCACTGGCTGGCACAGCTGCTATTGGA
>Ga0115011_10001278_pt1 | contig 18252 bp, 19 predicted proteins | sample TroAtlMetagenome_2_FD_88705 | JGI IMG/M metagenome (GOLD analysis project Ga0115011, IMG submission 88705) | Marine eukaryotic phytoplankton communities from Atlantic Ocean - Tropical Atlantic ANT8 Metagenome | ecosystem: Environmental > Aquatic > Marine > Oceanic | place: Tropical Atlantic...
TTATATTCTTTATTCTTATGATCTTTGGTGTCGCTAATGTCATACAAGATGTTGCTGCTGATTCAGGTGATTTTATTTAATTTTTATGTCAATATTTAATACGAATTTAGGAGAAAGAGAAAATGTATAAAAACTATAAATTTGATGTTGTTACTGAGGCATCAATACCAGGAGCAAAAGTTCAGGTCGTGACTTTTCCATTGCTCAGAGGATCTGATGACGTAAATACAGCAGAACATTTGTATTTTGCAAATGAAGCTGGCATGAAGCTTAAAATGGTCAAAATTGAATTAAAAGATTCATCTTTAAGGGTTGAGCCTGGCGCTTTATATCACATGTGTGGAGACTTAGAGATGGTAACATCTACGGGTGGAGGTATTTTCAAAGGTCTTGCAAGAAAAATGACTTCCGGAGAATCGTTTTTTGTAAATGAGATTAAAGGCACAGGAACAATATACTTAGAACCTACCTTTGGACATTTTTTATTGCATGAAATTAAAAAAGATGGAAAAGGAATTATTTGCGATAAAGGTATGTTTTTTGCTGGCACAAGCGGACTAGATATCGGAGCCGCTATTCAGAAAAATGTCTCAGCAGGATTATTTGGAGGAGAGGGTTTATTCCAAACAAAAGTTACAGGAGAAGGTATAGCTATATTATTTTCGCCGGTTCCAGTTGAAGAAATACAAGAGGTAGAGCTTAAAAATGAGAAACTTTCTGTAGATGGTAATTTTGCTTTAATGAGAACAGATGGTGTCAGCTTTAAAGCTGAAAAAAGTAGTAAAAGCTGGCTAGCAACATCAGTGTCTGGTGAAGGATTACTTCAAACTTTCCAAGGAGAAGGAACGGTATGGATCGCTCCTACACAAGTTGTCTATGAAAGAATGGCATATGGTAATTTGAATGCATTATCAGGAGCGCCTGGAAGCTCGAATAATAAGGCAACTGGTAAAAAAGGGAAAAAGAATATGCAGGCTTTAATGGATCTCATAGGGGACTAATACTCAGGCATGGAAAAAGAAGATAAAATTGCATTAATAGCTGTTATCTGCCTGGTTTGTGCAGGCATATTCGCTTTGATGTATTTAACTAAAATTCTTGGCGGGTGGTTTTTTGATATAGATGATCTTGGGTATGGATTTAAAGAGGCTTTGCCTGTAGGCGTAATACTGAGTTTTGTAATAATAACTGTATTTGCTTTATTTGGTGGCGATGGAATTATTTTTGGCGAGATCCCATTTATGATTGCCGGATTCTTTATTTTTGTTCTCTTCTTTACTATTTCTTTAGCCTGGTTATATTAAATTAATGATCTTAAAAAAGATTGGTATTGGTTTTGCCTACCTATGTATTTACACCACGCCCATTCAAGTATTCTTCTTTTGCTGGGCATTAATTATGGTCTTTCAGACCGAATATGGAGTGCTTACTTTAAGCACTAAAATATTTTTAGTTGAAAAACTTGAATTTTTACATGATTGGATTTATTCCTGGTTTTGGAATGATTTTCTTGATTTTTGGTATCAATTCCCAGCTTTAATCGTGATTACAATCAAAACAATATTTAATACTTGGTTAGGTTTCTGGCTGCTTAAGAAACTTAAGTAAAACCTTTTAAAAATAAGCTATTTAAGTTAAGTTATTTATATATTCCAAGGGGGGAAAATGAATTTTTATAAACAATTAATTTTAACTATTTTTGCGCTAATGATTTCTATCGACATCATTGCACAGGAAGAAGACTCAAATGAGTACATTGAAGAAGTTGTAACAGCAACAGCTAGAGAAACAACAGTTCTCGATGTTCCTTACAACATATCAACACTTTCAGGCGATGAAATAACTAACAGAGCTATTCTAGATAATGGTGAATTGCTGCGTAATTTTGTTGGAATTTCAACAATAGATAGAGGTTATAGAAATGCCGGAACAACAAACAATATTAGAATTAGAGGCTTGAATGTAGACTCTTCAGCTTTACAAGACTATCCAGTAAGTGCAGTTGCTTCAGTTTCAACTTATGTTGATAAAACTCCAATTTTTGCCAACTTTCTTTTACGAGACCTAAAAAGGGTTGAAGTTTTAAGAGGCCCTCAAGGAACTTTATATGGTTCAGGAGCATTAGGAGGAACAATTAGATATATAACTAATGATCCAATGCTTGGTGTATCTGAAGGTTCAGTGCTCTACACAACAACTGCAGTGAATGGTTCAGAATCTGTTGGAAATGCAGTAGATGTTGTTTACAACATACCTCTTGGAGACAAAGTAGCTTATAGACTGGTTGCTTCATATCTAGACTATCCAGGCGTAACAGACTATGTAAATGTATTTAGAACAGGAAATCTTCCTGATGTTGGTGCAGGGCCATCATATGGAGTGCCAATTCCATCTGATGGAGCTGGCTATCCAGAATTTTATACAGCTCCTCCTGCAATTTATACAGCTGAAGATGCGGATACAGTTGAGATCTCTTTTATGAGACATAAGTTTCTTTTTGATATAACAAATAACTTAGACCTTGTATTTAGCGCTGCAACACAAGACGATGATGTTGGCGGCAGAAGACAAGCATCAACAGGCACAAGATATGTTTTAAATGATGATTGTGTTTCTCTTTTTGCGGCAGGCTGTTATTCAGAATCAACATATGGCGAATATGAGAATGGCGCTTTAATGTTAGAACCATCAAGCAGAGATGTAAGCATGTATTCTTTAGAGCTGACCTATGATGGGAATGGATATACTGCCATTTTATCTCAGTCTTCTCATGAAAAAACAGGTAACAGTGTTGCAGACAATACTGGTTATTTTGCTGGCTTAGGATCATTTACTTCCCCAATTGCAGGCTATTTTAATGATTACTATGGTGTAGGAGGTATTTTTGGAACTCCAGCGAGACCATATGCTGTAGCAGAGAGACAATACACTAATGAAGCAGACACAACAGAATTTAAGATTGTCTCTGATATTGGTGAAAAATTCGATTTTGTTGTTGGAACCTTTATGCAAGAGGAAGATCAACATAGAGCACAACAAACTTATATTAAGGGCTCTAATATGTGGAATTATTATTATTGGGGAGCTGATTATGTTGTTGATCCAAACGAACAGGATTTTGATTACATGGTTTCAGAATCAATCACTAATAGCGCAGCTTATGGAGAGCTAACTTATCATTCTTCGGAGAACTTTGATGTCACTTTCGGCTGGAGAAGATTTTCAGTTGAAGAAGATGCAAATATGAATATGTCTTTCAAGCTTTATGATGCTGGCACTGCCACTGATGAATCTTCTAATAAAGATAGCGGCACATTAAAGAAAATTAACTTTTCTTATAAGATGGGCGATTCTCAAAGTTATTTCTTCACTATATCTGATGGCTTTAGAAGAGGCGGAGTAAATGCAGTAGCTACTTCAGGAACTTTTATAGAAGAAGAGTCATGGGTGCCTTTTAAATCAGACACTGTGAGAAATGTTGAGTTAGGAGTTAAAGGCGTACTAGATGACGGAACTTTTTATAACGTTAGTTATTATTCAGTTGATTGGACAGACCCACAATTAAATACAGCAACACCAACATATGGCTATTACGCTGTTATTAATGGAGAATCTGCACAAACTGATGGCTTCGATGTTGAAATGTCCGGCTCTAAGGGAGCGCTTGATTGGGATCTTGGATATGCTTATAACAATAGCAGACTAACAGCAGACTTATATACACCTGCTAGCACACCAACACTATACGCATCATCAGGAGCTAAACTTCCTGGTAGCCCAGAGCACACATTTAATTTAAATCTTGCACACACCAGCTACCCAGAAATAATTCCAGGCGTAGGTTTTGTGAGCAGGCTAGACTATTACGCTCAGTCGTCAATGCGAAATTATATTGGAGAAGATTCTTTATACGACGCGACATTTGACGGTTTTGATATTGTTAATTTATCCGCAACTGCTTTTAAGGATGATTTCTATGTTTCTCTATTTGTTAAAAATGTTAAGAACGAAAGAGGAGTTACAGGAGCTTTCTTAAACCCAGCGTTTGGCCCACAGCCAAGCCAAGGTTTCTACGGAAGCAATAATAGAGAATTCTTTGCTTTACCTAGAACCATAGGAGTAGCGATAAGCAAAAGTTTCTAATAATTGATTAGATTAATTTTTATTCTATGCGCGTGCATATCAATGCATGCGCATGCACAAAATTTGCTTGATGTTTTATGGGGCAAACAAAAATTAGACACAAGCATAGATTTCAATTCAATTAATTCATATCTAGATGAAGATCCTGGCCAAGATTTTGAAGGTTTCTTAAATATAACAACTTCTCCTAAAGGACTTGGAGTAACTGTGCTTTTTGATGAAAGCAAAATTCATAATGCAGATTATTTTTCAAAATTACCTATTGATCGGCTGGAATTAGTCTCTAGATCAGGTGTTGTCATACCTACAAAAAAATTCTTTTTGAACACAGGCCATCTTTTTTTTAATATTCAATTTGGTGTTGGTTTTTCAAAGCGAATTAAAGACGAAGACTCTTCTTTAGTGGTTCTGCCATTCTCCCTAATACAGAGAAATGCGAATTGTGTACATAATGGCATTGTTCTGTTTGCTCATAAAGATGGAAGAGTATCAGATTCAGTATTCCAGGTATCAAGTGAAACCTGCGCCTACTATAAATTTGACTACATTTCAGTTTTTCAGACTAATTTTAAAGAGCAGCCGATAGATAATGTAAATCTTATAGTAGAAACTGAAAAAAATTGGATAGAGGCTGAAGCTAGTCCACAGCCAATAGCAGAGGTTTATAAAAAGTACGACATACCTAACCCGTCTTTTGCAGATAACTCGCAATTTAAAGAAGAGAATGTAACTTTATATGGGCTCATAGATGGGGATAAACACTATTCAAGTAAGTGCATGACAAGAAAAGGAACATATCCTATATGTGAACAATTATTGCTGCCTAGCTATTCATTAGCCAAATCAATTGCTGGTACTCTCTCTTTGTCTCTGATAGAAAATACTTTTGAGCCCATTAAAGACTTAACAGTTGCAGATTTGCTTCCTGAATGTAGCGGCAATAAATGGAAAAATGTAACGCTTGAAGATTTATCAGACATGTCGACGGGAAATTATTTCAAAGCTGAGTATCCTTTTGATGAGAGAAGCCCAGAACATTTGAGGTTCATTTATGACTCGCCAACAAGCAAAGAAAAATTATCTATTGCTTGCAGGTCATTTCCTAAAAAAACAGAATCAGGAAGAAAATTTATTTATCACACATCAGACACTTATATATTAGGTGAAGCCATGAACAAGTATTTGCAAACAAACACAGAAAATAAAGATTACTTTGGCGAATTATTAGCTCCATTTCTAAGAAAGCTAGGACTAAGCTATGCGTCTGAAAACACCTTAAGAACAGAAGATAAAAAACAACAAGCTTATACAGGTTGGGGCATGTTCTTGTTAAGAGATGATGTTCCAAAGCTCTCAGATTTTCTTCAGAGAATAAAGAAGGAAGAAACAGATTCATATAGTTTTATTAAAGAAGCGATGAGACCTAATAAAGAAAATTCTTTATCTGCTATTCCAGGATTTAATATTTTTTATAACAATGGTTTCTGGTCAAGAAGATATAAAAAAGGCACCTTTGGGTGCAAAGATGAAACTTGGATTCCATTTATGTCTGGATTTGGAGGAATAACAATAGTCTTTTTACCAAATAATATGACATATTATTATTTCAGTGATGGGTATACTTATTCATGGGACGATGCAGTTTTTGCTGCCAACAAAATTAGACCATTTTGTAAGGAATAATCTTGATAAAAGCTAATACAATTTCACAGACAAGCTTAGCTGCAGCTTTTATGTATTCAATTCTGGCTACAGCAGGGCTATTTTATGTAAACCTTGGAGGTGCATTTTTATCAGCTTTTGTTGATGGTTTAGAAATTGGTCGCGATGAAGCTGGGTTTATTGTGAGTGCTAATAAATATGGAGCTGCATTTGGAGCCCTGATAGCAACATTTCTAGTTAAAAAAATTCCTTGGCGTAAATCAGCAGCAATTCTTTTAGTTTTAATGATTCTAATAGATATAATTTCTTCACAAATAATAGATCCGCAGAGTTTAATTTTTGTAAGATTTCTTCATGGCACTATTGGAGGCATTTCTGTTGGAATAGGTTTGTCTGTAATAGCGAGAACAGTTGATCCAGATAAGATTTTTGGAATGTTGCTAGCAGTTCAATATAGTTTTGGCAGTTTAGGTATATGGACTGTTCCTCGTTTAGTCGATGCTTTTGGACATATGGCAGTTTTTGGCGTTTTATCTTTATTTAGCATTATGACATTACTAATATTGCCCTTTATTCCTGATGTAAAAACTAAAAAAACCAATGAAACAGGATTTAAATTTAATATTAGCTATTTACTAGTTTTCGCTTTGCTCGCTCTATTTCTATTTCAAGCTTCAAACATGGGAGTGGCTGATTATGCTTTTGAGCTGGGCAAAGATATTGGGCTTTTGAACAATGAAGTAAGTAACATGCTTACGATCGCTAACATAATATCAATATCAGGCGGCATATTGGTCTATATTATTGGAACAAAATATGGCCGTACAGCACCTTTAGTTCTGGGCATAAGTATTTCAGCTATATTTACTTTCTTGCTCCACTACTCTAGCAATCATTCAATTTATTTCTTAGCAAACACAGTGACAGGTATAGCTTGGGCATTTGTTATTCCATATATATTAGGCCTATGTGCTTCATTTGATTCACACGGACAGATGGCAGCACTTGCAGGCTTTGTATCTAAATTAGGTCTTGCGACTGGACCATTGGTTGGAGCATTACTAATAATTGAATATGGTCTTGGTTTAATTATCAATATTGCTTCTATTGCATTAGTAATAGCAGTCGTATTTATATATATATCAAGCTCAAATACATTTAAGAGGATCAGAAAATGAGAAATTTAAAAATAGCTTGTTTACAGCTCGAACTAAAGAAAAACAATAATTTTGATCTTGTTGAATCTAAGATAATAGAAACAAGCAAACAAAATAATGATATAGACCTTTTTGTTTTAAGTGAGCTCTGTGTTGGCGGCGCAGGCACAGAGAATAAAACATTCTATTTAGAAAATTACTTAGATAAATTTAGCGCATTAGCTCGCACAGTTAATGCATGGATAATTCCAGGAACTTTTTATGAAGAGATAGAGGGAAAAATATTTAATACTGCTCCAATCATTAATTCTTCAGGCGAATTGGTTCAGAAATGCAGAAAAATGTTTCCTTGGCTGCCTTACGAAAAAAATGTTGCCTTAAATAGTGATGCATGTTTGTTTGATATGCCAGATATAGGAAAACTAGGAGTTCACATCTGCTATGACCTTTGGTTTCCTGAGACAAGCAGAATGTTAGCTTTATCCGGAGCAGAAATAATAATTAACCCAACCCTTACCCCAACTAAAGACAGAGAGATAGAAACTGTAATGGTTAGAGCAACTGCAGCGCAACAACAAGTTTTTTATATAGATGTTAATAGTTGTGGAGAGCAAGGCTGTGGCCATTCTATAGTCTGTGACCCTAATGGTGAAGTTGTTCATAAGAGCCCTGAATCTGAAGATGTATTTATTGTTAATTTAGACTTAGATCTTACAAAAGAAGTTAGAGAAAATGGTATATTTGGTCTTGGGCAGCCAATAAAAAGTTTTAGAGATCATGAAGGTTTTAAAGATATGTATAGAGTTAAAGATGAAGACTATTTACAGTCACTTGGCTCAATGATTAAAAATCAAATAAAAGAAGAAAACGATGAGCAATAATTTAGCAACTAAAGATATAAAAAATTTATTTCATCCTGCCACAAATTTAAAAGCACATGAGAATCAAAATCCTCTAATTCTAGATAGAGGTGATGGAATTTATGTTTACGACATTGAAGGCAACAAATATATGGAAGGTTTAGCTGGGTTATGGTGCAATGCATTAGGTTTTGGCAATGAAGAGCTTGTTGAAACTGCAGCCAACCAAATGCAAAAATATGGATATGGCTCTTTGTTCGCATCAAAAAGTCATGAACCAGCTATTATGTTGTCTGAAAAATTGATGGAAATGTCACCTTTTGACAATGGCAAAGTATTCTTTGGAAGTTCAGGCGGAGATGCAAATGATACTCAATATAAATTATTCACTTATTTAAATAATGCTATAGGTAAACCTAACAAGAAAAAGTTTCTTTCAAGAAAAAAAGGATATCATGGAATTACAGTTGCAAGTGGCAGCATGACAGGTATTCCAGCCAATCATAAGCTATTTGATTTACCTATTTCAGGATTTTTTCATACAGATACACCACATTATTATCGTGAAGGAATGGATAATGAAACTGAGACAGAATTTCTAAATAGAATCGCAAAAAACCTAGAAGACTTAATCATCAAAGAAGGCTCTGATAATTTTTCTGCCATGATTGCTGAGCCATTAATAGGAGCTGGAGGAGTTCTTATACCTCCTGAAGGATATTTCCCTAAAATTCAAAGCATCTTAGAAAAATATGATATTCATTTAATAGATGACGAAGTGATTTGTGGTTTTGGCAGGACAGGTAATTGTTGGGGCTATGAAACTTTCTCAATGAAGCCATCTTCAATAACAATTGCCAAAGCTCTTTCATCTGGTTACATGCCTATAAGTGCTGTTATTGTTTCAGATGAAATTTTTGAACCAATAAAGGATGCAAGTGATGATGTGGGTGTTTTCGCTCACGGGTACACTTATTCTGGTCATCCAGTCTCATGTGCTGTAGCGCTAAAAACACTAGAAATCTATGAAAGAACAAATTTGTTCTCTCATGCTAGCCATGTTGCTAAAAGCTTTCAGGATCGAGTTAAAAAACTTTCATCATATGATCATGTTGGAGAAGCTAGAGGTATAGGCTTGGTTGCTGGAATTGAGCTTGTAAAAGACAAAGAAACAAAAGAAAATTTTGAGCCTTATGGAAAAAAAGGAATGCTTTTAGCAGAAGCCTGCCAAAAAAATGGACTAATTGTTCGAGCAATTGGAGATGTTATTGCCATATGCCCTCCTCTTATTATTACAGATGCACAAATTGATGAATTATTTGATATTCTTGAGGCTTCTATAGAAGAAGTTTTTTAAAAAAATTAAGGATAAAACAGAATGTTGCCAGACATATTAAAGAATAATTTATCAGTGCCTGTAGTTGGCGCTCCTCTTTTTATTATCTCAAGACCAGAATTAGTAATTGCTCAATGTAAGGCTGGTGTTGTTGGATCATTTCCAGCTTTGAATGCAAGACCACAAGAATTATTATCAGACTGGATAAAAGAAATTAAAGATGAGCTAGGCCAATATAAGGAAGATAATCCTGAAGCAAAAGTTGCTCCATATGCAGTTAATCAAATTTGCCATTTATCAAACGATAGACTTTTCAAAGATGTTGAAACCTGCGTTAAACATGAAGCTCCAATTATTATTACTTCACTCAGACCACCGGAAGATTTAGTGAAAGCAATTCATTCATATGGAGGTCTAGTTTTCCATGATGTTATAAGCACAAGACATGCACAAAAAGCAGTTGAACAAGGTGTAGATGGTTTAATCCTAGTTTGTGCTGGAGCTGGCGGACATGCTGGCGCTTTATCACCTTTTGCTCTACTCAGAGAAACCAGAGAATGGTATGACGGAACTATACTTTTATCAGGCTCAATATCAGATGGATATTCAGTTGCAAGTGCTTTAGCAATGGGAGCTGATCTTGCTTATATAGGAACAAGCTTTATAGCAACAAAAGAATCTGAAGCAGACGATAACTATAAGGAGATGTTAATAGAGTCTTCGGCTAAAGATATTGTGTATACAAATTATTTTAGTGGAGTGCATGGCAACTATCTAAGTCCTTCGGTTGAAAGAGCAGGCATGGATCCAGCTGAATTGCCTGAAGCCGATAAAACAAAAATGAATTTTAATTCTGGAGGCAATGCCTCTGCTAAAGTCTGGAAAGATATTTATGGTTCTGGCCAGGGAATAAATGCCATTAAACAAACAGTTAGTGTTGGCGATCTTGTAAACCAAATTTCAACAGAATTTAAACAGGCGCAAGAAGAGTTCATCAAAAAAACACATAGCTTTTAAAACTTTTATAAATCATTAAAGTATAATGTTCCTGTGGACGTAGCAGCACTTATATTATCTATCTTTGCGCTAATCTTTGCTTTGATTGGTATGGGTTTATCTATGCGAGCGCTTTATATAATTGGCATAAATGCAGGGCTTGATAAAAAATATGATCCTAAGCCAACACTTGCACCAAAATCAGATAATAAGGAATTTAAACAACCAATAAGAACTGAAGGAAATAAGATTATTTATAACGAAGACCCATTAGTTTATGTAATTGAAAATTTTATTACAGATGAAGAGTGCTCACATTTTGTAAATGCTTCAGATAGTAAATTGCAGAGAGCAAAAACAATTGGCGGCGAAGATGGGATCTACCACGAGAATAGAACAGGGAGCAATTGCTGGCTTCCACATAACCATTCAGGCCCTACAACAGAGTTAGGACAAAGGATTGCTGATCTTATAGGATTCCCATTAAAGAACGCTGAATCTTATCAAGTGGTCTATTATACCGGAGGCACGCAATACAATGATCATCATGATGCTTTTGATCACGAAACAGAAGAAGGAAGAAAACACCTTAAAAGAGGCGGCCAGAGAATCTATACAGCACTAGGCTATTTAAATGATGTTGAAGAAGGAGGTGCAACCGAGTTTAAAGATTTAAATATTTCAGTTAAACCAAAAAAAGGCTCTTTATTGGTATGGAAAAATATTCTCCCTGGAACAACTAAACTTCATCCAGACTCATTGCATGCTGGAAGACCAGTCACAAAAGGCGAAAAGTATGCTTTTAATCTGTGGTTCAGAGAAAATAAGTTTGTTTGACAAATCTAAAATACTGTATAGTTATACAGTATAAATACAATTAAACTACTATATATGGATGTTTCTTATATTCTTGAAGGCCTGAATAAGGCTCAGCGTGAAGCAGTAACTTCTGAATCAAGAAAACTTCTAGTTCTTGCAGGCGCAGGTTCAGGGAAAACAAAAGTTCTAGTTCATAGAATAGCTTGGTTAACACAAGCAGCATCAAGTTCAACTCATAGTATTCTCGCAGTTACATTTACTAATAAAGCAGCTAATGAGATGACAGGGAGAATTGAGCATATTTTAGGCCAGCCAATTCCCGAAATGTGGTGCGGAACATTCCATTCAATATCAAATAGAATTTTACGTCGCCATTACAAAGAAGCTGGGCTTGAAAAGGAATTTGCCATACTAGATAGCGATGATCAATTGAGAATAATAAAGCGAATTTTAAAAGAATTAGATATCGATGAAGATCAATGGCCGTTTGACAAAATTAGATGGCAAATTAATACCTGGAAAGATGAAGCTTTAAGATCTAAGGATGTAGATGATCAAGGTGATTTTAATATTGAAATGTTAAAGCGAGTTTATGCACATTATGAAAACTACATGGCAAAAGAAAATTTACTAGACTTCGCTGAATTAATTTTGAAGTCTTATGAATTGATCAAAATGAACAAAACAATCAGAGATTTATACAGAAAAAAATTTAAACATATATTAATTGATGAATTCCAAGATACAAATTCACTTCAATTTAAGTGGATACAAAACTTAATTGATTCAGAAACTACTATTACGGCAGTTGGCGATGATGATCAATCTATTTATGGGTGGAGAGGAGCAAAAATTGAGAATATGAATAAATTTGCTAAAGAGAAAGAGACACAGATTGTTAAGCTTGAACAAAATTATAGATCTACCGCAAACATTTTGAATGCAGCTAATGCAGTTATAGGAAAAAATTCAAATAGATTGGGGAAAAGACTATGGACCAAGGACAATGAGGGAGACAAGATAGAAGTTTTTGAAGCATATAATGAACAAGAAGAAGCAAATTTTATTTCTGAAAATGCACACAGCATCTTTAATGCAGGGGACAATTATAAAGACATGGCGGTTTTGTATAGATCAAATGCACAATCTAGGACAGTTGAAGAAGCTTTATTAAGACAGAACATCCCGTATGTAATATATGGAGGAGTCAGATTCTATGAAAGATTAGAAATAAAAAATGTTTTGAGCTATTTAAGAGTAGTTGTAAATAGTAGTGACAACAATGCTTTTGAAAGAGCAATTGGGGTTCCGTCTAGAGGAGTCGGCGAAAAAACTCTAATCAAAATAAGAACTTTTGCGGAAGAGAATGATTTGTCATTATTTAAAGCAGCCAAACAAATGATTAGTAGTCAAATAATTAAAGGCAAGGTTGGAATATCAATATCTGAATTCATTAGCCTTATAGAAAATTCGTTAGAGAAGATAAATGAAACTTCGCCAGATGAATTTGTAGAGATGATAATTAATCAAAGTGGTTTGATAGATCATCACATGAAAGAACCAGGAGAAAAAGGACGAATAAGAGTAGAAAATATTAATGAACTCATTTCAGCAATTAAATCTTTTGAAACATTGAGCAGAGGTGAAGATATGTCTGAACATGACTCATATATCTCAGCTTTTCTAAGTTCAGTTTCTTTGGATATGGGAGAAACCCAAGCTTCTAAATCTGACGATGCTGTTCAATTAATGACTATACATTCAGCTAAAGGATTAGAATTTAAATATGTATTTATGATTGGAATGGAAGAATCATTATTTCCACATTCTCGTTCTATAGATAGTATTAATGAATTAGAAGAAGAAAGAAGGCTTTGCTATGTCGGCATTACAAGAGCTAGGCACAAACTTCATTTAACCTACACAGAATTTAGAAGATTATATGGCCAAGATTCTTATAATCCGCCTTCTAGATTTATTAATGAAATTCCTAATGAGCATCTTAATTCTGTTAGACCAAAACAATCTTATAGAACAAGCTTTTTTGGAACAGTATCATCAAAAAGTTCAGACACAGGAACTTCCTTTGCTTTAGGAGAAATTGTTAAACATAAAGTTTTTGGTGAGGGCGTTGTACTTAGTGTTGAAGGACAAGGCGATGCTTCAAGAGTGCAAATAAATTTTAATGTAGCTGGCATTAAATGGTTAGTTACAGCTTACGCAGATCTGGAAAAAATATAATGGAATTAAAGATTGAGCATAAAGGCCTAGCCGATTATGAATCTTGCATTGAAGAAATGAAAAAATTAGTAGAGTCTCAACCTAATTATCATTCAATATGGGTGTTAGAACATAAACCAGTCTTTACCATAGGTATAAGCGAGAAAGGAATAGAGGAAAATAAGAAACTTAATCCTCCATTGGTTAAAACAGATAGAGGTGGAAAGACTACTTATCATGGTCCTGGCCAGAAGATTTTCTATTTCATATTGAGTTTAAAAGATTTACCTTTCAAACCAACCGAGCTAACTAAAAATGTTTTACAAGAGACTTCCAGCGTTCTCAATGATTACGGCTTAAATAATAAAATTAATTTAGAAGATCCTGGAATATATCTAGATAATAAAAAATTAGCTTCAGTTGGCATGAGAATAAGGAGAAATTACTCCTATCATGGCCTCAGCATTAATTTTGATACGAATTTATCAACATTTAATACAATTAAGCCTTGCGGATTAGATGTTCAGGCTTGTAATCTAACAGATTATATAGATATTAATATTGATAAACTTACATCTAGCTTGATAGATAAATATAAAAAACTTATAACAAAAATATGAGAGATATTATTCCCACAGTCAAAATAACTAATTATGCAGGAGTTAAGTCTGTTAAAGATGGCATGAAAGCAAATTCATATTCACTTGTTGATAGAGAAAAAAAACCAAACTGGATTAGAATGACAGCCGGCCAAGCAAATAAAAACTACACACTCATTAAAGACAAGGTAAAAGATTTACATTTAAGCACTGTTTGTGAAGAAGCAAAATGTCCTAATCTCTCTGAGTGTTGGTCTAGAGGTACTGCAACATTTATGTTGATGGGAGATACATGCACACGGGCTTGCCAATTCTGTTCAGTAAATACAGGCAATCCTAATGGATGGCTGGATAAAGAAGAACCAGAAAAAATAGCTAACACTATAGCTCTTATGAAACTTAAATATATCGTTCTCACTTGTGTTAATAGAGATGACATCTTAGATGGAGGGGCTCAACATTTTGCTGATACGGTGAATGCTATAAAAGAAAGAGATAAAAATATTGAAGTTGAGGTATTAACTTCTGATTTTAATGGTTCCAGAGATGCTATAAAAAAGGTAGTTGAATCTCCAATTAAAGTATTTGCTCAAAACATTGAAACAGTTGAAAGACTTACGCACCCCATTAGAGATCCTAGAGCTGGATATGATAAAACGCTTAAAGTTTTGCAAGCCGCTAAAGAAATCAACCCAAATATAATTACTAAAACTAGTCTTATTGCAGGTTTAGGAGAAACAGATGCTGAAATTTATCAGACTTTTAAAGATTTGAGAGAGCATAATGTAGATATTGTTACTTTAGGACAATATTTAAGACCAACATTGAATCATCACCCTGTAGATAGATGGGTAACTCCAAAACAGTTTGATCAATATAGAGAAGAGGGCTTAAATTATGGCTTTCTTGAAGTTATTTCTGGCCCTATGGTAAGGTCTAGCTATAGAGCTGAAAGAGCATTAGATTTTAATAACGCAGGATTATAAAAAATGATAATAATTTCACCAGCAAAACGCCTAAGCAATAAAGCTTGCGACATAATCTTGAATGCAACTACGCCTGCTTTTGAAAAAGAAGCAAATCTTTTAGCTGGCCAACTAGCAGAATTAAATACAACGGATTTAACTAAACTGATGGGAGTAAGTGACAGTATTGCTGAACTAAATGTTGGAAGATTTAAAAGTTGGGGCAATTCAGAAATAGAAGAGAAAAGAGCTATTTTTCAATTTGAAGGGGATGTATTTAAACATCTCGATGCTAGGAATCTTAACAGTAATGATGTTGACTATATGAATCAGAAGTTAAGAATACTTTCCGGCATTTATGGTTTACTTAGGCCTTCAGACAAAATGAATCCATATAGACTAGAAATGGGAACACAATATAATTTTGGCGATACAAAAAATTTATACGATTTTTGGGGTGATAAGATAGCTAATCAAATTAAATTAGAGACAAAAAGCAATATTCTTTTTAATTTAGCTTCAGAAGAATATTTTTCATCAATAAAAAAATATACAGAACCTTTAAAAGTTATTAATTTTAAGTTCTTGTCTGTTTCTGGCGAAAAACAAAGAGTAATTGGAGTTATAGCAAAAAGAGCAAGAGGCGAAATGGCACGATTCTTAATTCAAAATAGAATAGAAGACACTAAAGGTATAGAAAATTTTTCTTCAATGGGTTTTAAGTTCAAAGATCTTGAGAATGATACTTTTACTTTTGTTGCTTCTTAGACTCTTCAGCTAATAAATCATCAACTATTTCTAAAAGCTCATCAACATGCTTAAAAGTTTCATGAAAAGAAAAAACTACTTCACGATCACGGCTTAAAAGAACTAGGCCCTCTTTCAGTTTTTTCAATTGATTTACATTACTCATACTATGCTGATATTTTAATGAACTTTTGAATCAAAGCAATGTCCAAATATCTTGAAAAAAGGCAAAAAATAGTGGTAATATACTCTCCCATTTGTTTTATAATAAACATTGGTTATAATATAATATAAATATGAGTTATGCATTAGCAAATCCTGGATCAGATCTAGATAGATACTTGGCCCAGGTATATTCAACTCCAATACTCTCACGTGAAGAGGAGCTCGAGCTTACGCAAGAATTCTATGCTACTGAAGATATTGAGGTAGCGCATCAGCTTGTAATATCTCATTTAAGATTTGTTATACACATCGCAAAATCTTATGCAGGTTATGGACTACCACTTGCAGATATTATCCAAGAAGGAAACCTCGGTCTTTTAAAAGCCGTAAAGAAATTTGATCCTGATAAAGGAGTAAGGCTTGTTTCTTTTGCTGTTCACTGGATTAAAGCTGAGATACATGAATTTATTCTTAAAAATTGGAGAATAGTAAAGATTGCAACTACTAAAGCTCAGAGAAAATTATTTTTTAATCTTAGAAGCAAAAAGAAGGGCACAGGATGGCTAACTGATAAAGAAGCAAAGAAAATAGCGGTCGATTTAGATGTCTCATTCAGAGAAGTCATGCACATGGAAAATAGATTGCATTCAACAGACACGCCATTTGATTTACCTTCAGATGATGAAGATGATGAAAAAGCTTTTTCACCTAGCCAATATCTAGAAGATAATTCTTTTAATCCAGAGTTAACTGCTGAACAAGACAATTGGGAAGAAGTGAATCATGCAGCCCTTCTAGAGAATATCTCAAGTCTTGATAGGAGATCTCAAGATATAATTCGTGCTAGATGGTTAGAAGACAACAAATTAACTTTAAACGAGTTAGCTGATAGATATTCAGTATCAGCAGAAAGAATAAGACAAATAGAGACAAAAGCTTTTAAAAAGCTTAAAACAGCTTTAGTTAATGTCTAAACTAACAATCAATCTTAATGACGACACTGTAGAATTAGATTCTAATAACCTCTCAGATCTTTTAATTGATAAAGCTCCAAAAGATAGGCCATTTGCAATTGAGATTAATGGCATAATAGTTCCTAGTTCAGATTTTGATAACTTTAAACTAACAAATAATGACAGAATCGAAATTATCGCAGCAGTTGGAGGCGGATAGTCTAAAGATAGGCACACAAGTCTATTCTTCAAGACTTATTGTTGGAACTGGAAAATATCCTTCTGAGGCTATAGCAGAAAAAGCTATAGAGCTATCAGGGGCAGAATTAGTTACTCTGGCGCTCAAAAGATTTGATAAAGAAGAGAGTTCAGAGAATATTCTAAGACCAATTGGCAATAGAAGACTATTACCAAATACTGCAGGAGTATTAACAGCAAGCGAAGCTATTAGATCAGCGCATATCTCTAAAGAGCTCTTTCAAACTAACTTATTGAAACTTGAGATTATAAGTTCAGCTAAAAATCTTGACCCAAATATGGAAGAGACATTAAAAGCTGCTAAGTCTCTATCAAAAGAAGATTTTGAGATATATGTTTATTGCGACAGGAATATAGATAGTTGCAAAGAACTAGAAGATATGGGTTGTGTGGCAATAATGCCTTTAGGCTCCTCAATTGGCTCTGGCAGAGGTTTTGATAATCTTTTAGATCTAGAAAATTTACGTTCTCAAATATCACAGATTTTAATAGTTGATGCAGGGCTAGGCGTTCCTTCTGAAGCATCAACAGTTATGGAAATGGGCTATGATGCAGTTTTAGTTAATAGCGCTATCGCTAAAGCTAAAGATCCAACAAAAATGGCAGAATCTTTTAAAAAAGGAGTTGATGCAGGGAGATTAGCATATCTTGCTGGCCGAATTCCTGTATCAAATCAAGCAAAAGCAAGCTCTCCTACATCATTTTTAAAATGATTAAGACTTTTAGCTCAAGAGCAGGAAGATTATCAGACACTAATAAGAAGTTTTTACAGTTAAAGTCTAAATCAATACTAAAAATTGGAGAAAAACCTAAGACCACAAAACCAATTGTTATGGATATTGGTTTTGGAGATGCCCAATCTTTTGTTTGTGATATAACTGAGAATAAGAATTATGTTTTTATTGGAATTGAGCCATATAAAAAAGGTTTTGCTAGAGCAGTACAGTTTTACGAAGAGCATACGACTAAAAATATGTTTTTATTTAATGGAGATGCAAGAGAATTTTTTGAAGAAACAAAATATAAAATAGATTTTATAAGAATTCATTTTCCTGACCCCTGGCCAAAGAAAAAACATGCTAAAAGAAGATTAATTACAAAAGATTTTCTTTTAACTGCACATAGCATTCTAAAAAAAGAGGGAGCCATCGAGATAATTACCGACTCTCTAATATATCAACAACATTTAGAAGAACTTATTAACCACCAAAGCTATTTCAAACAAATTAAAAGTTTTCCTATTACATATCAGGTTTCAACATTTCATAAAAAAGCGATAGAAAAAGGCCACACTATAAAAAAATATATTTTAGAAAAGGCTAGCTAAAGTATTGGCCCATAAAGACATACAGCATTCTTTCTGCCAACTGAA
>Ga0115011_10001280_pt1 | contig 18236 bp, 14 predicted proteins | sample TroAtlMetagenome_2_FD_88705 | JGI IMG/M metagenome (GOLD analysis project Ga0115011, IMG submission 88705) | Marine eukaryotic phytoplankton communities from Atlantic Ocean - Tropical Atlantic ANT8 Metagenome | ecosystem: Environmental > Aquatic > Marine > Oceanic | place: Tropical Atlantic...
CTGGCGACAACGACGGCGATGATGCTGGTGACAACGACGGCGATGATGCTGGCGACAACGACGGCGATGATGCTGGCGACAACGACGGCGATGATGCTGGCGACAACGACGGCGATGACGCTGGCGACAACGACGGCGATGATGCTGGTGATAACGACGGCGATGACGCTGGCGACAACGACGGCGATGATGCTGGTGATGACGACGGCGATGACGACGGCGACGAAGAGGACGAAGACGGCCGTGAGCGGTGCTTCGGCCACGGAAGATTGCCTGAAATTCTTCAGCAGTTCGACCTCAATGAGGACGGCCGCATTGATGAAGAAGAAAGGCAAGCCGCAAAAGAAGCGCGTCGCCAAGCTCGAGCAGAGCGTCGCGCGGCTCTGGTTGAAGAATGGGACGCCGATGGAGACGGCGAGCTTTCCAGAGAAGAGCGTAATGCCGCCCACGAGGCCGCACGGGAAGAACGCCGGGCCGCCCTCCAGGAGCGGAGAGAAGAGATGTTCTCAGACGTGGCCGGAGAAGATGAGTGCCTTGACTGGGACGAGTTCCGGGATCTCAAACCCTTCCGCAGGAAACCACGTTGGTATGTGGCCTCGATCTTCCGGCGTGTTGACACCAATGATGACGACTGCATCAGCTTTGAGGAATTCACCTCCCGGCTAACCCGCCAAGGCCACGGCCATCGGGGTCACCGGAGATGGAGCGCGGACCGAGACCGCCATCACGATGACGCCTCCCGCTCGCGGCGCCGCCGGTGGTGGAGTCGACGGGGTCGCTAATTTGTCCTCCGTGACGGTCCAATTTTGACAAAAGGGCAGCTCCGTAGAGCTGCCCTTTTTTTGAGGAATGCAAGGTTTCTGGATCCCGCTTTTCCCGGAAGGCTCCCTGAGAGAAAGTGTGTCCTTTTCAACAGGCCGGAATTCAGAGAGGAAGTGGCTGTGCGTATCAAAGTGACAGTCGCCTATGATGGAAGCCGCTTCGCGGGCTGGCAGATCCAGCCCAACGCAGACACCATCCAAGCCCGCATAGAGGAGGCTCTTGCGCTTATCGCGAAGGTCCCCGTGCGTGTTCATGGTTCTGGTCGCACCGATGCCGGGGTTCATTCAATCGGTCAGGTCGCTCATTTTGACGCCCCAGCCGAACTCACCATGAATCCAGTCAATTGGTTGGCAGCCTTGAACACCAAGTTACCTGCAACCATCAGGGTGCTGGAATGCGATGAGGTCACCGCCGATTTTCATGCCCGGTTTTCTGCCTCCTCAAAGACATATACCTACGAGCTCTCTACCTCTCCCGTCCTCCCTCCCTTCCAAGCCAGCCGGGCGTGGCACCTCCCTCGGCAGCTTGACCCTGTCACCCTGGAACAGGCGCTGGCTCTGTTTGAGGGAAGACACGATTTCAAAGCATTCTCCGCCGTCCGGGGCAACGAAGATGAAGAAACAGACTATGGAAGAACTTTGAGCGAGTCCTCTCTCAGCCGTCTCCCGAAGGGCTATCTTCTCACCTTCACCGGGGAGGGATTCCTGTACAAAATGGTCCGGCTGCTCACCGGGGCTGCAGTCCAAACGGCTCAGGGATATTTTCGACTCGATGATCTGGCGGGCCTCCTCGACCAGGAGCCGGAACTTCCACGAGGCAAATCGCCTCTTTGCGCACCGCCTGATGGACTCTCTTTGGTCGAGGTTCGCTACTGAGACATCCAGCCCCAAAGAACCTAGCCGAAGCGTCCAGTCCGGAGACGCGTGTAGAATCCGCCCAAGTTGACTCCATCGCAAAAATTGAATGGTGTCTTTGCTGTCACTCGAAGCACCCTGGGCTAGATCAGAAGAGTTCGTCCCATAAAAAACGGCCCCTCCGAGGAGAGGCCGCTTACTCATCTGAGAAACAACTACATAAGAAAGTAGGCAAGACCTAGAAGTAGGTCCGGAGAGCCAGCCACAAGGTAAGCGCATCCACGTCCCCGCCAGCCGTGTCGAGGGTTTCCAACTCGATTCCGGTCATGATCTTGGCGTTGTGGCCACAGGCATAGTAATTCAGTCCGGCATAAATACTGTGATGCTGATCGCCACGGCCGCCGCCGACATCCGCGTCATGGTTCCTTCTGAGATAGCGGGAATTGGTCGCAATTCCCTCTGCCTCATCTGCTCCCTGATAGGAGTAACGCACAACGGCCTCGATTTTATCGGTGAGGTCCCGGGACGCCATTGCCACGAAGCCCCAGAAATTCCCGCCTCGCTCGCCTGCTCCGTCATCACCATTATCTCCGAGGGTTCCCTGGAGGAGAATATCCCATCCGTTTTTCTCGGTGAGGTAGGCTAACGCGACAGCCCACTCATAAAGGCCAACTTCGTTATCAGGCGTTCCGTGCGCGTCATTGTAGAGAAAGTCTGCGATAAGACTATCTCCGCTCTGAAGCTCCCAGCTGCCGTTTGCATACAAGGCGAGCCCGTCTGTTTCACCAGATAGCTCCGGAGTGTCCTCGGTGCTGAAGACTCCGAGCGTTCCTGAGAAATTATCTTTGGATTTCTCAAGGGTGATCCCGGAGAGCCGTGCGGGATAGACCTTGTTGGCTACCGCGGACCTCTCAACGGTCTTGATCTTCTTCGACGAAGTATGGACTTCATTGCTCATGGTCACCTTATGGCGTCCCACGCTGACGTTCACTCCATCAAGTGCTCCACCGCCGAGAAGAGCCCCTGCATCAAAAGAGACAAGCGCAACATCGAGGCTCTGGTATCCAAAATCACGGGACCCTCCCTTTGGCTTCCCGTCGCTCACGAAGTTGGCATTCGCCTTAAGCTTGAAGTGCTTAAGAAGCTGGACCTGCGTTCCGAGTCGGAACCTGCGGACCTCATCAAAGGTCTCGGAGTCATCTACCCCGTTTACTCCATCGATGTCAGTCGACGCAAACTGCACCTGAGCTCGCCCGAAAAACTTGACGGCCTGAATCAGCATGGCGTCATCATTGGAATAAATCGGAGATCCAAGATCTTCGGTAAGAAGGCGGCACCAATCGCCTCCATGAGACCCGTCCGCCGCGAGGGCTGGGAGGGCGGAGGTAGCAAGGGCCGCAAGAATTGAAGCGGTCAACTGCTTGGGTTTTGTCATGTTAAATATCGTCTATAGTTAATCTGTGTCACAACCGACATATAAGTGTCGGTTGCGACACTTTAAGCTGTTTTGTGTGTCTTATCTGTCACATTCGCGGGCTAAGCACTCAAGGACGAATTGGAGCGAAGCCTCCCACCGGAGTGTGGCAAGTCTCGGTGGATCGAAAAATCCGACCAACGGGGCTACTTCACCTCGATCCGGTAGGTCCCGGATTGGATCACATTTAAGGTGATCTTCTCTTTCTTGTCCGTCTGTAGGAATCCACCGGGAAACCGGTTATCCGCCCCCGGCGCCTTTCCATCAACGAGGAGCTTGGACGCAGGGCCCATCGGTAACCGCACGGTCGCGGTCGTCTGAACCGGTATCGTAAAGACGTAGAGAAGTCCCCCGCCCTCCAAGCGGTTCCATTGCACCTGAATGCGGCCCCGCACGGAGTCATAATGAGCTTTGACCCAGCTAATAGGAGCTCCGTCGCTCCCTTCCGGCTGGCTTTGTGGAATCCACGGCTCCAGGCGGATCCGCTGGAAGCCAGGGATCGTCGTATCAATGCCCGCCAACTTGGCCATCAGCCAACCACTGACCGCGGAAAAGCTCTGGTTAAGCCCTGCGGCTCCTGGCGCTCGTTTCTTTCCGGCGGGCCCCCATCCCCTCTGCAGCGTCGTGTCGCCCTGCTTTACTCCATATCCCCACGAGGGGAATTTTGAGGTCTGGAGAATCTTGAGTGCCGTATCATGATTCCCAGTCCAGGTCAGCACGGGGAGGAGAGACTTTGTCCCAAGCGCTCCACTCGTCACTCCACTCGTTTCCGCGGTCTCCTTTGCGGCAAGGAGCTCGAGGAGGTCGCTGGTCACCTTGGTTTTTGAAGAATCGGTCAGAAGACCATACCGAAGGGCAAGCACGTGGCCCGTCTGGGACCTTACCTTCAGACTCCCATCTTCCTTGACGAACAATTTTCGGAAATCCGCCTGCAGCTCCCCGAAGGTCCTGTTGTAAGAGAGGTGGTTGATGGGGTTTCCTGCCACTCGCGACATCTCTGCCATGAGCCGAAAGTTCAAGGCGAGCATCGCGAGATCGATAAACCTCGTCGATGTTGGATCGTTGTAGTGCATCACGTCTCCCTCACTGATTCCAAAGGCTCTCCCCCGTAAGGCCCGGTAGGCATCATAGCGAGCTTGCAGGTATTTCTTCATCGCATTCCAGTTCTCCTTCACGACCTCGCCATCTCCGTACATCCACCAGTGATCAAACACAGCGTGAATGCCCGCATCGGAGAAACCCGCACCGTGAGAGACTCTCCCTGAGGCAAAGGGAAAAGGAGCATATCTACGATAGTAGCCCTGCTTGTCCCGGGCACCCCGCATGGTGGTAAACCACTGGCGCAGGAACCCCGCGTTATCGGCATGATAGCAGGCGGATCTCGCGGAGAGTTGAACGGGGCCAAGAGCACCCATACGTTCATTCATCTTCTCAGAGGTGGAAGGCAGGCCAATCCAGTTCGCTCGCTGGGTCCAGAGACAGCTCTGGTAGATTTTGTTGACCTGCTCATCACTGCATTCGAAACCACTTGTTAGCGGAGTATCGGTGTGAGTCACCAGTCCGGTAAGAAATCCGGCTTCCGGCGTTTCCGGTAATCCTTCTACTTCCGCGAAGCGAAAGGTGTGCAGAGTAAACTTGGGCGCCCACCCTTCCTCTCCCTCTCCCTTGCATACATAGGTATCTGTCGCTCTTTCACTCCTCCCAAGATCACCATCAAAGTCATCCTCCGTAACTCCGTATCGAATGATAAGCTTCTGCCCCTTCTTCATTCCCTCTCCCTCTAAGCGCACGTTCCCGGTAAAGTTCTGGCCGAAATCAAAACGGTAGCACTGAGGACGAGGCTCGCTGACTTCAACCGCTTTCCTTTCTTCGATGATCCGAATGGGGGGGGCAGCATAACTCTGCAAGACCTTTGGCCTGACAAACCCGACCTCCGCAACCCGGCGGCCTTTGCCGTCATTGAATGGTGCCTTCACGGATTGATTGGAGGACGCTTCCACGCTCTGACCCCATTCCTTGTCATCGTAGGCGGGCTGCGACCAATTCGTGAGTTCCCGGGTGGCATCATAGCCCTCGCCCAAGAGCGGGTCGGCCTCGAACTCTGGCCCGGTAGTCACTTTCCAAGTTGGATCGCTGGTGACAATCCGTGATGTCCCGTCCTCGTAGTGGAGATGCAGTTGCACCAGCAGGGTCGGGGTCTTGCCATAGAGATTTCGACCTGTCCCAAAGGGCCCGAATCTTTTTCTTTTCGCCGATCCGAGATAGCCAGAGTACCACCCGTCTGCCACAACCGCCCCGAGGCAGTTGGAGCCCGCAACGACCCTAGAACTCACATCGTGGCTCACGTAGTTAGCCCTCGCCGGATAGTCACTCCATCCCGGGGCCATGAGGGAGTCCCCTATTCTTTTGCCATTCAGGTAGAGCTCCAGCGCTCCAAGGGCACTTGCATACAATTGCGCTCTTTTCACTTCCTTGCCCGCGTCGAACGCCTTGCGGTAATACCGCGGGGCGGGAAGGGACAGTTCACCCGGGTTGCGGTGAAGAGGTGTATTATCGTTATAGGAAATCCAGTTTGCCTTCCAGTCTTCTCGTCCAAGCATGCCAACGGTGAAGTGAGCGACGCTGCTCCAGGGAGAGGGTTCATCGTTCTCATCCCACACTCGGAGCTTCCAGAAGACCCGCTGCTGGGAAACAAGTTCCTCGGAGCCTTGATAGAATATCAGCTGGTTTTCGGGACTGACTTTTTTGCCAGTATCCCAGAGGTCTCCTTCATGACGATCTAGAGCTTTGATCGAACTGGAAGCAATGATTTGATAAGCTCGTTGTGTCTTTCCATTCTTAGCGGATTTAAGGTGCCAACTCAGGCGGGGAACCTCGGCATGAAGGGCCTCGGGGTTGGTCTGATGCTCGCAGGTCAGATTCGAAATCTCCAAGTCTGCACCGAATAGCAAACCAGAGGAGAAGACGGTGAGGAATAGGATGAGGGTTCTCATGGATCCGTCAGGAGAGGGTGTATCTCGCTGCGATCGCAAGGGAACAGCAGGTTTCGTGGTTCGGCAAGCACCTCCTGCGACATTAGCTGCTCCAGCAAGACCCAAGTCACTGGCCAAAAAAATACCTGCCGGTCTTTCGACCGGCAGGCACTAAAAAACGACCTAGGTTCTGAGAACCTGGTTCACCCTTACCGCCTGCGGCGGATCAGGAGCGAAAGACCAGCAAGTCCGATAAGGAGGCTGCTGGATGGCTCCGGAATGGCAGCGAGCCGGAGTGCCGGATTTTGGGTCGGCACGGTAGCTGGCTGGAGTGTGAAGGTGTCGAAGTCCCCCAAGAATGGAGTCGCGGTAGTGTTGTTCACGAAGATCGTTGAAACTGCAGGCTCCGAAGTTGGGAAGGCCCCAATTTCAAGAATTGCTGCTTCAGTCGAACTTGCAAGATCAGCTCCGTTTCCAATCACCAAGTGAATTGGTCCAGAGAACCCTGTGGCGCCGATGTCAGATCCATCATTGGAGAAGTTGTAAACCCCGTTGAAGATCGTCTGGGTGCCAACGGTGCCACTTGCTCCGTCGAATATGCTAAAAGCCGCGTCAAGATCTGCCCCGGAGGACAGAGTTGCGAGCTGGGCAATATCGAAGGTGCCGATGGCAGCAAATCCGCCGTCAACCGCTGCTCCGCTGTTGTCTACTACGGACTGGGTATTAACCGGTCCCTGGTTGTTAGTCACCGTGATGCTGGCTCCGAAAGCGGAGACCGACATGGCGGCGAGGGTAGCTACTACGTGCTTCAGTTTCATGTGGGTAGTAATAATGAGTTTGTTATTGTGAGAGACTCACGGGAGCAGGGAGGCTTGGCCCCGTCTGCTCCCGAAGAAGATTTCCTAGAGGTCAGCGTAGAAGGCTGGTGGAGTGACGGTCGCGTTGAATGCTGCGCCGGTTCCGTTCTGGCTGATAATGATGCCGGAAGTCAGCTCGACATCCGCTGCACCTGCGAAGGTGGATGAGTTCAGCCAACCGTCAAACCCTGCGAGGGTTGAGAAGAAGTACTGATCGTAGCCACTTGCGTCCGCTTTCGGAAGATACACGGTGTCGGCCTCGGAGGGGTCTGCGTTGGCAGAACCACTAACACTGTCGGAAAGTCCGCTGTTCCCGAGAGTCGCTCCGACTGGGTAAGCAGTGCCGAGGTAAGTGAACGCGTCACTCACTGGAAGGTTCGTGCTGGTAGTCTTTACCATCCCGGTCACAACGAGCGAAATGTCATTGGCGCCCTTCTCGTTGACGATCAGACCGTCGACGTAGTTGAGGGGCATGTCCGTGGCATCCGCAAATGTTCCTGCGTCGAGCCAGCCGCTGAATCCACCGAGAGTGGAGTAGAACACCTGAGTGAATCCGCTCCCGTTGGGAACGTAGATCACGCTGGCCTCGGATGGGTCTGCGTTTGGAGAGGAGGAAAGTCCGGCAGAGTTGTCTGCTCCAAACACGTCGCCAATTGTCTTGGCGGCACGGATGGTGTAATCGGATGCGTCCGCTGCTTCGACACCAGCAAGGCCGGTGAGGTCGCTTCCGCTCCAGGCGTCAACCTCGATCACGGTTCCGGAATCGGCGATCTCAACGAGGTAGCGCTTACCTGCAGTGAGAACGTCCGTAAAGTTTACGTCGTTGTCTGTGAGACTGTCGCCAGTGTTGGCGTCAAATGTTCCAGATACAACCTGTGGCTCGTGAAGACGAAGTCCAAGGACGTTGAATTTGCCCGCGTTAATGGTGAGCGTCTCGTAACCGCCTGCGCCTGATACTGCCGACTGGGAGAAGGCTGAACCAGCGAGGAAGCTAAGTGAACCGGCAACCAGTGCCGCTTTTTTTAGTGTCGTTGCTTTCATGACTAATAGGTGACTCTATCGTAGAGGTCGTTTTTGTTTTTTTGGGTGTTGTTCTCAGTTTCCGCAGGCAATCCACCTGCAAAATACCTACCGAAGGCCCCTCCGGTCAATTTTTTTCTAAGTTTGCCCTGAAAAAACAACTTAAGGAAAACTAAGGAGCTCTCCCTCCCTTAACGTGCTTATAATAAAGGCTTTGCGATTCATGGATTGCTCCAAAAAAAATGAAATTTAATACCCCAACTGAAGTTGGGACAAATATGTCACCCCCTGAGGGCCGGACACGTCACAAATTTGGAAGAATTGGAGAAATTCTGGCCCTTTCGCAGCCCGTTTATTTGAGGGCTACCAGGAGCTGATGTCTGTGAAGGTTTGGAGCCGCTCCTCAATTTCTGCATCGGAAAGGTCCTCGATCCGTCGTGTGGAGAAGGCCTCACAGGTGAAGGATGCCATCACGGTCCCGCGGACAATCGCATCGCGAATATGTTCGAACTCATAATCCGTACTACCGAGAGAAGCTAGATATCCAGCCATGGCTCCCAGAAAGGTGTCTCCAGCTCCCGTTGGATCCGCGACTTCGCGCAAGGGGAATGCCCCACATCGGAACATGCCATGATTAATCTCGGGAGGGCCGAAGAGAATCGCTCCGAACTCACCCAACTTGATGATTACATATTTCGGCCCCTTACTTCGGAGGAGAGCCCCTGCTTCCACCAGGTTTGAGGTCCCCGCATATTCACGAGCTTCTGTCTCATTGATTACGAGGAGGTCGATCCTGCCCAGGACTCTCTCGAGCTCTTCCCGTGCGATCCCGATCCAGAGATCCATCGTGTCAGCAAGAACGAAGCAGCCGTCTCCAACACACTGGTCGAGCATCTCCAATTGGTTCTTGGGTGCCATGTTGGCGAGCACGACGACGGGAGAGGCCGCTATGGCGGCAGGAAGGTTTACCTCCCAGCTCTCAAGAACATTGACCGCCACGTCGTGCGTGGTCCGGTCATTCATATTCTGGTGGTACTCCCCGCTCCAACTAAAGGACGCTCCCTCTGAGCGCTCTAACCCGTCAAGAGTCACTCCGTGCCTCTCAAGCATGGCTAGGTGCTCGGGGGGATAATCGTTCCCAATTACGCCTACAAGGTGAACGGGCTCTGTGAAATAGGTGGCCGCCAGAGAAGCGTAAGAAGCGGAGCCCCCCAGAAGGTTCGTGGCTTCATCAGAGGGTGTCTTGACGTTATCGATCGCGATAGAGCCGCCGACGAGAAGGGGAAGAGAATTAGGCATCTCCGCGAAGTTCGGCCCCATTCCTCCAAAGATTCAAGCCCGATGTTCGGAGTCCTCCCCAATCGCCTACCTGCCAAGATGTTGTCGGACTTCCCGGCACGCCTCTCGAATGTCTGGCGCCTGCAAAAGCCCCGAAACAATCACAACCCGGCTCGCCCCGGAGACCAGCACCTGCTCGAGATTTTCCAACTTGATCCCCCCGATGCAGAATACAGGTGTCTCCGCTCCAACGACTCCCTCAACCTCTTCAACGTGGCCCAGACCGATCCCAGGGCGCCCTTCCTTTGTAGGTGTAGGGAAGAGGGGGCCGAACCCGATGTAGGAGGCACCCTCCTCCTTAGCCGCGCGCGCCTGCGCCGGGGTATGGGTAGAGCGACCAACCAGCGAACCCGCTGGTAACGCCGCAAAGGCATCACTGAGCTTGCCATCCTCCTGCCCCAGATGAACTCCGTCAGCTCCAACCTCCCGTGCGATCTCAACAAAGTCATTAACGATGAACGGAACATTGCCGGCCCGGCACAGCGGAACAAGCTCTTGCGCGATCTGGGCTATCCTTCGGCTCTCATGTCCCTTGGCGCGGAGCTGAAGGATATCGACTCCTCCTTCAAGCAGCGACAGGGTTACTCCGACACAGTCTTCTAAAGAAACGTAGCCCAGATCCACGATCCCGTAGAGCCGGGCGGCTTTCAGGCTCAGCTGGAGCGCGGGGGTCATTCCGCGGAGGCCACGGACTCACGCTCCTTCAGGTAACGCTCGACCCAGCCAATATCGTAACGCCCTTCGATAAAATCAGGATGGTCCACAATCACCTGCTGAAAAGGAATCGTAGTTTTAATTCCCCGGATCATGAACTCTGAGAGCGCGCGCCGCATCCGCGCAATGGCTACATCCCGCCGGGCCCCCGTTACAATGAGCTTCGCAATCATGGAGTCGTAATGAGGCGGAACGGTATATCCTGCATAAACATGAGTATCGACCCTCACCCCCTTGCCACCAGGAGCATACCACATGGAGATGTGTCCCGGACTCGGCGCAAAGTTGTTGTAGGGATCTTCCGCGTTAATACGGCACTCGATGCTGTGGCCACGCGGAGTTCCCTCGCACACATGGGAGGAGAGAGGCTCCCCGGCTGCTACCCGAATCTGCTCCTTGATAAGTTCACACCCCATGACCTCTTCTGTGATTGGGTGCTCTACCTGGATCCGGGTGTTCATTTCCATGAAGTAGAAATTCTCCCCACTCTCATCGACGAGATACTCGATCGTCCCGGCATTTTGGTAGCCAATATTTTCTGCCAGCTCGACCGAGGCCTGCCCCATCCTTTCGCGGAGCTCCGGGGTAAGTAGCGGACTGGGGCATTCCTCTATGATCTTCTGGTTACGGCGCTGCATGGAGCAGTCGCGCTCCCCAAGATGAACCACCTTTCCATGCGAGTCTGCCATGATCTGGAACTCAATATGGTGCGGATTGAGCACTAGCTTTTCGAGATAGCAATCTCCGTTCCCAAACACCGCGTTCGCCTCGTTGCTGGCAGCCCTGAACCGGTCCAGAAACTCCTCCTCGTTCATTGCCGGACGCATTCCCTTCCCCCCGCCGCCCGCGGTGGCCTTGATCATGACCGGGAATCCAATCTGGCGGGCCGCCTCCAACGCCTCCTCCTCGCTCTCCATGACCCCATCGGTTCCGGGGGTAACCGGCACTCCATACTTCGTAGCCGTGGCACGGGCAGTATTCTTATCTCCCATCGCCCGGATCAAGTCTGCCGAGGGGCCGATAAACTTGATCTTACAGCTCTCGCAGATTTCCGCAAACCGGGGATTCTCTGAGAGAAACCCATACCCGGGGTGAATGGCTTCCGCTTCCGTGACCTCGGCCGCCGCAATAATGCGATCCGGCTTCAAGTAGCTATCCTTGCTTGGGCTGGGGCCGATACAGACGGCCTCATCAGCCAATTGCACGTGGAGCGAATCCACATCAGCCTCGGAGTAGACCGCGACCGAAGCGACATCAAGCTCACGGCAGGCCCTTATGATCCGAAGGGCGATCTCGCCACGGTTAGCTACGAGGACTTTGGAAAACATCGCAAGTGGAATGGGAAGAGAGAGAAAATCTGCACAGCTGGTGCAGGTCAGATCAGGTCACGCGGAAAAGCGTATCCCCATACTGAACCGAGCTACTGTCTTCGACACAGATCTCTGATACCGTACCGCTGACTTCTGCCTTTATCTCATTCATGACCTTCATGGCCTCGATGATGCAGACTGTCTGTCCCTCACTGATGCGGTCTCCAACCTGAACGAAGTCATCCGCATCCGGGGCGGGCTTCCGATAGAAGGTTCCGACCATTGGCGACTCAACGACCTTGCCGGGGATGGCCGCTGCTTCCTCCTCGCCGGCCGGCAGAGCGGCAACCGGGGCTGCAACCGGAGCAGCCGTCGGGACTCCCGGGGTCAGAGCCAATCCACCGAGCGCTTCCCGAAGGGCCTCAACATCGGGGGCTTTTTTCAGCTTAACGTTGACGCCCTCCTGCTCCAGATGAAACAGGCTGAGTCCGTGCTCTTCCATGAGCTCGACGATTTTTCGGATTTCCTCCAGGTCCACAGGATAATCAGGTGAGTTCAGAATAGAGTCGGGGTCAGGACTGGGCTGGTCAAGCGCCAAGGAAGCCACGATTCGGGATTGGGTCTGGAGGCCCCAGCCCTTATTTTAACCCCGTGAAGTTGATTCCACGCCCCGCTGAGCCGGGAGAGTTCCTGCCCGAGAATTATTTCTGCCGCCTTTCGCCAGGTGAATTGTTCACACGAGAAGCACCACTGGAGGTCGATCTCGGCTCCGGTGACGGCAGTTTTGCCCTCGCGATGGCACGCCAGTTCCCGGACCGGAATTTTCTGGCGGTCGAGCGCCTTCTCGGACGTGTCCGTAAAACCTGCAAACGCGCGACTGAGGCGGGGCTTCCAAATCTACGGGTATTGCGACTCGAGGCACGCTACACCGTAGAGTGGCTTCTTCCGCACGCCTCCGTCAGCAGGCTCCACCTCCTGTTCCCTGACCCTTGGCCCAAGGCCAGACACCATCGCCGCCGACTCATCAGCGCGGAGTTTCTTCGTGCCCTTTCCAAGGTCCTCGTCCCGGGAGGAGACTTCCTCTTCAAAACCGACCACGAAGGTTACTTTGAGTGGGCAACGGACGAGCTCGCACTCTCTGAGCATCTCCACTCCATTTCCTGGGATGATGAATCTGGCGAGCTCTCAGAATATCCCCGAACCGATTTTGAGGCCCAGTGGCTGGCGGAGGGGCGCCTCGTCCATAAGCTTCGAGCACGGAACTTGGCCGGCTAAGATCCTATTTCCTAAGGACCCGTCTTTTGTTAGAATTGCGAATGCTCTGCAGCTCCAGCGTCTGCTCAGAGACCTTGATTGTAACCGCCCCGGTTTCTCCCTGACGCCAAAGCTCGATACCGGATTGCTCTACTGCCTCCGCCCAGCGCTCGGGCACTCTCTCTGCTACCGGATATCGATCCTCCTCCGCTATGATTACTCTCGGATCAGCAGCCTGCAGGAAACTCATCGTCCCGGTATGGTCGGAGCGGTGACGACCCATCACCCATAGATCGCAGCCTGGATCGATCCCGCTGCCCAGAATCTCCTGCTCGGTATCAAATCCCGCATCCCCCGTAATCAGAATTCGCCAGCCCCTCCAATGCAAGCGCATGACCATGCAGCGGTCGTCTGCACGGCTCCCGGTTTCCTCGCTAGCGACCCGCAAAATCTCTATTTCCGCGCCATCCCCCAGTTTGTAGCGTGCCCCGGCCTCGCCAAAGTGAACCTCACTGCCCATCTCTAGTGAGACAGCAAGTAATTGGTTGAAGAACGGGCTATTGGCTCGCCTGACAGGAAGGAGAACTCGTCGAGGAGAATAGCGTTCAAGCGCCCGGACCAAGCCACCTGCGTGACCTTTTTCTGGATGGGTCAGAATTATCGAAAGAGGAGCCACTCCGGATCGCTCCAGTGCGGGTTTTACCACTCTCCGGAACTGATCAGGTGCTCCGCCATCGATGAGAGCGCCTTCACCTGCCCCTACATAGATCGCGGCGTCACCATCCCACAAATCGAAAATGAGTATGTCCCCTGACCAACCCCCAGCCTTTTCCAACTCGAAGTGGCTCCCGGGAATTGCGGCCACCTTTTCCGCAATATGGTAGGTAGTTTCCGCGAGAAGCGAATTGCCCTGATTTGCTCCAACCTGAAACGGTTCCCAGACAACTCCCAACAAGGCTCCTGCGAAGGCGACCGATAATATAACGAACACCAATGGAACCAGAATCACACTGGCCAAAACAGAAGCGGGCGTGATGATCCCGAAATGATACCAGATCAGAGGCATCGATCCAATCCAGGCTGATAATGAAACGACAAAAAGTCCTCCGAGGTACCTTCGCACGGTAAGGATCCCCCGCTGACCAGGGGTGTGCAGGCGGGGAGGAAGAAATGGATCTCCTTCGACAAAAGGCTGAAGCAGCCTGCTGAGAAGTGGTGCAACAAGGATGATCATTCCGACAACCACGTAGGACAGCTGAAACCCCACCTGCCCAAGCTGGTACGAGTCAAGCACCACCACCACGGGAAGACTGGCAAGCAAGCTGTTCGCAAGAGAGGGCTTCCGCTTGATGAAGAACCCGGCAAGAAAAACCGAAGCCATGAAAGCTGCCCGCATGGCGGGGGGATTGAGCCCTGTCACAAAGGCATAGATCCAGATTATGAGCAAAACCGCCAACAAGCCCCACCGGCGGGGCACTCTGATGATTCGAATGAGAGCCCATGCCAACGCCCCTACCAGACCCACGTGAAGACCACTCACCGCAAAGATATGCATAGTCCCACTCTTGCGAAAGGCCCCGTAGTAATCACCACCCTCCGAGCGCTCACCCAGAACAAGCCCCCTGATTAGAACCGTTCCAGCACTACCTTCCTCCAGCCCGGTAACAATCCGCGAACGCAGTTTCATTCGAAAAATCCATGCCATCCGTCGAAGGCCGAGAGAAATTCTCCAGCCTTTCAACACTTGGTGAGATTGAATCCGAAGCTCGCCGCTCACGCCGTGACTCCGAAGCCACTTCCCTCGATCAAATTCGGCCGGATTACGTGGGACAGCTGGAAAAAAAGTTCTCCCTTTGAGCCCAAGATAATCCCCGGGCATGATGTCCTCAGACAATTCATCGACCGCTATGAGGCACCCACGCAGGGGCTTGGGGTTACGCCTGTTCTTGGTGACACGCAACACCCCCCGAGGAAGAAAGCCGCTGCCATTACGCAGCCTGACAACCACCCCCTCTATTTCAGCCTCGCCCCTTCCGTTAGCATGAAACCAGGCCTCTCCCTCAGCTTGCGTTCCGAGCCGTTCACGGTGGATCCCCCAACAAAGCACCAAACAGCCCAATCCAGCTGCTAGGATCCAGTTTCTTCTGACCAGAAGAAGCAGGGCAGCAAAGGCCACAAACACTCCTAAGTGGAGGCTCCATCCCCACACCGCACACAAGACTCCCAGACAACTCCCAAGAGCCAAGGGAGCTAGGGGCACAAGAGCCACACAGCGAGATGCCCCCCTTTTCACGCAACCAGTGCATTAAATCGCTCCCAGTTCCCGAAGGCGGTGGGTCGCATTGGCGGAGTGCCGGGTCTCGGGGAAAAGCTCCACCACCTGCTGTAGAATGCTGACCGTTTGCGGCGTATCGTCCTTCACCTCCTGGAAAAGCTCTGACAACCTGAACATGAAAAAGGCCTTGTCATTGACCGCCCAGTCTTGACTTTCCATCGCCGTGCGAAGGGTCTCAATAGAGGCATCAGGATCGTTGAGATTATCCTGTTGAATCTTGGCAATCTCCACCCACGGAAGCCGGTTCTCAGGTTGTGCTATTGCCACTGCACGGTAGGCAGCAATTGCTCCCTCATACTCGCCTTGGGCATAAAACGCGCGAGCATCATGCATGGGATCTTCTTCCACTTCCTCCGCGGACCCGTAAAACATATGGGTGAAGCGGTGGACAATGTTTGGCAGAACGAAAACGCCAAAAACTACCGCAGCGTAGGCAGAGATCCCAAGGATAACCGCGATACCCACAAAAATCTTTGCTCCCATGGAAGCGCCTTTTGGTTTCCAGTCTGCAATAGTTTCCTCCCCGGTTAATTCATTGACCACGATTCGATCTTCGACCCGGGCGATCTCTATTTCCTCCTCGGTCGGGGAGGCCTGCTTAAGCGGACCCATCCCCATCATTATCAAGCCGCCCACACAAATCAGGGCGGTAAGAACACAGAGATTTATTACAAGCTTGCGGTCCATATGTAGCGGTGCACTACGGAAAGACGGAAAGAACAGCTTGCCGGGAAATGGAAGCTCTCAAACTTCTGGTAGAGTCAGGTATCAACGGACAAAAAGCCACGGCCTTCACCGTGGCTTTACCTTGAGCGAGCAGTAGCTTTGAGAGAACTGACTCTCATTCGGCATCTGCCCAACTACGCTTACTTCTCGTTGGTGTAGTCTATGGTTGGGAGCTCCTTGAAGTCTGGAAGCTTCCGCAGGGGCGGAGCAGTCGCTTCACCCGAGGAGCACCCACAAGAGGTCAGGGTGAGGGCAGTTGCGGCTAAGCCGGCGAGGGCAAAAATCTGGATGAGTTGTTTCATAGTGACTGTCTTTAGGCTGCGCTGGCGGAACCCTCGGGTGGAGCTCCCGTCTTCTCAAGGTAAAAATCAAGCCCGGGACCACAAATCCACGGTCCCGGGCCTGATGGAAATGATCTCCCTACTTACCGGGGACCACCATGGTAGGTGGCGCGATTGGGGCAGGAGCGTGCTGGTGCGAGGCGCATGAGGCGAGGGCCAAACCGGCCAAAGCCGTTAGGGCCGCAATAATTCTGGTGAGTTTCATGGTTAATGTGTGGTGGCGCCCCAGAGTGTTCTGGGAGTCGTCTCAAGCTGCCCGATTATCAGCCGCTCTTAAAGATTATTTTGCCGGGGCGATGTAACTTGGCGGGTCGACCATTGGCGGGCCCTGGGAACAGGAGGAGAAAAGGGCGGCCCCCATAACGGCTGATATGCTGGCGATTACCTTAAGGAATTTCATTGTCTCGCTGGTTTTAGTTAGAATTCTTTGAGCGGCTGAAGTGCCGGGATCCTTGGAGCATAGGACCCGTCGGAGCGACCGCAAGAGTGAAAGCCTGCTCTCCCAACCTCACACCGCAGATCCACTGCCCTCCATAAATACGCCTTTCAGGAGAAGTATTTTGATCCGAATGGCGCGTTTGAGACTAGACTAACTGTTGCTTTCCCATCACACCCAGCGCGCCATGTCCGATTCCCCACATGTTGCCATCGCCGGTGCTACGGGCGCCGTGGGAGAGGAAATGTTAAAATGCCTCGAACAGCGCAATTTTCCCGTAGGCGAAATTTCTCTTCTGGCCTCTGCCCGCTCCGCTGGCCGGAAAATTCTTTTCCGCGGAGAGGAGTGCGTCGTCCAAGAGCTGGGGCATGATTCCTTCAAGGGTGTGGATATCGCCCTCTTCAGTGCCGGAGGCGCTCTTTCACTGGAATACGGACCTTCCGCAGCAAAGGCGGGCGCGGTAGTCATTGATAATTCCTCCGCCTTCCGGATGGATCCTGAGGTGCCCCTAGTCGTTCCCGAGGTCAATCCCGCTGCAGCTCAAGCTCGCCCAAAGGGCATTATAGCAAACCCGAATTGCACGACCATCATTACGATGATGGGCCTGAACCCATTGCACCAGAAATTCGGATTACGCTCCATCATTGCCTCCAGTTACCAGGCCGTGTCGGGGAGCGGCCAAGCCGGTATCGAGGAGCTGTCAGGCCAGGTCCAAGCGCTGACCGAGGGCAGGAACGATCTACCGCAGGAGGTCTACCCACAACAAATCGCCTTTAATGTCATCCCCCATGTCGACCAATTCGTCGAGGGCGGCTACACTCGGGAGGAGCTCAAGATGCTCAATGAAGGTCGTAAGATTCTGGGCCTACCAGACCTAAAGGTCACCTGCACTTGCGTTCGTGTCCCTGTCTACCGTTCTCACTCGGTTTCGGTAACAGCTCAGTTCGCTACCAGCCCAAGCGTAGAGGAAGCCCGCCTCGCTTACGAAGGGTTCCCCGGGGTCCGTGCGGTCGATAATCCCGCCAAAGCTCTTTATCCTACGCCGTTGGATACCACAGAAAAAGACGACTGCTTGGTGGGGAGAATCCGCGAGGATCTGGTAATGGACAATGCCCTTGCACTCTGGATTGTGGGAGATCAGGTCAGAAAAGGAGCTGCCTTGAACGCAGTCCAAATCGCAGAATTAATATAAACGGAAGCTAAACAGAGCCCCTGCGAAACAACCGGATAACGATTGGGTGCTTGGGAAATAGTCCTTTTTTATGTAACTTTGAAGCCCGTGTCCGATCTCAAGGCCTACCTCCGGGAACAACAGCGTATTGTTGATACCGCGCTGCGTCGTTTCCTCCCCAAGCCCGCCGTTCGGCCCGCGACCGTCCACCGCGCGATGCGTCATCCCGTATTTGCCGGGGGTAAACGCCTGAGACCCGTTCTTTGTCTGGCCGCGGCAGAAGCCTGCGGCGGCACCATCGAGGACGCGCTGGCGCCAGCTTGTGCCTCAGAGCTGATTCACACCTACTCTCTGGTTCATGACGATCTTCCCTGCATGGACAACGACGACCTGCGCCGGGGCAAGCCCACGACTCACGTCGCTTACGGTGAGGGGGTCGCGGTCCTCGCGGGCGATGCGATCCTGACCGAAGCCTTCGCCATCATTGCCCAGACTCCAGAATGCAAAAGATACCGGACCCGCGACTACGTCACTGAGCTTGCATTTTGCGCGGACTCCCGGCGCCTGATCGGGGGACAGATCATGGACTTAGAGGCCGAAGGCCAGAACCTC
>Ga0115011_10001281_pt1 | contig 18229 bp, 10 predicted proteins | sample TroAtlMetagenome_2_FD_88705 | JGI IMG/M metagenome (GOLD analysis project Ga0115011, IMG submission 88705) | Marine eukaryotic phytoplankton communities from Atlantic Ocean - Tropical Atlantic ANT8 Metagenome | ecosystem: Environmental > Aquatic > Marine > Oceanic | place: Tropical Atlantic...
AGCCCACTGTCGATTCTGAGGGAGGGCCAGCCGGCGGCCCGGGCCTGATGGGTCTGAGTCTGGGCCCGTTCCAAGCGTTTACCCAGGATGCCAAGATCGGGATTACGAGAGAGGGCGGTGGTAAGGTGAGAATTAAGGCGAGAATCCCCGAAGCCTTTCCACCACTCCTGACGCAGGGAAGCACGCGCCCATGATGGGGCATGCCTCCAATTTCCCTTTCTCGGCACGGCTTCCCCGGGCTGTTGCCTCGGGAGGTGTAGCGTACAGGAAGCCAGTAGCACTGGGAGGAGTGTGAGGATGAGTGGAAACCGATTCACTGCTTTGGTATGCCGCCTCCTCCCGTCTGGGCCATGGTAACGTGGATGCCGGTTGCATTAACTAGGAAGTTGTTCTGGTCAGACCCCTCGGCTACCTCGCCAACCACGATCAGGTTGCTAAGTTCCCGCAGGCCTGCTATCCCCTTCAATCCGACTTTAAGGGGTTTGCCGCTTTCCCCGAGAACCTGAATAGTCGCGATGCTCGCCTTAACGATATCCGGGTCTGCACAGCAGACGTCCCAAGGCGTTTTGCAATCATCTCCCGGAATCAGGTCACAGGAGGTGATCTTGGCAGGGTCGCCGAGGGTCAAAAGGGCCCGTGATTGGATGATGGGGTTGACATTGCCCATGACCTTGCCGGAGAGAATTACTTTTGTGCCCGGGATAGGATTCTGGCGAGCTTTCGTAATATCGACTGATCCTTCTGGAGCTTCGGAAAGAAGAATTGAGTCAAGGGCACTGGAAGCGGAGGAATCAGGAACTGTGGTATTTTCAGCCTGATCGTCCTTGCCACCACACGAGGTGAGGATGAGAAAAAGAGCGGAGCTGAAAAGGGCGAGGGATGGGATGCGCATGTGTTTTTCTGGTTCGTGTAGAGATTACTAGAGTGGAGGCGGTTGGTTGAGAATCAAGGCTATGATCAGGATCTGGGGAGAGGCCAGAAGGGGAAGGGCAAGAGCCAGCTTCCAGGACCTGGTGGTTTCCCTGAGAGCCAGGACCTCTGTGTAGTCCGTTGCCGCTCCGGCCATGAGAAAGGTGAATCCGTTGCCGGGGGCTCCGGCTCGGGTGAGGAGGTCAGAGGCTAGTGGACTAGAACCTTCGGAGCAGACCTCGATGAAGGTGGCAGCAAGGAAGGTGAGAAGAAGCCCGGCTATGGTCGGGCCAAACCACTGAGCGAAGGTTGAGGGGTCGAAGATTGCTCGAAGGGTCGCAACGAGGACGACCCCCAGAAGAATCCAGCGCAGGATCATCCGGGATTCGGCAAGGGCTCGTCTGGAATGCTTCAGAAAAAAGGCGCGGTCGAAGGTAGCCGCTCCATACTGAGTCTTAACGGCTGCCCAGAACTGAAAGTCGGAGGGGAGATCTCTCTGGTTAGGGTTAGTAGTGAGGAAGCCGGATCGAACCAGGAACTCTGTGATGAGCCCAGTGGTTATCCCGATGAGGGCAGAAAGGCCGACGATGGCCAGAGTCCACTTTATGCCGATCAAGGTAATGAGAATCAAGGTGGTCGAAAAGGAGTTCCAAGGGCTGGCAATGAGAAAGGCGAAGAGTTGGCCGAGGGAAGCTCCTCGCTCATAGAGCTTCATGCCCACCAGCAAAATTCCGTGGTTGCAAAGGTCTAAAAGAAGGCCGGCTCCGCAGGCGCGAAGGATACCGCCAAAGCGGCCACCCGGACCAAGAATAGCGGTGATAAACTGCCGGGGGATCATTCCGATGACACCCACTGCGAGGATTCCCAGAAGAATCCCCCACCACATCTTGGTCGTCATTTCAAAGGCTCCATGAGCAAAGGCAGCGGTTCTTGTTCCAGCGAGAGAGTCCTGGAAGGCCAGATGAACGAGACACGCGATTCCGACAGCGACGAGACAGGGCCAGAAGAGCCAGTCGATCTTGCGCCTAGGAGAGCAGCAGGGGGACTGACTCGGTGGTTCGGGTGCGGGTTTGGAACAGCAGGATGACATCGTTGGAAAAGTCAGGAAGAGCGCAGGGCAAGGGGCAAAGCGGGTTGGAGGCAGCGTAGGGCTGGAGGAAGCGTGCCCAGAGTTCCAAGCGCGACCCCGGTAATCAGTCCGGTCATAATAATAGAGGGAGTGAGCTCCACCGTGAAGGTGCCAAGGGAGAATGGAATATGTATCCCATCGAAGAAGGTCAGGGCGACGGTAAAAGCGAGGAGAGACCCGGCAAGAGTCGCCAGGAGAGATTCCTGAATCAGAGAGAGAAGAAGAGCTCTCCGTGTGTAGCCGATGCATTGCAGGCTCGCCATTTCGCGAATCCTTGAGGCGAAGGCGGCATAAAGGGTGTTAAGCCCTCCGAAGAGAGCGCCGGCAGCCACGAGGGCGGCGGTAATCCAGACCATCACCCGGATCGGCGCATAAAACGTGCTGAGTTTATCGTAATACCGATCCTCCCGGATTGCGGAGAGCTCGAGGTCATTGCGCTGAAGGGTAAAGACATGGACGTCATCAAACTCTGCGTCATCGAGGCGAAGATAGACTGCAGAGAGGGAATCTCGCTGGGTAAGGGTGGCAAGGTCGTTGCGATCGAACCATACCTCCGATTCAAGGACGGTCCCAGCAGCCTCGAAGATACCCGAAATACGGAATTCATCCCGGCCAAAGAAGAGCCGCGTTCCGGGAACAAGATCATCGGCAGGAACTCCAAAGCGCCGATGTAAGAAGCGCCCTATCATTACCTCTCCCGGGCGGGGAAAGGCACCCTCAAGAATCCGGACGCGATGATGCACCAAGAGGGCCTTTTCGGTGACACCCCTGAGCAAGGAAGGCTTTTCTGGTCCTCCGACGATCCCAAGGGGTGCCATATAGACAATCTCACCCGAGGCAGCGGTATTGCCAAGAGGACTGGCGAGGCCGGCGACGGCAGTGGAGGCCGCTGCTTCGGCCTCAAGTTGAACCTCGGAGCGCTCTACACTCTCTTCGCTGCCTGTCCCCACGAGGATCACATTCTTATTTGAACCCGAGGTCTCTAGCATCCGCTCCATACCGTGATTGAGGGCAGTTGCGGCAATTACCAAGAGTACCACCAAAGCGCTACCACCGACCGTCTGAATAAGACGGCTAGGATCACGGAAAAGGTTTCTGATGGCGTAGGTAATGGGAAGCATGGGTCAAGGTGTGGTCTACAGAGGTTCAGCCTGCATTCAGTGATTCCACGAGAGGTTGACGTGACGCGCGCCAGGCGGGGTAGAGCGAGGCAGTGAAACCGAGGGCCAGGGCAACCAGTAATCCATGAAACAGGACAGTAGCGCTTGGAGTGATAGCAAGGGTTAGTCCCTCATTTCCGAGAGTGAAGGACTGCCAATGGAGGAAAAGGACAGCTGATCCGACTCCGAGGGCTCCTCCAAGGAGTCCAAGAAGAAGGCCTTCGCAGGTAATCAGGCGGGCGATGCGGAAGCGGGAAAAACCAAGGGTCTGGAGGACTGCCGTTTCCTTGAGGCGACCACGCACGATCAGCAGGACCGCATTGGCAACCAAGGCGAGCACCGCAGCCACTGCTCCGAGTCCAAGCCAGCGGGTAAACCCAATGAGTTCAATCATCTGCTTGGCGGTTTCTGCAAAGAAGGCCTTCTCGGGGCGAGTAACCGTCGGGTGGGAGTCGGAACTAAAAATGGCATCGATTTTCTGGGCCACCGGATCGAGAATCTCGGCAGATTCAACTTTGACGTTGAACTGGGTGACGGTCCCCAATCCAATCTTGGAAGCCTGCTGGAGAAAGGGAAGGTGAACATAGGCCACGTTGTTATCCTGGACTTCCTGGGATTTGATAATCCCTGCGACGTAGACGTTGATACCTACTGCTTCAAACTGGTCGCCGGTTCGGAGTCCCCGGCGTTGAGCAAAGGTTTGTCCTACCAGGGCCGCGTCGGAGCGCTTAGTCCAGTCTGCCGCTGAGCCATCGACCACCTCTAGGTCTGAGTTGTACTCGAGCAGGCTGCCGGGGGGCACACCACGGAAGGTGATGACATCGAGGCTAGCCCCGCAGTTGTTGACCGCGATCTGGATGGGAATGGCCTTACGTACTCCCTCGACTTGCTCAATGGAAGCTAGGTAGTGCTCCGGGAGGCGGGAGGTGGAAGGACAGAAGCGGTTTTCCCGGAAGACGACGAGAGTGGTATCATCTGCTCCGGATCTGGTCACTTTTGCAAGGGATTGCTGCATTGTCTCCACGGTGGTGAACAGAAACATGCCGATAGCAACTCCAGCCATGGTAAGGAAGGAACGAAGCCGGTATCGAAAGATGTTCTTGAGAGCGAGGGAGAGCATGATGGCCGGAGAATAGTTCGAGATTTTATTGAAGCTGGCTGACGAGCTGGCCTTTTTCGAGGTGGAGGGCACGGTCCGCTATCGCGGCAGCCCTCGGGTCGTGAGTGACCATTACGATAGTCTTATCAAGGTCGCGGGACAGGGAGCGGAGGAGGTCGAGGATCGTTTCCGCTGATTCCCTGTCGAGATCCCCGGTTGGTTCGTCAGCTACGAGCAGTCCGGGGTCATGGACGATGGCCCGGGCGATGGCGACCCGCTGCTCCTGCCCTCCGGAGAGCTCGTTGGGACGATGGTGCATCCGGTCGGAGAGCCCTACGAGTTCGAGAGCTGTTTCTACCCGGGTCCGGCGCTCGGACCGGGTGAGTGATTGCAGGAGAAGGGGGAGTTCAACGTTTTCATAAGCGGAGAGAATGGGAACGAGATGATAGAGCTGGAAGATGTATCCGACGTTCACGGAGCGCCACTTAGTCAACTGGGCTCGGGACAAAGAACCCAGATCCTGGGAGTCGATAATGAGTTTCCCACTGCTGGCGGCATCAATCCCGGCAATCAGGTTGAGAAGGGTGGTTTTCCCGGAGCCCGAGGGGCCCATAAGGGCAAGGAACTCACCCCTTGAGACTTCAAGGCTCAGGTTGTCCAGAGGAGTGATGACATTCTGACCCTTGGTGAAGGACTTGGTCAGGCTGTGGATCTGGATAAGGCTGGTCGACATCGGGTCAGAAGGTTGGATCTGATTCAGGTTGCTCACGGACTGGTAGTGAGTTTGATCCGTTGGTTCTCCTCAAGGTCATCGAAGGGAGGAAGGACAACCTGATCTCCCGGTCTCAGGCCCTCGATAACCTGAATATGCCCCTCGCGTTGATCTGATCCCAGGGTGAGAGTCCGGACTCGTAGGCGGTTACCTTCCACAAACCAGACCCGGGCCGATTTCTGCGACCGGTCAAAGAGAGAGTCGACTCGGACAAAGAGGGCTAGATTCTGGGCAGCTCCACTGCCATCTACGGGTCCGTCCTTCGTATTGCTGCCCGGGTGGAAGGCTGCTCTGACCAGCATTGCTGGGCGAAGGCGGGGGTCGGGTTGGTCAAAACGGACCTTGGTCTGAAGGGTATTACGCTGTAGGTCAGCTTCGCCTACGATACGAGTTACTTCCCCCGTGAACAGGGTATCTGGAAGGAGGTCAGTAGTCAGTGTGACCGGTTGTCCGATCTGGAGGGAGGCGGCTTCGGAGAGGGGGACATCGATGCGTGCCTGTAATTTTTCCGGATCGTAAAGCTCTACAATGACGGCGCTTTTTGGGTCATCGCTTGCAAGCATCCGCTTCTTACCCGGTTGCGCGTGAAGATGAAGAATAATTCCGTCGATGGGAGCCCTGATAACGGTTCTCTCGAGCGCAAGCTCCTTACGGCTGAGCTCGGTTTGGGCAACCCTGATTCTGGCATTTACGGAGAGTTCCTCCAGATTGACTTTGTTTATCTGTGCAATCACACCGGAGAGGTCGGCAGTTGCTTCGTCGATGACCGCGCTCTGGGCCTCTACCTTGAGTTGTGCTTGACGGACCTCCCTGTCGGAGACTGATCCAGCCGGCACAGAGGCAAGCCGAGTTGCCACGTCGAGGAGCTCCGCGTGCAGAGCCTTTGCGGATTCAATTTTTTTCTGAGCGGCCTGCATCTCGGCATTAAGAATCGGTATTTGTGCGCAGTGGGCGATTTTTGTGGCGTCGAGGGTGGCAATCGACTGGGTGGCATGTTGGACATCCAATTGAGCTTCATCATCGATCAGGGTCGCGAGGATATCGTCCTTCTTGACGTGCTGTCCCTCAAGGACGAGGACATCCTTCACCACCCCGTTAATGAGAGCTGGAACATTAATGGTGTAGGGATCTGGCTCCACCCATCCCGAGGCTTGGAAGAGTAGTAGATCTCTATTGACCTCCATCTTCTCTGGAGAACTGGAAGGCTGAAGTTCGTCTTCTCCGGAATTGAGGCGTAGGGCAACAACGGGGGCGGTGGTCACTTCGGTCGTCGGAAGAAGACGTGAGCCGAACATCAATCCGAAAATTATAATAAAGGCGATGAGCAGGCCGATAGGTAGTAGAAGAGCGGGCAGAGGTCTCCGTCCGGACGAATTAGAATCAGGGGAAGAGTCCTGAAGGGAAGTAAGTTTCTCGAGAGTCATGGAAAGTTCAGGGATTGGGAACGGGGAGGTGACCGGGAAGAGGCCGGTCGGGTTGCGCGAATGCGACGCTGCCAGGAGCAGCGAACAAGGTTACCGAGACAGCATTAGTGCTGTCGGTTCCATGAAGGTCAAAGCCTCAGGATCGTCGTCCGAATTAGAACGGAGAGCGCCTTGGATGGCGGAGATCCGCGGATCGAACCGTCGAGAAAGACGAGTGGTTGATCTGGTAGGACCTCGCTCTGGATACCCACTGGGAGTGCTGCAGGAGCTCCCTTGCCTTGCGGGCATTGCGATTGGGAGCCTGACCAGTTGAAGTGACCCGGGTCGAGGGACAAGACGATCAAGCAATTCTGGCATGATTTTATATCTCCGGGAACCTCTGTAGAGCAGCAATCAGAAACAGGGCTTTCGACGGCACATTCGTGCTGGCAGCATCCACCATTGTTCAGGGTCAGATCCTGTTCACAGGGGCAGAAGGCGAACGCAGGGATACGCAGGGCGATGAGAAAGATCATCGCCATGGTCAGGCCAGTTCCTGTTACTCTGCGGAGCACAGGGCTAGCTTACCACGGTCCGGACAAGGGTCAATTCCCTCAAAAACCTTTGGATGGGAGACTTTCGGGCTGATTTCAGGTCAGGAAAACAGGATAGCCATTGACTGGGACCTTATAATTCGATAATTCCATAAATATGGAAATAACAAACGCGGTGCAGGCGCTGACTTCTCTCGCGCATCCCTCACGCCTCGAGGTTTTTCGTTTGCTGGTGCGGTCAGGAAAGCTCTGCGCTGGTGATTTGGCCGAAACCTTGGAAGTCGCAAAGCCCACTCTCTCATTCCATCTGAAGGAATTGAGTCGTGCAGGGTTGATCGAATCGGAACGAGCAGGCCGCACAATTTATTATGGGGTGTGCGTAGCTGGGTTCCGGCAACTGGTGGACTTTCTGTCCGAGGATTGTTGTCAGGGCCGGCCAGAACTCTGTTTTGCGTCATCGGAGCAGATGGAAAAGGTTGAGTCCTGCTGCTGAAGACAACCCAAGAAATTTGAGAGCTAATGAGTATACGAGTCGGAATTAATGGATTTGGAAGAATGGGGCGCCTTGGGTTCAGGGCGGGGTGGGATGATGAACAGATAGAGATCGTTCATGTCAATGAGGTCAAGGGTGGGGCTAAAATGGGGGCGCATCTCCTCGAGTATGACACGGTCCATGGTCGCTGGGATCGCGATATTGAAGCGGAGGACGATCGCTTTCGGGTAGAGGGGAGGGAAGTTACTTTCAGCGATAAATCCACTCCAGGCGAGATAGACTGGGCAGGGATGGGGATCGATCTGGTTGTGGAGAGCACGGGGGTCTTTCGAACCAGGGAGGTGATCCAACCCTACTTTGATGGTGGTGTGCGGAAGGTCGTAGTGGCAGCTCCGGTCAAAGAGGAGCTGAATATTGTGATGGGTTGTAATGACCACCTATACGATCCCACGGTGCATGATCTGGTTACTGCCGCCTCCTGCACCACCAATTGCATCGCGCCGGTGGTAAAAGTGATTCAGGAGCAGCTCGGAATTGTCCACGGGCTTATTACAACCCTGCACGATGTAACCAACACACAGGTGGTGGTTGATGCCCCTCATAAGGATTTCCGGAGAGCGCGTTCCGCATTGAATTCATTGATACCTACCACGACGGGTTCGGCCACGGCCATAACGATGATTTATCCTGAGTTGAAGGGTAAGTTGAATGGTCTGGCAGTTCGCTTGCCCCTGCTCAATGCCAGTCTTACGGACTGTGTGTTTGAGCTGGCCCGGCATACGACAGCGGAGGAGGTCAACCAGTATCTGAGAGAGGCTGCAAATGGAGAATTAAAAGGGATACTCGGATTTGAGGAGAAGCCTCTGGTATCCACGGATTTTGTGAATGATCCGAGATCGGGCATCGTGGACGGGCCCTCCACCATGGTGAACGATGGTACTCAGTTAAAGCTCCTTGTATGGTATGATAATGAAATTGGATACGCTTGCCGGATGATGGACCTTGTTTCCAAGGTTGCTGAATTGATGAGCTGACGTCCTGTTCTTGTGTAGAGCCGGGAGTATGGAAAGACGAAGCTACACTATTGTTACGGCGTCCTACTGGGGCTTTACCCTGACGGATGGGGCATTGCGTATGCTCGTTCTGCTCCACTTTCACTCCCTCGGGTATTCTTCGGTTCAACTGGCATTTCTTTTTCTGCTTTATGAGGCCTGTGGGGTAGTGACGAACCTGCTCGGCGGGTGGATAGGATCCAGATTTGGACTGAAACTAACCCTCTTTTCAGGGCTGGCGACTCAGGTGGTTGCTCTTCTGGCGTTGTCGCTTGTTCAGCCGGGCTGGCTGGAGGTTCTCTCAGTTATCTATGTCATGGCTGCTCAGGCGCTCTCGGGAGTTGCCAAGGACCTCACCAAGATGAGCTCGAAAAGCGCGGTCAAGTTGCTGATTCCTGACCTCGGGAGCCAAGAGGCGGAGAACCGCGCGCTCTTCAAATGGGTTGCTGTCCTCACAGGTTCGAAGAATGCGCTCAAGGGCGTGGGGTTCTTGCTGGGGGGCGTGCTGCTCGGCTGGCTTGGCTTCCAATGGGCCCTCTGGCTCATGGCTGGGGCTCTCTCGGTCACCCTGCTGGTGGGCCTCTTGACCATGAGACAGGATCTCGGCAGATCGAAGGTGAAGGTGAAATTCACTCAGCTCTTTTCCAAGAGCCGGGAGATTAATTATCTCTCGTTTGCGCGGTTTTTCCTCTTTGGCTCTCGAGACATATGGTTCGTGGTGGGCTTGCCGGTGTTTCTGAAGGAAACTCTGCAGTGGAGCTTTGCGGCAGTGGGTGCTTTCATGGCGGCGTGGGTTATCGGCTACGGCCTGATACAGGCAGGGGCGCCTGCGCTCCTGCGGCACGGGGGGGCTGGTTCTGCCTTGAGATGGGCAGGGATCCTTACGGCAGTGACGGGATCTCTGGCGCTGGCGGTGGAGATTGAATTCCGGCTAGGAATCGTGGTGTTGGTAGGGCTGGCGGTCTTCGGAATGGTCTTCGCGGTGAACTCAGCAGTACACTCCTATTTGATTCTGGCCTATACCGACTCAGATGAGGTGGCCCTGAACGTCGGATTCTATTACATGGCAAATGCAGGAGGTCGCCTGATTGGAACCCTGCTCTCTGGTGTTGTCTACCTTTCCCACGGCCTTCCGGGCTGTCTCTGGGCCAGCACCGGATTTGTGGCGGTGGCGACAGTCCTTACTGCTTTTCTCCCAAGGCAGCCAAAGTCCGGAGCACTACTTGCGGCGGCCGAGAAATGAAAAGGGCGGCGAAGCTGCGAGACTTCACCGCCCTGAAAAACGGTTCGCCTAGTTCGCGCTAATGCTGACGTTATCGATCGATATGCCACTGAAGGCATCCGCACTGCTATCGCTCTGAAAGTTGAATTCAATCAGAATGGTTTCCCCAAGTGCTGCGTCATTGACCGGAATCTCAATCGAGATCCATTCGGTATCGAAGACGGTCATGTCTATATTGGCCGGATCTCCCAGCAGGGTTCCGTCTTCGGCTTTGAGAAATCTGACGGTGGCGATATCCCCGAACCCATCTGCATCGCGGAAGACATCAAGGTTCAATTGCGCTCCCGGTAAACCTGAGAGATCGATGGCGGGAGACCGCAGAGAGATATTTGAATCAGGTCCATAGTCCCCGATATTTGTGGTCCACGCGTTTGCAGAGTCATCGGCCCCCGCGTTGGGTCCGGTAGATGCCTCCGGTCTGCCCAGCTCCCACTGGGTGGCTCCATTCTCGTCATTCACGACGGTTGTCCAACCTTCAGCTCCTGATTCAAAATCATCGGAGAACAGGGAGGGCGCTGGTGATGCCAGAAGATGGTAGAACCGAGATGCATCAGCCGGTCTGGCAATACTGTGTTGATTGAGCGGTAAGGTGGCAGACAGGCCCTGCAGCCCCTCGACAGGTTCCCAGCTCGTAGGAGGACCATCATTTTCAGGGTCAGTTGAGCTCACCACGGTATACACCTCAGACGCGAAACTATTCCACTCGAAGTCAATGGTCTCATCGCCATCACCGTTGGCAACTGAGAAATTGTGAACATCCTCCGTTTCGATGATAGCCCCGATCGGGTTCACTGGTGGGCTGCCATTTTCGGTATCACCGAGGGCCACAATGCCGTCGATGCCGGGACCACTGATGCCGACGTCATACCAGTCGCCGCCACTCTGCTCGCCGAATACGTTGTCGAACGGGAAGAGGCCGGGAATGGTAATGGTAAAGGCAGTCGATTGGTTCTCTGGGCAGCAGTTGTGCTGCGCGAGAACCTGTCCGTCCGCAGTGTCCATGATGAAGTAGTTGGTATCATCACCACCAAGGTGGATGTTGTAGGTGCCGGGGGTGAAGCTCGACATGTCGAGGTATCCGTTGATCCGCACAGTGAAGTCCTCGCCGCCACCATCCAGCCACGCGTCGTTCCGGGTGGAGATGGTGTTTCCGCCGACACCATGACTCGCCCACGGGACAATAGCATCAAACGAACTCAGTGGGGCGGGATCTCCAGAGACGTGGGCATTGTAGTTGCCCTCGGCCTGAGTGCTGAGAACCACGCCAGCGAGATAGTGGTTCTCCTGGTAGTTGAGACCCGTCTGGGTCAGGTCTGGCGCGTACGAACCGGGAACGAACTCGTTGATCGGAAGGAAGGAGGGCTGTATCACCGGAATATCAGGTCTGCTGTTCGCATCGCTTGGATCGGTGTTCTGGTCGACCTCAAAGGAGTCACTGGCGCCGTCACCATCGGTATCGGACAGAGTTGGATCAGTTCCGGTGTCGTTGGCATCCACCAGAATGCCGGTTCCTGTTTCTACTCCGTCCAGTAGTCCATCACCATCGGTGTCATTCGATAGCGGGTTGGTACCTGCCGTGAGCTCTGCTCCATCGAGAAGGGTGTCATCGTCGGAGTCGTCGTCCTGAGGATTCGTCCCTGCAGCAAACTCCTCGCTGAGGGAGGCTCCATCGTCATCGAAGTCCGAGTCGGAGTCATCCACATTAGGATCCAGCGTCAGGGAAATGGGACCGCTGACACTAAAGGTAAACCAGAAAAATTCCTCGCCTCCCCGTGTCGCAGAGGCCTCGACCGGTGCAGCGGCATCGAAAGCGCCCTGCCTGATATTGACGGTGAGACCCTGTGGTGGAATTGCGGCTCCGCCCTCCACGGAGAATCCGTCCGCAAAGGAAGTGTTCTCAGCTCCGCCTGCCAGGTAGTAGACACCTTCCGGAAGATCACTGGAAATGATGCTCTGGAGCCCGAGCGCACTGTCGTCGTTGCTATCCAGCAGGACCCCATCCGCATCCCATAGTCCGAGATTGGTATCGGCAACCTCTGAGCCTTCAGTGTCCAGGCTCAGAATGCCCGCCGAGAAGGATCCCAGCGGAATGGCTGTTTCGGGGCTTCCACCCGAGGGGGCGGGACTGGGCTCAGCGAGGGTGAAGGTGAACCAAATGAATCCTCTCGCGATACTTCCGGTGGTGGTTGCCTCGACACGAGTGGCTAGATCGAATGCCCCCCGTCTGAGATTGAGAGTGAAAGGATCGGAGTTGGAGGGCCCGGACATGCTGAAATCAGGACCAAAGAAGGAGTTGTAGGCTCCACCCGCGACATAGTAAGTGCCGATTGGAAGTTCGCTTGAAATGACACTCCGAAGATCGAGAACACTGTCGTCATTATCCGCAAGGAGAGTGCCGTTGGCATCCCAGAGCCCAAGCTCGGTGTCGGCAACGACCGATCCGTCCGTGTCGAGGCTAATGGTTCCGGGGCGGAATTCTCCTAGCGGGATCGCGAGATCTGGACTTTCTCCGGTGCGCTCGTTCTCAAGGACGCCATTCAGGACCAATTCTTGGGAGTCTGTCAGGGTGTCTCCGTCGGAGTCGCTGGCATGGGGGCTGGTGCCTGTGTTACTGAGATTGACAAATTCTCCGGTCGCGGTCTCGACCGCGTCCAGAAGTCGGTCGCCATCAGTGTCAGGATTAAAGGGGTCTGTCCCCGTATCGGACGCGCTGACAAAGATGCCAGTATTGGTCTCCGCTCCGTCCAGTAAGCCATCCTCGTCAGTATCCGGATTAGTGGGATCGGTCCCGATGACGAATTCTTCCAACTCGGTTGAGCCATCTCCATCGAAATCGGATGCCCCGCTCAGCTGGCTAAGATCAGTGACTGAGGGCCAAGATAATTCCCATGAATCGAGCAGGCCATCTTGGTCGCTGTCATTCGCATTTTGCGCGATAGGATACACGGCAGGGCTGCCATTCTCGGTGTCACCCAGAGCGACGATTCCGTCGATCCCGGGTCCGCTGATGCCGATTTGATACCACGAAGCAACGTCATCGGTTTCGGAACTGCCGAAGACATTATCAAACGGAAAGATGCCCGGGGAGGTGATGGTGAACTCAGTGGCCTGATTTTCAGTGGCGCAGCAGCCGTGTTGAGCGGTCACCTGACCGTCTCCGGTGTCCATGATGAAATAGTTGCGGCCACCAGCACCGAGATGAATACTGTAGGTTCCGAGCGGGACCAGAGACATGTCGAGGTATCCGTTGACCCGGGCGGTGAGGGGTTGATCACCCCCGTCAACCCAAGGACGAGTGCTTTCGGAAATCACGGTGCCGCCTTCTCCATGACTGGCAAAGGGCTCAACCGCCTGCGTAGAGCTCTGGGGAACGGGCTCTCCCGTGACGTGGATATCGTAAAAGTTCTGGGAGAGACCGGTAAGCTCGCCAGCGAGATAGTGGTTCTCCTCGTAGTTCAGCCCGGGCTGGTCAAGATCGGGGCCATACGCATTGGGAGCGATTTCATTGATAGGGATGAAGGAGGGCTGAATCAAGGGGGTGTCCGGTGTGCTTGTCGGATCATTGGGATTCGTATTCTCGGTAACCTCCAAGCCATCAGAGGCTCCATCGCCGTCTGTATCGATCAGAAGTGGATCGGTGCCAGGGTTGCCAGCATTCACGAAGATCCCCGTTGCGCTTTCCTGCGCATCCTGAATTCCATCCCCATCGGTATCGGGGTTGAGTGGATCGGTGCCATCGCTGATCTCAATACCATCGAGGAGCCGGTCGTTGTCAGAATCGTTGTCAGTATAATCGGTTCCGGCAGCGATTTCCTCACTCAGGGACAAGCCATCAAAATCGTAGTCGCTGGCGGAGTCATCGATGTTTGGGTCATAAGGGGCTGCGCCACCCGGGCTGCGCTCGAAGGTGAACCAGACAACTCCTCCGGGAGCAGTCCCCGTCGTTGATATCAGGACCGGATTGGTCGCTACGAACTCACCTTGGGGGCCAGACTGTCGCACATTCACGGTGATCCCGAGTGTAGAAGGGCCTGTAGCAGTGAAGTTCTGGCTAAACGTCATGTTGTAGGCTCCGCCCGCGATGTAGTAGGTGCCTGGTGCCAGATCTCCACCAATAACGCTCTGGAGACCGAGGTCGCTGTCGTCGTTTTCTTCCAGAAGGAGTCCATCGAAAGCGTAGAGGCCGAGTTCAGTGTCGGCTACCTCAGATCCCTCGCTGTCGAAGGTGATGCCGCTCTCCTCGAAGACGCCGAGAGGAATGGCAAGAGCTGGGCTTTCGCCACTGAATTCGGGTGTCGGTGGCTCTGGAGCTGGCACTTCGAGTTTGAACCAGACTGCGCCGCTTCCGTTCTCTCCCTTGAAGGAAGAGACGATAGGGGCATCAGCATCGAAGGCTCCCGACCTTACATTAACTGTAATCGAACCTGCTCCTGCCGGGGCGGTGACAGTAAAGGCTGTCGAAAAGGTCGTGTTGTAGGATCCTGCAGCAAGGAAGTAGGTTCCTGGTTCCAGATCCCATGTGACCATGCTGAGAAGGTCAAGGTCAGGGGTATCATCATTGTTCGCCAGAAGATTGCCCGCTGCGTCGTAGATGCCGAGCTCGGTGTCGCCCACATCAGAACCGGTAGTATCAAAGCTGGTTGTGCCTGGTTCGAAGGTTCCGACGAGGGGGAAAGCGAGCTCCGGGCTTTCTCCGGTGGGAACTGGCGGAGTAATAACGATTAATCCCCTTAGAAGTAGTTCGGTGTAGTCGCTCAGGCCGTCTCCGTCAGTATCCGCTGAGACAGGGCTTGTTCCGGTATCGCTGAGTTCCTCACCCTCACGGACTGGAAGCACGAGAATGCCAGTTCCGGTCTCGACTCCATCCAGCAGGCCGTCCCCGTCACTGTCGGGGTTGGAGGGGTCGCTGCCAAGTGCCCTTTCCTGGCCATCATTGGCACCGTCATTGTCCGCATCAGGATCGGTGGGATCTGAAGCATCCGTAAATTCATCGGAATCACTGACGCCGTCGGCATCAAAATCTCCAGCTCCGAGCTGAGTGAGGTCTGTGATCAGAGGCCAAGAGAGCTCCCACTCGTCGGGGATTCCATCGGTGTCAATATCTGGAGCAGGAAAGTCCAAGATGTCATTGGGATCGGTGTTTCCTTCAACTTCAGCCCCGTCCGTACTACCATCCCCATCGGTATCAGCGATCAGGGGATCGGTGCCGGTGTTGCTGGCGTCCACGAAGGTGCCCGAGCCAGTCTCCACACTGTCACTCAGTCCATCAACATCGGTGTCGCTGTTAGCCGGATCGGTTCCGGCGGAGACTTCCTCTCCATCGTTAAGGCCATCGCTATCGGTGTCGGCCTTGGTCGGATCACTAGTAGCAGAGGGACTCATGGAGGTAAGTTCGACCTGTTGGCCGGTCGAGGCGACCTGCAGCAGCCGGACGTTTACGCCGGTAAACCCGTCCACAAAAATGTTAAAATCGTTGATCTGGCCAACGAGCTCTGCATTGAAATCAATTTCCTCGCCAGCAACCGAGGTGTTGAAAACGATTTGAGGATCAGAGAAGGTCAACTCTTCGCCCCCGCTTTGCAGAACGAGGTTGGAGCCTGCGACGGTTTGTTGAAAACCGACTGAGGGAGGGTTGGAGAGGCTCTCGGCGGGAAAGGAAATGGTGCCAGTCACAGCATCGGACCAGTTGAGATCAAAGATAATGGCTGATTCGGCGCCGTCGGAGAGGCCGTCGCCGTCGGTATCCGGGTTTTCAGGGTCCGTTCCGGCGGCTACTTCCGCGATGTCGGAGAGGCCGTCGCCGTCGGTATCCAACTCGTCCTGGGCGAGGGCGTAGGGGGAGAGAGCCAGGGCGCAGAGTAGAAAAGTTGCGATCAGATAAGAAGGCAACGAGGTGGCTATTGGTTTTGGAGGATTCATGAGAGTATGTCGAAAACTCGATCTCGTTATGGTCAACTTGCTGTCGCTCGGAAAAGCGAGCTATACCTACAATTAACCGAAATGACTGGAGGTTGAACAGCACCATTCGCGCGACCGAGGTGGATGGTGCTCCCTTGATTGCTAAGTCGAATAGATTGTTAGATTTTAATAGACTTTCTGAGGACAAAAAAAGCGGCGAGGCCGAAGACCTCACCGCTTTTGAGAAAAGAAAATCTGCTAGTTGGCACTCACGCTGACATCGTCGATCGAGAGTCCACTGAAGGCATCTGGTGAGCTATCGCTGATAAAGTTGAACTCAATAAGGATGACCTCGCCGAGAGCGGCTGGATCGACAGGGACCTCGATAGTGCTCCAATCCGTATCAAAGATGGTCATATCCAGATCCACGGCAGCCCCCAGTTGGACTTGATCTGCCGCGCGAAGAAAACGCACGGAGGCAATGTCCGCGAAGCCATCTGCGTCGCGGAAGGCTTTGAAGCTCAGCTCTGCTCCCGGGATTGCTGACAGGTCGATGGAGGGAGAACGGAGTGAAATATCGGAATCCGTGCCATAATCGCCAAGGTTAGTGCTCCAGGCATTCAAGGACCCATCAGCTCCTTCGAGGGGGCCAGTCGATCCAACAGGGCTCCCAAGTTCCCAAGCGGTGTTGCCGGAGAGGTCATTCACAAGAGTAGTCCATCCCTCAGCGCCGCTTTCGAAGTCGTCTTCGAAGAGGGCGGGCACTGGTCCTGCGAGCAGGTGGAAAATCCTCAGGGGATCTCCCGGGCTGGGAATGCTGTGAGTGTTCAGTGGTACGGTAGCGGTCAGATTCTCCAGACCAGGAACGGGAGTCCATGTTTCAGGGAGTCCGTCACCTTCCGGATCCGTTGAGCTGACCACGGTGTAAACCTCGGAGCCATAGCTGTTCCACTCGAAGTTAAGGGTGTCTCCTCCATCCTCAGATGATACCGAGAAGTTATGAATATCGGGAGAAGTTGTGGTGATGGACAGGTTGTCGATCAGGATGGTCTCGGTTGCTCCCCCGGTCCTTGCGGCGAAGGCCCAGATGTAGGAATCGTCAGCTGTAAAATTGGGGATCTCCAGATCCACAATCTCGATTGGATTGGCCAAGCCTGTGAGATAGGCACTGAGAGTCCCGGTATCGCCATCCCAGGAGATGGTTGCCGTTCCACTCAGGCTTCCACCGTTCGGCACCGGCCGGCCCTGAAGGAAGAAAAGATCGGGATGAGCGGTGTTGTTGGTTGCCACATTCAATCCTCCCTCGCCGGCTCCGTTATCGTAGGTATCAAATTCAACTGAGACCCATGGGATGTCAGCGCCCCACGCTTCTTCCCCAGATCCATTGGCAGCATTGGTGTTAGTGCCAGTTGGATTCGTAAGGGGAGGGATTGCTCCATAAGAGACGGAGAATCCATCAGCTGGGTCACCGCCTGCAGTGACGGTATAGTCGAAGGTCATGGTCCAAGAGGCAGCTGATCCACCAAGTGCTGGCGTCCGGAAGGAGGCGTGAGTACTTCCCAGCCCACTCTCAGTCAGACGGAGTTGACCATCCTGAATAGAGGCCGGGCCGTTGTTGCTGCCAATCGCGCTACCATCGCAGAGATCAGTGGTCCCGTTCGGGAATCCATCGAAATTCTGAAGATAGGCACCCGAACTTGCCCCGAGTCCGCTAGCTTCGTTGGGATTTGATCCGCGGGCAAGTTCGACTCCGTCGGGGCAGAGGTCGCCATCACTATCTACAGAGAGAGGGTTGGTCCCGGTATCAGTGACGTCGATGAAGGTGCCGCTGTTGGTTTCTACGCCATCGCTGAGCCCATCTCCATCGGTGTCAGCGTTGAGTGCATCAGTGCCCGTGTCAGTGGCGCTAACGAAGGTTCCTGTTCCAGTCTCCACTCCGTCGGAGAGGCCGTCATCATCGGTGTCAGGATTGGTGGGGTCGGTGCGGGCGGCAAGCTCCTCTCCATCAGTAGATCCATCATTATCAAAATCCCCGGCTCCCGAGAGCTGCGAGAGGTCGTCGATTGATGTCCAAGATGTTTCCCATGCATCGGGAAGGTCGTCACCGTCGCTGTCCTCGGAGTCCGCTGCGATCGGATAGACCGGCGGGCTCCCGTTCTCGGTGTCACCAAGTGCCACGATCCCGGGAATGCCAGGTCCGCTGATGGCTACATCGGTCCACTCGCCACCACCCTGCTCGCCAAACACGTTGTCGAATGGGAAGATGCCGGGGGTCGAGATGGTGAAGGATTGCGTGCGCTCCGCGCAACAGTCTGGGTCATCTGCGATGACCGTTCCATCGGCGGTGTCGATGATGAAGTAGTTGGTGTCGTCCGAGACGATGTGAATGGTATACTGTCCCGGCGAGTAAGTGCTCATGTCGAGATAGCCGTTGTAGCGGACAGTGAAGTTGTCGCCTCCACCGTCAACAAAGGGGCT
>Ga0115011_10001282_pt1 | contig 18225 bp, 19 predicted proteins | sample TroAtlMetagenome_2_FD_88705 | JGI IMG/M metagenome (GOLD analysis project Ga0115011, IMG submission 88705) | Marine eukaryotic phytoplankton communities from Atlantic Ocean - Tropical Atlantic ANT8 Metagenome | ecosystem: Environmental > Aquatic > Marine > Oceanic | place: Tropical Atlantic...
GATAACGTATGCATCTTTTGCTGGAATATGTATCATAGCAACTACTATTGTTGGAGTAGTTAGATTTAATCAAATACCAAATATTTATGCTATTATTGGCCTATCTTTCATCATAGCAGGTGTTCTATTGGTCAATTTATTGGGTCAAAACTAATATTAAATTAATGCTTATATTAAATAAAAACTAAAATTCGTATGAGGTGAATTATGATAGGGTATGCAATGTTTGGAACAAATAATATTCAAGAATCAACTAATTTTTATGATATGGTTTTGTCTAAACTTGGAATTATCAAAATTCAAATTGACAATAATTATGTGGGATATGCTAATAGAAAAGATCCAGAAAGAGTTATTTTTTATATAACTAAACCTTACAATAATGAATTAGCTTCGTTTGGAAATGGAACTATGTTAGCCTTTCAAGCCAACTCAAACATTATAGTTGATGAGTGCCACGCTGCAGCCTTAAAAGTAGGCGCTGTAAACGAGGGTTTACCTGGCCTAAGGGATGGTTATGGGGATGCATATTATTCTTATTTTAGAGATTTAGATAATAACAAAGTATGTATTTATTCTGAAAATTAGTGCATTAATTTTTTACCTTTAATGTTGCTTAAATAATGAAATTTTCATACCGGCACATTCAAAATTAAATTTGAGATAAAGCAATTTTTTATTTGATAATAATTTTATAATTATTATCATTAAATTTCAGCAATGTTAAGCAGCTGAGTTTAGTTGAGGAAATAATAAACAATATATTAAACAACTAAATAAACTTTAGGGTGTCGAAAGGCACCCTTTTTTTCTTTGGTATTATTTTGCAAAAATTAAAATAAGTTTTAAATTTTTTAATGGTTTCAAAACGACCATGATTAAAGAGCTATTTTATAGAACAATTCTTTTCTCATGGCATAAAAATTGCTCCTTCTAATTCGTTAGCATCAGGAGATTTTATGGAACCACTTTCAGTTATTTCTTTATTTTTTAATCTAGCATCTTTTAGTGCTGACAATGAAAAATCAAAATTTAAAGACAATCAATATTATTATTCAGTAGCGGATGCTAAACACCAAATATTTAATGGCAAAGTAGAAAATTTAGATCTTAAGAATTTGGAAAACTTTTCAAACTACACCCTTTCTATAAAAAAATAAATATCTCTTTATCAATTTCTTGACTATAGGCTCTTTCAGGATTAACAAGTTTAAATATTTATTTGAATTTGTTTGTAATGAGTTTTATTAAGACTATTGTTATTTACTTGATAAAGTTTTATCAGTTTACTATCTCACCGTTGATCGGATTCAATTGCAGATTTGTTCCGACATGTTCAAACTATGCTATTCAATCGATAGAACAGAAGGGTCTATTTAAGGGTTTTTACTTTTCACTCAAAAGAATTTTAAGATGCCATCCTTTTGGAGGTTCTGGTTATGATCCTGTAAATAAAAACAAACTATAGATTATAAACAACATTTTTATTAACTTTAATCTTATGGAATAATAATATGAACTATGAATTGGCAAGAAAAAATATGGTTGAAAACCAAATTAGAGCCAATAAAGTTACAGATTTAAATGTCATTGATGCATTCAGCAATGTGAAAAGAGAAATTTTTGTTCCGGATAAATTAAAAGAAATTTCTTATAATGATGAGGATATAGCTTTATCAAAAAATAGATTCATGATGAAACCTATGATCCTTGCACGATTATTTCAATCACTAACACTTAAGGGAAACGAAAATATACTTCATGTAGGATCTAACTCAGGATATGGTTCTGCTATACTTTCAAAACTATGCTCTGCTGTTATATCACTTGAAACAGATAAAAAATTATTTGAAAAATCTATAGAAACCTTTTCAGAAATTGGATTTGATAATGTTGTTCCACTTCATGGATCTATGGAAAATGGTGTCCTTAAAGAGGCACCATTCGATGTAATATTTATTGAGGGATCAATTGAGGAGAAACCGAAAGTACTTTTTGATCAGTTAAATGAAAATGGAAAGTTAATTGTTGTTATAAAACCTGAAAATATAAATATTGGTAAAGCAAATTTATTTTTTAAACTCAACAATGAAATAGGTAATGAAGTACTATTTGATGCGCAAGTTGGAAAATTACCAATCTTTAGGCATAAACCTAAATTTTCGTTTTAATAAAAATTTACTAACTAAAATAAATTTTATATAATATTTTTAAATTAAATTAATAAAAGTTAGGTGTATAAATGCATAATAATCCAATATTTAAAATAACTTCTCTTTTTTTTGCACTTAATTTTATAACATTTCATTTGAATGCCCAAACATTAGAATCTTCTATTTCTAGAGGTTTAAACAATTCCAGTTTATTATCAGGAGCAAGTTTAGAGTGGGCTTCACTCAGTGAAAAACTAAATCAGTCCTCTGCAGGTAAAGAAATAACTGGAACTTTGAAAGGATCTTTTTCCGAAACATATTCTGGTAATAGTGGTGATTATAACAGAAGTTTTAGCAATGGCATAACTGCAACTCTATCAAAAAAACTTTATGATGGAGGGGTAGTAAGGTCATCTGAAAAAATTAGTAATTTAAAATTATCTCAAAAATCTATACAAATTAAGATTTTGGAACAAAGAATTATTTTAGAGATTATTAATTCTCATTTAAATGTGTTTTTATCACAAAAAATAAAAAAATTAAGAGAAAGTAATTTTTCAAGAGTAAAAGAGCAAGTAGAAGCTAATAGAGCAAGGTACCAAGTAGGTGCAATAAACAAGACAGTTCTTGCAGAATCAGAAGCTAGGCTAGCTAGAGCTAATTCACAACTAATAGAAGCGAGTTTAGCATTAACAAATGCTATAGAACAGTATATGTCTCTTATCGGTGAAACTCCTGGAGATTTAGTTATTCCATTAGAGGTTGATAATATTCCTAAAGATGAAGTTGATGCTTTGAAACGGTCTGAAAAACACTCTTTAAATGTTGCTCTAGCTAAATTAGATTTGTCGATTAATAAAGCTCAATATGATTCTTTATTATCTTCAGTAATGCCTAATATTACAACTTCACTTTCAGGCTCGATTGAAGAGTCAACTAGAAGTGGCAATTCAGAAGGCGTCACATTTTCTTTGTCTCTTAGCAGCCCGATATTTTATACTCCTGCAACATCATCAAAAAACAGGGAAATTGTTGCATCGGCAAAGGCATTAAATTTCAACTTGGATGAAAAAATAAAATTAACAAAGCTTAATGTTAAATTAAAATTAAATAATATCGCTGCAAAAAACTCTATAATTTTTGCGGTTGAAGAAGAGCTTAATGCTGCCAAAATTGCAGCTGAAGCAACACGCAAGGAAAATCAATTTGGTGCGAAAACAACTTTAGATGTTTTTGACTCAGAAATAAATGTTCTTAATTCTGAAATTAGTTTATGGAGAGCTAAAAATGATTTTATTAGATCTTCATACGAGTTGTTAGCTGAAATTGGAGAATTACATACTGAAAGTCTTGGATTGATTCCCTCTGCACCACAATATAAACAAATTGAAATCATTGCACCTCCTTTACCATCACCTTTTTCGGTTATTATTCCAAACAAGTGGATAAATTAATGAGTGGAGATGAATTAACTAAAGTTACTGAAAATGATTTAAAGAATGTACGGCAGTTAATTGAGAAAGAAATAAATCAGCCTTTTTCATCCCCCTTACATCTTACCAATGTTGTATCAACAGATGAAAGTATTAATGAACATAATAATAATTTCCAATTTGAGGAAAATATAAATTTTATAATTAAGGATCAAATAAAAAAAATAATATCAGAACAAGTTAAATCTTGGTTTGAAAAAAATATATCTGAAATAATAAGCCCTACATTAAGAAATTATTTAATAAATTCTAGAACTGATAATCCAAATAAAAAAATTGTCTTAAAGAAAGATAAGGTAAATAAAAAAATTGTCTTAAAAAAAAATAAAATAAATGAAAAAGTAATTTCAAAATCTAGTGAAGGTAATTTCAGTAAAATGTCATTAATCGAACTTCAATCAGAGATTTTAAAAAAGGGAATAAAATTAGATAAAAGAAATAGTTCAAAAACTCTTATATCCTTGCTCCAAAAATCTTAATCTATATGAAAATAAAATGCTAGATAAACAATTTGATCATAAATCAAAGGAAAAAGAATGGTATGAAATCTGGGAAAAATCAGGATTGTTTTCTGCTAACCCTGATTCTGATTCCAAGCCTTATACTATAATGATGCCACCTCCCAATGTAACTGGTAATTTGCACATTGGCCATGCTTTAACATTCACTTTACAAGATATCCTAATTAGGTTTCACAGGAAACTAGGCTTTGATGTATTGTGGCAACCAGGAATGGACCACGCAGGAATTGCTACCCAAATGGTTGTCGAAAGAAACTTATCAAAAGAAAAAATTTCAAGAAATGATCTGGGTAGAGAAGGCTTTATTAATAGAGTTTGGGAATGGAAGAAAGAATCTGGTGGAATGATAACGAAGCAACTAAGATCTCTAGGAGCTTCGCCAGATTGGAAGCGAGAACGCTTTACAATGGATGAAGGGTTATCAATTGCGGTAAGAAAGGTTTTTATAAAGCTATATGAGGATGGTTTAATATATAAAGATAAACGTTTAGTTAATTGGGACCCAAAACTCTTAACTGCCATTTCAGATTTAGAAGTTGAAAACAAGCCAAAAAAATCAAAAATTTGGTATATTAAATATCCATTAAAAAATCAGAATAAATTTATAATTGTTGCTACAACTAGACCTGAAACATTACTTGGCGATACAGCTATAGCTGTTCACCCTGAGGATAAACGTTATAAAGAATTAATTGGCAAAAAGGCAATTCTGCCTTTAATTAAAAGAGAAATTCCTATAATAGCTGATGAATATTCTGACCCGGAAAAAGGAAGTGGGGCAGTAAAAATTACTCCTGCACATGATTTTAACGATTTTGATGTAGGAAAAAAACATAACTTGGAAATTATAAATATTTTCGACGAAAATGCATCTATTTTGGAATCTGAATTTACAAAAGGATATGAAGGCTTAGATAGGTTTAAAGCAAGAAAAAATATTATCGAAGATTTAGAAAAGCAAAATCTTATAGAAAGAATTGAAGAAACTGAAAATGTTTTACCATATGGAGATCGATCTGGCGAAATTATAGAGCCATGGCTTATGGATCAATGGTATGTAAATGCTAAAGTTTTAGCCAAGCCTGCGATTGAAGCTGTAAAATCAGGAAAAATGAAATTCGTACCTCAAAATTGGGAGAATACTTTTTTTGATTGGATGAATAATATTCAACCATGGTGTATTTCAAGGCAACTATGGTGGGGGCATAGAATACCTGTTTGGTATGGTCCAGACAAAAAAACTTTTGTAAATATAAGCGAAGAAAAAGCTCTATTGGATGCCGAAAAATATTACGGTGAAAAGGTTAATTTAAAACAGGATGAAGATGTTCTTGACACATGGTTTTCTTCAGCTTTATGGACATTTTCAACACTAGGATGGCCTGATCAAACTAAAGAACTTAATAAATATTACCCTGGATCAGTTCTGGTTACAGGATTTGATATTATATTCTTTTGGGTGGCTAGAATGATGATGATGGGCATGTATTTTATGGATAATAAAGTGCCCTTTAATGAAATATACATTCATGCACTTGTTCGAGATGAAAAAGGTCAGAAAATGTCTAAATCCAAAGGTAATGTAATGGATCCTTTAGACTTATCTGAAAAATATGGATCAGACGCATTGAGATTCACTCTTGCAGCATTAGCTGCTCAAGGAAGAGATATTAAGCTTTCTGAGTCCCGTATTGCTGGATATCGTAATTTTTCAACTAAAATTTGGAATGCAACAAAGTTTCTCGAAATTAATAATTGTTCATTTAATGAAGGTTATAAACCTAATAATTTAAAAAATAACATTAACATATGGATTGTTTCACAGTTTAACGAAACATTAAATAAAGTTACAAAAAGTTTAAAACTTTATAGATTTAATGATGCTGCAGATGCAATTTACAAATTTTTTTGGAATAATTTTTGTGACTGGTATTTAGAACTTATAAAGCCCTCATTAATTGATAATGCTATTTCTGAAGACAGATTAGAAATTCAAAATGTATCAAGTTGGATATTATTTAATAGTTTATCAATAATTAATCCTTTTATGCCCTTTGTTACTGAAACAATATCTAAAGAATATTTTAAATCCCAGAAATTGCAACTTGCAATTGCGTGGCCAGAACATTGCGCTCTAAAGAACTCAAATATTGCTAATAAAGAAATTAGTTTTGTCATATCCTTAATGACAGAGTTAAGAATTATTAGATCTGAACTTAATATTCCATATAAAGTAAAATTAGAGTTGCTTGTTAATAATTCTTACGATGAAAAAGTATCTGTAATTCAAAAATATAAAAAAGTCATTATTGATTTAGGTAAGTTATCTTCGGTGAATATTTCAAATGATAATTTTCCTGAAGGATCAGCGCTTGGCGTTGTTGATGAACTATCAATAGCTATTCCTCTTATGGGAGCTATAAATATTTCAGATGAAATTAATAGATTGAATAAAGAGATCGATAAAGTTCAGCAAGATATAGATAAGTTTCAAAAGAGTTTGAATAATGAAAATTTTCTAAATCGTGCTCCTATAGATGTAGTTAATGAGATCAAAAATAAACTAAATACAAATATTGATAAAAAATCTAAAATACAAGATGCAATAAATAGATTAAATAATTAAAATTCTAATACAATTGGAGTGTGGTCACTTGGCTTTTCTTTACCTCTAGGCCTTTTGTCTATTATACAATTCTTAATAATATCTGCTGCGTAACTATTAATTAGGAAATGGTCAATTCTTATTCCATAATCTTTATTCCAAGATCCATTTTGATAGTCCCAAAAACTCCATTCACTTTTATCATTGTTTATAAGCCGAAAGGCATCAAAATAACCTTGGTGTTTGATAATTCTAAATTGTTTTCTTATAAATGGAGTTGCTAGAGCATCATTTTCCCACGCTTGTTCGTCCCAACAATCTATAGCATCAGGAATAACATTAAAATCACCAGCAAGAATAACAGGCTTTTCAAAACTTAATAAATCATTTGAGTGTTTAATTAGACAGTCTAACCAATCTTTTTTATAAGCAAATTTCTCAGTATTAATTGGATTGCCATTGGGGACATATATTGATGTAAAGATGAAATTATTTATTTCTATCTCTAGATATCTAGCTTGCGCTTCTTTTTCTTTCAGGTTTGGCAGGTAAGACTTACTTAATTGAATGGGGTGTTTAGAAATAATAGCAACACCGTTATAGCTCTTTTGACCAATAACTTCAGTGAAATAGCCATTTTTATGAAAAAAGTCATTTGGGAATTTATCAGTTTCACATTTTGTCTCTTGTAATCCTAAGACGTCAATTTTATTTTCATTCATCCAATTTAGAACTGTTTCTTTTCTAAGATTGATTGAATTTATATTCCAACTAGCAAATTTCATTAAATAGAAAATGATGTTCCGCATCCACAACTGGAAGATGCATTTGGATTGACAACTTGAAAAAAAGAACCGGATAAATCATCAATATATTCTAAGGAGCTACCTTCTAAAAATGACAAAGACATCTCATCTATTAAAATTTCAGTTTCATCACATTTAAAAACAATATCATCATTGTTTTTTTTCTTGTCAAAGCTAAAATCATATTGAAAGCCAGAGCATCCACCACCGTTAACACGTAATCTAAAAAAACAGTTTTTACTCTCTTGATCCAATAAAAATTTAATGCGTTTAGCAGCATTTCTGGATAATGAAAAAAGCTTTGTGTTTTGTAAGATTTTATTATTCATAATAATATTATTAAATTAATCAAATTAAAGTATATTATATATCATATTATAATTTTACCAATAATAATATTTTGATCAAATGAATAATTCAGATAATCGATTGCTTGCAAGTTATGCTACTTTTTCTGAAAAGTCTAAAGGTAGACTAAAAAATGAAAATGAGACAGATGTTAGAACTTGTTTTCAACGAGATAGAGATAGGATCCTTCATTCATCAGCATTTAGACGATTAAAGCATAAAACGCAGGTTTTTTTAAATGAGCAGGGTGATTACTATAGGACAAGGCTTACTCATACTCTTGAAGTTTCACAAATTTCGAGATCAATTGCCTTTGCTCTTGACCTCAACGAAGATTTAACAGAGGCTATTGCATTATCACATGATCTGGGCCACCCACCTTTTGGTCATGCTGGGGAAGAAATATTAAATACTAAGATGTTTGATTTTGGAGGTTTTGATCATAATGAGCAAGCATTAAGAATTGTTTATGAATTAGAAAAGAGATACCATGACTTTAATGGCTTAAATTTATCTTGGGAAACTATGGAGGGTATAATTAAGCATAATGGTAGAATCATGGAACCAAGAGCTTACATTTCCCAAATAGATTCAAAATTTCATTTTGTATTAACAGCCAATACTTCATTGGAGGGCCAAGTTGCAGCAGTAGCTGATGATATTGCATACTTAACACATGACTTTGATGATGGTTTAAATGCAGGTATTTTAAAAATAAATCAAATTGAAGAATTACCAATAATCAGCACAATCCTAAAAGAAATTAACTCAAAATCAAAAAATATTACAGATCAAATTAGAGCTCATGAACTTGTTAGAAAATTAATTTCAATTTTAGTTAACGATATAATCGTTAATACAAAAAAAAATTTAAATAAATTTAATATTCAAATAGTTGATAGTGTTAGATTAAATCCAGAAACATTAGTTTTGTTTAGTGAAGATATTTATTTTCAATTGAAAATAATAAGAGAATTTTTGCTAAAAAAAATGTGGCGCCACCCAAAAGTAGAAAATTCAAAAAAGCTCGGCAAACAAGTAATTGCAGAACTTTTTGATATGTTTTTTGATAAACCTAATGAACTCGAGAAGTTAAACTTATCACAGGATGGAAATATTTTCGTTCCAAATAATGATTTAGAGCTAGCAAGAGAAATTGCAGATAAAATTTCTAGCTTAACTGATCGGAATGCTTTAGAAATTCATAAAAATTATTTTAAAAGCAATTATACTTTATGAATATTTATTCACATTTCAAATCATTATTTTTTGAAATCTTTATAAAAGTTACAAAATTCAAATATGAGGACTTTGTTGAACTTAAAAATAAATTTACTGTTGAACTTCCTCGTGATGAAACACATGGCGATATTTCTACTAATATTAGTTTGGTATTTGCTAAGAAATCTAAAATAAACCCTAGGGAATTAGCTAAAAATATGAAGCCATTTATTGAGAAACTTGATGGGGTTAATCAAGTTTCAATTGAAGGGCCAGGGTTTATCAATATCAATTTAAAAGATTCATTTTGGCATAATCAACTAGAAAATATTATTAATTTAAATGAAAAATATGGAGAAAGCTCAACTTTTGAAGGGAAGAATATTAATGTTGAGTTTATTTCTGCTAATCCAACAGGACCTCTTCATGTAGGCCATGTAAGAGGCGCAGTAATTGGAGATGTGCTTTCAAATATTCTCAAAAAAGTTGGTTTTAATGTAACAAAAGAATATTATATAAATGATGCAGGTAATCAAATAGATACTTTAGCTCAATCTGTTTTTTTAAGATATAAAGAAATAATAACTAAAGACAAAATAGAAATACCAGAGGGGTATTATCCTGGAGATTACTTAATTCCAATTGCAAAAGAGTTGCAACTTAAATATAAAGCTGATTTACTTGGAGATGATAAAAATAAAACTACAAATCTTATTAAAGATTTTTCTATTAACTATATTCTCAATTTAATAAAAAATGATTTAAAGTTACTAAATATTGAAATGGATGTTTATTCTTCAGAAAAGAAGTTAGTAGAAGATCTTTCAGTTCAGAAAACAATCAAAGAACTTGAAATTAAAAACTTAATTTATTTTGGAAGTTTACCAACACCTAAAAGCATTAATGATGATTGGGAACCTAAAGACCAGACACTGTTTAAAGCAAAACTATTTGGTGACGATGAAGACAGAACTGTTATTAAGTCTGATGGATCATTAACGTATTTTGCAAGTGATATTGCATATCATAGAGATAAATTAATTAGAACAAAAGGAACATTGATAAATATTTGGGGCGCAGATCATAGTGGTTATGTTAAAAGGATGACTTCTGCAGTTAAGGCTCTTACAGATATGGATAATCAGTTAGAAATAAAGCTATGTCAGATGGTAAACTTACTAAAAGATAATAAGCCTATAAAAATGTCTAAGCGTTCTGGAAACTTTATCACATTAAAAGATATAATTAATGAGGTTGGTGGGGATGCAATTAGATTTATAATGCTAACAAGAAAAAACGACCAAGTTTTAGATTTTGATTTTAATAAAGTAACTGAAAAAACAAAAGAAAATCCTGTATTTTATGTAAAGTATGCGCATGCCAGAATTTGTTCTGTTTTAAAGAAAGCAAACGAATTAGGATATAATTTTGAAAGAGAAAATTTAAATCTTAAATATTTAAATCATGATATTCATCTAAAACTTTGTAGACAACTATCAAATTGGCCAAAAATAATTGAAACATCAGCGATTTACAAAGAGCCTCATAGAATAGCTTTTTACTTAATTGAGTTATCTTCAATTTTTCATAGTCTTTGGTCTCTTGGAAGGGAAAAAAATGAACTTAGGTTTTTTCAAAAAGATGATATTGATTGCACTTATGCATACTTAAATCTTATTAAAGCTACCAAAATTGTTATTGCATCTGGCTTAAACATAATGTCAGTATCTGCACCAGAGGAAATGTAGTGCAGGAAAAATCAAGTAAATTTAAGTTTTTAATACCAATTTTAAGTGGGCTATTAGCTGTAATATTTGTTTTGAGCGGAGCTATATATATAATTTTTAACATTAATATTTTCAACGAATCAAAAATTCAAATAATAAAAGCACCAAAGGGACCAATAAAAGAAAAGCCAGTAGATGCTGGCGGTAAAATAATAAACCATCTAGATGCTGATTTTTATGGAATATTAGATAAGGATATTGAAGCCCAAGTTGTAGAGGTAATAAAACCTCCTGATCCAGAACCTGAGTTGCCAACTGTTAAGTTAGGAATTAATATTAATGAGCCTATAGATAATATTAGTGTAATTTCTAATACTGGTGATAAAAACGATTCATCACTTTTAATGACTGAGGATAACGTTACAAGTGATAATAAATCATTTTCAGAAAATAATATTTTATTAAATGATAATTTAACTGGAATTAACATGGATAAAATTGCTCAAACTAATGAATTTTCAATTAATGACAACATTTCTGAAATAATAGATACTCCAGTTTCTAAGCCAAAAAAAGGCTATTTTATTCAACTAGCATCATTTAATGAAGAAGCTAAAGCTAAGCTTTCAGCTGAAATCTTAAATGAGAAGCTTGCAGTTTCTCTAAATGGCAATTCACTCAACGTTATGAAAGTTGATTTAGGAAAAGGAAAAGGGATTTGGTGGAGAATTGTTACTGATATTTTGAATAGAAACGATGCTGAAACTATTTGCGCATTATTGAAATCAGAGGGAAATAATTGTATTGTTCGATCGAAATAAATCGTTCATTTGAGAATGTTTATGGATAATAATAGTGAATTTATAAATTATAATAGTTCAGGTGAACAGCTATCTCTTTTTTTAAACTTAGATGGTTTTGAAGGTCCCATTGATTTACTTTTACACTTATCTAGAGAGCAAAAAGTTGATTTAATATCTATTTCAATAACTGAGTTAGCTAATCAATATATTTTATTTATTGAGAAAGTTAAAGTTTTAAATATTGAAGTTGCTGCAGATTATCTAGTTATGGCGTCTTGGCTTGCATTTTTAAAATCTAAAACTTTACTTCCTGAAGAAAACAATGAAGAAGAATTAGAGGATGTTGATGCTATTGCTGAAGAATTAAAAGTAAGATTATTAAAATTGCAAGCAATGCAAAAAGCTTCAGAGCAACTTATGATAATGCCTAAATTAGGAGAAAATAGATTTGTAAGAGGGGAAGATAACTCTAATCAAGATATAATTAAGTACGAATATGAATCTAATTTATATGATTTATTAGTTGCATATGGTCAGATTAATAATAATTCTAAAAATATAGAATTAACAATTGAAAACTCTAGGCTATATTCAGTTCAGGAAGCAATTGAAAGATTAACAAATTTAATTAAAACTTCCTCAAAATGGGTTGACTTAAAGGAATTCTTACCTGAAAAACTTAATGATGTGTTGAATGATAACAGTTCTATTTCTTCACATTTTTTAGCATCATTGGAATTAGCAAATAAAGGTAATTTAAAAATAAGACAAGAAAATCCATTTGGAACAATATGGATGAAAAATAATTTTAATAGATAATTTTTAGTTATGAAAAAAAATAATTTTGAATTTTTTAAAAATGTAGTTGAAGCAATTGTTTTTTCTTCTTCTGAACCAGTGAGGGTGGATAATTTAGAAAAAAGAGTACCTTCCTCCATAGATTTAAATAAAATTTTTGAGCAGCTTAAGAAGGATTATTTAGAAAGAGGGATAAATTTCGAAAAAATTAATAACTCTTGGGCTTTTAGAACTGCACCTGAAGTTTCTGAAAACTTAACTATCGAAAGAGTTGTTCGTAAACCATTGTCTAGACCTGCACTAGAAACATTATCTATAATTGCATACCATCAGCCAGTAACACGAGCAGAAATTGAAGATATACGAGGTGTCAGTATTTCAAAAGGAACATTAGATATTCTTTTGGAGTTACAATGGATAAAGCCTAAAGGGCGTAGACAGTCTCCTGGAAGGCCATTGACTTGGGGTACAACTGAAGTATTTCTTGATATTTTTGGACTTCAGGATTTATCAGCGCTTCCTGGACTGGCTGATTTAAAGTCTGCTGGTCTAGTTGGAGCTAAACCCTTAATAACAGATGATTTGAGTAAATTTGAAGTTAACGAAGAGAAAAATCAAAAATCATTAATTGAAAAATTAGTAAAAAATAATGATTAAATAATCATATGAAAAATAATAAAGATAACTTTAAGTATAATTATTCTACTTTAAGTTTAGACTCAATTAATCATTCTTATAATGATGTACCTTGTTTAAAAAATATTAGTTTTGATGTTAACGAGGGTGAAATCATATCTTTGTTAGGACCTTCAGGTAGTGGAAAGACTACAATTTTAAGAACAATAGCAGGTTTAGAAAAAATAAGTTCTGGCTCAATATCGATAAAAAATAACATTGTTTCTGGTAAAAACCTATTTTGTCCTCCCGAAAAAAGAAACATAGGTTTCGTGTTCCAAGACTATGCTTTGTTTCCCCACCTAACAGTTCTAAATAATATCCTTTTTGGCTTAAAAAACTCAGAAAAATTTAGAGCTTTTGAAGTTATGAAACTTCTAGATATTGAAAAATTACAGAATTTTTTTCCTCATCAAATTTCTGGAGGTCAGCAGCAAAGAGTGGCTCTTGCTAGAGCTATAGCACCATCCCCAAAAGTTATTTTACTTGATGAACCATTTGTGCGGTTAGATATAAGATTAAGAGAAAAGGTTCGTGATGAAGTTTTGCATCTTTTAAAGGTTTCTGGAACCACAGCAATTATTGTTACTCATGAAGCAGAAGAAGCAATGTTTATGTCTGATAGAATAGTAGTAATAAATGATGGAAAACTAATGCAAATTGGTCGTCCAAGTGATTTGTATAATAGACCCAAATCAAAATTCGTTGCAGAATTTTTTGGTGAGGTAAATCTTATACCAGGAACCATTAAAAATGGAAAAATTCAAACTTTATTAGGAAAATTTGATACAAAAGGCTTTGCAGAAGAAACGCCAGTAAATTTGATTATCAGGCATGAGGGTATAAAGTTAGTTGATCGCAAAGATAACAAAACCCCCCATGCAAAGGTTTTAGAGACAAGATTATTAGGAAGGTTTAGTTTGATACATTTACAAATAGAAAAAGGAAAATCAAAAGTACATCTTCATGCTAGAGTTCCTGGTTTAAGTTATTTGAAACCAGAAACTATAATTGGTATTGAGATTGATAGTGTTCAGAGTTATATATTTCCTATATAGTTATATATAAAGAAACATATTTCTGTTATAACATACGAATAAACTAGATTTTGTAGGAAGGATTTGAAATGAGTGGAGGAATTTTTGGGATTTGGCAATGGGTAGTTGTTGGCTTGATTGTAGTGTTACTCTTTGCTCGTCCAGGAAAAATATCTGGGCTTATGGGAGACTTTGGAAAAGGTTTAAGTAACTTTAAAAAAGGAATGAAAGACGAAGGGAACGAGAAAAAAAACATTGAAGAAGAAGTTTCAGATAATACTGATAAAAATAAATCATAGGTATTTAGGAAGCATCAATGTTTGACTTTGGATGGCAAGAATTTCTTGTTATAGCATTTGTACTTGTATTAGTAGTTGGCCCAAAAGACTTACCTAAAGTACTAAAAACAGTTACAAAATATGTTAGAAATATGAGGCAGATGGCAAGTGAGTTTCATCGCGGCATAGAGAAGATGACCGATGAAGCAGACTTAAAGGATGTAAAGCAAAGTTTTAATGATATTAAAAATAAAGATTTTGATAAAACAATCCAAAGTCATTTAGATCCCGACAATGAAGTTACAAAAGCTCTTCAACAAGCTAAAAGTAGTGCTGACCTGGCGAATGAGACCAAGAATGTTGAAGATACACTAAAGAATGTTGCTAAGGAAAGCATAGAAGACCCTAAAAATAATAATAATCATAAAGAAAATAACAAAAAAGCATCTAAAGAAAATGAAGACGACTTGTCTTCTGCTAAAGTATAATGTCTGAAAAAATATCAAAAGATGATCTTTCTGACGGTCATATGTCTTTAATGGACCACCTTACTGAATTACGTTCCAGATTATTGATCAGTATTGTAGTTTTTATTATTTTATTTTTATTATGTTTAGTCAGGGTTGGTGATCCTGCCTCTAGTATAGCTGATCAGGTTTATTTATTCCTCCAAAAACCTTTAGCAGACCTTCTTATTGAAAGAGGTGGAAGGATGATTTTTACTGGTTTGCATGAAGGGTTTTTTACACAAATTAAAGTTGCTTTTTTTACCTCAATAAGCATATCTTTACCAATTATTCTTATTCAGGTATGGAAATTTGTAGCCCCAGGTCTTTATAAGAATGAACGAAATGCAATGCTTCCATTTATGATAGCAACACCATTTTTATTTATATTAGGTGCTGCAATGGTCTATTACATGGTTATTCCTTTAGCGTGGCAATTTTTTCTTTCATTCGAAATTAATCCAGGTGAGGGTGCTTTGCCAATTGAAGTAGAACCAAGAATTTCTGAATATTTATCATTAGTTATGAGACTAATGTTTGCATTTGGTTTGAGTTTTGAGCTTCCTGTTGTCTTGCTTCTATTAGTAAAGTCTGGTTTTGTAACGCCAGAAGGGCTCGCAGCAAAAAGACGCTATGCTATTTTAATTTCATTTGTAGCTGCAGCTATTTTAACACCACCAGACGTAATTAGTCAGGTAATGTTAGCAACTCCTATAATAATATTATATGAGATATCTATAATTGCTTCAAAAATAATGTATAAGAAAGATGCAAATTAATTTGAGTTTATTTTTGATTTGTTTCAGTTAGGAACCTTATTATGCACGATATTCGTTTTATCAGAGAAAATCCAAAAATTTTCGATGAAAACTTAAACAAAAGGGGAGTTTCATCATGTTCAAAAGAAATACTAAAACTTGATAATGATAAACGTAAGTTACAAACTTTAATTCAAGAAAAACAAAAAATAAGAAATGATGTTTCAAAAAAAATTGCTGAAATAAAATCAAAAGGTGATAATGCTGACAATTTATTTTCTGAAGTTTCTAATGCAAAAAAAGAAATTGTTGAATTAGAACAAAATGAAAATCAATTAACAGTTAAACTTAATAAGTATTTGTTGGAATTGCCAAACTTAATTGACGACGATTTGCCTATTGGTGGAGAAGAAAATAATAAATTATTAAGAAAATGGGGAAAAATTAAAAACTTCAAATTTACACCCAAAGATCATGTTGAATTAGGTGAAAATTTATCTGGAATTGACTTTCCAACAGCTGCTAAACTTTCGGGTAGTAGGTTTGTTATGCTTTATGGTCAGCTTGCTAAGTTAGAGAGAGCTCTAAAAAGCTTCATGATCGATACACTAACTGATGCATATGGTTATAAAGAAGTTATGCCTCCAGTTTTGGTAAATGAAAAGACTATGACAGGGACTGGGCAACTTCCTAAATTTTCTGATGATTTATTTAAAACAACTGATGACAGATGGTTAATACCAACAGCAGAAGTGCCCTTAACAAACATAGTTTCTGATACTATTGTAACTGAAAATCTTCTTCCATTACGTTATGCAGCTTATACGCAATGTTTCAGAGCTGAAGCTGGAGCGGCAGGAAGGGACACAAGAGGCATGATAAGGAACCATCAATTTTCTAAAGTTGAAATGGTTTCAATTTGTGATGAAAATAGTTCTGTTGAAGAATTAGAGAGAATGACTGGAGCAGCAGAAAGTATTCTTCAAAGTCTAGAGTTGCCTTATAGGGTTGTTTTATTGGCCTCAGAGGATATTGGTTTTTCTGCTAAACGAACCTACGATATAGAAGTTTGGCTTCCTGGTCAAAATCAAGGATCTGGATGTTACAGGGAGATATCCTCATGTTCAAATTGTGGTTCCTTTCAAGCAAGAAGAATGAAGGCTAGATTTAAAGAAAATGGTAAGAATAAATTTTTACATACTTTGAATGGCTCGGGTTTAGCTGTTGGAAGAACTATCATTGCAATTTTAGAAAATGGCCAATTGCCCAATGGAGACATTTTATTGCCAAAAGCTTTACATAATTATATGAAAACAGATAAAATTATTAAAAATTAATATGGATCAAACTTTTAATAAAATTGATAGAGTCATGCTTGTTAATGATGATGGCATTGATGCGCCTGGATTTGAAATTTTAAAAATAATTGCCCAAGACATTGCAGATGAAATATGGATATTTGCACCTAAAAAAGATAAATCTGGAGCAGGAAGATCGATAACTCTAAGAAATGATATAAAAGTAATAAAAAGAGAAGAAAGAGTATTTGAAGTTGATGGAACTCCTACAGACTGTGTTATTTTGGCTTTGAATTACTTTATGAAGAACTGCATGCCTAATTTAGTTTTAAGTGGAGTAAATGCAGGAAGAAATGCAGCAGATGATGTTACTTATTCTGGAACTGTTGGTGCTGCATGGGAAGCTACAGTACTTGGAGTTCAAGGAATAGCTTTGAGTCAAATGTATGATAAAAAATTTGGTATGAATTTTTCAGCTTCCAAGGAAATGGGTTCTTCATTATTAAAAAATATTTTATCAAATAAAAAAAATCTTAATACATTAATAAATATAAATTTTCCACCTGTTGATAAATCAAAAGTTAATGGTATAAAATTTGTTGAACTTGATTCACATAAACTCAGCGACAACATTGAAAACAATAATGATGGAACTAACTTTAGAATTGGATCAATGATTACTAAAGAGCATCAAGTAAAAGGTAGCGACCTTTATTATCTAAAAAAGGGGTTTATTTCAGTAACTCCTCTATCACTAAATGTTACTGATTATTATTCATTAAATAAAATGCGAGAGATTTTTGAATGAAAAATAATGGTGAGGAACAAAAAGCTCACCTTATTATGAAACTTAGAGGTCAAGGCTTAAGATCTTCAAAAGTATTATCTGCAATAGAGAATATTCCAAGGGATATATTTATAGAAAAGGCTCTAAAAAACCATGCTTGGGAAAATGTTACTCTGCCCATTGGAGGTGGGCAAACTATAAGCCAGCCATACATCGTTGGCTTAATGACTTCCTTACTAGACCTATCTGGAAATGAAATTGTATTAGAAATTGGAACGGGAAGTGGATATCAAGCTTCTATTTTATCTATTCTTTGTAGAAGGGTTTATACTATTGAAAGGATAGAAACACTTCATCAATTTTCAAATAATAAGTTTGAAGAGCTTGGTTTAACAAATATAACAGCTAAGC
>Ga0115011_10001284_pt1 | contig 18169 bp, 15 predicted proteins | sample TroAtlMetagenome_2_FD_88705 | JGI IMG/M metagenome (GOLD analysis project Ga0115011, IMG submission 88705) | Marine eukaryotic phytoplankton communities from Atlantic Ocean - Tropical Atlantic ANT8 Metagenome | ecosystem: Environmental > Aquatic > Marine > Oceanic | place: Tropical Atlantic...
ATATCGATTATCGCCATAATATCTACGCCTGCCCCTAAGCTGCGAAAGCCGGCGTAGAGCGAATCGGCGACAGTCAAAATACTGATATAAGTAGGCAGGCGCGCTAATAGCTGCTGCACCTCAGGGTGGCTATGTGCCGACTGCGCTAATAGTACTTGCACTAAGGGGTAGTCACTGCGTAGAGCTGCGTCCATTAAGTGAATGCCCTCTATGACCGTTTGTCCTTGCTTTTTTCGCTGGCGAGCTTGAGTTAAGAGTGCTTTGGCCAGCTTTACGGTTTGATTTTTATCAGAGGTAATCAGCTCAATAGGAGTAGAGGTCATAGCAGCCTGCTTAAAAGGTGATAATGAAAATAAAAACTGCAAGGATGATAGAAATAGAGCCAGTCAAAGGGCCGCCGATAAGGTTGATCTCAGTAACTCCTTATCAGCGTTACTTTAGCTAATTAAGCTTACGACTCATTATGAGCGCTATGGAGCTGTTTGACATAAGCGACTTCGTTTTTGCTACCGAGCACCACCGGTACACGTTGATGGATATCGGTGGGTTCGATATCTAGTATACGTGTGATAGCGTCGGTTGCCATGCCGCCTGCACGCTCTATAAGTAAGCTCATCGGATTGGCTTCATACATTAAGCGCAGTTTACCGGCTTTGTTGGGGTCTTTAGTGTCGAATGGATAAGTAAAAAGACCGCCGCGGCATAAGATTCGGTGCACATCGCCAACCATGGCCGCAACCCAGCGAGTATTAAAATCGCGGCCACGAACGCCAGTCTTGCCAGCGATTAGCTCATCGATATACTGCTGCATAGGCGGCTTCCAATATCGATAATTCGAGGCATTGATAGCGTACTCGCTAGTATCCGCTGAGATCTGTACTTGCTCTTCGATCAGCAAATAGTCGCCGCTATCGGGATCTAAGCTAAACATAGCGACGTTATCATCTATAGTCAAAGCAAGAACCGTAGAGGTACCGTACAATAGATATCCTGCTGCTAGTTGTTGATTGCCAGCTTGCAAAAAGTCTTCATCAGCGCTGACTTGACCTTGACGCTGGTAGGGCAAAATAGAAAAAATAGTACCCACTGCCATATTGATATCGATGTTCGATGAGCCATCCAGAGGATCAAACAAGATAAGTAGGCTACCATCCTTATTGGCAGGTGTAGCGTGATCGAGCTCTTCTGATGCTACTCCAGCACAATGTTTGTTATCTGCTAAAGCTTCTAGCAATAAGTCATTGGCTAACACATCGAGCTTTTTTTGCTCTTCGCCTTGCACGTTTTGATTACCCGCTTCTCCTAAGATGTCCGCTAGTGCGCCTTTTTGAAGCAGTTGTGAGATCGTCTTACCCACATCAGTAACTGTCGTAATAAGCTCAGTGACCGCAGGGTTTGCAGAGTGGTGATTTAGATATTGTGCTAAGGTCATCATAGGGTTTCCTAGGAGATGTAAAGGTAGAGGTTAAAAGTATAGGGTAGCGTAGGTTCAACACGCTATAGATACAATATGAGTAACTATTATTATAAGTAACTATTATTTTATTCTTATCTAGTGCTATCTGGACTTGCAAAAACTATTAAAAAGGCAATAATGCTTCACGTCATAAATGAGCGTGATAAATAGATAATGCGGGACCCTTGTACGACTACAAAAATCAGCTACACTATCGTTATGACGGACATTACTACTGATTTGTTATTATCATTATCGACGACAGCAATGCAGTCACGTAAAGTGTAGCAAATAAGTACTACAAAGTCTTTTTGTCTGTAATTATAGGCTTGCTGTTTGCTTACAATATTATCGCTTAGAGCCTTTAGATCTATATTAAACTTATTTTATAAAATCTTTCTACTACATCAATAATAAAGATTCGTGACTATGCCAACTTCTAATGATATCCGTTCAACCGCCAATATCTCGCTCACAGACTACGCTAAGGTCGATCCTCGCGCTATCCATAAGCAGCTCGATATTTCGCTGAGTCGCCCGCAGCTCAATGATGATGGCAGCATTCGCCACTTCTTAGGAGTGGAAGGACTTAATAAGGCGCAGCTTCAACGCATCATCGCTAAGGCCGAGACTTTTATCGATGAAAAAGGTCAATTGTTAAACCGGCCTGAGCTTGAGGGTTGTACGGTCATGAACTTGTTCTTTGAGCCCTCAACGCGGACACGCACCACCTTTGAGGTAGCTGAAAAACGTCTGGGCGCTAATGTGCTCAATATCGATATTGCGCGCTCAAGTACCAAAAAAGGGGAGAGTTTACGCGACACGCTATGGAACTTGCAAGCGATGACCGCGGATATTTTTGTGGTGCGTCATTCGGCCTCAGGGGCAGCGCATTTTATGGCTACAGAGGTCACCCCAGATATTGCCATTATCAATGGCGGTGATGGCTGGCACGCGCATCCGACCCAAGGTATGCTCGATATGCTCACCATCCATCGTGAAGCGCCGCGCCCATTTGAAGAGCTATCGGTGGCGATTATTGGCGACATTAAACACTCAAGAGTCGCGCGCTCAGATATTAGTGCGCTACAAACGTTAGGGGTCAAGGACATTCGAGTCATTGCGCCGCGCACACTTTTGCCTAAAGGTATTGAACGTTTTGGCGTAAACGTCTATGAGGATATGAATGAATGCGTGGCCGACTGTGATGTCATCATGGGGCTGAGAATACAGAACGAGCGGATTGGCTCGCCGCTACTGGCCTCATCGAGTGAGTACTACAAACATTATGGCATCACCCCTGAGCGCGTTGCGCTAGCGAAGCCTGATGCCCTCATTATGCATCCGGGGCCGATGAATCGCGGTATTGAGATTGCCTCTAGTGTGGCAGATGGCGCCCAGTCAGTGATCCTAAAGCAGGTCAGTAATGGGGTGGCTATTCGTATGGCGGTATTGGCTTTGGCGATGGAAGGACAGCGCGCGCATCAAGCAGCTCGTAGCTAATCTCATTTAGTAGAGTATAGGGTCAAGCCTAGTATCTTACTATGCTATTTTATTCTTATTTATCCCGCTTATTGATACGGTAATAACGCTCATGACAACCCTCACAAGTTCAGACACTCAAATGCACGACTTACTCCCAGAAGCTTTCAAAAAATCACTGCCAAGCACGGCGACAGCTCAGTTAGCAACATTGACAGCCGATCGCGAGATGTGGGTACTACCGCCATTAGTAGATCTATGCGCGCGTCTGCGCGAGCCGGGGCAACAGCAGCATGGCACGCTAATCTCAGAGGGTCGTGCTGCTCGCGGTAATGGCTTTTTGCATGTGGTGATTCCGCCGGATACCAACCCTATCTTAGAAAATGGCTCACTGCTTAAGGGTCTGCGTGAGCGCGCACTTGAAGATGGCGGTATTTATTTGCATATCCTTGGCGCTTTGACCGAAGGCTTAAGAGGCGATAATCCTTCTAACATTGCCGGTCTAAAAAAAGGCGGCTGTATCGCTGTCTCTAATGCCCGCCAGCCTTTCGCTAATGATTTAGTGCTATTGCGCACCTTGGAGTATGCCGCCACTTTTGGTCTAAAAGTGTTTTTTTATCCTGATGAGCCGAGTTTGTCCGGTGAAGGGGTCGCGCATGAAGGCTACATTGCGTCTTATCATGGTCTGCAAGGTATTCCGTGGATCGCTGAAACCGTCGCCTTATCGAAGCAGTTATTGATGGTGGAGGAGACGGGTATCGCTGCGCACTTTAGCCAATTGTCTTGCAAGTCTTCAGTGGAGCTGATGCGCTGGGCAAAAGATAAAGGTCTGCCGGTGACGTGCGATGTAGCTATGCATCAACTGTATCTCACTGACGATAACTTGGAAGGATTTAATGCTCAAGCTTACGTGTTGCCGCCGCTCCGTAGTAACACCGATCAGCAAGCGCTGCGCCGTGGTCTACAAGATGGCACCATAGATGCGATTTGCAGCCATCACGAACCTCTTAATGCAACTGCCAAAAAAGCGCCTTTTGCTGAGAGCACTCCAGGTATTTCTAACTTTGATACTTTTATGGCGCTTGCTTGCCAGCTGGTACGCGATGAGATCTTAACTCTAGAGCAACTGGTCGATAAGATATGCCTTAATCCTGCCAAAATTGCTGGTATCAGCGCACAGTATGAAAACACTGGCGGCGCAATCTTAGTCGATCCGAATGTAGAGTGGCAAGTGACAAGCGAGACGATGCTGTCTAATGGTAAAAACACTCCGTTCTTTGCGCAGCAGCTGCAAGGCCGAGTTGTGGAGACTTTCTTTGTCTAACATAGCTAGGCAAAAGACCAGCGCGGCTAGCGAGTCGATAAAAGCGGTCGCCATTTATGAGATTGTTAAAGGCGTGGGCGCGCTACTAGGTGCCGGAGCATTATGGCTATGGCATAGCGATCTTGAAGAGTGGTCAGCGACTGCAACGCACTCTTGGCAGCAGTACTTTGGGCAGCTATTAGCGCCGCAGGTTGAGAGTGTCGTTGCGATTGCGCAGCGCGCCAGTCAAAATTGGCCATTATTTTTGCTGTTTATCTGTGCTTACGCGAGTATTCGTTTTATCGAGGCGTATGGCTTGTGGCAGGATAGGACGTGGGCTTATTGGTTTAGCGTGCTTGGTTACGGTATATTTATCCCAGTTGAAGTGTACTATTTCATCACTAGCCCTTTTGACTGGTTTAAGTTATTTATCATCGTATTAAACATTATCATTGTCATAGTGGTTTATCGTAATATGAAGCGTAAAGGCCTAATATAAAAGTGCTGCTAGTCCTTGAGATGTATTCTGTATTCATAAACGGAGCAGCTATGACTAAGAATTAGGGTAATAGCTGCTTTTTTATCTAGTTTTACTTTATATCGATTTAACTGCTAGACAGTTCAAACTTATAAGCCAGCTTTTGAAGGCTTATCATGCCCAATACTTTTTGCGACCCTGCCGACACTCAAGCCTTGTACTAAAATTGAAAATATAACCACCGCATAGGTTAGGGCTAATAAAATGTCACGCTCAGCGCCTATGGGGAGCTGCAATACTAAGGCGACGGATATACCACCGCGCAAACCACCCCAAGTCAATACTTTCCAAGCGCCATCTGGCAAGTCCAGCTGTCGACTAAAGGTCTTTGTGGTCATACCCACAACAATAAAGCGCGCTAGTAGCGCAATGATAATGGTCAAGCCGCCAGCGATAAACAGATTACTAGAATAAGCAATCATTACAATCTCAAGGCCGATTAAGACAAATAAAATAGCGTTCAAAATCTCATCAATCAGCTCCCAAAACAAGTCAACATAATGACGAGTCTGATCACTCATTGCCAATGCACGGCCGCGATTGCCTAACATCAGACCCATCATCACCATCGCGAGCGGCCCTGACAGGTGCCAATAGCTGGCGAGCGCATAACCACCGATAACACCGGCTAAAGTCAAGAGCACCTCTTCTTGATAGCTATCGATGCTCTTGATTAAGTAGTACAAAATCGCGCCTAACACTAAGCCAAAAACGATACCGCCGCCAGCTTCAACCGCTAGGGTGTGCGCCACATAATTAGCCGTTGGAATATCACCACTGGTCAGAATTCCAAGCAAAATGACAAAGATAACGACGCCGATACCGTCATTGAATAATGACTCGCCAGCAATAACGGTCTCTAAGCTTTTGGGCGCGCCAGCAGAGGCCAAAATACCCATCACAGCGATAGGGTCGGTTGGTGAGATTAAAGCGCCAAACAATAAGCACCAAATAAAAGGCAAGCTAAAACCTAGTAGCGGCAGCATCAAATAAATCGCTGTCGCAATAAGAAGTGCTGAGACAATAGTACCGATACAAGCCAATATACCAATAGGCAGCTTATAGCGGCGCAAGTCACTAATATTGACATGCAAAGCGCCAGCAAATAGCAGCATAGAGAGCATGCCGTCGAGCAAGACTTCGGTGAAATCAAGCTGCTCTAATAAACTGATCTCATAATCGATCAGCTGATCGAAACCCAAAAACCCCAAAAATATCGCAAAGATTGACAGCAAAATGGATATCACCATCACCCCGATAGTGGTGGGTAAACCAATGAAACGGTGGTTAACGTAGCTTAAAAGCGCAGTTATCGATAAGAAGATAGCGCTGATCTCAAGGATGCTTAGGCCGGAGGTAGATGCCATAAAATTGTCTCAGATAGGTATTAAAGTAAACGAATTAAAATAAAAGCCGCGATGTATTTTACCGCGCTAAAGCGGCATTAAGTTATCTCGACTGGCTCTCTAATGCTTTGCTAATATGTCTGTCAAAGGTGCTGGTATAAGTAAAATACTGATGCTGCGCATCTTCACTTTGGATAAACTGCCGAGCTTGCCAGCACATATCGAGCAAATCTGTTGTCAGCTCATCATAAGCCAAGTTTTGTTGACCGGCCGCTTCAATGAGTTTTAGCTCATGCAGCAAGGACTGGCGCTGCGCGCTATTGACTCGAGCATAGTTAAGATCGGTTAGCGCTTGGCAAAGCGCTTTGAGCACCATCAGATCAGCAGTCGCATAACGGCGTATCTCACCCAAAGAGGTGTCAATAAAGTCAGATATCTTTGGCGTTTTAGTCACCACTGCCAAGGTAGACGCCCGCGACTGACTCACCGTAACCTCATTGATATCTTTATTACGCGCCGGATGATAGAAATGATAGGGACTTGGCGGCTGACGGCGCATCATAATACTTAAGCAAGAGGACAAGGACTGAATGCAGTTCACTGCTGTTTTGGGGTCGTTGATACCAGGAGATAAAGCGCGTATGGCAATCTCAGTGATCTGTCCTAGACTGTAGCCGATATCGTTGGTATGTGATGGGCGCTGTTCTAACTCAATACCAGTCGCAAAACGCTGCCAAAACAGTGCGTCAGGAGCGCGCGGCATAATGGCTAAGTTTGAGGTTTTGGTCTTTTGTAAGTAGCTATCATCTCTAGCAGGGCGCTGATAAAAATAGCCCATAATATTCTTATCGGTGACAAAACTGCCAAGGTTCGTCTGTAATCGGATTATCCCGCCGTAGTCCTTCGCTAAAATAATTAAGGAGTCAATATATATCTGCTGCAGATAGCCTGAGGTTGGAGCATAGATGGGCGCAGCTGCCCAAGACAAATAATCATCGATATCATTATCTGCGGCATCGCGCTGATGCTCGATGTCGCAGGTCTCGCTATACCAATAATCAATATTAGCAATAGCATCATCACTAGCGCCTTGAATCACATGCGAAGCTTGAATCGCATGGACCATATGCTGAATAAAGTACACTAATAATAAAGCGCAAATAATGGCCATAACAATGGCAAAAGTTACTGCCAGCTGCGGAACCCCGAAACTCACGTCAAACTTATGAATCGACTTTAAGACCAAAAGGCTATAACTAAAAGTGCCGATAAAGGCCCCGAGCACTAACTGATTAGAAGTGTCAGTCAAAAAGTTCCGTAGTAGTCTAGGGCCAAATTGTGAGGACGCCATGGAGAGTACAGCGATGGTGATAGAAAAGGTAGTACCCGCCACGCCAAGTACAGCGCCTGCAATCGATGTCATAATAGCGCGCGCGGCATCATCATCACCGGTAAACGCGAAGCTGATGTCTCGAACCGTCTCACGATCTAAACGCTGATCGATAGAGATGAGTAGGGGCGCTAATAGAATGCCTAGGAGTACAAAGGAGGTCGGGATAAACCAATAAGTACCTAGCAGCCGCTCCCAAATGTTTTTTAGACGATCTGGCAGGCTCGTTAGGTTCTGCTTTGATAAAAGACTCGTAAAGTGCTTAACGCTATGTAAGCTTATGGTGATAAAACGATGCAGTAAGTTTTTGTGCTTATTATTGGTATGGTCACTCACTGCCGCAGACTCCCTATTGTTTATTATTCAGTCGTTATTAACGGTCATTTAATCAAGATAACCTTTAATTAATATGGCTTTTAATCAAGGTGACCTTAAAGCAATGCTTATAAAGGTATTTATCATTCTAGTTCGGCTTATCGGCTTCAGTGATGATATTACCCTCATTAGTAGCCGGACGCCGCTGCAAGGTTTTACGTCTAGTTTTGTGGCGAGCGGTATTGGCGGATTTTACCTCTCCCTTAGGGATAATGGCTTGTAGATCATCATCATTTTGAGAGACATCACTGTCTTTATCATAAGCTTCAGGCTCAAAAGGCGGCGTCCGCTTATCTTTAAAGTGCTGAGACTTGCCAGCCTTTACCGGATGTTTTTTGCGCGGATGACTATGCGCAAATATAGCAGCTAGTGGTAGGTTTAATTGCTGCTTAGCAAAAGCCTCTGTATCCTCAAACCGATCGACTAGTAAGCTCAGCCATGGCTCTTGATCCTCTAGCGTCGTCTCATCAAGCTCATCTTTAATCGGTAGCGGATAGGGCAGCGTCCGATAAAAATCCCATAGCGTCATTCGGCTCAAATCTTTTTTGAGCACATAATCGTCGTCATCAGTCATAGTGATCAGATTGCTGTCTTTTAGGTAATTAATATAAAGATACCATTTAGGCAGCTCTTTGCGGCCCAAGACGTTACGCAGCTCTACCTCACTGACCACCTCGCCTTTAAGATAACGGCTATAAACTAAGTTGAGCATATCGAGCAAGCTCAGTAATGGATGACGCGGATAGACCTCTTCGGTCTCAAAAATAGTCAAGGTATAGCTGATCTCAACTCCTAGCAATATCAGGTTCCAAGACAAATAAATCCATAACAGAAAAATAGGAACTGCGGCAAAAGCACCATAAATCGCCTCATAGCTGGTGAAGTTGGTCATCACCGTACCAAACACATGCTTGAGTAGCTCAAACACCACCGCGACGATAACCCCCGCGATAATAGCGCTTTTCGCTGGTACGCGCGCTTTGGGAATAAACCAATACATACCAATAAAGCCTGCAACGGTAATGCCGATCGACACCATCTGCACCCAAAACGACCAATCGATACCATACCCAGCTATTTGACGATTTAGAAAGCTCAAGCTTTGCACCGCGCTTGAGACGATAAAAGCCGTTCCTAACACTAAGGGTCCTAAGGTGATAATCGTCCAATAGCGCAGCAGACTTTTGAGACCGCCCGAACGTTCATCGACGCGCCAAATCTGATTAAAAGCGCGCTCGATAGTGGTCAAAGTCATGATAGTCGTGACAAATAAAATCGTGACACCAATAGCGGTCAAGTTAGTCGACTTTTCGGCAAAATTATTGATGTATTCACTGACTTGTAGGCTCGATTGCGGCAGCAAGTTACTATATATCACCTCGTATATCTGCGCGCGGGCAGAAGCTAGCGCCGGCACTGAAGACAAAATCATCAGCAATACCGTTACGATAGGCACAATCGATAACATGGTTGTGTAGGTCAAAGAGGCCGCTTTTTGCTGGCAATTATCTTCGAAGAAGTGACGAACCAAAAACCGAGTAAACTTAAACCAACGCTGCTGCAAAAAAGGGAGTTTTTGAGTTAATTTTTCCATACTGACCATGTAGAAAGATAGAGGTGAGAATAGTGTAACAAAATGTCCTAGCGTCAGTTGCCACTTATTTGTGTCAAAATGCTAGGCAATACTCGCCGGTTTGCATGTCAGTCAACGACTCGGGCATAATGTAGCCTGCAATTCTATCGTTTCGACAAGTATCAGCCAAAAGGAAGCTTTGCCAATGAGTCAGATTGATCCCTATGTATTAGTGCTATATTACTCAAGTCATGGCACCACGAACGTTTTAGCTTATGCCATTGCTCAGGGGATAGAAGATGCCGGGATGACCGCGCGTATTCGTACGGTGCCGACGGTGGCAGCTGAGACGACTGCAAGCAAAGCGGCAATACCGGATGAGGGCGACCTGTATTGTACTATGGACGATCTCAAGAACTGCGCTGGATTGGCCTTAGGCAGTCCGACGCATTTTGGTAATATGGCTGCCCCCATGAAATACTTCTGGGATAATACAGTGACCTTATGGCTGGCAGGTAATCTACAAAACAAACCTGCATCCGTATTTACCGCAACCGGTTCTATGCATGGCGGTCAAGAGACGACACTACTGACGATGATGTTGCCACTTATGCATCATGGCATGATGATCGTAGGCTTGCCTTATGGTGAGGCGGCGCTCAATCGCACCCAGCGCGGTGGCACGCCTTATGGTGCAAGCCATGTCAGCGGCGCCGCCCATGATCAGCCTATAACCGATGATGAGCGCGAACTGGCCATTGCTCAAGGTCACAGGCTAGCCATTACTGCCCAAGCGCTGTCGCAAGCAAACTGGAAGCGTTAGAGGCTGAGAGCTTATGAGCTCACAGACAAAAAGCTAAACGAAAAACGTGCTATAAATTAGGAAACTACCGCCGCTAATGTCCACAACTTCTACGCCTTCTAAGCAAACATCTGGCCCTAAACCCGCTAAATCCGTCAAGCCAAAAAAGCCTATTGCGCCTATGCAGCAGCGCTTGCTGCTAACTTGGCTAGTGTGGCTAGTGTATCGGCTATTAGTGCTGCCGATATTTATTAGTCTGTTTAATCCGAGCAATCCCGATATTATTGGCGGCATCGCTTGGTATGGCTTATGGCTAATACCGGCCTTTATTATCACCCCTGTCATATTACGCGGGCGCTCTCCTTATATGTTATTGGTCAGCAGCATGTTGACCTTAGTGTATCTAGGCGCTAGCGGCGTCGTATTATTCACGCGCTTTTATGGGACCAGTTGGACAGAGATTTTGGTTTATGGGCTTGATTTTGCTTTATTATTTGCAATCAATGTTTGGTTGTTTATCCTGCTCAAGCGCTTACCTTCGATGAATAAAGTACAAAAATAGCGGCATGTTTTGACATAAAAAAGCGGCGCTCTACTATTTATAGAGCGCCGCTTTTCGTTTTGTACCTTCTTGTTTTGTACTTTTTAGCTTTGGAGCTGTTAGTTTTGCAGCTTAGAGCTTAGAGCTTAGAGCTTAGAGCTTAAAGCTTAAATGCATTACCATTTAACGCACTTTTTTTAACTCTAAGTCCATCTTTTTACCATCGTTAATCTGACTGACTTTTACTGGCAGATAATCTAGGCTTGGTGCAAGCCAAAAGCTGGTTGAGCGATCGCTATCATCATGGATACGATCCACTCGTACCGTATCAAACGTACCCGCTGGTACAGTGACTTTTGTATTGCCTACTTTTTTAAACGGCGTTTTTTCTACTTTGTCTTTTTTGGCCATGTAGTAGTTGCCCGAGAATTTGCCATTTAACAAGTCTTGACGAATTTGCACTTCTAAACTCAAATCATCAAACGCTTGCTGCGCCATATTTGACGTTGTGGTTTTGCCTTTATAGCTACTCGTGACCTTTTTACCTGCCGAATCAAAACTTAGATTATGCGTACGTCCAATACCTAAGAGCTTATAAGTGGTGCTCGCCTTAGAAGGTGTGACATTGTTGCCCATAATAGTAAAGGTACTACTTTGCGACGCACTTGCAACGCCGGCCACGCGAGCTTTCACATTATAGTTCCAAGTATTGCCTGATTTTTTGAGGGTACGAGTCGCGTTACCTTTGTATTTATTTTCAACAGTAAAACTATAATCAGCGGTCGAAGGCTGAATGGTTTTGGCGCTAGCCAGAGTAGGGGCGGTCATAGATAAAGCTCCGATAGCAGCGATACTAGCGCCTGTTATTAGCGTAGTACGTTTGTTGTTGCGTTGTTGCGTATTAATGGCAGTTAAAGAAGATAATACAGTCATGGATATTCCTTGATAAGTATACCGCTAATGAGTGGCAAGATTTTTATAATTTAACTTTCGATTGTTCGAGTTCTAGTTGTTTAACTTTTAATGATTCATTTTTAACGATTCAACTTTTCATGTTTCGACTTTTAATGATTCGATGGTGGCCGCTCAGTAGCTATTAGTGTTTCTTTGTTATAGCTGATCCACTTTAAAACCGATACAGTGCTACTGGGATGAATTTTGCGCAGCATCGAAAAGTGCAAAGCACACAGCAAGCAAGGAAAATTTGTACCAGTAGCACGGCAATATTAATGTATCGATTTTATTTCGAATTGACTATAGCACTAGATTGTCAGCTACTATAATGGTCATACCTTGTTACATTTTCAAGGTTTGCCCTTTGGGTAGACGTCTAGCTCTTGTAGTTGATGTTACCCAAAACAGGACAGCATTTAGGCTTAGTAACATCCTGTCAGCAAGCTTGCTGTTAACTTGGGATAAACCCTTTTTTATCTGCATTATTCTTGTAAATTTTTGGCCCACGCCCTTGAAGCGATATGCCTATGCCCCCACTTTTTGAAACAAGCTCGAAGCTTATTATTGAAGCGAGTCTATAATAGTGCGCCCATAGCGTAGTCAACAACAAAAGCTGGACGGCGCTGCTATTATTGGACTGACACGGAATCTTTTATTCAAACAACTTTTGGAGTCCTAACGATGAATATTCGTCCTTTACATGATCGTATTGTCGTACGCCGCATAGAAGAAGAAACCAAAACGGCTGGTGGCATTTTATTACCAGGTTCAGCGCAAGAAAAACCATCACAAGGTGAGATCCTAGCGACGGGTAACGGTCAGGTTCGTGACAACGGTGAAGTCCGCACTTTGGATGTTAAAGTCGGCGATAAAGTTTTGTTCGGTCAATACGCTGGTCAAACGGTAAAAGTTGACGGCGAAGAGCTACTGATTATGAAAGAGTCTGATGTATTGGGTGTACTAGAAGGTTAAGTTTAGACTTTCATACCTTCTACTCACTTATTTAAAACCTTTTTAAACATTAAACAAAAATAATATTGGAGTAATTTGACATGGCAAAAGACGTAAAGTTTGGCATTGATGCTCGCACGCAAATGATGGACGGTGTCAACGTTCTAGCAAACGCAGTACGAGTCACTCTAGGACCTAAAGGTCGTAACGTGGTAATCGATAAGTCTTTTGGCGCACCGACCATTACTAAAGATGGTGTTTCGGTTGCCAAAGAGATCGAGCTTGAAAATAAGTTTGAGAACATGGGCGCGCAGCTCGTTCGCGAAGTCGCTAGCCGCACCAACGACGTTGCCGGTGACGGTACTACGACAGCGACAGTATTGGCTCAGTCTATTCTGCAAGAAGGCATGAAGTCAGTCGCTGCCGGCATGAACCCTATGGATCTCAAACGTGGTATCGATAAAGCGGTACGCGCGGCAGTTGAGCAGATTCATCAGTTATCAACGCCAGCGGACGACTCAAAAGCTATTGCTCAAGTAGGTTCTATCTCAGCGAACTCAGATACCAAAATCGGTGAGCTTATCGCGCAAGCGATGGAAAAAGTCGGTAAGCAAGGCGTTATCACTGTCGAGGAAGGCTCAAGCTTTGAGGACACTCTAGAAGTGGTCGAAGGTATGCAGTTTGACCGTGGTTATATCAGCCCATATTTTGCTAATAAGCAAGATAGCTTAACTGCTGAATTTGAAAACCCATATATCTTATTGGTTGACAAAAAAATCGGCAACATCCGCGAAATCGTGCCATTACTTGAGCAAGTCATGCAGCAGAGCAAGCCACTGCTTATCATCGCTGAAGATGTTGAAAACGAAGCCTTAGCGACCTTAGTTGTCAACAACATGCGCGGCGGCCTAAAAACTTGTGCCGTAAAAGCACCAGGTTTTGGCGATCGCCGTAAAGCGATGCTACAAGATATCGCTATCTTGACTGGCGGTACGGTCATCTCAGAAGAGATTGGCCTAAGCCTAGAAGAAGCGACTCTTGAGCAGCTCGGTACTGCCAAAAAAGTCACTGTCGGTAAAGAAAACACCGTCATCGTTAATGGTGCAGGCGAAACCACAGCTATCAACGAGCGTGTTGACTCTATTCAGCGTCAAGTGGAAGAGTCTACCTCTGACTATGATAAAGAAAAGCTACAAGAGCGCATGGCACAACTTGCTGGCGGCGTAGCAGTTATCAAAGTTGGCGCGGCAACTGAAACTGAGATGAAAGAGAAAAAAGATCGCGTTGATGATGCGCTACATGCCACTCGCGCGGCTGTCGAAGAAGGTGTCGTTCCTGGCGGCGGTGTTGCACTCGTTCGTGCGATGAACGCTTTATCTGAGCTAAAAGGCGATAACGATGACCAAGACGCGGGTATCAATATCCTACGCCGCGCGATGGAAGCGCCGCTACGTCAAATCGTGACTAACTCTGGCGAAGAAGCGTCAGTCGTCGTCAACGAAGTCAAGAGCGGTAGCGGTAACTACGGTTACAACGCAGCATCTAGCGAATACGGTGATATGCTACAGATGGGTATCTTAGACCCTGCTAAAGTATCGCGCTCAGCGCTAGAAAACGCAGCTTCTGTTGCAGGTCTCATGCTGACGACTGAAGCGATGATCACTGATCTACCACAAAGCGATGACGGCATGGGTGCTATGCCTGCTGGCGCTAGTGGTGGAATGGGCGGCATGGGTGGAATGGGCGGCATGATGTAATCAGCCCTTTGACCTGTACTGCTTAGTACTGTAGCTTTTACGCTATAGTACGCAGGAAATAAAACCCCGATAGGCGAGAGCTTATCGGGGTTTTTTGTCCTTATTTAATTCGCTACAAATTAAGAATTTACCTCATCTCTTCTAAACGTCCAAGTGTTATCGTCAGACAGCTCATCGACATAATAATAACCTGCCAAATCAAACTTTTTGAGTTGTTCCGCTTTGGTCAGCTTATTGTCCGCGGCATATTTCACCATCAGGCCGCGCGCTTTTTTGGCATAAAAGCTAATCACTTTATATTGACCGTTCTTCTCATCTTCAAATCTAGGGGTGATAATCTGCGCGTCCAGTGCTTTTTTCTTAACCGATTTAAAGTACTCGTTAGACGCTAGGTTAATCAGTACCTTGTCATCGCTATCGGCCATCTGCTTATTAATAGCATCGGTGATTTTCTCGCCCCAGAACTCATACAAATTACCACCGCGCGCGTTTTTTAGCTTAGTGCCCATCTCTAAGCGGTACGGCTGCATCAAGTCCAGCGGTTTTAACACGCCATATAGACCAGATAAGATACCCAAATGCTCGTTGAGATACAGCATAGTGTCTTTATCCATCTCATAGCTGGCAAGTCCAGTATAAACATCACCATCGAACAGATAAGCGGCAGGCTTAGCATTGTCCGAGTCATGCGGCATCTGCCATGCTTGGTTACGCTCGCTATTTAGCTGCGCCAAATCATCGGAGATGCTCATAAGCTCTTGCAAATCCATCGGATCTTTGGCTTTAAGGGTTTTTATCAGTTGAGCTGAGTCGTCAATGAGGGCAGGCTGGCTATAATAATTGCCAAGGTTCAATGGCACAGCGTCCGTTTCATTTAAAGACTTGGCAGGGGAGAGTACAAAGTACATAGAGGCTCCTTTTTTAAGTATCGAGTAATTAACAATAAATAGGGCAAGCAAAAACTTAGCCAATTGTGATGTCAGTCATGGCACTACCATAGCATAAACCTATAGCGATAGAGGATAGGCATTGACTAAGCAAACCATCAGCGCGCTAAAAGCTTCAAGATATGCTAAAAATAGAATGTATACATAGCTATTATTGTCAATAATTTTCTGATATAACAATAAAAGTTATAGCCCAGACGCGACCTCTAACTTTTTATTTACTTATGAGTCATCATTAAACAATGAAAGGTAGGGGATGATGTCTCTATAATAAAAACAGATGATGAAGATAGTATTATCATTTAGGGAATTGATAATCTTTGCTCAGTGCTTTACTTCACAGAGTACGAGCTGAGCAGGGTTTTTTTTGCGCCCACTATTTTATCACTCAATATAGCCATAAAGCCAAAGCTTGTGATCAGTCAAGTATTTGCATGTAAGGAGACGATATGAAAATCGGTGTTATCAGTGCAGACAGCACAACTGAGAGCCGCGTAGCACTAACCCCAGACGCGGTCAAAAAACTGCGTAAACTTGGGTTTGAGGTCGTCGTTCAGTCAGGCGCAGGTCTTGCAGCCTATTATACAGACGACAGCTATCAGACGGCTGGAGCTGATATTGCTAGCAGCAGCGCTGAGGTGGTTGAGCAGTCGCAAATTATTACCACTATCAGTGACTTGCCAGCTGAGCTCACCGAGACACTAAAGCCTAAGCAAATTGTCGTGGGCATGCTAGATCCTTACCGTAATACTCAGCTAGAGACTTATGCGACCAAAGGCGCGACTGTATTTGCGATGGAGCTGTTGCCGCGTACCTTGTCGCGCGCGCAAAACATGGATGTCTTATCCTCACAAGCCAACCTTGCCGGTTATAAAGCGGTACTCTTAGCAGCCAATGAATACTCACGTCCTTTTCCTATGTTTATGACCTCAGCAGGTACCGTCAAGCCTGCCAAGGTGGTCATCTTAGGCGTCGGCGTAGCAGGCTTGCAAGCGATTGCTACGGCAAAGCGTCTAGGCGCTGTGGTTGAAGCAAGTGATTTGCGTCCTTCTGCACGCGAGCAAGTCGAGTCGCTTGGCGGTAAATGGCTAGATGTACCGATGAGTGAGGAAGAAGCGCAAAAGGCCAAAGCAACCGGCGGTTATGCATGGACGCCCTCAGAGCAGTATATGAAAGATCAAGCGGCAGTGGTGGATAAAGCGCTAAGCGGCGCTGATATCGTCATTACCACCGCGCAGATACCAGGTCGTGACGCTCCAAGATTGGTGCATAAGACCACGCTCGATAAGATGAAAGCCGGCTCCGTGCTGATCGATATGGCAGCGGGCACCGGCGGCAACGTTGAAGGCGCAGTTGCTGAGCAAACCATCACTACAGATAACGGCGTGCGTATCGTTGGCGCGGCAAACATTCCGTCTATGCTCGCCGCGCAGTCCTCAGATCTTTATGCCAATAACTTAGTGAACTTTATCACAACTTTGATTGCTGAAGATGATGCGAATACTGACGCTGCACCGAACCAACTAGCACTTCATTTAGATATGGAAGATGAGATTCAAGGCGCGCTGGCAGTGACCCATGAGGGTCAAGTACGATTGGCGAAGCGCTAAGCGGCTGACTACTAAGTTACTCAGCTATGAGTCTTTGTTATATCACTAATGAATCTGTCAGTTAAGAATAAATTTTAGGAGGATAAAATGATTGCTACTATTTTAGCAGCCGCGCCAGCTGGCGCCGCTATGGCTAGCACGCCATTTGTCGCAATTTTCACCGTATTTGTACTCGCGATCTTTGTGGGTTATTACGTGGTTTGGGGTGTGACCCCAGCGCTGCATACGCCTTTGATGGCGGTTACCAATGCGTTATCTAGTATTGTGATTGTCGGGGCGATTTTGCAGACCGTTGTTATCGATAACCAAGTGTTTACGGCGACGAGTTTGATCGGTGCTTTTGCTGTGTTTTTAGCCAGTATCAATATCTTTGGTGGCTTCTCAGTGACGGAGCGCATGCTGTCTATGTTCAAACCTAAACCCAAAAAAGCGCCAGTGGTAAAAACTGAAAATGGAGGTGATGCATGAGTGATTTAACAAACTTTATCGCCACTAATGCGGACTGGTTTTATTTAGTTGGCGCTATTTTATTTGTCTTGACCTTACGTGGACTCTCAAGCCCAAAGACCGCTATCCGCGGTAACCGTTTGGGTATGGTCGCGATGGCTATTGCCGTTATCACCACTTTCTTCTTGGCCGAAGGTCCGATCATGTGGATGATCATTGGTGCCATGGTATTAGGCGCAGCGGTTGGTATTTGGAAGTCAAAAACGGTAGCGATGACACAAATGCCAGAAACTGTGGCTTTGATGCACTCCTTAGTTGGCCTGGCAGCAGTAGCGATTGCTTTGGCAACGGTATTACATTCTGATCAAGAGTACAATACGGTTACCCGCTTAGAGCTATTTATTGGCTGTTTCATCGGTGCGATTACCTTCTCAGCCTCGGTCTTTGCCTTTGGTAAACTTGCCGCAAAAAGCTGGGCAAAAACGGTTAATGGCGGCTGGGTTAAGCCCGTGCAAGCGCTATTATTTATCGCGATGCTAGGCTTTGGCGCAGTATACTTTATTACTGATTCGCTCACTGCCTTCTACGTGATGACGGTATTAGCGATTGCCTTTGGTTGGATGTGGATTGCGCCAATCGGCGGCGGTGATATGCCAGTGGTTGTGTCGCTCCTTAACTCCTTCTCAGGTTGGGCTGC
>Ga0115011_10001285_pt1 | contig 18166 bp, 12 predicted proteins | sample TroAtlMetagenome_2_FD_88705 | JGI IMG/M metagenome (GOLD analysis project Ga0115011, IMG submission 88705) | Marine eukaryotic phytoplankton communities from Atlantic Ocean - Tropical Atlantic ANT8 Metagenome | ecosystem: Environmental > Aquatic > Marine > Oceanic | place: Tropical Atlantic...
ACAAGATAATTCGTTTCATGCGAAAGGGGAGCGTATGTAATTCCGGGATGACCGGTGCGTCCAGAAACATTAAGAATGGGCCTGTTTTCTTTTGCTATTGGATCTTCTAAATGGAGTCGGGCCGGGTGGTTAGTGCTGTCTTTTTCTTTTATTAGTGCGGTCAACGTATCTGTGTTCTCACTATTGGGAGGCGAGTATGAAGAGACAACTGCTTGGTTTACTCTAATTTTTTGTTTAATATCAAAATAAAAACATCGATTACTGTTTAAAAAGTTGGTTACCAGATTATTTAAAAGTTGATTCAAAAAAGTCGATAAGGGGTAGAATATTTCATCTTTAGACAAAACTTGACCAGCGACCCATTCGATAAAATATTTTACGGAAATCGGAATATCGCCGAAGTTAACAAATTCTGAATTTTTGCCATCGGTTTTCTTTACGTGATGTAATTCCACTGGCCCCAACAACAATCTAAATCTTTTGAAGTTCTTTTCAAATTTTATTAGATCGGTTCTTCGTTTCTTGAAATCATCTTCGTTGATTGGGTCGTCGTTATTTTTATCTGTGTATGTCGATAGGTTTTGAGGGCTAGCATAACTGTCAGCCAAGCTTTTTAATTCTTTTTGAATATTTTCTAATACAATATCAACCAAATCACTTAAGTAAAAAAATGAAACCATGTTATCTTCAGGTGATGGAGAGATTAATAGCTGTGCAATCGTATTTCTTTCTTCTGTAGTACCCGGCGTTGAATTTGCTGATGTTTGAGGGGTATCAACTGCAGTTTCAATCAGTTGTGTGAGGGCTGCATTGTTGTCAGAGTTGCTTTTTATAAACTCGTCTGTGGCCAAGGTTACATAATCTTGGTAATTTTTGTACGGACCTGCTGCAACAAAATCTTGTACTTTTTCATATGGAAAATTTATAAAGTACACTTTGTCTGTATTCATTAACGATTTAATTAGTGATGAAAGGTGAGTGCGCATTTCGGTTTGAACTATCTCTTTGTAGCTGTCATTAATCTCACTAATTGAATCTGCAGTAGCGCATTTTTTTCTAGCGTTCATGAATTTAAGTCTTCTGATTTCTCTTTCCCAGCTTGTATCGCCATCGGGATTTGCAAAAACATTAAAGGCTCTTTGGTCAAAGAAATCTTCAACATATGCAAGATAGTTAATATCAAACTGTACAGCCCCTGTTTCATTGAAATCAAAATTATGTATTGTGGGTGTTAAATTCAAAGTAACGAATGAATCGCCAAGTGCATTGTTAAGTTCTATTCTTTGCGTTGTTGTTAACCCTGCTATTCTGCCTGCTGGTAAAGACCAACCAACAACAGCTTTTAATCTAAAGTTTAATTTTGACAGGTGGCCGTTCTCCTCTAAGATCCTAGCCCAGTTTTTATCATCTACGACTTGCTTTGGATTATTGGAGGTTTTAAGGGCTAAATCAACATACCTATATTTATGATCGCCAGTCACTGTCAAGTTTCCATCTCCATCAACGGTGGTGGCATTGCCTGTTCTCATATCAAACAGCTCTGAAAACGATGCTGCATGTAGTGACATTTTAGCCTTTATGCTTTTTTTAGCTGCGAATGGGTTACTACCGTCATAAGTAAATTCAAAATTCTTTAACCCAACTCCGGCGCCGCGCGCCTTTTTGTTTTTAAATGTTCTCTCTAATTCAGTTTTGAAAAATGCAGAATTAAATTCAATTTCCACCTCAGTTTCGCTACCTAATCCATCGTATACAACTTTAAATAATCTTATTCTTGGCTGTAGGTGTGATAAAGTTGAATGTTGTATATCAATTAATGATTTGTAACTTGGTGTTTGGGTAAGCCTATTTATAAAACCATATGGCATGCCGTCGATTTGAAGACTGGCGTTAAACCCGTTGTTTTTTGCATAGTCACTTTGAGTAACATTTTGTAATGATGTGTAAGGCATTCTTTTTTGAATTGGATTATTACTTAAATCAGAATCTAATGTATTTTTTTTGTAATCAGCAAATTTAGCAACGAATGCCAACAAAAAACACTGCTCTTTAAACAATTTTTTCGCTTCGAGTGAGGCAAATGCGGTATCTTCTATTTGTAAGTTGTTTAAGTTCTGTGCAGCTTGCGCGAGAGAGGCGGCCGCGTTAGGATCTGCAGCTTTTCCTCCCCATCCGATTTGTTGGGCAATAGTTTTACCTGCGCCGGTGTTTCTGGCTGCAGCCAGCAAGGCATCTGTAACTTTTTCTTTTTCTTTAGCAAATAGTTCTGCATTATCTCTTACACATATAGCATTAGATTTTGCTGCATCAAGCACACCTTTTAAAACAGATGCTATCAGTGTAATAAAATCTTTCACTTCCGGTGGATAATCTGTACGTGAAAAAGTGGGTATTGCGCCTTGGACATAGTGATCGAGCATTGCTGTCACAGATTTCTTGCGAGATAATGCTTCTGCTTCGGCCGCTGCAGATTGAGGGGTGTTGCCAATTTGTGCTTGAGAGCTATCCCCAAGCATATTGGGCGTATAAGATTCTAAAACTTGTACCAAGCTACCAGCTTCGAGAGCTTCGCTCATTAGTTTCTGTTGTTCCTCGGTAAATTCTCCGGCGGCTCTACTAACATTAACATCATTTTGGCCAATGTTGGTTTCAATTTCGATATCGGAAACTGATGAGTTCTCAGATCTAAATTTAGTTCTAAGGGCGCCCGAACCACCAACTTTTCTTAATACTTCCAGAGATGAGTCGTTCACGCCTTGATAAAGTGCTGCCGCCTCTGTTTGTGTTGGCCAAAAATCGGACGCATAAACATATTCTGCACCCTTAACAATGTTTAATAACATAGAGAAATATAAAACGGGATATTTAGATGCTGAGTCATCTGATTCCATCGGCGCTGGTAACCGTTCGTCAAATTTCAATTTTGTAGCTATACTGTCATCAGCGGATATGATTGGCCAGACTGATTCTACTTGGCTACCAAATGACACGGTCTCCATACTGATGTAATCCGGGAAACTGCCTGCGGCTTTTATACTTTTTAAATAATTATAACCCTCATCTCCAGTGTTACCAGCGAAACCACCTCTCGGTATCACAACACCTTCCCTGAATAAAACATGGGCGCCGGAATAAAACTTCTCTATTGCTGTGCCGAGTTTCTCTTTTAGTTCCACTAATTCTTCTGCGCACTTTGTGGCGTCTTGGCCGGCTTTTCTAGCAACGGCTATATCCTCTTGAACTCCGCCGGACGCAAGAATTTGTTCATTTTTGTATTGCTCCCACTTATTATCTAAAACAGCTTCTATCTCATCAGCAGTTTTTCCACATTTAGCTTGCATAAGAGCATTTTGTACTTCTCGCAAATTAGTATAGTTTATACCCTCTGAAAGACCACCGAAAAGGCCGTCGCCGTAGGTTTGTCTAAGTGGTTCTAGATATGATTGAACAGCCACCGAGCCCACTGGGTCCGCCCCAGCCTTCTTGGCCAAGTACGTCATTGGTGTGACAGCATTTCCAAGAGTGTTCGCGGTCTCGGCGGCCTCACTGAAGTGGTGGTTAATAATACCCTTACATTCAACTGAGTAGCCTTCAGAAATACTATCAACGTTGGTACGCTTCCAGTCTGCTTCATTTTCAGTAAAGTTTTTAAAAGCTTCTGTGTATTTGGCTGTGAGTTCTGCTTTAGTGGCCATTAATAAACTCCAAGTGTAATAAGTGCCTTTTCAAGATTAAGCGGTATGTATATAATCGTCCCTGTGTTTAACTCAGCCTCTGTAGGGTACCCATTATACCAAGCAATTACCCACCAGTACTCTGGGTTATCATAATATTGATATGCTAAATTGTAAAACCTATCGCCGTATTTCCAAATGTGTTTTGTTCTTTTTAACGTTGCTCTTTCAGCTGCGTTGGGGTGCTTCATGATTGGAGTTGAAAGGTGTCGGATATTTTTAACATTTCCACGCTTCTTTCTAAGAAACTCGTAGAAATCCATGTCGTTGTTAATAATTTTTGATTTTGTGTATCTTGATGCCATTTTGTTTTATCCTATACATCCCCGGTCAAGTCTTCGGTCAAGTCTTCGAACAACTTTCGATTGGCGCTTCGTATATCGGTATTGCTGAGATCAACTGTGGCCCAATCAACGTTAGAGCCATCGGACATTACGTAACCGCCGCGGCCATCAGAAACAAGGACAGCCGCATCGGCTTCGACATCGGTGAGGCCCTGATCGGTAGGTGTTCCTCCAAGTGGGTTGATATTATCCACAACAGAAGTTTCACCGTTATTACCACCGGGTTCGCTCTTGGCAATATCCGTTCCATATATAGAAGCGTCATTCAGAAGTGAGCCATTTTGCCACCCTATAGTTTTTTCGTGTATTGCAGTAAAATCAAGAGTCAACTCAATGGCTTTTGGTAAGATTTTACCGCCGGGAAGCATGAAGGAACCATTCTCTATACTTTCAATGTTGTGGTTTACCGATAAGCTTTTTATAATGCCCAGTAGGCCATCAGAGCCACCTAAATTGCCTTTAGTTTTGGATCTTAGGCTTTGATAACTTTTCTTAGATACGCTGTTGTTTTTTATTAAATTCATTACTGACAATCTTATAAGTGGAGACTGTGCGATGGTGAGTGCGTTATCTATACTTTCATACGAAGGATACAAATAAGTAACCAATTCATCGACTTTTGCAAGATTTTGATAGGCTTCACTGTGTGATGATGCCGGCACCATTAACGATAATGTGATATTTCTTGTTGTCTGCTTGAACATTTGGATAGGATCGGTCCTTCCGTAAACTGATTCAGAATTCCAATCACTACTGTATGTTTCATTAAGGGCATTGATGAAAGCCTTAAAGCGAACTATTTTGCCGGACGGAACATGTTGAAAGATTACAGTAAACCCTTGGTTACCCATAGCGTCCCCAGCATCGAACATTGATTCATTGCCAGTGTGTGAGTCGCCGCCTAATTTTGTGCTTTTAAAATAATTTGACATACTTGGTTTCCTTTATTATTGTGGCGACGTACCGTATTGTAAAGCATACGTAACTTCTGAGTCAACTTCGTCTCTTACTATATCTATTACCTCGGACTGAAATTTGCCTGTAAATGGGTTTTCAAATTTAAGTTTTACTTCAAGTGTCTCTTTCGTGTTTCGATTTGCTCTCCCGCCTGTGGCTGCTGGCGCTTGAACCGCAGCGGTGCGGGAGGCTGCTGGGGGCGGAGCGGACATCTTGACTGACATATCGGCCATCGCTCTGAGAGCACCTCCCATAGCAATAAGTTTAAAACTACTCATACCCGACAATGAAGTCTCCATGCTAGCAAACGCTTTTTCTGCTGCCTCGAATTGTGCTTTGGATACACCACCGAATGCACTGAGTGCTGGGGCTAACTCTTTTGTTGCTTCTTTTTCTTTCTTGAAAACTCCCAATGCAGCGCCTACGCCCATTAAAGCGGCGCCGGCAACGGTGAGGGCAGCAAGACCCACAAGGGACGCTGGATTAGCTAGCAAGGCGGCGCCGGCGGCGATTGCCTTTAATCCAAGCCCAAAAGCAACAGATGCTGCAGCTAAGCCATATAATTGATCGGCGCTTAGATCTTTAATACCCTCGGCGGCTAATGATATGCCAACGCCCACCGCCAACGCCGCCACACCCATTCCAAGTAACGCTAAAGTTAACCCTTTCATTACGGCTAATCCGGGGATCCCCACTTTAAATATAAGCACCAGTGCACCAGCCATTGCTATTAATGCCATAGCAACGCCAAGTACTTGAGTTGCATCAAGACCTTTAAAACCCATTGCCATAGCACCAATTCCGGCTGCGGCCAAGCCAATTCCAAGCCCTAACAGTGCTATAGCGCCTCCCAGTTTTAATAATGGCAAGCTAGCAACTTCAGCTGCTGGGGCCATGGTCATCAATGCAACGGAAAATTTGAAGAATAACAATGATAAGCCACCCACAATTACAGCAAGTCCTACCATTTGTTGAATATTCATTTTCGCCATACTGTCAGCTAAATAACTAAAACCAAACGCTGCGGCTCCAAGACCAACACCAAGTGCGAGTAACGGAACAGCAAGTGCCATGATGGCGCCCGGCTTCATCGCGGCGATCCCCGAGGCCGCTGCTGGACCTGCGCCCGGGGTCGGAGTTGGTGCTCTTGGGGCGCCACCGGGGGAGCCGGGGGTGCGCATTACACCAAATCCTCGTCCTCTTTGGGCGGTGATTTGTTGTTGTATAATTCTTAGTCTTGTTGACTCTTGGCCGATCATTGTGTTATTGGCAGCTATTTCTTTTGCGTTGTTTCTGGCTTTCTGTGCTCCTTGAAATTTAAGAATACCCATAAATGGACCTGCTAAAAATTTAGCAAACTTATAAAATACCGCAATTGCGGTAAGTGGTATTAAGATTCCAGAAAATCTTTTCAAAGAAGCTACAAAACCTTCAATTGTTTTTACCACTTCCGCCAATCCACCGGCAAATTTGACAATTGATTCTCCGTTTTCGACAAATATAGCTTTTAACTGTTCCATAATTGTCATAAGATCTCTAGCTCGTTCTTTCTGTTCCAGAATCTCTTCAGCGCTAGCATTTGTAGCACCAGCCATTAAATCCATTCTTCCTGACATTATCAGTGCCAAATCGTTTACATCATCAAGACCAGCGGCTTCTGCGAAAAATTGCTTTTGGTAATAGCCCATTTCTTGGAATGAAAGCCCTGTTTGATTGATAGCATCACTAATCATCATAAAGCGTTTGCTTGGATCGGTCTCCATCATCATATCCATTGCATTAACGAAGTTGCCACCAAGAGCAGCGTTTAACATACCAGTACGTTCAGCAGCGCTTTCAAAAGTATCGAATCCATCGGCAACATTAATAATCTTGCCCATTTCCATACCAGTAAGCTTGCTAAGTCTCATGATTTCTTTAAAGTTCTTGCCAAGATCAGCGCCATATTTGGCAACCTTGGGTCCAAGAGACTCAAATGCGGCTAATGCGGCCTGTGGGGTTAATTCCAGAGCGTCGGCCACAGCGACTAATTCAAGGTGAAGGTTTTCAGCTTCCGGGACTGTCATACCCATGGCCTTTGTGGCAACTTGCATTCCTTTTGAAAATTCATCAGTTATGCCATAGTTTCTTTCTAATAAAACGGCAGTTTGTTCAAGTGATCTTTGCTGTGCATCATTTACAAATGTAAAATCAGTGAAATTGGTAATTAGCCTGCCTGTTGCGTCTGTCACGTTCTCCATTGTGGCGCCTAATTCGTTTAAATCGTAGTAGGTATCTTGAATTTGTAACTTGTACCTCTCTCCAACCGCAAATTGTCTTTCAAATGATTTTGTTGATTCATCAAAAGCCAAAATCATTTCTTTTACAGCGCCAGTTTGCTGTGCTATTAGGCTACTAAACGCTCCACCAATAGCGCCGCGGCGCGAGCCGTCAGGGTCTAGCAAGTCGCCAAAATTTTTACCGGCGTGACCTAGAGCTTGCATCCTATCAACAGCCTTACTTGTCTTATCTTTGAAAAGGCTCATAGAAGCGACAAGTTTTAGCGCGCTTTTATTTTGTGCCTCCAAAGAATTGTTGATATCTCGTACTATTTCTCTTTCAGCTTCTAAATATTCATTAGCCTTTTGAATCTTATCAATTTGATCTTGCATATTTGAAGACATTGCGCCGCTTTCAATAGCGGCTTGCTTCATCGTATCAATAAGTCTATTATTAGCAATTATTTCAAGTCTTATTAGCTCTTCACGGCCTTTTCCTTGTTTAACAAGTTCTTTTTCAACAGCTAATTGTTTATCAAGCTGGTCAGACTGCTTCTCCATTAAGGCAATCTGCTTTTCGTACAAACTAATAGTTGTTTCTAATTCTTCTTCGCGGGTGCCGGTGGCGGTGGCGAACTCTCTTTCAAGTTCTGCTAATTTTTCTTTTAGTTTATTTATTTCGTCAATTGTAGCCAAGACAAAGCCCTCTTTGGATTGCTAAAGGTAATTAGTTTTAAACAAAAAAAGACAGGGTTTTAACCCTGTCCCTTTTTAAGACTACGAAATTGTGGTGGTGGTGCTGGAGCATTCTCTGCTGACAACACTTGCGAACCCGGGGCGTTGCCTGAATTTCCGTTCATTGCAGCGTTTTCGTCTTCTAATTGTTTGACAAGCCTCTTTACAAACCATTCTCGCAGCCCTATAGGCAGGTTGTAAGCTTCAGAAAAAGACCATCCACCGTTATACTTCAAAAAGAAAAATTGCTCGTATACGGCTTCAATGTAATCAGATGTCAGGCCAAAAAAAGTCCGCGGTGAGCGGCACCTCCAATTCTTGCTCATGACCACACGATTCACATTCAAAAAACTGTGTCATATCAACATTTGGGGCTATTTCTTTATAGCAATTACGCAAATGTCTAGCATCAATTGATGGGATACTTTCTGCTACCTGTGCTACTATACTTTGATCTGATTCCCCGTTAACTGTAACAATTAACATTTTTAATTGGGAAGTTACCAAAGAGTCTGCTCTTTTTCTTTTCCGATTATTCTCGGCTAAATCGACAAGAGCTTTTTCATCTCTTCCGTTTAACAACCTGAAATCAACAACGGCGCCGCTTCTTGGTAATGTGGTCGTAAAAGTCCCATCATTATTATTGGTTATGTTGTGTGTTTCATCTGGATCAAGTGCTGTATTTTCAAGCTCTAGTAAATCGAATGAGTGTTTTTGATTTTCACCACATGCAGGACAGTTTACGGCAGTTTCGTAATTTTGGCCATAACCGGAAACTCTGGCAGCTATCAATAGGGCATTTCTATCCCCAATTAGCATAGAATCAACTTTTATAGCATTGTTAATTACAATACTCTGTAATACTCTATCAATCGCAACACCCTTTTTCAAGAGCGCGCGTGATGAAAGCATATCCTCTTCTTTTGCGGTCATTTGTTTAATTTCAATCGTTTCTTGATTGTGCAAAGGATGGTTTTCAGGATAAAACCTGCCCTTTGAAGGCAACTCTACAAACTCGGTCGGGACAACAAATGAAAATCCCGGGTTATCTTGGTGAGTTTGAGTTGGCGGGGCACCTGCATCCGTTGGATTAGGCAAGCCCATGCGTTCTCTATTACGTGACAATATACACCTCTATATTTAATTGTATTTATGGTTAAGATTTGAAGACGGCGTCACCGGTTTTACCAGCAACAGTAGCCCAATCATACTTAAAAGTAACTGTTAATTCGGTTAAATCATCGTTACCGTACTCAAGATCTCCAAACTTTAAATCAGTAGCAAACGGATTCCAAAGGTTCCATGTTTCTATTTCTTTGCCTTCTGCGTTTAATTGCACAATTTCTACTGATTTTACTGCGCCAACTGCGGAAGACTTAGACATTGTTGCTAAATCATTATCTGTACCGGGGGGCTTATAGTTACCGTCCTGAATCATTTTGGCAAGGTTAATAACAGAGTCTGGATCTTGTGGATCTACTAAAGTTACCGTAACATCGTTCCATGTTACCGCGCCGGGATAATAAAACGTATGGTTTAAAAACTTGTGCTCTGCAGCATTAATTGCAAACGAGGGCTTAGTTACTGTTTTAGCATAATATAAATAGCCGTTTGAACCATCTTCCCCCTGCATTCCTAAAATTCTAACTTTAAACCTAAAATTTCTTTTAGGGTCTGTTCCGCCGTTGGCGTGGTTATCGGACCAAAATGACATGATTTAATTTCTCCTGTTATGTATTCTTAAATAGTGCTGGGGGTTAAAAACCCCCATTGTAATTTTAATTTCTATTAGTCATCAAAAGATGCACCGGTTGACATAATTACAAAGTCAATTGCGATGTACTCAATAGCGCGCGCTGGTTTAACCATAATTTTGGCATACAGCACATTTTGATCAATAAGATCAGGGGTTGTAGTTGTCTCATCTAAGATTAGTCTATAATCGGAGATACCAAACGCAGCCTTCGTGTTTGCAAGAAGTGGCTCAACTAAGGCCTTGAATCTTGCCCATGTATCAGGCACGTTTTGCTCAAACAACACTTGTGTTGAAAGAATTGAGATTTGCTTTTTCAAGTAAATCACAAGTCTGCGCACATTAATTCTGTCAAGTGCGGATGAACGCTCTTGTAGTGTTTTCTGTCCAAAGACCACCAGACCACTAGATGGGAACGAAGCAATTGGGTTGATTCGTGCATCATATAAGGTGTCTCTATCCTTGGAAGTTAATCTTTGGGTTACATTTGAAACCGGGATTCCTGCAGCGCCATCAGAGAGGCCACCGCGGTTAAAGCCGGCAGGTGCAAACCAAAGTTGCGAATTGGCTTCTGAACTGGCCAGAACACCCATCATTGCAACAGAAGGCGGTACCCAAAGTGCTTGTCCAGTCTGCTCATCGAGGGTTTGTACCCAAGGGTAGAAAGTTGCACCGTATGAAGAATCAATTCTTCTGTTAATAAGTGCGTTCGATACCGACGAGACATCTCCTGTTCTTCTGGAGGCTCTCGATGCGTAATACTTCTCTTGGAAGGGAGCGTATACATCTGGCAAGTCGATGACTGCCATGGCATCACCACGTTCCTCACTAACTTGAATCATATGGCTAGTAAGAGTATTCTGCGTCAATCCGGGCATTGAAATCAAGTTCATATCAGTAGTATCCGCGTCTGAAACTGTGTCGATAGCTCTCTTAATACTGTAAAAAGCGGAGCTATTTTGTTCAGTTACCGATGCAGCAGGCATGCCGGCATTATAGAAGTGATCTGGCAACTTAATGTCGAGGCCGTCATATCCACCCCAGAATGGTGCCGTGAATTGGCGGTAGCCAGCATCCAAAATAGATTTATAGGATGAGGACGTTGCACTCTTATTTTCCTTGTAGGAACCAGACTCATAGTGATAAACACTGTATTTATCAATTCTAACATCGTGCAATGTAAATACATATCCATAAGGATCTGTTCCGGTTGGTGTTGATATGGTGGGATCTACGCTGTTCAAATATCTAGCGTCGAGCATGTTTTGCACATCTGGAACTGCTGGATCATATGTTGTAGTAGTCGATGTTCTTGTGGTTTGGAAACCGAAGTATGCATCAGTTTTGTTGACGATACCCCCGTCCATCGAACCAGAACGAACACGAACTGATGGGAAGTTTAACGATCCTGTACCGATTTGTCTAACCGACCCGGTGAATGATGTTTGGAGCGGCCCAGTGCCGGTTCCATACTGAGTGGATGCCCAGTTGACCATACGACTAGCTGGGGTTATGTTGCCCGCGGCATTGCCGGCGGCGGTAATGCTAATCTTTTTATATCTTGGCGGAGACATGTAACCAAACGGAACTGCTGTAGCAGCTATCGTGCCGTTTTCGACACCTTCGGCTAAGTCTACGTAGATAAAGCTAGATTGGTTAGGATAATCACCATAGTAAACTAATTGTCTTTTAACATTATCCCATTGTGCATATTGCGTACCAACTTTTCTACCGACAAAGTCAGGAGATGCAGGATTTAAGTTACAATTATCAAACCTTTCTAAAACTTCAATTTGAGAATCAGTGTCAGAAATACTTCTAAGTACGACTGCAAAGGAGCCATAATCATCTAACTTGGAATTTGATACTCTAATGTCTTCAATGGACACCTTGACATTCTTATGGAGCCATTCGCCATGGCCGCGGCCAAAGAGTCTAAACAGTTTTGTAGCTTTATCATAATTATAATCTCCGGGGCTGCCTTCAGTATTTTGTGATACGAACCATCCGGCGCGGCCTTCCTGGGCGGGCACTCTTTTGTGGGCCGGGGATGTCCCTGCAGTACCTTTAAGGGCAAGCGGTAAAATAACACCAACTGTTTTAACACCAACCAAGCTTTGATCACGCAATTCGTTTTCATATGTCTCTCCAAGCCAGTATTCTTTGAGAGCAGATGTAGCGTAGAATTCATCGCTATCATTAGCGAGTTGTGGGTTTGTATTAAACTTATTGCGAATAAAGTTGTCGCCGGCATCATTAAAGTTGAACGAAATAATTTCTTCGCTACCCCCCGATTGCGTAATAGCGACTTTTAAGTCGAACGGCGTAGTCGGACTTGAGTTGACAACTTTTCCTACACCCTTGAGCTTATTATCCAAGGCGTTGCCGCCGGCGGCAGTTCCTGACATTTGGACTACAGAACCTGAGTTCATGTACCAAACAGCAGCAAGTTGACCATCGCCTAGGTTTGTGATGACCGATTCCCATGTCTTCAATGATGACGCTGACGCGCGTTCCGTCATCGAAGCGCTGGCGAATACAAACAATCCGTAAGCGCCACCATTGCTAGCTAGAACAGCTGCAGGATCATTAGTGGTTTCCCAGCCAGCTTTTCCTGCAGTTGTGGCGCTTGGGTGTTCAGCACCTAATAATCTAATATATGTGAGGGGAGCAACATTATTTGCTAAATATGCTTTTGCTGCATATGTTCCATACATTGGCGATTGGTAATTGCCGTTTCTGAAAACGTCACCACCTTTACCGCCACCTCCGGGAACAGTACCTCCAAAAATTTGAGCATAATCCAAAACGGATGAAACTCTAATTGGCTCTAATCCGGGACCTCTTTCAGATCTACCGATAATAACGGGGCCAATACCCTCGCTTGTCTTTGGACGAAATGAGTTATCAATCTCGTTGATAAAAATTCCGGGAGACACAAATTTAAAATTCTTTACTGACATGTTTTTAAACCCTCTTTACATATTTTGTATTAATTGATGTTATCAATCATACTTTAAATAGTATTTTTGTTTTCAAAAGGATATCAGGAAGTATAAAAAGTCACTCACATTTCCTGAACTATCAGATATCAACGAAGCCATCTCCAACTATTGATTCTCTTGGGAAGGTATATTCAACAAAGTTTTCTTCGACTTTTACTATAGGGCGATCATCATTTGGACCTTCTCCAATAAGATAACCTAATACTCTTATGTTTACTTCCGAGTTAAATTCTCTAATATCTTCGTTTAAGTTAGCGATATTATTGGAAGTATTAAAATCAGACTCGATAAACACTTCGTAGATGTGTCCGTTCCTTTTTAAAACTAAAGAGTTGATTTGACCTGTTCTGGTTAAGAACGGAGTAATCAGTTCGTTCATTTGTTGTTGGTATTCAGTTTTAATTTTAATGTTGTAATTCACATTAACATATATTGGAATTGGTATAGAAACTGTCCTCACAACAATTTTTTTGTTGACTCTTGGGTAATATCTTTGCTTTTTACCACTCGAATTAGTCCTTGTACCTGACGCAACAGCGAAGTTTTGCGTCTTATCAGGAACTATCTGGCGAGCAACCACCATGCGACCAGCGCGGCCATCAGAGTCATCAGAAAACTTATGTGCATAATAGCTTCCTTTCTTTTCTGGGTCTTTGGTGATGCCTGTTCTCTCAATGCTAAGAAGGGGGAGTTTAAGAGTGTTGTTTTGATCTCTTAATTCTTTTTCATTTTTAATTTGATAGGCTCTTTCAGGTGCTTGCCACAAAACAGGCACTTTTTGGCGATCCCCATTAGATGTGGCATATAAATCTAAATCATTCTTCAACCAATTTGTGATTACATAATCAATATCTTCGATTGTTGAAGAAAACATGCCAATTTCTTGCAAATGCAAGTCGCCTACCCCTTCTGGGATCATAGCAAAATCAAAATTATCAGGAAGCATCGAATAATCCCTTTCTGGCGCGCTTACAAGTAGCACTTATTTCAAAAGTTTGATCAACTTGGCCAAACAGTTTTCGTGGTTGAGAAAGTTTAACTATCTCATAGTAAATATCGCCATATAATATAAAATCTCCCTCTCTCACAAAGATATCTTGATCATCTTCAAGTCTACGTTTGTGGAAGTTGACTGTAACTTGCGAAATCTTGTCAATTCCAAAGCTTTCTAAGTAATTTGTTGATTCTTCATCAAAAGTAACAAGTGCATAAACGCGAACCGGAGGTAAAAAAGTTTTCTGCAATGCTTCACCATACATATCGTGAAAATTTGTTGTTTCTAAGTCAATTGAATAGTACAATATCTGTTGACCAATGATTTTTTCAACAAGTTCATCATTGACTTGTTTAACTAAATCACGCTCTTTTTTACCTAAAAAAAGCGGTGGTGGTGGTGCAGGCGGTCTTTTCCATTCGTCAGCCATTCAAATTACCCTACATAAATTCCAAGAGGTGTTATTTTAAGAATATTAGCAGATGCGTCAGAAAGCTCTTGATCTTTCTTTGCAAGTTCAGGGTATTCAATCTCTTTGAGCATTTCAGTCAATTTTTCTTTCAACTGTTGTTGTTCATCTTTTGCTTGTGCAAGTAACTCAGAATGATTTAGTGTTACTGATTCGCCCGGTATAGGCATTGTAGTAAACTTGCCGCGGATTTGACCCAACATCTCTTTACAAAGAGCTAAAGAATATTTACGGATCCATTGTTGGCCCATTGAATTGATATTTATAAACGGAATATTATCAAAAGGCACAGTGTTAATATTGTTAATACCCTCGACACCTGAATTATATGAGCCAGTTGCGTATGGCTGCATATCAACGTAAAACCGGAACCATATTTCATCTTGTAACGGATCCATTCCATAATTGCTTGGTGTGGGGTATAATCTAAGTTTTGTATCTAGTAATTCATATGAATAGTGCGACGTTCTAGTGTAGATTGAGTCCTCATACATAATCGCTTGCATTTTATTCTGCCACGTTGGAATTACTTCGAATGTCGAGTCATCAGAAAACTGGCCATACGTGGAATAGTTACCAACTACACCCACTCCACCATAATACCCATAGAACCTCCACATAGCTCTTGGAGACTTATAAAAAACTTTCGTGACACGTACTTTATTATTATCAATTTTTCCAGAGTAAGCCACTGTGCGGCCTTTTTGATCAACACCAGAGTCAGATGCCGCTTGGATTATTGACTGTATGTCATAATCTTGCACATCCTGCACAACTTTGAAAGAGGCGGAGTACTGAGGCGTTGTTCCACCAAAACCGCCGGCTGCTGCAGCACCATCTCCGACGCGTTGGGAATATCCGAGACTAAATCTAGGGTATTTTAAATTTGTTTCACTGGGGCCTGACTGTAAATCACCTTTGTGATCAAAAGTACCAGTAGCTGACCCAAGTACTGTTGACAAAACATTCTTGCCTTGGTGCATGTTAACAATATATGAATATTCTAACACAGCTTCTTCATATGCCGCATATACATTAGCATTCGTTAATTCAATGTCTACTACATCTCCACCGAGCTTTTTATATACATAAGCAACTTGAGCAGCGGCGCCGCTTATAAAAGCCGATGAACCTGAATATGTTCCAATCGGTAATGCTGATGAAACATCAGAAGTTGACCCCGTTGAGGTCAGTACAATGGCGCTTGTTTGAGATCGCGGTGATAAGTTTGTTGGCATGCATGAATTCTCCTACTTTGTAAATAGTTTAGACACAAACAAAAACCCCCCTGTAAAACAGGGGGGCTTGTATTTATGGAATATAAAAACTACTTGTCTTCATTTTTTGCTTTTTTCACCGGGGCCTTTTTTGGCTTTGGTGCTGGTTTTGCTTTGGCTGGTGCCTTTTTAGGGGCTTCAGGTTTAGCAGGTACCACAGCAGATTTAATTTTAAGAAGTTTTTTCCAAATTTGTGATTTTCCCATTTAAATTTCTCCTTTTTAGTCGTTAGTTACATCATCTAATTGGGCAATACCAAACAAGCGAATTACAAATTTACCAGCAGTATAGATATTTGTACCTGCAGAGATGGTGGATGCGCCAACACCTAAGTATAAGTATTGGTAAGTCGACAACCGGTTAGTATCAAGTGCAGCTGCAGTTGATTCACCAATAACCCAAGCACCGCCGCCGGGGACCAAGGTCCACATGTCGTCTCTCCCAGATGCCGGGGTCGCCAAACCACCACTACCAGAATAACTCAGTAATGAGCCTGTAGCAGCCATCAAGTCGATGTCTGTAGTACCGCCAACTGGTGTTTCAATACACGAAACTTCAACAAGGTTAATAATACCGTTCTTAGCAGTTGTCAATCTTCCGATATGTGCTTGCGCTGTTTGAACTCCAGATGAATCAAGTACACCAGAGTGTGCGATAATTGTACCAGTTTTTTGAGTTTTCGGGCTGTATACCTGACCAGCACCTAAATCAACATAGATCTCGGTGATAATTTCGCTTCCGTGTCGCGAAACCTTACCGTGACCGTATGCACCGGACATAGCTGCTCCCGGATCCAGTGTTTCTTCTGACTGTCCAAGTTTATCGAGAGAATATAATCTCTTTCTTCCTATTCTTTTTCCCATAATTTAATTTCTCCTTTTATTATGTTATTGCAATAACTTGTCGTATTCAATGATTTAACTTCAGCCACCTCGAAGTTAAATCTTTCTATGGGCAGTGGCCTCGCCCAAAGGAGAACATCTCAAGCTATAATAAATAGTTATAAAAAACTTAAAAACGAAAATCTCAAAAAATTACCGGGGAAAAAATTTGACAGATCGACGTTTTGTAAGTTTTACCTCAAAAACAAAAACCCCCCTGCAAAAGCAGGGGGGAATTGTTCAGTGATTAGAAACTTCTATTAGGAAGAGCCTTCCTCACCTAAGAGACCACGTACAACGACGATTCCGTACATATCTGGACGAACCATCTTCTTCGCGTAACGGGTCATGACACCCTTACGTGGTACGAAGTCTTCAGGTCCGAAGATTGTAGGAGTAGTTTGCAGTGGTACGTACGGAGCGTACACATATCCGCTTTCAAGGAAAGAGGATCCGCGGCGGCCAACGAGAATAACGTTGCGGAGGAAGTATGGGTCAACAATGACATCAAACTTCTTGCTCAACGAACCGACGTTAACAGCACCAACTGAACCGGTTTCGTCATCATGTGTGACGGAAGCACGGAATCCAGCGGTAAACTCAAGGATGTTAGCAATTTCAGGTCCGCAGACACAGAAATTAGCTCCACCACGAAGAGTCTTACGATGGATTGCAGCAGAAACATCATTGATTGTTTCAATGAGGGTTTCATACCACTCAGACACCGTACCGGTGAACTCAGGGGCAGCAGAAGCAGCTCCAAGCTCATTTCCGCTTGAGTCGACGAATAACCCGGGAGCCTTCGACCAGTAACGAGTAGCTGCAGTAGCACCGTTAACAAGGTCAGCAAGAATCTCACGGTCGATTTCAAGAGCAATTTGCTCAGAAAGGATCGAGGTCAACTCAACTTCAGCATCAAGGTTGTGGTAGGCGTTAAGGTCTTGACCTAACTCCGGAGTCCACTTAGCCTTAAGCTTCTTGGTTTGAGCGGTAACAGCAATGCTGTCAACCTTGATGTCAATCTCGGGGATCAACTCAGAACCTTCAAGGCCCCACGAAGCCGCACCAACAACAGAACCAAGTGCAGTAGACGCTTGGAGTTGATCACGGATTGGGAACTCAAGAAGACCACCAGTGGCTACAGCAGCAGGTGCAGTAGCACCAGTGGCTACAGCTTGCAAGCCATCACCAGCGACTTGAACAAACACAAAACGCACAGCTTCTTCACTGAGACCAGTGTCGGCTGCAGCAACCTTGCTTGTTAAGCGACGAACTTGTGTGACAGCAGTGTCTAACTGATCGGCACACGTTGCTTCTGCAAGTGCGAACGAGAACGCAGACAAGTTATCGAAGTCTGCCTGACTTCCAGCGCCTGCGCTAGAACCAGTAACCATCGATTTGCCAACATCAAGAATGAGAAGGCCTGTTCCACTTTCATCAGCAAGTAAGTCAGGGTCGAAGTCAATAAGCTTCTTGTTAGCATCAGTAACACTACCGTTAAGGTTGAAAGCTCTGTGAACCTTCATGTTGGCAATGTTAAGAATACCAGCAGAACCCGTAGGTGATGCGTATGCATAACCAGTGGCACCAGCACGAAGCGGACCGGAACCTTGCCCAACACCGCGAGAATCAACTAAGTTGAGACCACCGGTGATTTGCGAAGCAACGCGATCAGCACCATACAGCGATTGACCAACAGTGTTACCTGTGCGATCTCCCGTCGTTGTGCCTGTTCCAAGATCCGACGAGAAGACGAAGT
>Ga0115011_10001286_pt1 | contig 18164 bp, 11 predicted proteins | sample TroAtlMetagenome_2_FD_88705 | JGI IMG/M metagenome (GOLD analysis project Ga0115011, IMG submission 88705) | Marine eukaryotic phytoplankton communities from Atlantic Ocean - Tropical Atlantic ANT8 Metagenome | ecosystem: Environmental > Aquatic > Marine > Oceanic | place: Tropical Atlantic...
CAGAGGTGGCAGGGGTGGCAGGGGTGGCAGGACACGACCCGGTGGTGAACGGGGCTCTGGCGGGTTTATGCAGGCATTGCCGGTCGTTGTGGCTCTTGACGCGAACGGGAATGGCGAGATTTCGACCGAGGAAATCGAGAAGGCCGAGGAGGCCTTGGCCAAGCTCGACAAAAACGGTGACGGCAAGTTGAGCGGCGAAGAGGTGCGGCCCTCCCGTGGTAGCAGCCAACGCGAACGCCGCCCCGGTGACCAGGCGCAGGGCACCGAAAAGTCGGGCGATGAGGTCGCTCGTATCCTGGAGTTTGGCAGCGAGGAGGACATCGCCGACTTGGCCCGCGAAGCCAGTTCGCGGCAATTCATGGAGGCGTTGCGCGAGATGAGTTCCGACGACCGGCGCAAGGTGATGAGCGCATTGCCGGGGGAGGTACGCAGCCGGTTGGGACGGTTGCGAGGCCAGTTCGGCGGCCGGCGGCCCGGCGAACGAAGCCGGAGCTCGGGCGGTCGCTCCGGTGGCGGTGGTGAGCGCCGGGGCAACCGTGGGCCGCTCGCGATCGACGATTTGTACGAGCACACTTACGGCGTCCGTGTCATCAGCCCGGACGGCAGTGTCAAGGTCGAGTGGCCGATGCCGGACAGCGGCCCGCACCCGAAGATGATCCACGCCTGCGACGACGGCACGGTGTACGTCGCCGGCCACGGCAAAATTGCCTCGTACGACAAGAGCGGCAAACGCCTCGCGATGATCGACATCGACAAGCTCAGCGGCGAAAATGCGCTCGCGGCCGGGATGTTCGTCAGCGACAAGCACGTCTTCCTTGCCGTCGGCATGGGCAACAGCATGCGTGCGACGGAGGACATTTACCGCTTCAACCTCGACCTCACCGGCGCGAAAAAAATCATCGAGCAACAGTATGGCTGCTGCAGCCACATCGACCTGCAGGTGATGAACGGCGAGCTGCTCATTGCCGAGAACTCACGGCACCGTGTCAACCGCTTCGACCTCGATGGCAAGCCGCTCGGAAAGTGGGGCAAGCGCGACCGCACCGGGATCGAGGGCTTCGCCGCGTGCTGCAATCCGGTCAACATCGACATCGGCCCGGACAACGTCCTTTACACCGCCGAGTCAGGCATCGGCCGCATTAAAAAATACACACCCGAAGGCGAGTACCTTGGCGTGGTGGGTTACGTGGAAACGACTGAGTTTGACCGCGGAAGCCGGCTTGCCGCGCAGACCTGCTACATCCCGATCGAGGTCAACATGGATGCCAGCCGTGTTTACGTGATGGACGTTCGCGCCAATCTCATCCGCGTGCTGGCCCCAAGGAAAAAATGATCCGGCTCGCCGGTTGTTTCTTCGCGTTCGCGCTTGGCCAGGCGGCCGAGCCTCCGGTGAGGGTGGTGGTGATGGATCCGCTGGCGCTGGCGCTCTCCTGCTCGTGCGTCGATGGCGTCGGCCAACGCCGCTACGACCAACTCGCCGCACATCTCGAGCAGGCGACCGGCCGCCGCTTCAGGTTCATTTACGAGGAAAGCCTCGACCTCGCGCTGCGCCGCATTCGCTCGAAGCCGGACTTCATCATCGGCAAGGACGCGATGGTGCGCTTCGACGCTAAGCGGCTCAAGCTGACGGTCACGCCGCTCGCTGACCTCACCGACCGCGGCGGTCGCACGACCCAGCGCGGCGTGTTTCTCGTCCGCACCGGCGACCCTGCCAAGCGTCTCGCTGATCTTTCCGGCCGCGACGTCATGCTTGGCCCGGAGGAGGAGGCAGAGACGCATCACGCCGCCAAGGTCGCGCTGCAACAGGGTCGCCTGGCCAAGCCGGCCAAGCTCGACTCGGCCGGGGCGATCGACTCCGGCGTGCTGGCGTTGAGCGACGGCGAGGTCGCCGCCGCCGTGGTGCCGGACTATTTGCCACCGCTGCTCGTTGGCTGCGGCAAGGTGGAGCCCGGCGCGGTACGCGTGGTGGCCAAGACGCCGCCAGTGCCCGGCGTGCGGCTGTTCCGCACCGGCACGACCGATGACGCCTTGGCCAAGAGTGTGGCGGCGGAGGTCACCGCGTTGGTCAAGCGGAAGGAATTGCTCGCCGCGCTCGAGTCGGCCCGTGGCTTCGTCAAGCCGCTTGACCAAGCGGCGACGTGGGCGGACTGGCGAGGCCCGGGCCGCCTTGGACAGGCGCCCAGTTTGCCGAAAAAACTGCCCGGGCCGCTGCGCAAAATTTGGTCGGCAAAACTCACCGGTCCGGCCGTCGCCGGCCCGGCGGCCACGGCGGCGCGCGTCATCATCCCCGACAAAAACAAGGATGCCACCCGCGACATTTTCCGCTGTCTCGCCGCTGCCGACGGCAGCGAGATTTGGCAATTGGACTACGCCGCCGCCGGCGACATGGATTACAGCAACTCGCCCCGCGCGACGCCGATCGTTCACGACGGCCTGGTGTATCTGCACGGCGCGCTGGGCGACCTGCATTGCGTCCGGCTCGACACCGGCGCGGTTGTTTGGCGGACAAATTATTATCGCGACCACGGAGCCAAGCTACTGACGTGGGGATCGAGTTCGCCGCCGCTGATCGTGGACGACAAACTGATCATCAACCCTGGTGGCCGCGACGTCTCGGTGGCCGCGCTCGACAGGAAAACCGGAAGGCTGATTTGGGAAACGCCCGGCCACGCTGCCTCCTACTCGGCGTTTGTCGTGGGGGAACTTGGTGGCCGGCGACAGGTCATTGGCTACGACTCTGCTAGCGTCGGCGGCTGGGATCCTGCCACCGGAGAGCGGTTGTGGGAGCACGTGCCGCGCGAGGGGGCGGACTTCAATGTCACCACGCCGCTCATCCACGTCGGCCAACTGCTGCTCGCCACCGAGAACAACGCGACCCGGCTGCACGATTTTTTGCCCGATGGAAAAATCAATCCCAAGCCGGTGCTGACTAACGTCAGCCTCGCGCCGGACACTTGCTCGCCGATCATCGTCGCCGGCCGCGTGTTCGCCACGGCCTACGGCGAGATGTATTGCCTCGACTTGAAAAATGGATTGAAAACGATTTGGGTGGCGGAGGACGACATGTTTTTCGACCACTCAAACGTGATCGGCGGCAACGGGCGCGTGTTGGTCTGGACGAACAGCGGCGATCTGCTGCTACTCGACGCCGAGGCAAACGAGTTCAAGCCGCTCGCCCGGTTGCGCCCCTTCGGCGACGCCATCACCGCCTCGATGTCCCACCCCGCCATCGTCGGCAACCGCCTCTACCTCCGAATTCCGAACGAACTTGCCTGCTTTGAGTTGGGCGAAAAATGATATGAGCCAACGTCATGAAGTGCGCCGCTGAGCGCCGCTTTGGTTTCGGCGTGAAAGCGCCCTCACCCTCAACTGGGCCGGACGATCATTAGTCTTCATCAGCCGCCGATGCTCGCAATCTTAACCAAAAAATTGAAAATAGAGAGAAAATTTTGTGATTGTGAGGCGTCGATTAATCAGCTCAGCGACTTAAGCACTTCGGGGTCGCGGACGTCGATCCAGCGGCCTTCGGTTTTTGCGCCGGCAATCGGTTCGCCCGCGTCGATCATCGTCGCGATAGCGTCGGTCAACTCGTATTCGCCGCGCGGGGATTTTTGTAGCTTGGCCGTGTGATCGAACACGACGGGGCGGAAGATGTATATCCCGGCGTTGTACCACATCGGGTCGCCTTCTTTCAGCCAGCGGTCGGTGCGGAGTTGGTCAAGTTGCTCCAAACTCGGTTTCTCGACGATTTTTCGGAGACAGAATTGATCGTCGAAAAAGTTGATCGCCCCCTTGGTCACGTCCTCGCCTGGCGTCACGGTGATGAGGCCGGAAAACTCCCCTTGCCCAAAGCGCTCGACCATGGTCGCGTACGTTTTCGGGCGCACGAGGATGTCACCGTAAGTCAAAAGGAATGGGTCGTCGCCGACAAAGCTCTTAGCTAATTCCGGCGCCTTTCCGGTTCCGTCCTGCACCTCTTGCCGCGCGTAGCTGATAGAGAGGCCAAGCGACGAGCCATCACCGAAATGTTGTTCGATGACCTCGGCTTTCCAGCCGGTGATGAGGCAGAACTCGCACACACCCTGCGCGGCAATACCGCTGATGATGTGCTCGAGGATCGGCTTGCCCTCGACCGGCAACATCGGCTTGGGCAGATCGTCGGTGAGCGCGCCCATTCGGGTGCCTTTCCCGGCGGCGAGGATGACAGCTTTCATGCGCCGAACTTGTCGAACATCAACGCGTTCGCCTGCATGAGGCGGATGAGGTGCTTGGCCTCGATGATGCCGAGCGAGCCGCGGTTGGCGTGTGTCTCGGTGAAGCGCTCGAGTTTGTCGGAGCCGCTGGTGGCCGAGTGCAGTAACACCGGCTGCGGATGCCACGAGTGGCCCTTAAGCGCGCACGGCGTCGAGTGGTCGCCGGTGATGGCAATGACGTCCGGTTTTTTCTCAAGCAAGATCGGCAGCGCCTTGTCGAAGTCCTCGATTGCCCTGGTCTTAGCCTCGAAGTTTCCGTCCTCACCGTGCATGTCGGTGTACTTGTAATGAATGAAAAAATATTCGTAGTCGTTGTACAGCTCTTTGTATTTCTGAAACTGCTCCTCGATCGTCTGTGGTCCCTCGTGCTTGGTCATGCCGACAAGCTGGGCGAGGCCCTTGTACATCGGGTAAACGGCGAGGCACGCCGGGCGCATCGCGTAGCGCTTGGCGAACATCGGGATGTCCGGCTGATGCGCGATGCCGCGCATGAGGAAGCCGTTGGCCGGCTCCAAGCCGGCGAGCAGTGGCAGGGCAGCCTCGTAAAATTGGCCAATCAACTTGGCGGCTTTTTGCGCCTTGGCGCAGTTTGGATCGTCCGGCTGGGACTCGGCGATCGGCAGGCCCTCGCGGTGCGGGTCGGTATCGCCCAACGGTCCGGCCAGGTCGGCACCGCGAAAGATGATGACAAAGCGGTGACCCTTGCCCGGTGTGATGATGACCTCTGCGTCGCCGATCTGTTTGATATTTGCCGAGAGCTTGGCGCAACGCTCCTCGCAAAGCTCGGTCTCGATGCGGCCGGCGCGGCGGTCGGTGACCAGACCGTCGGCGTCGAGCGTGCAGAAGTTCGCCCGGGCGGCGACGTCGCCCGGCTGTAGTTCCAGGCCAAGGCCAAGCGCCTCAATGACACCTCGGCCGACCTCGACTTCAAGCGGGTCGTAGCCGAACAGCCCGAGGTGGCCGGGACCGCTACCGGGCGTGATACCTTGCGCGGCGGGGATCAGCCGGCCCTGCGCCGAGTCCCCGGCCAAGGTGTCGAGATTGGGCGTGAAAGCCGCCTCAAGCGGAGTTTTGTAATCCGTGGCGGCAGTGGCGATATCGCCGAGGCCGTCCATAACCAACAGAGCCATTTTGGCCCCGTTCTTCAAGGTAAGATCAGAGTAAACCGAATCGATGCTCATAAAATAACCGCGCTTTGCCAAGCGCGGGCGGATTGTGCTGTCCACGAGACCTGGGGTCAACCAGTTCGGGACCTGTGGGTTAGCGAAACGGTGAATAACTTGAGCCAGAATGGCACATAGAAAGCACAACCCATTGTGGTTAAGTGAATAGTACGTATCATTATATTGTGTTTTAGACTTTACTCGATTGGCTAAATTGGCTCTGATTCGCCGTGACGTGTATTTGAAGAATCTCACGGCCTTGGGCTTTAAGTCGTTTGCGGATAAGACATCACTCGATTTTCAGCCGGGTGTCACGGCGATCGTTGGCCCGAACGGCTGCGGCAAGTCGAATGTTTCCGATGCGATTCGGTGGGTTTTGGGTGAGCAATCGGCCAAGGCGCTTCGGGGCTCGGGGATGGTGGATGTGATTTTCAACGGCACCGACCAACGCAAGGCTCTTGGTATGGCGGAGGTGTCGATGACCATGGGCGGCATCGACACCGATCAACTCAAAGCGGCCGGAGTTGACTTGCCGTACAACGAAGTCACGGTGACTCGCCGGCTTTTCCGTGATGGTGGCAGCGATTATTTCATCAACAAAGTTTCATGTCGGCTCAAGGACATCCAGCAGTTATTCATGGGCACAGGTATGGGGCGTGCCAGCTACGGTATCATGGCCCAGGGCAACATCACCCAGCTCATCTCCAGTAAGCCCGACGACCGACGGTTGGTGTTCGAGGAGGCCGCCGGCATCACGCGATTCAAGACGCAGAAAAAAGAGGCGCTGCGAAAGCTCGACTATACGGAGCAAAATTTGCTGCGCGTGTCTGACACCATCCGCGAAGTCAAGCGGCAGATCGGCTCACTCCAGCGCCAGGCTGGCAAGGCAAAGCGCTACAAGGAGTTCATGGATGAACTCCAGAACCTGGAAAGCCAATTCGCCCGGCATCAGCTCGGGGAGTTTCAGGAAACCATCCGTCAATGCGAGCAGGCCATCAGCGAGTTCAAGGGCAAGTCGGATGACTTTACCGGGACAATCGAGAGCGAGGAGGCGCTGATAAACCAAGCGCGGCAGCAGCGTGGCGCGATCGAAAAACAGGTTAACGAGGCGCAGGAAAAAGGCGCCAACCTGCAGGCAGAACTCGAGCGACTCGAGAGCCGAATTCAATTTAGTCACGAGCGCATCCAGGAGTTGGACGAACACGTTGCCAAGGCGCACGACGACATCGCGCAGGCCGAGCAGCGGAGCAGCGACGCTGAGCAGGAGTTGGCCGGGATGCAGGCCAAGCTCGGCGACGCGGACAACGCCGTCGGAGACATACGCCGCACCGTCGATGAAAAACAGGCCGCGTGCAATGCCATCGAGCAGGAGCTTGGCCAACGGGAGGAGACGTTTCGCCAGGCGCAGTCCGAGTCGTACAGCGTCGCGCAGGAACTAACCCGTGTCCGCAACGAGATTAATTCGATCGATTTGCAGAAGCGGGGAAACACCGTTCGGCTCGAGAAACTTTCGTCGGAGAAAACCCAGCTCGAGGAGGAAGAGACGAAACTTCGGGAGCGGCTTGGCCAATTTTCCAGCGATGTCGAGGATCGGAAATCGACCGTCCAAAGCCATCGGGGCACCGTCGAGGAACGCCAGCAGCGCTTGGCCGATCTGCAGGAACGCTTGACCAAGCTGACCGCAGAATTAGACGATTTACTGAGGTTTCAGGCAGAAAAGAGGTCGCGGCTGAATGTACTAAAGCAGTTGCAGGCCTCCAACGAGGGTGTCAGCGCCGGGGTTCAGGCAGCCATCAGGGAGTCCGAGGCTGCGCTTGGTTTGTTGGCCGATAAGATTCGCGTGCCGGGAAAATACGTCGCTGCTGTCGAGGCCGCGCTTGGCCGGCATTTACAGTTGGTCATCACCCGGCAGGCGACCGATGCCCAGTTGATCTTGGCGTCGCTGAGCGAAGGCAAAAAAGGGCGCGCGGACATTGTTGCGCTCGACCTGATTTCCGGTGGCACACAGCCGTCGATCGATGCGGCTAAGCTCGACGAGTTCGGTGGCGTGGCGGCGCTTGGCCAAGTGGGATGCGACGCCGATGTTCAGCCGTTGCTCGACCGACTGCTCGGCCGCTTGGTCATCGTGTCCGATCTCGACGCCGCGATGCGCGGCCGCGAACAGCATCGCGACCTGGATTTTGTGACAAGCGCTGGTGAGTTGCTTTCGCGGCACGGCGTGTTCAGCGGAGGCCTCGGCAACGGCAATGCGTCCGCCTCGCTGCTCGCGCGGAAGAATGAGATTGCCGAACTGGAGAAGGAACTGGATGGGGTGGGCAGCAACGTCGATGATCAGAGCCGCGAGAAGGGCGACATGCAGGCTGAGCAAACCGCGTTGCAGGCCGGTTTGCAAAAAGAGCAGACGGAGCTGCGGCAGCAGGAGGTGTCCATCGCATCGAGCGAGGGCGAGCTGAAGGCTCTGGAGAATTCGCAGCGCATGCTGGCGCAGAAAATCGAGGGTGTCACGTTCGAGCTGGAGAGTCTCTCCGGCCAGGAATCCGAGGGCAGTGGCAAGCGCGACTCGTTGGCCGCTGAGCTGGTTTCACTCGAGGAAAGGGAGGCGGCCAACAGCACGCTCTTGGGCGAGGTGACTGGAGTGGTCGAGGGGCTGCGCGGAAGGCGCGACGTTGCTAGCGGAGAACTGACCGAGGCCAAGGTCGGGCTGGCCTCGGAGGAACAGTTGCTGGCGTCGTTCCGGCGACAACTCGAGCCACTCAATATTCGCATAGAGGAGCTTAAGCAACTCGTTGCCCAGCGCCGAAGCGACATCGATACGGGAGGGAATAAAAAAACACAGACAGAGAAAGACATCGCCGACTCGACGCAGCGTATCGCGGCTGTTCGCAGCGAGCGCGAGCAATCCAGCGGCAAAATCGCCGGGCTGCTTTCCCAAAAAACCGAGGCGGATAAAAAAGTCGAGGAACGCGAGGAGGCGCTGCGTTCCATTCGCGAAGAGTTGAGCAGTTCGCAGGAACACCGCTCGAAACTTGAGGTGGAACTGGCTCAAAACAACATGATGGCCAAGAACCTCTGCGAGCGGATTCAGGAGAAGTACCAGATCGTTTTGCAGGAAGTGGAGGCTGAGTGCCTCAAGGTGACCGAGGACGACTCCGGAGGCATCAAGGTAGAGGTTGCTGTTGAAGGGGAGACCGACTGGGGGAGGGTGGGTGAGAAGGTCGCCGAGTTACAGGATCGGCTCGATCGTATGGGGCCGGTGAATCTGGTCGCCATCGAGGAGTATAAGGAGACCGAGGAGCGTTACTCCTTTTTGACGAGCCAACACGACGATCTCGTCAAGGCGAAGGAGCAGCTGCTGGAAGTCATCGAGCAAATCAACGCCGAGACGACGGAAATGTTCCGGGCGACTTTCGAGAAGATTCGCGACAACTTCCGCGAGTTGTTCACCGAGGTGTTCGAGGGCGGCAAGGCAGACTTGGTTTTGGTGGACGAGGAAGACATTCTCAACAGCGGAATTGAGATCGTGGCGCGGCCCCCGGGAAAGAAACTCCAGAGTATTACGCTACTCTCCGGTGGCGAGCAGACGATGACTGCTGTATCGCTGCTATTCTCAATTTATCAGGTTAGCCCGAGCCCGTTTTGCGTGCTGGACGAACTGGACGCGCCGCTCGACGAGTCGAATATCAATCGATTCATCCGCGTGCTCAAGCGGTTCATCGATCAGTCGCAATTTCTCATCATCACTCACAGCAAGCGTACCATCAGCATGGCCGACACATTGTACGGGGTGACGATGCAGGAGCACGGCGTTAGCAAGTTGGTCTCGGTGAAATTCCAGGAAACCGAGCGGAACGAAGACGGCGCCCGGGCGCGTGAGACACAGCCGACCGACTCCCGTGGTCTGGCGGCCAAGCCGAAAGCAGCGGTGGAGTCTGACGATGACAGCGACGTCATCTCGATGGGCAAGTAGCAAAGCGCTTGTGCAAGCAGCGGGGAGACTCGGCGCTATATCCCAGGGTTGAGAGGTCAAGGGTGAGAGAGAATAAAAAAACAACGATCGATTGTAGTTATTGAAACCGGTAAAACCCACCCACCCTCATTCGGCCTTCGGCCTCCTTCACTGTGAGGGAGAAGGAATCAAACGCGGCGCGCTTGGGCAAGCCCAAGATGGGAAAAGGGGATATCCAATCTCGCACAAGAAATATCCAATGGATACAAATTCCACGGATTTTCAGGAATTAATGAATCCGCTTGAATCCGTGTCAAAGAAAGTACGGTCTGTTTTTCAGACCGTGCCGAAGATGGTTTTGTTGGTGCTCTCGAGGTCGTTACAAGCCTCGACGAGGCGGTCGGCCGTGGCTTGCTCGGCTTTCTTGAGGTAGGAGCGCGGGTCGTACACCTTCTTGTTGCCGACCTCGCCGTCGATCTTCAGTACCCCCTCGTAGTTGGCCATTATGTGATCAGCGATGGGGCGGGTGAAGGCGTATTGCGTGTCGGTGTCGATGTTCATTTTGATCACGCCGTACTCGAGAGTCTCCTTGATTTGATGTTTCTCGGAGCCACTGCCGCCGTGGAAGACGAGGTCGAACTTGGCCGCCTCGCCATGTTTGCCGGTGACGGCGTCCTGACCCTGCTTGAGGATGTCGGGCCGCAGCTTGACGGCGCCGGGCTTGTAAGCGCCATGCACGTTACCAAACGTCGCGGCGAACATGTAGCGGCCGATACCGTTAAGGCTCTCATAAACGGTGAGCATGTCCTCGGGCGTCGTGTAAAGTTTCTCCGCCGGCATATCCTCGGTTCCGGCCGAGCCGTCCTCTTCACCGCCGACAACGCCGGCTTCGACTTCGAGGATGATTTCATTTTCGGCGCACAGCTCTAGGTACTCTTTTGAGATGGCCATGTTTTCCTCGAGCGGCAAAATGGAGGCGTCGAGCATGTGGCTTTGGAACAAGTTACCCTGGCCGACGGCGCGGCGCTTAGCCGTCGCTTCGATGAGCGGCTTGAGGAAGCTGGCCGCTTTCTCCGGCTGGCAGTGGTCGGTGTGCAGGCCGATGAGAATATCGTATCGCTCGGCCAGCCGGTGGGCGGCCTCGGCGAGCACGATGCAGCCGAGCACGGCGTCGTTGTTGTTCAAGCCTGAGGCGAACTGCCCGCCGCCGGTGGACATCTGAATAATGCCGTCGGACTTCGCGTCGGCGAACGCCTTAAGCGCGGCATTGATCGTGGTGATGGAAGTGATGTTGACGGCTGGGTAGGCGTAGTCGCCGTTTTGGGCGGCGTCCAGCATCGCTGCGTACTGCTTCGGTGTTGCGATTGGCATAATTAAATCGTGGTAAGTTTCCCTTCCCAACGACTGGGCGGCGGCCCGAATGGGCCAAGGGGCGGAGGATATTAGCGGGATTGCGCCCATTTGCAAGGTCACAGAAAAGCCTGTTTGAGCTCTCTTTTTTGGGCTTGGCCAAGCGACAAGAGGTCAAGCCGGCCTTGACAGCAAAGCTGTCCTCCGCAAAAACCGCAGTTCATGAAAGCACGATTTTTCATACTGAATTTGTTGCTGACACTCGGTTTGGCCGGATGCGGCTCCCAAGCCCCAGAGCAAACCATAACCCCCGAACCCTCCTCCGATAGCGAGAAATCATCATCGGTTGTGCTGGCCCCACCCGCCAAGCCGGCAGCAACCCCGTCTCTCACTCCGGAACCAGTCGTCAAGGTGTCTCCCGAGCCGGAGTCGGCCGTTGAACCGGCACCCGAGCCGGTGGTTGCGGTGACTCCAAAGCCCGAGCCGGAAGACACGAAGCCCAAAAGGGACATCTTTTACAGCGCCGGTAGCGGCGACATCGATGCCGTTAAATTTCACTTGGCCAACGGCATCAAAGTCAACTCACAGGATAAAACCGGCAAGACAGCCCTGCTGTGGGCTGTGCGCAGCCAGAAGCATGCTGTCGTGTCCCACCTGCTCGCCCGTGGCGCGAATCCAAACCTCGCCGACAAATCCCAGGTGACACCCCTTTTCTGGGCTGTGCGCATGCGGAGCAACGAGCTGGTGAGCCAGCTTCTCAGCAAGGGCTCGGACATCGGGCACAAGGACAAACGCGGCAAGACCGTTCTCGATTATGCGAAGGATGAAACGGTTATCGCGATCCTGCGCCGCCACGCCAGCGAGAATCAGTAACCGAACCACGCCATGACTATCGCGGAGTTGACTGACCAGATCCTCGCCTTCCGCGACGCACGCGACTGGGCGCAGTTTCACCGACCCAAGGACATGGCCGCTGCCGTGGCGATTGAAGCCGCCGAGTTGCAGGAACATTTTCTCTGGAAGACACACTCAGAATGTGACGAGCACTTGGCCAAGAAGGGGGCCGATGTCGCCGAGGAGATGGCCGATATCGCGATTTACCTGTTCCTCATGGCCGCCGACGCCGGCATCGATCTTGGCCAGGCAATGCAGACCAAGCTCGCGATCAATGAAAAACGCTACCCCGCGGACCGGGCCAGAGGTCGCCACAACAAATACACCGACTACCAGCCTGACGATGAGTGACGTACGAGTAGGCGTCGTGGGTGCAGGGGCCAATACTACCGCCAGGCATATTCCTTTGCTGCAAGGGATCGATGGCGTGGAAATCGTCGGTGTAGTCAACCGCAGTGAGAGCTCATCATCCACTGTGGCTAAGCGATTTGGCATTCCAAAAACCTACGGGCACTGGGAGCAGGCGGTCGCCGATCGGGAAACGAACGTCATCCTAATCGGCACCTGGCCTTATCTGCACTGCCCGGTGACACTGGCTTCGCTTGCCGAAGGCAAACACGTACTCACTGAGGCGCGTATGGCGATGAACGCCGGCGAGGCCAATCGTATGCTCGAGGCTAGCCTGACTGAGCCGGGATTGGTCTCGCAGGTTGTGCCGTCCCCGATCACGCTATTTGCGGATGCGACCATACAGCGAATCATCGCCGAAGGTTTTCTTGGCGAATTACTCGCAGTCGAGACTCGTATTCGGGGCGATTTTATTGATAGCCAATCGTCACTGCACTGGCGACAGAACGCTGAACTCAGCGGGAACAATATTCTGGCTATGGGTATTTACTACGAGGCCATGATGCGCTGGGTGGGCCGCGCAACAAATGTGATGGCTCGGGCGAAAATCTTCACCAAGCAGCGATCTGATGAGAAGGGGGAACCTCATTTGGTCGGTGTACCGGAGCACCTCGACGTTGTCGCTGACCTCGAGAATGGTGCGCAACTGCACCTGCAGCAATCCGCCATTACCGCGTTACTTCAGGATGATGCGATTTATCTTTTCGGTAGTGAGGGAACGCTGCAACTTGTCGGGGACAGGCTTTTTGGCGGCCGCAAAGGCGATAAGCAACTCACCGAAATCTCTATACTCGACGAGGAGCGCGGCGAATGGCAAGTCGAGTCAGATTTCGTTGCTGCCATCCGGGGTGAACGCGAAGTAACACACACGACTTTTGCTGATGGCGTTCATTACATGGAGTTCACCGATGCTGTAGCGCGGAGCATACAAAACAGCCGTCTAGAGGTAGTCTGACCGCCGTTTGGTTAAGCGCACCGTTGTACTTGATTTCGATAGGTTGTTTACCACAGTATCCGCCGAGTTTTTTAATGAACGACGAGAATACAATCTGTTCCACTGCGGTGGTTTACGACAAGAAAAATCCGTTTCTATCCACACTCAAGCGGCGCGTGTTGCTCAACAAGGAAGGCTCGGGCAAAGAGACGCTTCATCTTGAGTTGTGCCTTGCCGGCTCCGGGCTAGAATATCGCCCGGGCGACTCGTTGGCGATTATCCCCGCCAATTCTCGGCAGGTTGTAAGGCAAGTGCTCGAGACTGGCGGGTTCGACGCCGGCGAAATGGTGGAACTCAAGGGCGGCGAAACCAAGCCGCTCGGCGAGGTGTTTGCTACCGATCTCAACATCACTGGCATCACCAAGAATATCCTCAAGAAATACAACGCCTTTGCGCAGTCGGATAAACTCGAGTCGCTGCTCGATCCCGATAACAAGGCGGCGCTCGACGACTACCTTGGCGGGCGCGAGGTCATCGACATGATCGCAGACTTCCCTGTGCCAGGGCTGGCGGCGTCAGACTTTTGCGGCATGCTCAGGAAGCAACTCCCGCGCCTCTACTCCATCGCTTCAAGTCTCCGGGCACATCCCGCCGAGGTGCACCTCACCATCGCCATCATCCGCTACTACAGCCACGGCCGTGGCCGCGAGGGCGTCTGTTCCACCTACACCGCCGACCGTGTGGACGTGGGCGACACCATGCCGGTGTTCCTGCATTATGACAAAAACTTCAAGCTGCCCGAGGACGGCGACACGCCGATCATCATGGTAGGCCCCGGCACTGGCATTGCGCCGTTCCGTGCTTTTGTTGAGGAGCGTGCCGCCACCGGAGCCACCGGCAAGAGCTGGCTTTTCTTCGGCGCTCAGCACAGCGCGACCGATTATCTCTACGGCGACGAGTGGGAACGGTACGTCGCCAATGGGAGGCTCTCGCGCATCGACCTCGCCTTCTCTCGCGACCAGACGGAGAAAGTGTACGTGCAGCACCGCATGCTCGAGCATAGTGCCGAGATGTACTCATGGCTCAGCGACGGCGCGGTGTTTTATGTTTGCGGCGATGCCTCGCGCATGGCCAAGGACGTCCATGAGGCACTGATCTCCATTGCAGAGAAGGAGGGTGGCAAATCCCGCGAGGACGCCGAGGCATGGGTCAAGCAACTTAAAGCCGACAAACAATACCTCAGGGACGTTTACTGAGTCAGCTTTCCTGGCCGCAGGCGCTGCAGTAGGGCAGCAGCGTCTGGGTCACCTCGCCGCAGTCGCCGCATTGATCGAAGAGTGCTTCGCCGCAGGACGGGCAAGTGTAGCGGGACGACTCTGTTTGGCTAGGCGCCTCTCCGTAAAGTTTGGGGCCGCGCTTGGTCCAGACCGCCTGTTGGAATGCTCCGCGCAAAATTGGGAAATCGCACGCGGGGCAGCGATGGTTTTGGTACGCTTCGCGATGGCGCTTGAGCAGCGTGGACTTGCGTGGGCGCGCCGATGAACGGATCGCCCAGGTGAGAAAAGCTCCTAAGATGCCGATCGCCGCGAGGATGGCAACATACTTGAAAAAGTCGCGCGGGAAGTGGTCCCACATCACGAGCCACACCATCCAGAATGTTGCCACCAACGCCGCCCAGTTGAACGGTTGGTAAATGCTGCTGCGCTTTTTTTTCACCAACCACGCGGCGAGCAACAGCAGCGGCACGACAAACACAAGTTTGAGTGAGGCGATCTTCAGGTCGTGCGAGCGCCGGGCGTCATTGTACTCCGCTTGCGACTTGTTCTTAAACTGCCGCAGATCGGCGTCGATGCTGGCGATCGATTGTTTGATTTGATGCCGTTCGTCGTTGAGTGTGGTTATCGTCTCGTTGGCCGACTCGTATTCGTCTTGCGCTGTGTAAAAGCGGCTACGCGCATTCTCCATTGCCTGCCGGTCGACTTCGCTCGGTTTGCCGCCGCCTTCGATGCTGAGCCGCTGCAGGTCGGCGATCTTGGTGAGCGCCGTCTCGGCGTTCCTCATGCTTTGCTGAAGCGTGCCTTGAATTTCCTCCTGTCGCTTGATTCGTTTTTCGACCCCGACAAGTTGCGTGGCCAAGTCGTTGGCTTCGTTCAGTTTTTCCTCCGGGACATGGCTTTTTTGAATCGTGTTGTAATCTGGCCCCGGCAGGTCTCCGATGTCGTTGAGCATGAAGCTCAGCAGCCAGATGAAAAAAAGCGTGAGTAACAGGCTTAGAAATCCGATCGCCAGTCGGAGCGGCCACGGTGCGTTGGGTTTTTGTGAAGTATCAGTCATGCCGTGGACGTTCACCTGCCACACCCGGCCGGTCAAGCAACCAGACGCCTAGTCAAGCGGCAGGGCGGCTTGCAATTGAAGTGCCGCCGGCGGATGTTCGGTGCGGTACAATTGAAAATTATGACTCGCGTTTTTGTTTCCATCTTTTTGTCAGTTTTTTCGTTGTTGCTCTTGGCCAAGCCAGCGACCGTTGGTGCAGCGAATAAGCCCAATATTGTCATCATCGTTGCTGACGATCTCGGCTGGGCGGATGTCGGCTATCACTCGAACCGCATCCCGACGCCGCACCTCGATCGCATTGCCCGAGAGGGGATTCAGCTGGATCACTTTTACGTGTTCCCGATGTGCAGCCCGACGCGTGCCGGGTTGATGACAGGGCGGTACCCAATTCGGTTCGGCATGGCGCGTGCTGTGATTCCGCCGTGGCGGCATTTCGGACTCGACCCAAGTGAGGTTACGCTGCCGGAGGCTTTGGCCAAGGCTGGTTATCAGCACCGAGGCGTTTTCGGCAAATGGCACCTTGGCCACAACGACACCAAGTGGCATCCAAACAACCAGGGCTTCACTCATTTCCACGGCCATTACAACGGCGCGATCGATTACTTCGACCTGACCCGCGAGGGCGAGCGCGACTGGCACATCAACGAGAGAGCCAGCGGCGAGCAGGGCTACTCGACAGACCTGATAGCTGTAGCGGCTAGCCGGTTCATCGTGAAGCAGGCCAAGGGTATCGCGCCCTACTTTTGCTATGTCCCATTCAATGCGCCGCACTCGCCATTTCAGGCACCTGAAAAATACTTGAAAAAATTCACCCACTTGGCCGAGGGAAAAGCTGAAGGCAACAACGCCAACAAACGGCAGAAGGTGGCGGCGATGGTGTCGTGCATGGATGACGGCATCGGTCAAATCCTCCGCGCGATTGACGCTTCAGGTGAAGCGGACGACACGCTGGTTTGGTTTTTCAGCGACAACGGCGGGGTGGCGGCCATCGCGGACAACAACCTGCCGTTGCGCGGCAATAAGCTCGACGTATGGGAGGGTGGTGTGCGCGTGCCGGCTGCCATCCGTTGGCTAGGCGGGGGGATCCGCGGCGGCGGTAAAGTCAGCGTGCCGCTGTCGTGCATCGATGTGTTGCCAACCTTGGCCAAGCTCACCGCCAGTGCGTTGTCATCCAGCCTTGGTAACAAGCCGTTCGACGGGCGGGATGTGCTGGATGTTTTGCTGGCCAAGCGCAAGCGACTCAACCGCGAGCTGTATTTCTACCACGGCCAGGCCGGTGAGGATAAGGAGAAAATCGCGATTCGTACGGCCAAGTGGAAGTTGCTCATTAACGGACCGAACATCGCAGGCGGCGAGTGGCAAACAGCGAAGCACGAGCGATTTTTGTTTCGGATCGACCGTGATCCAAACGAGACGACCGATCTCTTGTCGAGGCACCCCGAGGTGGCCGAACGGCTTGCGGTAAAGTTAGTGGCGCATCGCAAACTGCAACCACCGGGCGGCGTGGGCGTTTACAACGCAGGTAGAAAAAAATTCAAGGCACCCGCGGACTGGGTGGTCAGGTGAGTGATTTTTTGCGCCACTTTAGCCTTGTTTTCAGTTTTTTTGAGGTTCACATTCTTTCACCGGTCATCAGCCGCAATCAACCCGATATCACGGATATCCATCCGCAATGAGTGAAGCCAAAAACACTGATCCGCTCAAGGAGCTGGATCTGGATCTGGAGTTTCTCCCCGCTTGGGCGCAGAAACCGAATGACGCAAAACCGTTCGCCAACTATGCCGGCGAAGAGAGATCCCGTGCGCGTGGACGCGGCGACTGGGGTGACCGCCCTTCTCGTCAGCGCGACGACAATCGCGGCCGCGATTTCAAGGGGCGTGGCTCCGGGGATCGTAAACGCGATGGCGACCGGGGTCGCGGGCAGGGTGGCAGCCGCGACGGTAGCCAGCGACCAGAATTTAAAAAACGTGAAGGCAAGCGGCATTTCGACAAAAAGGGTGGCTTTCGCCGGAACGATCCGCCACCGCGCCCGCCGCTGGAACTCGACGTGGCTCTCCAGCCTGAGAAAAACGGCGTCGAATCGCTGGCTCGCCAGATCAAGCACACAGGACGCTGCTATCCCTTGTTCGACATCGCGCGGCTGATTCTCGCCAAGCCGGAGCGCTACCTCGTCGTCCTTAAGACCCGAAAAAAGGAGGACGGCTCCGTTGCCCAGCCGCTGTTTTTTTGCCAGGTGGACGAGACGGTTTGGCTCTCCGGGGATCAGGCGCTGGATCATGTGATGAGTCGGCACTTCGACACGTTTTACAAGACGGAAAAAACCGAGATCGATCCGCCCAAGGGCACCTACACCTTCGTGGCGCAATGCGGCATGAGCGACCAGATCCTTGGGCCGCCTAACTACCACGGCTATCAGGACAAGCTACGCGCCCTGCACGCGGACAGGTTTCCCCGGCTTCCGTTCGACGTTTTCAAGTCACGAGTGAAAATCGTCCATGACGAGGAGGTGGTGAAGCAGTGGCTCGCCGACCAGAGCTGGAAAACCGAGTACATCGCCATCAACCTGCCGGAGGAGGCTCGGCTCGAGTCGCGCGAGGCGGTTCGAGAACATTTCCGGAAGTATCACCTGTCCAACCTGATTTCAAGCGTGAGCGATGTGGCGCTTAAGGCGAGTGTTTTCAACAAAAAAACACCGCCCCGCATGCAGAACCTCGTCCGTTACGCGATAGATGATCAGCGGCGTTTTCCTCTGAAGATCGTCAATATGCTCAGTCAGGAGTTCAGTAGCCACGGCCTTCAATTCTTCAAACGTAAGAAAAGCGTCACTCACGTCTCGGTGTCGCGCCCGCATCATTTGAACCTAGAGCAAACCCCGGTGAGCG
>Ga0115011_10001287_pt1 | contig 18149 bp, 5 predicted proteins | sample TroAtlMetagenome_2_FD_88705 | JGI IMG/M metagenome (GOLD analysis project Ga0115011, IMG submission 88705) | Marine eukaryotic phytoplankton communities from Atlantic Ocean - Tropical Atlantic ANT8 Metagenome | ecosystem: Environmental > Aquatic > Marine > Oceanic | place: Tropical Atlantic...
AAAGAAGAAGAAAAAGAAGAAGAAAAAGAAGCGTTTCGTCCAAGGTGCAAAAGAAGGACGGGAGACGAACGACGACGATGGAGACGACGATGGAGACCGACGACGGCGACGACGACGGCGACGAGAAGGAGGAGGGCGCCGCGACGACGACGACGACGACTGTCACGAACGACGACAGAACAAAAGAATGGCCGCGCCTTCCGCGCACATCCTCGTCGAATGCGTCCTCGATTCTGAGTAAGACCGACGCGTTTGAGATTTTAGAGATTTCCCCTACCCCTAAAGCAACCGTGGGGGAGGAGGACGATGCGGACATCTCCAGGCGAATCAAAGTGCAATACCGGAAACTGTGTTTGAAATATCATCCAGATAAGAATAGTCCTTCGGATGCCGAACGCGCTTCGCAGGCGTTCACGGCGATCACCGCCGCGTATCACACGTTAACGACGGTGAATTTCAACCAAGAAAAATGGTTGAAAAGTTTCTCGATCCCACCCATGCAAAGTTTATCGGACGTGTTATCGCTGGCGTTGAAAGGGGCAGATCCGGAGGAAATCGAGCGATTAATGCGAGCCAGAGGAGAATACAGACCACACCGAAATTTTGGAATCGATTATAACGTTCGATGGGAATCTGGAGAGAAGCCCGACCCCGAAGGCGGATTGTTTCGCGAGACAGCGATGAACGAATACAGCGATACGAGGATGTTGAGCGACGGGTTTGATTCGATGAGAGTTGGGGAGGATCGGGAGAAGAGACCGTGGGAAGTTGTCGGAGGGGTTGGTTATGACAATCAAAGTTTGTTGTTGGGAGATACTGCTCACCTTCATCACAAACGGAAGTACGAGGAACGAGAAAAGAAGAATTTAGACTTACTCGAGAGATTTACGCCTTTGTCCAACGAGGCCAAAATTGAAGCCGAAAGGTTAAACGATATCGCGCTGAGCGAGTACGAAAAGGGACGGCACGAAGACGCGATGATTATTTTTGATGGTATTGTGAAGTTGATGCCAGATAGAACGCCGTACAGAACGAACAGAGCGAGTTGTGCGTTGAAAGTTATAAACGCTTTGGAAGGTTCTTCCGAGATGATGAATAGCGGTCGCCGTGAAACGTTAATAGCTAAAGTGATTGAAGATTGCGAGAAAGCGCTGGAGATTGACAACGGAGAAAATTTGAAAGCAAAGGTGAGAGGTGCGGAAGCTTTTGTGAAGTTAGGTGATAGCTATAGCAACAATCACCGCCCTTCAGAACAGAGGGAAGCTTTGAAGAATTTCTTGCGAGCGAAGAAGTGGTTTACGGAAGTTTTGGCGACCAACCCGAACAATAAACGAGCGAAAGACGGATTGAAAGATTGTTTGCTCTCGTTGGAATTGATCGATGAATACGATAGCGACAAAGATTATGACGTGGAAATGATGTAAAAGTAGCAATAGTTGTACTCGCAGCATTAGGATTTAGAAACTAATCAAATAACAAATTCACGCATCTAAACTAAAACTAACTCTTCGTCCTCAGCACTGGGATCGAACTCGTCTTCGGATTCGTCCGGTAAATTCGCGAGTTTTCGTAAATTCAAATCAGACAGTTTTCCTCGCGCGGCGGCACCAGAACCTCCTTGTTTTAAATGAGGCAGCGCGACTTCAGCGCCTAAATCTAAACGCAGCGCGCGAAAGACGGCGCGTTCGGCACTCTTCTTTGCCAATTCGTGTTTATCCCCTATCGCGACTTCAGCGAGATCGGCGAGGAAGATTGGAAAGTGAATGGTTATATCATCGATTTCATCCTTCAACGACGCGCACTTAATGATCGATCGAATAGCTTTCGACGAGTTTTCGCGAACTTCACTGCTTGCATCTCTTAAAAGTTTGGTTAAAACTTGTAAAATTTTCGCCACCGTGTCCGACGACGCGCCTTCGATTCGCACACACGATTCACCTAAATATCCTAATCCTTTAGCGCAGTTCGATTTGACTGCTTTTGAATTATCTGAAGCGCATTTGGCTAAATTGTTTAACGTCGTCGCTTTGTCTTTTGGGATACTTAAAATAGACTCTGGCGCGAGTCGCGCAAACTCAGACAATATTTTCGATTTGCCTTCACGGGAAGCGATGGTGATATTTTCCGAAGCGAATTTCTCGACGGCGGTCTTCAACCACTCTTCTCGTTTTGGTTCCTTGTTGTCTTCATTCTCCGTGTAGTACAAAGAAGCAAACGCTGCCGCACATCGCGATGCTGCCACACGAATATTCTCATCTTCCGAAGTCAAAGCGGCTACAGTGGACGCATTCAACGCCATTTCGATAGATTCGGGCGTTATTTTTGATCCGCCATACCTGGCTACGCCTCGCGCAGCCTCGAAGTGCGCTTCGACGCATTCGTCCTCGACTTCATTATTGGCAAGTTTCTTCGCTAAATCAGCAGCTAATGGATCGACTCTGACTTGGATCGACATCAGTAATCCCAAACCTTTAGCGCTAGAAACTCTCGGTGCTCTCTTCGCATCATTCAACGATTTCAAAAACGTCGTTTGCAATTGCGGAACGAAGGGTTTTAATCCAATCCCACCTTTCTCTACTAACGTAGCGAGACAATCAAGCAACGCCGCACGTACACTCGACGGAAATTTGTCCGAAACGACGCGAATAAGAGGCCCGGTGATACTAACGACATGTGCTTTCAGACCATCTTTTGTGGAACAAGATATGGCTAATTGCAGCGCCTCCGCGGCGCGTTGTCGATGCTCTGGTTCTTCGCCATGTAAGACGCCCGCGAGATATATTTTTGAAAGCGCCTCTAACGCTCTCGGTAAGGTCAATGCAGGAATAATAGTATACTTTGACGACGACAATTGACCGTTGCTCACGTTCTCGCTGCCAGGTGTGACTTTCTGTTGTTTACGTAAACGCTTCGCTTGCTCTCTGCATTGTCGTATAGAGGCGTGGCAGCACTCCACGAATTCCATCAATTCATCTTTTTGTATCGTAGACACGACAACACTTAAAGCACCCCACGCAGCATCTCGTGCACATTCGTGCTTATCTGAAAATTGCGCGGATAAGGTTTTCACCAAAACTTGAGCGTCGACGAAATTGTCGTACCCTGAAAAGGTTGTCGCAAAATCCGCGAGGGCGATGGAAGACACCGCTCGTCTCCTTGCTTTCGCTTTTTCCTTCGCTTCGTCAACTTTTTTCAACGAAGACATTTTTGCGAGCTCTGTGAGCGCGTCCGAAATTTCGGAGAGAAGTTTGTCACCGCAATCTTCAGGTGCGGCTGCGATGGTAGAACGCAACGCATTGAACGCTGGAAATTTAGAAACATCGTCAAAGGATTCGCGTTTGGTCCACGCGATTTCTTCTTCAGTCTCGCCTGCCTTCAAATATGTTTCCTCTTCAATTGCGTCTAAAAGTCTTGGAATGATCGAATCCAAATGTGGAGGCAAGGCCGGACCGGCTACAGATACTAGCGCACCTAACGTTTTCGCTTTATCAGGAGTAATCGGTGGCGCTGCTAACTTGGGAAGCGCCACGGCCAAAATATTCGGCTGCGCTTTCAGAGCCACGCGTAAACCGTTGAGCGAGTTTGCCTTTTCTTGCTCCGAGGACGAGTCTCTATCCATGCCGTGCAACAAGTCTGGGACAATTTTTGCCACGGCTTCTTTTCCACCATTCCATCGGTTCATAGCTTTGAAGGCCACGCCACCGGCGTCTTGGATGCCCGCGTTAGGGTTGGAAAGACAAATTTCGACGAAAGATGTAAACAACGTCGCTTGTTTCGGGCTGACGATGCCGCCTTCGTGCGTGGACTCTTCCGCACAATCAAAGATTTCTGCGAGCGCATAGGCTGCACCAGCTTTTGTGATTTTATCACTCGCCATGATTTGCTCTTCTTCTTCTTCGTTTGCTTCGAAAACAGTGCGCAAAATTGGTAAGATGCCCTCGATAAATCTCTCGCCAAGTTTTCTCGTTAAATCCGACACGGCTCTCGCGCCGGTCATTTTTCTTTCCTCGTCGTCATCCTCTTCATCTTTATCGTCCTCTGAACTGTCTGTTGTTGTTTTCAACGATGACAAAATTGTTCCTTGAGAGTACGCTTGAAGAATGCGCTTGGCAATTCTAGGTAACGTTGCCCTCAAAGTTCTCGGCGTATTCGCAACGACTGTTTTCCATACATGCACAGCGTCGTTTCGAATTTGCGATTGACCGTCACATCGAAGTAGATAAATAACCGCTAAAACGTCCAAATGGCGTTCTCGGCCTAATATTCGAGTCAACTGCTCGCCTTGTGCTTCAGTAGAAATACCTTCCTCGTCCGCGGCTTCTTCTTCTTCTTCCGCCGTCGCGCGCTGTACGCGCGCTTTCCCTGAAGTACCGACGATTCTGAAGAGCATGGAGCCAAGGAGCTCCAATGCGCAGTGTCGAATGCGCCATTCTGTGGCGTTCGTGCCAGTTTCAATGGCTGGTAGAATCAAGTCTAATGCAGATTCGGAGTGCGAATACGCGGAAACGAAGACTCTTCCAGCTCCTAACGCGGCGTCGCGGACGGATTCTTCCTCGTCCGCGAGACCAGTGAGGACAGTCGTCAAGGACTCCGATAAGTATGGCTCGAACTTTTGCCCGACGGATAAAGGGAGAAACTTAAGCAGATGCAAATGACCTTCGCGAACTCTTGGTAGAAGATTGGCACAACCACGATAGACTTCTGGGAGAATAGCGACGAATCTGTCGCTGCCGAGCGCGTTGAGACATTCGGCTAAACCTTGCGCCGCACCAGCTCTTTCGACGCCCGACCCCTCCCCTTGCATTTTCTCCGTCAACCACGGGATTAAATCTTCAAAATGTTCTTCACCGGCGCCTTCAAGAAGTGAACCCAATGCACGGGCAGTTACCGAACGGACTTCCGGGTTTGGATCTACGAGCGATTTCTTCAGCTCCGAAACTAACTCTGGGATGTACGGAACGATATCTTTCGGATCTGCGACCAACGCGCACGTGTTTCCTGCAATCTTAGCTGCTTTTTTCTTCATGTCCGCCTTGCGCTCTTTCAAACCTCTCGAAATGATTGGGATAATTAACGCCAAACTCGGCGCGTCGACAACGTTAACGAACGTCGTTTCTAAGAGAATATCTATACATTTTTCCGTGTGCGTCGTCGGATGTGCGATTGCACCTAACAGGTATTTCGACAACGCTTGGATTTCCGGATTTTTAATCACATCACCGATCGATTTCAACGCCAAAGAAGCCGCATCAACAACCTTAGGATGTGTATCTACCAAGGCTTTCGAAAGTCTGGGCACAATTTGCGGCAAACACCCACCCAATTGTTTCGGGGCGCAACTCGACATCGCGCCGAGAAGCTTCGCGGACCCGCTCTTCGTGCGCCACTGATCGTCGCGCAGACCATCCAACAATGCCGGTAAGACTAGTTTTACACCTTGCGCGGACAAATTCTTCATGATTTTCTGTGCCGCTCCTTCGCATGCGAGACGCACGGATTCCGTTTGATCGCCAAAAGAGACGAGCAACATTGGTAAAATGGTCACGACGTACGGTTCAAAGAGTCGACCGAGACGTTCAACGAGTAGCTCGAAACACATCAAAGCGCCTTCTCTCGATTGCGCAGATTTCTTATCCTCAATTAGCGCCTTGATACTGTCCATGACACCCATACCTTTTAATGATCCCATACCAATACCTTTCACCGCACCAGCGATGCCAAAGGCTGCGCCTCTCCTCACGGCGTATGATTTGCCTTGAGATAACTTCCCGAGTAAGTCTTCAATCAATGCGCGTTTCTCTTCTTCCGTCGCGAGTTGCTTCATTAACGGCGGAAATGCGTCTGCAACTTTTCGTTGAACTGATTCAGATGGCGTTTCTAAAACCTCCAACAAACGTTCTAAAATCTGCTTAACCTTTGGATCGCTCGAGTCTAAATGCACTGCCAATGACGCCAAGAAGACGACAGCGCCGGATTTGGCATAATCTTGAATCTCTTCAGATACGTTTCTATCTGAAGGCTTATCAAAATATCCTTCAAATACTTTGAGTAACGTTTCTGTATTGGATTCGCCGTGAGCGGCTATGACCATTTTACCGGCGTCGATGGACGCTTCACGAACTTCTAGGGATTCGTCTGAGAGCGCTTTCAAGAGTAGGGTGGTGACTAGAGGAACGTCGTGTTTTTGCAACGCGTTTGAAGAGGCGCCCAGCGCAGTGACGACACCAGCGCGCCCAGATGCATCCGTGCAACTCGCGAAGAGTGCAAACAGCTTCGCTAAAACAGAAGCAACGCCTGTTGGAAGTTGTTCGACCGCAGTCGCAAACGCCTTTACCGTCGCTTCTCGAACAGCGAAACATTCGTGCGAAAGGAACGGGAGTAGAACCGTCGGTGACTGGTTATCGTCTTCATCTGCAAACGATACGCCAGCATTTGCATAAGCCGTCGATGCCATTTCGCCAAACGTCTCGTTAGAGTCGTGCTTAGCAATGAACAGTCGAACTGCAATGTCGCGTAATATTTCATCGGTCGCTTCCATATCTTCAACGGTAATCGCATGAATGTTGGGTAAGGATGAAAGCGCTTCCAAACATGTTTTACGAGCTTCGGGAGATTTATCTGCGCATCCATGCACTAGCGCTTGTACGTCGTTGGCGTTGATGGATGTTTTTGCAACTGATAGTAACGTATCCTCAGCGAGCAAAGTAAACTTGGGACTGACCGAAGAGTTAATAGCTTTCGTCAAACAACGAACGGCGGCGGCTATCGAACGCATAGGTTTACAACTTTTCTTCGCGTAATCACCAAGTATCTCTAAGCACAACATCTTATGTTGCGACGAACAATCAATTCTTTCAATTGCACGAGATAAAATCGGGAATATTAGTGAGAGTAAATTTCTACTCTCAGAAATCCCAGCCCCCAATTTGGCAAAGTTATCACTCAAAGCCTCGAGCGCTTCGGCGATGACCCCAACTTCAAATTTCACGTGATCCGCATCTTCTTCAATGGATTCTTTCGATAGTGGATCGAGCAGTGGTGGTTTCTCAAACCCATCTCGAGCTTGAGCGCATAAAACAACCGCCCTAGCAAGTTTCGCGCGCAGCTGCAAAGACGAACGATCTTTACCTGCAAGCGTGGTGATGCCTTTCATGCTCGCAATGATTTCAAAGAAACTCTCAAGGCAATACACGCACACGCTGTCGTGCAAAATATGCGAGTTACAAAGTGGGAATATAACATCGTACGCGACATTTGCAGCACTATCACCGAGTCTGTTCTTAGGCCGGACTGGGATTTGTCCTTTATAGCCTTGAAAGAGAAGCGATCGGTGATTCTTGTCGTATGCGAGAACTCCATCAAAGACGTTTGATATGATTTCTAAACCGTCTTCGATGGTTTTTGCGATTTTCGATAGTCGTTCTCTCGTCTCGGATTCTTTTTGTATTTGTGCACGCCGCTGAACCTCGCGCGGATCGTCCTTTTGGCCGACCCCCGGTTTGCTTTTCCCAGAAATCGGCATGCCAGCTTGCGAAGGTCGCAACGTTTTCTTCGCGCGAAGCGAAGTTCTAGTTGACGATGCAGATGCGCCAGAATTACTGCTACTTGGACCCGACGTGGTGCTTGGAGAATCTTTTGGATCTGTCGAAAGCCTTCCAATTGGCGTCTTGAATACTTTAACGTCGTTCTCGGTGACTTCACTTTCGTGACGTCGACAGGCGTCTGAAAACGCAGACGTCGGATCGAGCAAATATCCTTCTAGAATGATATCTAAAGCAACGTTAGAAGATATCGCAGATACGGCACGAACGGCTTTTCGATTACTTTGAACATTCTTCCCGTTTTGAAGTTCATCGACGATATGATTTGCACATTCGCTCGCGATGCGATTCAAATCGATATCGTTCGGACTACGCTCTCGGCAGAATCGCGAAAAGACGAACGTCCAACAATCGCTTCCTGTCCTCGATTGTACGAGCTCGTGATGCGAAAGCGTTATTAAGATCCCCGCAAACGCACAAAAAGCATCGTCGTCGATAGGCGCGTGCCGTTTAAGTGTACCCCCATCAGCGTATAATCTGTAGAATATAGAGGATTCAATGGCAGCGCCGCAGTATCGAGTAGGGAAAGGTGCAACAAAATTCGCCAATCCACTCTTGGTAGCTTCTGCGTTTAGTTCTTCACCTAGAATTGGAAACGCGTGTTCTTCTTCCGCTATTTTTACCCACTCTAAAAGTGATTCCATGACATCTCGAGAGGACGCTTTATCCTTATGTCGCATCATCTCAATCGCGTCTCGAGCCGATTTCCGAGTTTCTAAATCTGGATGCAATGCCAACAAAGTCGTAGCGTTTAGAAGCGCTTTATTCTTGTCGATGATTTTTTCCATCGTGAACATCAACTCTAACGATTTTGCGTAATACGCCGCGCAATCGTCGGGAAGTTTCGAAATTGCCATAGCCGACGCATATGCCTCCAAGCATTCTGGTTTCAATACACCTGTAGCAGCAGCTTGTGCACTTTCATCTGCAGATGCCGCCGCACAAACTAAATATAACGCGAACACACCATCCGGTCGCGATATTGTTTTCTGCGCACCGAGTTTGACGATTTCAATCAACGCTTTAACGCTTTCTGCCCCAAGAGCTTCCTTGAAATCGCGCCTATAGGCAATCGCCGAAGAAAGCGCACGAAGCGTCGCTGGTCTATCCTTAACGTCTGAGCACGTCGCCACAATTGCATCCCTCGCATTTTTACTGAACGAAGTGCACTTTTGAAGACAATGCGAAAGTGCCCGGAGCAACGAATTTTTCGCTTCGACCTGCTTCTCGCTCTTCAATCGCGCCGCCAAAATTTCAATCGTTTCAATGGCAATTCTTGCATCTTCTTCATTCTCTACAGCTACTCCGACTAAAGATTCCGCGATGACGGAAATAGTGTCACAGATTCCAACTCTCGCCGCCCACGCGCTCGGTGCATTTGTTGTTATTTCTTTCACGATCGGTTCTAGAAACGTTTCTTTCACAATCGCCGCCAATAGCAGTTTTGCAAACGATTTCACGACAAATATGGCTGCGACGCGTCTCGATTCGTCCGCGTGCTTCACCAAAGGCAAAACGACTTCCGCAAACGCTTGCGCGGAGTCTTTCTCAACGCTCTCTCTTGGCACGTGACGAATCATTCTCGATACGGCTTCCAACGTTGACTTGATTGGGTTTCTTCGCAACGCCTTAACCAATTTCGCTTGCACGACAGTCTCGAAATCTTCTGCCGTGCAGTCCTTCAAAAGCGGTTCACTCGCGCGTTCTGCAAGCACCACGTCCCCACCGCTTCCACTCGCGATAGAAAAATCACACATTTTCTCCAAATACCCTCTTCGAATGTTACTCGCGTCCACGCCTTTCCTCCTCTTCAACGCCTCGTATAACACCCCTCGTAAAACCGGTGGCATATCCTTCACTTCGTTTACTTTCGGCCCAACATCGCCTTTTCTCAGCGTCAATGACACGACACCAGGCACGCGATGATACTTGTTTGACACTAAACACGCTTTCACTACATTTCCTAACGCCAAAACTACGTTTTGAAATTCCTCGTTCGCGTCGTCGCTCCCTTCTTTTCCGACATCTGAACGAAACTTCGAGCACATGTACTCCAAACACGCACAGCACCATCGAGCGAACGTCTCGCACTCCTCTTCGTCCGCTCGAGACGCAATTTTTTCCGAGAACTTCTTCAGTAAGGACGTAAACAGTTTTTCGAACTCGCTGGCCGCGGTATCGTCGCCGCTCGCAGAGACTCGCAACGCTTTAGATATCATTTTGGCAACCACTTTTCGACTGGTTTTCGTCGTTTTAAACTTTAGCGTTTGGAAGATGTGTTTGACTAGAATCGACGCGGATTCTTTCGTAGAAATGTCTGTTTATAGATGATGCGAATGCATGGAGAAAGAGAACGCGCGAGAGCGTGAGTTTGTTTGCCATTCAATCGCGCGCAGTTTGCATTTCAACCGACGGCGGAGAGGGAAAGAAAAAGAGAGAGATAATCAATCGCACCTTCACCACGCAACGCGTCGCACACATCCGACCAAACGGCGCTGGTATCTTTACACTTTTCGCCGAGAATGTGCGCGCGAGCGAGCAAAACGTCCATTTTCTTTCGTTCGCGTGTATTGCTCGCGTGTAAACGCGTCAGAAAATTGAGGAAATGTCTTTCAGGTCTAAATGGGAGAGCATACAAAAAAATACACCAAAACTGCGCGCAAAAGAGTAAAACTACTACATACTACCACTAAAAGCTATTTCTATCTAAAACTTGTACGTACACTATTAGACCATCCAACTCATTCGGGTTTTGGTGTCGCCGATGTTGTTAATGTTGATGTTAGTATCATCGGCTTCTACCACTTCGATGTCGTCGTCGTCTTTGTCCATGCGAGCGTATTTGCCCTCCGGCAATTCGACGATTAACGGCTGTTCGTCTTCGGTTTCCGCGTCGTGATCGATGATAAGGGATGTGTAGGCGCCGTTTTCTTCTTGCATGCAGTTGTCGCCTGTTCGCACTTGGAATATTTTTAGTTGTAACAGTCGCTTGGCGATGGTTTCGAAACGCACGAGCCATCCGAACGTCGCGTCGTCGTCGCGAGGGAAGGATGAAGAAGAGACGATGCGGTAGCTTTTAGAGATGGCGTCGCGAAGGATATCGGAGAGTTGCTTTTCGTCCCGCGAAGTCGTTGGAAATGTTTCCGAGACGATTTCGTCTAATGTACCTTCGTTGGACGCGTCGTCGTTGAACTGGGCCTCTAAGGAACCGAGGAATCCCACGAAGAAGGACGACCATTCGTCGTTCCGGTTTTTCACAGATTGATCATTACTGGTTTTCTTCTCTACATCTTCTTTGATGTACTCCGCCATAACGTTAGCCACAATCACTGTCAATTCCTTCCACTGCTCTAACCCTTTCCCGCACCCGAACGCGAAAAAGAGCACGTACGCCAACTGGTGTTCGGCTAACATCGCCTCTCGATTCTCGCCAAACACGTTCATCGCTCTCTCAAATCTAAATCTACCATCCACGTGAATTTTCGTTAAAATCGCAACATCCGCGTCTCGTGGTACTCTCGTCGTCGCATCAAATGTAAACTTCGCCGTTCTTGTGTTCTCATCTTCTTCTTCTTCGTTTCTATTCGTCGCGTCGTCTTCGACCTCTCTCGTCAACCGTTTCTTCCTCCCGTACGCGTCCAAACACCGGTCGACGCCTCCGGGTACGAACATCACTCCGGGTTCAATTTTGCACCGTTTCAAACAATTCACGTCGATGCGACTTGTTAAGCGTTTCCACCTCGCGTCTTCTCGCGAATCTTCCTCGTACGCGCCTAAACACTCGTCGAAATCACCTCGTTTCACTCCTCGAATCACATTCTGTTTCGTGCATTCCTTCTCCTCGTCGTCGATTCGCGCGGCTTCCCGTCTGTTGTAAAATCGTTCGTTCTTCTCGTCCCACGTCCTCGTTTCCACCTCCCCGTCCTTTTCTGCCAGCACGAACTCGCCCACGCGCGCTCCTCCTCCTCCTCCTCCAACGAACGCGAGGTGGACCCGTCCTACGGGAAGCTTCTGGACGCCTCGAAACGTCTCCACCTCTCTTGGCACGCGAAACGACTTCAAGTTCACGCCGAACTCCGCGCCCGAAGGGAGCGCTCGGTTTTGGCACACGAGCGTCGCGCCTTTTTTCCTCCTCCTCGTCGTCGTCGTCGTTTGTTGTTGTTGGACGGCAAAGTCGTCGTCGACGTCATCGTCGCGCAAAGAAGGCCTTTGGTCCATTGGTCGCGCGTGTTTAATTGTTGTGTTTTTGTGAGGAAGAAAAAAAGAAGGGAATTTTTTTCCAATCGAGATTTGTAGACGACGAGAGATATCGCCACTGTAATAATACTACACAACGTCGCTTCTGCCAAAGCCCGAAGAAACGAGAAGAAGAAGAAGACGTCATGTCGTCGACGCGGTGGGGTTCTCTGTTATTCTCGTCGAGGACGATGACGTCTTCCTCTGCTCTCTCTTCGAACGGCGACGCGACGCGAAGAAGACGACGACGAAGGCAAAATTGGAGTCAAGGACGGAAGATGACGCAAAGGATTGCATCGACGACGTCGACAGAAAACGATACCGTCGCGTTCGTCGATGAGGTGGTCGATGTCGTCGTCGCGATGGACAACGGCGACGATGGTGATGGCGTTCTCGAGAGGGCGAGCAGGAGCGCCAGCGCCTTGGCGTCCAGCACGGGAGGAGGAGATGTCGCGTCCGAGATGGTCCGGGAGGTGAAGCGATGGGAGTTGGAAGAGAGTCAAAAGATATGGGACGCCGTGGATGCGGTGGTCGATTTTGGGAAGAACGTGGCGTTTGGAAGTCGGGAAATTACGAGCGCACCGATGTGGACGATGAATGACGCGATGGAGAAAGCGACGAACGCGGTGAAATCGTTCGCGGAGGTCGCCAGAGAGACGCTGCCGGCTGGGACGGATGTGACGAAATTGGAAGACGCAGTGAAAGCGGTGACGTCGGCGACGTCGGAGTATACTTTATATGTCGCAATGATTGCGTTTTTTGGCGTCGTTTTAGTCGTGTTGAGTAACACTACCGATCCAAATACGGGCATGGATGAGTGGGCGGCATTGGCGGCGAAGGAAGGCGAAGAGGAGCCGGAGGCTTTGCAAACGTACGATCCGAAAGTCATTCGAGAGTACTTTTCGAAACGGCCGTTGGTGTTGTTGAAACGTGCGATGAAGTCATTAGCACTTTTAGGAAAGTTTTCTTTTTCTTTGTGGATGGATAAGAAAATATACGGGGAAGAGCCGAAGGAGGAAGTAAAGAATCAAGTGGACGCGAAACGAGCGGCGCAGTTGAAAGATGTTTTGATTTCTCTCGGTCCGACGTACGTGAAATTGGGACAGGTCCTCTCGTCGAGACAAGATTTAATTCCGAAGGCGTATGTAAAAGAATTGAGAGAGTTGCAAGACAACGTGCCACCATTCGACGACGAGCTCGCGAGACGAATCATTGAAAAAGAGTTAGGTTCGAACTCAGCGGATAAGGCGAGAGTGGTTTTAAATCAAGGCAAACCTATCGCGAGCGCGAGTTTAGGGCAAGTTTATAGGGCAAATTTAAAGACGGAAAGTGGCAAGAATATCGACGTGGCGGTCAAAGTCCAACGACCGGGCGCTTTAGTCGCCATCTCTTTAGACATTGGCATCATCCGATCGTTCGCGGAGCCGTGGAGAAAATATAAAAACTTAAACTCGGATTTAGAAGGCATCATCGACGAATGGGGGAGAAGATTCATCGCCGAGCTCGATTATTTAGCCGAAGCCAGAAACGGGAAGTTTTTTCGCGAATCGATGGAAGCGAGACCAGATTTAGCGAATGTGGTCACCGCGGCGCCGGTGTATACTTCTGCGACGACTCGAAAAGTATTGACGACGGGTTGGATCAACGGCGCTCGATTGGACGAGTCGAAAGAAAGCGACATTCCGAAATTGTGTGCGGTAGCGTTGACGGCATATTTGTCCATGTTGTTAGATTTAGGTTTCTTACACGCGGATCCGCACCCGGGAAATTTGTTTAGACAAGCTGACGGAAAGTTGGTCATTTTAGATTGGGGATTGGTCACTCCGGTGTCGAAAGAGTTATCGGCTTCAATTTTACAGTTCATCTCGCACTTAGTCTCTGAAGATTTCGAGGAGGTTCCCTCGGATCTTGATCGGTTAGGATTTATTCCGAGCGGCAAACGAGAAGCCATGGAAGATGCCGGCGTCGCTCGAGCGATTGGTTTGCTCTTTTCTGCATTAGCCAGGGGCGGTGGAGCGAGCGGTTTCCGGTCTGAACTTGGTTTACCGGATGAGGAGAAATTGAAAGAGGTTCGAAAAGAGTTGAGAGGAATTAAAGACCCGAAGAAACGGAGGGACGCGTTTATTGAAGTCTCCGGCGGCGCGGATTCTAAAGTCGCGAAGCTCACGAAAGATTTAGAAGGTGTTCAGGAAAAGTACGGCAACATTTTTCAGATCCCGAGTTATTTCGGGTACATCTTACGATCGTTTTCCGTGTTGGAAGGCATCGGGTTAGCCTCGGACCCAGATTATTCCATTGCGAACGAGTGCTACCCGTACGTTGCGCGACGATTGTTAACGGATCCCTCACCAGAATCTCGTCAAGCGCTCGAACAGATGCTGTACGGGAAAGACGGTGCTAAACGCGGTCGATTGAGCGTGAAAAGAGTTAGGCAACTTTCAAATGCGTTCAAATCGTACTCATCGATTACGGACACCGAAAATTTGAGCGGCGAACCGGAAGTAATCGAGAAAGAGACCGGGAACAAAGAAGCCACCGCTACTACTACTACCGCTTCTGCTCTTCCTAAAGGCGCAAAGCAAGTCGTGGAGCTCGCGCTTTCTCCGGAAGGTGGTCCAGCGCAAGACATCGCGCTTCGTGAGTTTGGTCGCATTCTCGTCGCCTCTGCGGCAGATTCCGTGTCCACCATCTTCTCTGCACCTTTACGAGCGCTCGAAGAGGTTGAAAAAACCGTGCCGAAAGAAATCTTGACGCCGTTAGCACCGGCACATTTGGCTTTGAAATCTCTTTCTGAAGCCTCTCAAGTGAGTAGTAAAGACGCGGAGACGTTGGAAATCGCCCGAGAGTTGACGTCTTTGATCGCGGACCAAAGTGCTTCTTCCTCTTCCGAGACGACACCACCAAAGACGACGACGACGACGACGACGTCGTCGTCGACGAAACCAACCGACACCGAACAACGAGAGAACAATGAGCGACACCCTCGATTCTCACCCGTGCCAACACTTTCTCCGCCAACTGAAAAAGATTTTAAAATCGCCGTCGAACTTCTCGAAATGGCGCCAAGACTCGCTCCCGGCGCCTCCGCGGTCGCTTTGCGCCTCGCCGCCGCCTTGAGCGCCGAAGTCGCCGAGAGAATCGCGGAGGAAACGTCCAAAAGCGCAGGAACGACGACGACGACGACGCGTAGAAACTAGACGCTTTTGTGAAAAAGGTAGTGACATCCCATCGCGTGCCTACATTTTCTGGTGGAACATAGCTTTCCTTCTTCTCGATATATACCCGTACCAAAAATCGACAAAAAGTCCATCCAAAACACACACAACACGCACACAAAAAAAAACTCGAGATCGATCGATCGAAAGAAAGAAACATTATTATGAATTTCTCTGTCTGTGTCTCATTTTTGAACTCCATCGTCCATCTCCTTTTTTCATTTTTCATTTTTTGTTGTTGTTTTTTTCTGCACAAAAAAACACGCGCAAAAGAAAAGAAAAAATAATGTCGAAAAGCGACGCGTTAGCGACGAAGGAGATGCCTTTCAGGGTGTACATGGGGTACGATTCCCACGAGGACATCACGTTCGAGGTACGTGCGACGCGGTGTAGTAGTAGTAGTAGTATTCGAACAACAACGTCGTCGGTTTTTGTTGCGTCTCGTGTCGCGTGTGTTGGATGATAAAATAAATGATTTTTGGTCGAAGGACACGAGACGTCGAGAGATGTGTGTGCCTTTCTTTGGGATGATCATTTCGGATGATAATCTTTTGGCGACGACGACGACGGCGCGACGTCGCGATGCTCACGTTCTTTTCTCTTTTTCTTCTTGTTCTTCCTCCCTCGCAGGTGGCGAAATACTCCATGGAAAAGCACTCTTCGGTGCCAATCCAAGTCATTCCTCTCAAGAGAGAAGAGATGCGGAAGCAAGGCATCTACACGAGAACGCAAGATCCGAAACAATCCACGGAGTTTACGTATTGCCGCTTTTTCGTGCCGTATTTGAACAACTACAAAGGATGGGCGATGTTTGTGGACGACGATTTCTTGTGGTTGGGAGATATGAAAGAGTTGATCGACCAAATCGACGACAAATACGCCATCATGTGCGTGCAACACGATTACAAACCGACCGTGGAAGTGAAATTAGCCGGGAAAGCGCAAGAACCGTATCCGAGGAAGAACTGGTCGTCGATGGTTTTGTACAACTGTGGACACCCGGCGAACCAAGGCGTGAACTTGAGCATGATTAACTCTCAACCGGGTTCGTATTTGCACCGGTTCTCGTGGATTACGGACGATTCGTTGATTGGTGCGATTGATTACGAGTGGAATTTCTTGGTCGAGTGGTACAAGCCGTACGAGGGGGAGAGAAAGCCGAAGGCGATTCACTACACGGAAGGCGGGCCGTGGTTCCCGGATTACAGAGAGACGGATTACTCGAAAGAATGGTTCGATCACATGAAAGAGTACGAGGCGACGTTGCCCAAGCCGAGGCTGCTTTGTCCGTTCGAGAGGTTTACGCGTAAAGGGACGAAGTTCTTGGAAGGTTACGCTAACAGCGACGAGCCGTGGACTTGGGTCGACCACGAATAAATTTAGGCGAGAGCAAACTGTTACCATTAATCATAAAGAAAGACACGTTATTTTACTTTGAATTAAATACTAAAGCTGCTATTATTTTTCCTACTATTTCACTCGTCCTCTTCTTCATCCATGGAATCATCGCTTTCCTCATCGTCTTCGTCCGAATCATCTTCGTCGACGACGTGATCCAGTCTGTGCATGACCACTCCATTTTTCGCTCCTGCGTCTCTTCCCCACCTCCCGAGTCTCGGCTCTTGGCCGACTCCAGCTAACAAAAACTTTCCGGACGACGCGATGGCTAATCCATTCACGAATCCTCTCTGCGGTAACGAGTGTTTCGGTTCTAATGCGGTATCTTTCTCCCCCGGTGTAGCTTTCCACAAACGAATCGTTCCATCCCCGGCTCCGGTGGCGCAAAGATTTGTCCCTTTACCCGCCGCAGCGGAGACCACCGAACTCGCTAAATATCCACATCCACCATGGTTTTTATCCTCTACGGAGAGATTCAAAGCCTCTTGTGTGGCCATTCGATCGGCTAAAACGATTTCCCCGTCCTCTTCTTCCCAGTTTTTCGGTACTCCGATCGGTTCGTCGTACCCGTGCACGTTTGAAAAAGTCGATAAAGGTTTCTTCTTGCTCGCGCTCCACAACGATACGGCACCATCTCTGGCGCCGGTAATCCAGTGGTCGTGCGCAACCGACGCCACGCATTCCATGGCATAATCTTTCCTTTTGTCGTCGTTCATGGATGGTCGAAACACCAACTGTGAATCCTCGGCTATTTTCCACGCTCTCAACGTTCGATCCGAACTGACCGTCGCGCAACGCTCTCTCCTATGCGCGTCAATCCCATTCAACTCGCTTTGGTGTCCAAACAACGTATCCACGTACGCCATATCGTCTACAGACCAGATTTTCACCGTTCTATCTTCCGAGCACGAAAACAGTTGTCCGGTCCCGTGTCTAAACGTCAAGCCAGTCACCGCGCCACGATGCCCGGCGAACGTCGTGACGAACTTTTTCATCCTCGTATCAAAAATATGAATTCGTTTATCGTTACCTCCAACCGCGACGATGTTTTTTTCGCTCGAACACGCCACGGTTAATAACACTCCAGCTCCACTTCTTGGTGGTGCCATCGGCCCACCTCCACCTTTCGTTCTCATCTCTTCTTCCGTAATCACCGGACATCTCGGATACTTCGTCCTCTTCCCGGTTTCCACGTCCCACTCCACTATCGCCCCATCTTTACTCACGCTATACGCCGTTCGATCGTCTGAACTCAAACACACTCCAGTCACGCTCTGTTTGTGCGCTTTTCTTGAAAAATACGTTCCCAATACTGGCTTTTTTGTCGGTTTCACTTCATCCGCTATTTCCCTAAAGTACCTCCCCGCCGCTTCCGCCGCGTCGCGCGCCAGTTTATCCGCCAATCGGTCGTGGCTGTCTAAATCTCGTTGTTTCTTCCGTATCGACGGATCGACGTCTTCGTTCTCCTCCAAATCCGATTCGTCGTCTCCTTCTAACGCCGCTTCTCGTCGTAGTTTGTCCAAATACAAACGCGCTAATCGTCTTCGTTTTTCTTCGGCGGTTTCTGTCTTCCTGTATTTCTCCTCGTAGTCCAATTGCGATTCTCTCTCCTCTCGTTTCCTCTTCTCCTTCTTCGACTTTAGCGCGTCGTCGTCGTCCTCGGACTCCTCGTACAGGAGACCACTCGCGTCGCCGTCCC
>Ga0115011_10001289_pt1 | contig 18133 bp, 10 predicted proteins | sample TroAtlMetagenome_2_FD_88705 | JGI IMG/M metagenome (GOLD analysis project Ga0115011, IMG submission 88705) | Marine eukaryotic phytoplankton communities from Atlantic Ocean - Tropical Atlantic ANT8 Metagenome | ecosystem: Environmental > Aquatic > Marine > Oceanic | place: Tropical Atlantic...
AAAAAAGTTTCTTCTACGTTTCCGCGCGCATCATCATCTCGCGCTCCTTTTTTTTCCTCGTTGTGTTTGGTGTTGTGTCATCGCGTCGCGTCTTTGTCGTCTTTATCGTCGGCGTTCGTCGGCCCAATCGAGGCGAACAAAAAAAAAGAGCATTTTGAAACCCTAAGCACTTTTTTTTTTTGAATTCAAAAAGAGACCCGGATGCCCCTCCTTCCTTCCTTCAACACTCTTTCGTACCTCTGTCTCGACGACGAGAGAAACACGCGCGCAGAGAGAGAGAGAGAGTGAGAGAGGAAGAGAGAAAGGGAAAGGGAGAGAAACGAGGGAGAAAGAGCGCGCGCGCGTTCAACAGCTTTCGTTTTTTCTTTTTGGAAAAGTCTTCGGTAAATCGTAGATGAATCGCATCGTGAACGGGCATCGTGAAAACGTGGACCCGCAGACGAAGATGACGACGGGAAAAGAAGGCGTTGGGAAGAAACGAATCGCTGCTTCTGCGATGGCGACGCAAAAGAAACATCAACGCCGAGGAGAGACGCACGATCTCTCCGATTATTCCGCCGGATCAATCACGAAAGTTGTTTTATCGAACTTCATGACGTATTCCTCCGTCTCGTTGACACCTGGTCCGGATTTGAACGTGTTGATTGGCCCAAACGGGACCGGGAAGTCGAGTTTCGTGTGCGCGATTGCGTTAGGTTTGAACGGTAAAACAGAGCTGTTAGGAAGGGCGAAAGAACTCTCGGAATTCGTGAAAAGAGGCGAGACGAAAGCTGTGATTGAGATTACGTTGAAACGAAACTCCGTCGGAGGCGACGAGGTGGACGTGGTGAAACGAACGCTGACGAAAGCAAAGGGCGGGACGAAAGCGCACACGAGTAGCGCGTGGCACATCAACGGACATCCGGCGAATTCATCGGACGTTGACGCGTTGGTAAAAGGAAAGCATCACGTCGAATTGGGGAACTTGACAAACTTTTTACCGCAAGATAAAGTGGCGAGTTTTGCCGGGTTGTCTGAAATGGACAAGTTGTTGACGACGGAACAGACAGTAAATAACGGAGAGTTGTGGAAGTTACACGAAGAGTTGATCGATAAGAAAGAAAACATCCGCAACGACGAGCGCAGGTTGGGTAGACTGCAAGATGATTTAGAACAAAGTGAGCGAAGTTTAAACACCTTGTCCGCAGACAAGGAGAAAGTGGAGAAGCAGCAAGAGTTTCAAACGAAGGCGAATGAATACAAGATGAAAATTCCGTGGATCAGAGTGGAGAAGAAGAAATTCGAGTTTTCGAAAATCAAAGAAGAATATGACGCGTCAAAGGAAAGGTTGAGAGGTTGCTTGGCAGAGCAAGAAATCGCGGCCAAACCCGTGCAGGAACTGGAAGTGTTGGAACACAAGATGGGCAAGGAGTATGGTGCGAAAAGGAAGGCGACGATGGACGCGGAGATTAAAGAGCGTACCGCACTCACAAAATTGAAAGGCTTGGGGACGACGCACGATGATAAGGTCGGAAAGCTTAACTCGGCGACCCGAAAAGAGAAGGATGCGGAAAAAAACGTAGCGAGACTTAAGAACGAAATAAGGGATTATACGCAAAAGATGAGCGAAATCCCAGAGGTCACCGATATGAACTTCGATTTGTTGAGAAACTTGAAGAAAAAACATGAAGACGTACGAAAAAAACGCATTCCGTTCGATGTTCAAATCGATCAAGCGAATGCGAAGTTGCGGCCTGCGGAAGAGAGGGTGAGGAACTTAGAAAGTCGCCAACTAGATTTGGACAGCGTTCGTGGCAAGAAATTGAAAGCTTTGACGCAAGCGCACAGAGGGAGGATCGATATGACGATAGTCGATAGAGAAGTTCGTGATTTGGCGAAAAGATTGGGGGGAAACAAGGAGAAGAAGCTCAAAGGACCGATTTTGTGCGAAATTGAGTGCAACAATCAAAACAACCAGATGTTCTTACAAAAACATCTAGGGCTTGCGATATTGTCGAGCTATGTCATCGATAACGACCAGGAGTTGATGGGGGCGATCAATAATCTGTTCAAACAGAGACGTTGGCATTTAAATTGCAACAACCAAACAGATACGAGCGCACACGAAAGGGGTGTGAACTTTAAGAACGAGTACAAGGCCTACGGCATTTCAGCAACGTTAGATTCAACGTTTACGGCACCAAACTGCGTCATGAAGACTTTGGTCGCTTTGAATGGCGTTGATAGAGCCGCAATCGCAGACTCTAAAGTCTTAGACGCCATGAAGTGCCAAGAAATGTTTAACGCAAAACTCGGGAAGATTGGCCAAGTGTATACGAATAAGAACGTCTTTCTTGAAGTGAAATCGAGATACAATTCTAAGAGTATGTTTGAAACGGAGGAAATGAGACCGAACAAAACGACACTGTTTGGCGCGCAAATCGACAGAGCGGACATGGAAAACGTGAAGAGAGATTTAGCGCTCGCCAATTCGCAAGTCAAGGAACTTCGACAGAGTCTGGATGATATCGACAGACAGTCAAAGGCGCTCAAAATGCAAGAGTCAGAAGCCTATAATGCGCACCAACAGGAAAAAGCACGGTTAAACAAACCGAAGTCGGATAGACAAAAATATGAATCGAGGATTAGAAGTTTGAAGGCGTCGTTGGAGCTGCAAGAAGCGAACACGAATCAATCGGCGTTTCGAGAACAGTTGAAAAAGTCTATCACGACTCTCGCGATGCAACGAGCGCAACAAGCGCAGACGTATATCGCTGCTTTAGATGCGCTCTTCGCGACGAGAAAGGAACAGGACTTGGCCGAGCTGAAGTACACCGACACGAAGATACGCTTGATGCACTACAAGAACATTCAAGCGCAAGTCGAAGATGACGTGAGGGAGGTATCCGACGCGCACGACGAGATTACTGAAAAGAAGCAACGAAGTGCTCGACAATACAAAGAAGCGCGGGAACAAGCCAAAGCCGAAGCTCCGCTTACTGACGAATTGCTTAAGAAGTTTGAAGATATGCCGGATACTGAAGACGAATTGTTAAGGGAAATTGACCATTGGGAAGGGAAAGCGCGCGCTGTCGTGTGCAATAACCCGACTGCCATGTTGCAGTACAAGAAGTATGAGGCCGAAAGGAAAGACCTGAAAGAGAAAATTGCGGCACTCGCGCCAACGGTAAAAGGTGGACAAGAGGTCATCGAAGGACTTAAGAAGAAATGGTTGCCGCAGCTCGAGAACGTTCTTAATGATATTTCAAAAGCGTTTCAGGAGAATTGCAGAGCAGTTGGTATCGCCGGAGAAGTCAAAATTCGTGAGCCCGAAGAGCCGGATGAGTTTTCACAATATGCGTTGGATATTTACGTCAAATTCCGATCGGGCGAGGAGTTACATGCGCTCGATAAGAATAGACAATCTGGTGGCGAACGCGCCGTTGCGACGATGTTGTACCTCATATCGCTCCAAAATCTGACGAAATGTCCATTCCGCGTCGTGGACGAAATTAACCAAGGCATGGATCCAAAGAACGAACGAAAAGTGTTCAAACAAATGGTCGACTCAGCATCGAAACCGACAACGCCGCAGTGCTTTCTCCTTACGCCAAAATTATTGAACGGGTTGGAATATAACGACAACGTCACGGTGTTGTGCATCTTCAACGGGTATCGACCTGGAGCTGGTCTCAATCTCCAAAGAGAATTACAACCATACACTCCGTAACGAAAACGAATGCTGCCACTGCTGCTGCTGCTGCTGCTACTACTACTACTACTACTACTACTACTACTACTACTACTACGAGTCTACGAGTATTATTGCTATTTTAGGGGTTTGCTTGAATGAACGTGTTAAAAAATACACACATATATACATATATGAATATACAACGAATAAACTAAACCAATCGATGTTAATGTTACTTCCCAATATACTTCAACTCTATCTCAGTGACTCGGTCGTTCAAGTTTTGCGCCACGCGTAACAACTCGTTTATACGATCTACAATTAGCCCAATGTCGCCAAATGTACCCTTGTTTAATTTAAAATTATCTGCGTAAACCGTACCGCCAAATACAGCGTTGTTTTCACCCCTTGAAACTACGTTTTTGCCGAAAACGAAACTGTTTGCGTCATACGCGATGGAATTTTCACCACCAACGAACGAGTTCGTGGCATTGACTTCAATCTTATTGTTTTGACCGATGACGAAGCTCGTTGCTGCTTTTGTCGAAGTGCCTTTGCCGAAAGATGCGCTCGCGCTCCCACCGGCAGTAGTGTTCAGATTGAACGCAGAGGATGCCAAGCGACCCGATGCTTGCGAATTTGCCCCAGATGCAAAATTGGCAATACCAAGATTTGCGCGAACGTTTAACCCGTTCGCAAAGGAAGACAAACCAGCCGAGAATGAAGATATCCCCAGTGCGCTACTACCTTCTCCAAAGCTTCGAGCTAAAATACCGCTCGTGAACGAACCCGACCCGTATGATTGACTTATTAAGCCGTTCGCAAAACTCCCAACTCCTTGTGCTACGCTCCGTATACCTCCTGCCACAGAAGCTCGACCGTTGGCACGATTGTTTTCACCAGATACCATGCTCGACCTTCCTGTAGCTACTGATCTCTCCCCAAACGCGTTTGCGTAATCTCCAGACGCAACAGTTTGTCTCCCAAAACTCGAGGAGGCAATACCTGACGCTTTAGTCAGCAAATTCGCAGCAAACGAAGCATCGCTTGTCGCTTCTGAACCAACATTTGTAGCCATACTCGAAACACCCGAAGCTCTTGTATACGTTCCCAGAGCCGCGGATAAAACTCCAGTCGCATCTGTGCCACCTCCTAACGAACTCGCGCCTTCCGCAGCAGCGTTGGCAAACACTCCAGACGCGAAAGCACCGCGCGCGGAAGATGAAGATCCAATACCTAAACTCGCGCTCCCTTCTGACAGCGCTCTGTTGTTCACCCCAGCAGACAGCGCGTATTGAACGGCTCTAGAGAACAAGGAATAGGATGAAGCGGGACGCTCGCTTTGCGCGTACACTTCCGTTTTTTCCAACACGTCGTTCAACACTTGAAAACACGGCGAGGCTGGCGCGTGCGTTGCCGACGTTACCGACAAAAACAGCACGAAGAACGACAAAAGAGAAGAGAAACTCGTCGCCGTCGATGGAAAAAACATGCTTCGATCGGTCGTGCGCGCAGAGATATCGTCGAGGTAGGTGCGCGCCTTTTTGTGCCGCTTTTTTTCTTTTCCAATATTCGAGCGTTTTTTTAATTAGGTGATTTTGACACGAAAGTAAAAAAAATAAAAAAATACACGCGTTTCACACAAAAACACAACCAAAGAAGCGATCGGTGTTGACCGCATTTTGTCGTCTCCGGGGAAGTAAAAACGCGCCTGGTATTGAGAAGAAGAACAGAAAGATATAATATATATACAGATAGAGAGAGAGAGAGAGAGAGAAACGGTAATGGTAGTTGCGATCGCGCGGACGGACGAGTACGCGTTTCGGGGTGACGACGTTCGATACCTTGCCCCGTCGTCGTCGTTCTCTGCGCAGTATTCGGTGAGAAGCTGCGTTCGGTCGATGTTTGACGACATAACGAGTAGGACGACGACGACGACGACGAGGGGGAGGAGGGGTACCACAACCGCCTTGACGAAAAAGAAGGACGAAGAGGAAGACAACGACGAGCGGGAGGAGGGAGAGTCCGGAGTAGCGTATCTGCAAAATCCAGAAAGCGTTGACTCGCCGAAATGGTATGAGTTTGTGTTGAACGCGGATCGGGCGAGGAAAGTAGGTTTGCGTATTGTTTTGGAAAGTGTGAATAGAGGAGACTTTTCCGAGAAGAGATGTGATGATAGTATTAGAGAAGATTTGCAGTCAACGGAGATTTTGGATGATGTGGTGCAATGCTTGTTTGCTCTGGAAGCGTGGACGGATGGAATTTTACCAGAGCTGTTGGTTCGAATTGAACGAAAAAGGAGAGAAATGATGACGCAATATTTGGCAAAGTCAAAGTTGTTGCTACACGTGGGACAACTCCAAAGCTCTATTCTCGGCGTGTTAGAAATAGCCGTGTTCGAGAGCTCGTGTTCGGTAGGTAAAAGTCTGAGTGAATCCAATCTGCTCGATCTGCTGGATTTTTGTGTGGAACGGTTAGAAGGAGTGAATAATATGAAGTGTGAAGGAGAAAAGTGGACTTGGAATGATTCAGATAATGGAGAATACTTTTCCCGCGCAATGTCGTGCTTGTCAATTTTACGGAGCGCATGCGACAGAGTCTCGGAATTGTCACTCTCGGTTATCGCACGATTGGTGTCGAAGCACAAAATTCATTCGCATTTACTTCCGACACTTTTATTGAAAACACCGTGGCTTCAAGAGGGAGAAGAAAAAGTATTCAACGACGGTCAGTGGATTAATGCAAAGACTTTATCGCACATGCCGAAACCAGAAGCACAAGTTTGGTTGTGTCTGCGAGCACTTTTAGCCGAGCCGGTGTGTTCTGGCAGACACGACTATTTTGATCCAACGTTTGAACGCAGCTTAACTGACCTAAAATCGAAATTACTGGATTGTAGCGGTAGAAGTCGGCTAATTGATCAGATTCCTCAATTAGGTGGCGACGGGCTCCAACGCGCCATCTTGTACCATTTGCACGAAATTCAAAGAAACAGACGCGCGCGCGTGGAAACGACTTTATGCGACACGCACGTTTTGACGAAAAATATGAACGCGATGAAAGGTAAGGACATGAATGCAGGGGATTCATCTCAAGACAAAAGCACAAAAAACGGCGCGTTTACTCTAATTCATCCTATTCAACCACCAAGTTTTCGGCTAACCGTTCATAAGAAGGCGAAAGAGCGCGCGTCGCACTGGGTGGATGGTTTCATGTCGAGGCATTCAGAAAATTTCGACGTCTACGCGACTCGAGTGCGCCGTGAGGTTTTCAATATGTTCGATGAAGATTATGATGTTCTCGACAATTGGGAGAGCTTTACGAACACCAATGATACTATTATAATACCAAAGAAATCGTCCACTTACACCGTTCGCGTCCAATTTTTACTCAACGACAACGAAGAATATATAGCACGAAATGGCCATCGACAAGAGTTACTGTATACGTTCGACACGAACGACACGGATTGCCGTCTTCCAGACGCAAACGTTACACTCTTGCAGAATAAAGGGGCGGAAAACACAAACGATACGTCGAAACTCGTTCGAGGCGAAAGATTCAAGTGTAACTATCTTGGTGAAGGAGAAGAAGAAACTATTGCCGACGATAGGCGCCAAAAACAACATCGTCCGTGCTCGCGCTCCTCTACTCGATGGTTCTCAAACCCTCGCTACGTCCGCGTTTCGGTGGAAAATACGTCGACCACCGATATCACAACCTCAACCAAGGAAAAAACGGTACCACTTAAAATAACGGACCTATCCCAAGCGCTCGACAAGGGCGACGACGAAAAAAGAAGACGCAGTACCAAAGGAGGAGGCTTTTTTTGGATCGCCTGCGGCTCGTTACGCGCAGATACGTTCTGCGTACAGATACGTTTACAATGTAAACGAGTAGCTCCGTCCCACGATCGTGATTTTGCAGGCCGTTCGAAAGAAGAAAAGGAGGAAGAAGAGGGGGAACAAAGTGCCTTCTTCTCCTACGACTGTCGCATCGCTCGAGTGGTATGTTGTTTGTTGGACGATCGAAAATAGATACACACAAAATACATATGTGTAAATATACCCCCATGCACTACGACGTACACGGTAGCTAATCATATCAAAACAATAAAAACGCATGCATTTTTTCCAAAAATAAAAAATACGACTGATGATTGCAGGTGCTTCTACGCGCACGTATACTCATAGATGCGCGTCTTATGACTAGTTCAAGATTTAGAAGCGGCTAAAGCGATGTCTGCCGTTGTTTTTCTACTCTTTGTGCAGCACGTCGTTCGGTACGTCTTTTCTTTGAATTTTGATGGCGACTTGTTCGCATCCTCTTCGAGCAACAAAAAAATTATCATATCCAAAAGAAGCGGCGCCGGGATTGAAAGCATTGATGATGCAGATGTAGTTACACGTAATGTCACCCGTATTACGGGAAAACTTTCGATGACTGGAACGTTTCCGAGCAAGCAAAATGTTTTCAATAAACTCAGAATTGTCCACGATCTCGACATATTTGACTTAGAACATGACTCATTCTCTCTGACGTCATTGTTGTATATAAAAGGAAACTTGACTATCAGAAACAGTGATGCTTTATTGTCGCGAAACGATTTCTTTCCAAGTTTAAGAATTATTCGGGGGTCATTCGTCTACATTGAGACGCGATCCTCCTCATCCTCGTTGAGTATTCAAAACTCGATGACAAATCTCGAAAAAGTTGGACAAAATTTTGGAATCCACGCAGGCGTACATCGAATTGAATCGACCGCATTTCCGTCACTCGAAAGTGTTGGTGGATCGTTCTTAATCAACGCGACTAAAAGTTTAGAAGTTCTTGAGATTGGATGTTTTCGAAACATGTTTCACATTGGCCGGGATTTTACGGTTTTCGCAGAAAGCATAAGACATATTTCCAACTTTATGGCTTTGCAAACCGTCGAAGGGAATTTGAACTTAAATGCAACAACGAATTTACGTTCACTCGATGGATTACAGAACTTGAGACGCGTAGGCTCGAATAACATTACTTTTGGAAGTCCCGATTTAAAAGATGGCGCGCAATTCGGGAAATGCGGGAAAATAACACAAACGAACACCACCACCGCATATTCCATTCAACACGCTTGTTTTTATGACAACTATAAATGGTGTCAGTCCATGTTAATTCCGAATGCGTATCGATGCGTAAGTTCTATCGCGACAAAAATAATTAAGAATAGAAACTTGAGAAAATTTGCACGTATTCTGGAGATAAGCGGAGAGCTTGTGCGTTTGCAAGCGATCCAAAAAGCTATCACGTTGTTTGCGCCCATCGATGATGCATTTTTGTTTCTTCGCTCTTCTTTGAGAGAACAAAACGGGGGGAATAGGTCTGAATATGATGACTTTTCTTTCTCTTCCGAGCAAGCAACTCTGAGAAATGTTGCTCGTGCGCATATGTTTGATGCTATTGACCCGTCGATGATATTGGGAGATGTAAAATCTAAATTTATTTCAAAACTTGGTGAAAAGGAAGCGCTCAAAATACTTCTCTCGCGAGATAGAGACAGCAGTACGGGCGCACACGCACTATTAGTTCATAGAAAAGCGTTGAGTTCGCTATTGCGTTCGGTATCGATAATTGACAAGCACGTATGCGATTCATTTTCATTTCGCAAAGTTTCCACAAAAAATGCGTTGTTTTCGAAATACTGTGATGATTCAACTCTATCTGCACGTACTACGTTACGACCAATTGATATTGTGCCTTATGATGAGGCAACCGAAGTTGCTAGCACAAACGTATCTTTTTCGTCATTAAATACGGATGTTACCCCTACAACATGTTTGAATCGCTGCGGTTCTTGCGATAACATTGAACTGAAAACGTGTTGTTGCGATGACGCGTGTATAGCAAATGGCGATTGTTGTGGTGACTTTTCGTATTTTTGTTCAATCCAGTACTTTTTGTCGAGACAACAAAAAGCTACCACCACCACCACCACCACCACCACCACGAACAATGTTGAGCAGCGATATAATGCCTTCGCGTCGAGCAGAAACTTCGCTTACGGTGAAACAGAACGTGAAGCTTTGATATTAACGAACGGAGCGCATTCACACAACGGGATGAAATTAATCCTCGTTGACCGCATTTTACATCCGATCGGGCGCTATCACAGTTCTCTTCTGCTATTATTCGAAGATGAGCAGGGCGATTCAACCTATGAAGAATATCTCTCAGAAAGCTTGCCGCCTCCGCCACCACCTCCGAGGCCACCTCCAGCTCCTCGGCGTGTGACGCAATTCAGTTGGCTCTATCAAACAAGACCACCACCACCAACAACTTCCGTCGATATAAAGAGTCCTCCACCGCCAGAAGTACCTTCTACAACTACATCACTACCACCACCGCAAATACCGCCACCGCAGCCGCAGAACACACATATGCACATCGGCAGTTGTATTGTGCAGAGTCCAAATATATGCGGATTGTGCGATTACACAGATGAATCGAATGTGTGTTGCTGTGATTCAATGTGTGTATCGACTGGAGACTGTTGTAGTGATTACATAGCTTCATGCGTGTAGAATACAAAAAGCACTGTCCGCTGTTTATGTTTTATTGGCGCCTAATTATGATGGTTCTTTTCGTTTTCTTGCGAGATACCGCTCGCGAGCACTCTTAGCCTTCTCCTCTCTATCTATCGTTGCTGACTTTTTCACTGCAATCTCTCCCACATTTGATTTTTTGCGCAAGTCATCTTCACTCTGGTCTTCTAATTGTTTCTTATCATCTACCGTTCTTTCTATTGCACTCATCGGTGTTTCTTTCTTATCGTCGCTGAAAATTCCTGACTTTGGAAATTTTTCCTTCGTTATTGTCCTTTCTATCTCCTTTTCTTTGTTCTTCTCGATTTGCGAAACAACTAACGAAGAATCGGCGGCTTTCGGTTCTGGTGCCTTCCTGGAATGCGTCGCAGTATCACCTCCAGTTGCTACGTTTCTATTCATCAGATTAGCATAAAACGACGTCATATCTGATTTTCCGTCTACTTCTCGCTCCTTTTCTCTCCGTTCGCGCTCAAGCTCTTCTTTCTTCCACTTTTCATCTTCTTCCAACTTTTTCCTGTAGGCCGATGTTATAAACTTTTCTTTCTCGCCGTATAACTCGTCCTCCTTCTCGCGCTCTTTCATAAGTCGTCGTTCGTAAGTGATATCCTGTTCTCGCTTTCTGAAATCAGCCGCTTCTTTCAGTTGAGCTATATACCTCGATTTCCGTTCGATTTTTTCCCCGTGTTCCTCTCGCAAAGTTGCTTCTCTTCCTTTTTCAATATCTGTTAAAGCGTCGTCGTAGGCGAAAATGTTCGGGTCTTCTTTCAAAGCTTGTTCGTAAATTTCCTTCGCTTCGGCGTCTCCCTTCGCTTTTGCCGCTTCTTGCTGTCGTTTAATTTCCTCGTTGTGTCGTTTTTTGGCTCTCTCTGCTTCACTCACGCCGTTAGTATTGTTTTCATCTTCGTCGTCGTCGCTCTCGTTCTCGAAAAGACTCAACGCGGGGGGTTTCTTCGTCTTGTTCTTTTTCGAAGCGCCACCCTTCGCGGCGGGGTTCAAACCGTACTTTAACGTCGTCGTCTTAAATTCCATTGTCGTTACCCGACTCTCGTAGTCACCACCACCGTCAACTCCGAATACACACAGGAGCCACAAAAGCCGAAGAAAAAGTGCAGATTCTTTTCTTTGTTTTTTTCTTTTACGAATTCTTCATTCTTTTTGAACACCGCAAGTCTCGCTCGCATCTTCTTTCCTTCCTCACTTTGTGTTTTCCGCTCTCGCGCGCGTCGAGACGCATCCACCATCGCCTCCAACATCATGCGTGCACTTTCCTCGTTGACAGCATCCACGTCGTATGGAAACAACAACAACAACAACAACAACTCGTTCTTGTTAGAAAGAGGAAGAAGGAAAAGAATAAGGAGAAATTCAACAACAACAACGATAACAAGAACTACTACTAAAGCAACGACGAAGGAAAACGGCGAAGACAGAAGAAGAAATAAAGATGAAAACATGCCGAGGAAGAACCAGAAAGATATCTCTCCACTGTCCGAGTTACAACGATTATCGGAGGAGCAGCCGCGAGAGTGGACGGAAAGTTACAATAAAATTTTGGACGAAGAAGAGGAAGATGGAAAAACACAAGACGAAGATGCCGGCGACGATGACGCCGGACCAAAAACGAAATTGTTGAGCGGAGAGTGGTTAGAGAATGAAAAGACTATTGAAGCGACTGCACTGGCAAACGAAGCATTGGTCATGTTTGCTGCATCCTTCGTGCTCGGTCCTTTACTCGATCATCAACACTCGCGATTTGATGTTTTGCACTACACTCACCCTCTTGTCTTAGACATGAACATCATATTGGCTCCAATTCTCCATAATCCGCTTTCCGAGCAATTTATAAGCATGTTCTCTGAGCCGATCGGTTTCTTCTTCGTCGGCGAGTCTGGGACATTCGAAACGGATTGGTGGGTAGGCCCACTTTTTGGCGTCGCTGGTATCATCATGGGATTAGGTACCACGACGCTCGATTCGATTTTTCTCAGAAATGGCGTCAAAGCGCGACGAATCAAAGAAATTGAAGAAAACCTACAGCCAGTACGAACAAAATCTTTGATATCCGCATCTCCTGCAAAACCTGTGGGTGGATGGGAGCCTTCTTGGACATTTACACTTGCTTCAATTTCGTTCTTTGCATTACAATACGCCGCTTCTGGGATGCTCGCATCGCCCGATTTTGATCTTCTTGGTGGCGAAGGGCATTTACCGTACCACTCAATAGATGTGTTTTTATTATTGTGGGCGGCAGGTGTGTGGGCTTACTTTGATAAAACGTACCAAGGATTAGCCATAGCAGGCGCGGCGGCAGTTGGTGGACCAATTATTGAGATTGTGTTGATTAACGTGTTTCACCTTTACACATATACGAATCCTGATATACTAGGTATACCCTCATGGATTCCGTGGGTCTACGCATGCGGAGGACCAGCCGTTGGCAATCTTTCGCGCACTGTGAGAGGAAAATTACGCGCGTTCTTGAATTTGGCTGGACCGGTATGCAGAGTGCCGATTTATGAAAGTCGACCGAGGTGGCGTCCGCCGCCGAGAGGATTCGACCCGCGAACGTTTCGCGCTTCCGGCGTCAAGAGAAATGCCATGGATGATAATAAAAAAGGTAGATTTGCTATACTAGTAGATGGTCCGGTCGATTTGACCGGAGTTCAATCTTTAGACGACATAGACGCGAAGAAAATCGTCGTCTCTGCCAGAAGGCGCTTCGGTATGGAAGGCGAGACTGATTCAAAATATTCTTCTCCGAGTAACGAAAAGCCGAAAATCCCTCGATTTCAGCGCGTAAGAAACTTGTTCAAACGTTTCCGAAGAAACAAAAACGGGAAGACAGAAAAAACAGAAAAAGAAGAGCAAAGTGAAGCAGATGTCTCGACACCAAAGGCAAGGGATGGAAAAGAAAGCAGAGCTCCGACAACGCCGGAGAAGGAATCCATCACTCAAAAATCGCCGTCTCTTCCTCCAGTGACGCAGCCTCTTTTATTGCCCGCGATTTCGTCGAATCAAAAAATCGAACAGAAGTTATTACCTTTGAAAAAAGAAGAAGATATCGATAATACCAAGAATAATAAAGCAAAAGATGGTATTACTAAGCCAAGAAAAAAAGTAATCGCACAACCAGCATTTTCAAAAGATGAGCGCGTTTTGGACGTGAAGCGGCGCATGGCAGAAGTCGAGTCTCAAATCGAAGAGTTGGAAAAGTTAAAGAGTTTAAAGGTTCGATTAACGGAGATGAAAATGCAATCGGACGATGCGTCGCCACCGATAGGACCAAAAATTCAGCGCGTGCGCGCTAAAATTACGGAGGCAGTCCCGGAAGTTTTGCAACCATCGGTAAAGAAAATCAACCAAGGCATAGATAAAGTAACCGACAAGATAATAACGTCGAATCCAAAAATTAAAGAAAGTCGCGTCATTCGGAAGTTAACGAGCGACGATAACCCGGAAGAACGTTTACGAAAGATCAAAACGCTCAAGGAAAATTTGAAGCGTGTACAGAAAGAAGATTTGAAACCCGCTATAGATATGATGGCCTCGAAGAAGGAGAAGAATGAGGACGTGAAATAGATATGATGTTACAATAATAAAATGATTTCAAAAGCTAATGTTCACCATCCTCTGGTGTGCCAATATCTGATTCGCCTAGCATTGCACGCGCAGCTTTAATTAGACTCACTGGGCGTTCCGTTTTCATGGCATAAATTGGAATACCTCTCGATCTTGCCGCGTGTCGTAGCCACTTTGTACTCTTCACGCGAGTTTTAACGCCCAATATGGCATCCGCATCCTCCAAACGACTCACCAAATGGATTAAAGTTTCGAATCCAAGTTCCAAGAATACTTTTCTCACTTCGCTTTCGTTCAGTTCAAACGGAAAGACACACAAAACTGCCTCTTCATTACTGCTTGCATTTGAATAGTCGTCATCATCCTCGTCATCCTCATCGCTGTCGCCTTCCTTACCTCCTTTTATGGAACGATCCGCACTAACACGTTTTTTCATCGTCGCGTCTGCTGCTGCCGATGCGGATGATTTACGTTCTCGAAGAAGTGCTGCATTGGCAATTTCTTGCGCGACATATCCAGCTGACGTTAACGGTGGAGGCGATGGTGGACGAGGCGCTTTTCGTCTCAATCCAGAATCTCTTTCGTCTGCACCCAAGTATCCAGACGACCCGTACGCTTCACTTACATTCGGGGGGATGGTGAACTGCTTCATGACAGCCGCTTCAGTTGCTAAAGAGGAACGACTACCGTACGACGAAGAATTAGCAGTTGCCGCTGAACCCAGGCGCGATTGATGCTGCATCGCACCGACACCAAATTTAGAAGCAGGCGCTCCGGGCCTGTTATTTGATGCGTAAGGTAGGGAATTTTCGCGAAACTCGGGAACTTGTACTACTACACCATCTTCTCGAAGCGCGCGTAACTCAGTGAATGGTGCTTGTCCGGCTAAAAGTGCATCTACGGATGACGCCACGTCCGTGTGTACTCTCCAAAGACCGATGTCAAGCATCTCTACGGCGATGCTAAAGGTTGGCGGACCTTCTCGCTCAAGAATTGTTTTTTGCCCCCGTCGCCTTCGTGCTTCGTCGTCACCAAGAGTCACGGATTGGACCCCTCCAACTAAATCACACAGAGATGGGTTCTTTAAAACATTTTCTAATGTGTGACCGTGTGCCGTGGCAATCATTTTTACTCCTCGTTCCGATATAGTTCTCGCAGCTACAGCTTCTTCTTCTGTACCGATCTCATCGACAATAACGACTTGCGGCGTGTGGTTTTCCACTGCTTCTATTAACACGGCGTGTTGAAGTTTTGGGTCTGCTACTTGCATGCGCCGCGAGTTTCCTACGCCAGGATGCGCCACATCTCCATCGCCACCGATTTCGTTTGAAGTGTCCACAATGACAACTCTTTGATTGAAGTCTGCCGATAACAATCTAGACATCTCGCGGATTGCCGTCGTCTTACCCACACCTGGAGGGCCTAGTAATAGCACCGAGCTCGATTCTTCCGAGCTCACTAAGTCTTTACACAATTCAGCTGCGCCTTTCACTGCTCGTCCCACTCTACACGTTAAACCTATCACGGTTCCTCTTCTGTTTCTAATCGTTGAAATACGATGTAAAGTGCCATCAATTCCCGCTCTATTATCTGCGCCAACTTCACCAAGTAAGCTCAAGGCTTCGTCAATATCATTCATAGTAATTTTGGAACTTTCTGCGTCCCATATATCGAACTTTTTAAGGCTTTCTTTTGAATACAACGGTTCCGCCGGGCCTTCTGGGAAGCGAGCTAGCGGCACTCTTCCGATGTCCATGACAACTTCGATGAGTTCAAGTTTTCTCTCGTGTTCATGTATTTGCTCACGAATTCTCGTTGGTAACACTCGCAAAAGCATGTTCAATTCATTTTCGTCCGTTACCGAGGCGAGATTTTTCTTCAACCCACCGCCGCTACTACTACTACTATTACTCGAATTTGTTGTTTTCTCTGTTTTCGCAAGCGCTTTCATTTCGTCTGGTGTTTTGGGCGTCTGCCTTTGTCGTGCTTGCAAATCGGCTTCATCGAACGATGCAGACATCATGAGCTCTTCTGCGTCTTCCTCTTCCTTCTTCTTTTTCACCCCTTCGTCGATGCTGTTGCTGCTACTTCTCTGCGCGCAGCTCGTGGTTGTATTTTTCCGACGACGTCGTTCCATTCCTCGTCCTCGTCTCTGGATAATCCACACGGATTGGTGTTGCACGAGGGAAGAAGAAGAAGGGACGAATGATGTCGACAAGGGCGACGCTCGAAAGGAGGACATGGTGGTGTTTATGCGCGCGATGGTATTTTTTTTTCTTCTCTCTTTCTCTCTTCCTTTCTCTGTGCGTGTTGCGTGTGCGTGTGACAATGACGTTTATCGTTTGGCACATTATTCCGTTCGATTTTGACAAAAGCCAAAAACCTCTCTCGCTTTCCTCATTTTTACTCATTTTTACCCAAAATTTTTTCTTTCGAAAAGACACTCTTCCCTCTTTTACGACGACGACGACGAAGATGAACGTCGACGACAAAGGAGACGAGGAAAAGGAACAAGTTAAGGAAGAACATGAAAGAGAACGAACGATGCAAGCGGACCTCCCCGCAATTCCTCCTCCTCCTCTTCAACAACAACAACAACAACAACAACAACAACAACAACAACAACAACAACAACAACAACAACAACAACACAAGCATCATCCACAAAGAAAGCTGATTCCAAACCCGCAAGACGTGAATAAAGCGGCGTCGATTGCGTCAGAAAGAGCTCTGATGGACGCCAAAGAAGCCATTTCTATGCGCTTACAATTTAACAAAGAAGGAAAAGGAGGAGACAAAAAAGAGTTCTTCCGAACGGCGAAGGATGTGCTCGAAACGTTGATGCCTTTCCATACGTTTGCAGACCAGAGAGGTTTGTTTCAGTTTGACTCTTCTTCTTTCATCGACGAAGACGATGAAAGTGACAACAACGGCAACAAAAAGGAAAAGAGGAAGAAGTTGCGACTCTTGCGAGAGGCTGTTGGGATGTTGATAGCGGAGAAAGAGGGGTTTGCCATAGAAGATGACAACGACGAAAGAGAGGAAGAGAAACGAAGTGAGAACAAGTTGGAAAACAAAGACGAAGACGAACAAAAAGTAAAGAGAAGACGACTGAGTGAAGCGTGCGCTTTGCTCACGGAAGAGAATGTTTTGCTTAGCGGGATGGCGTTGCGTGTGAATAAGATCGATGATGGTATGCTGAAAGAGCTTAGAACGTTACACAAAGGACTCGAAGCATGCGAACAAAGTTGCATGCCGTTGCAAAGACACTCGGACGAAGATTCAACGTCGGCGAACGTTTTATCTCAAGCCGAAGAGTTTTTGATTGAACGTCTCGTATCCGAGGAAACTCGAATAGCTCTCGATTTTAAATCGAGCGAACTTCGTAAAATAGCTCAGGAAGAGCGGCAAAAGGTGGCAGATATGCGCCGAGCCGAAGCGGCATTTGCGCTGGCGTCAAAGGCTGCCGCAGCTGCGCAGCAGCAGCAACTGCAATTACGAATGCAACAGCAGCAGCAGCAGCAGCAGCAGCAGCAGCAGCAGCAGCAGCAGCTTCAACAACAGCAGCATCAACAATAATAGAAGAACGAATAGATAGTGTACTAGTAGTACCAGTGGTACTCGGGTACCAATTGGTACCAGTATTTAGAAATATAAATATTAAATGAAAAAGAGTTGTAACTAGTATTACGAAGCTCCTGCTGTTGCTTTCTTTTTTCGAGCCTTCCATTCCGCATAGCTTTCGTTCGCTTTCGGAACTTCCGCGCTTGGGCTCAACGTGAACTGTCGAGAGAAGGATGGCGACGAAATGGATACTTTCTCATTGCTTTTATCCGCTGATGCAGGCACTGAGGAAGCAAGTTCTCCTAACGACGACATGTTGCTGTTTTCACCATTGCTTGATCGATTCAGTTGCAAGAAGCTTGAGCCACCTTCCCTCAAGCTTGTCGCGTAGAGCTCTTGTTTCAATTTTATCTTTTGCGAAAACATTCGCAAGATCTGCCTCAAGCGCACCGAAGCTATAATGATTTGAATTGGCCCCCCTTGTAACTGTTCGTCTTCGTCGTCTTTCTCACCTCCTTTCTCATTGTATTCACCTTCGTCATCGCTGTCGTCATCGTCCTCGTCGAGAATTTCCTCGCCGTGGGCAAACGTAAAGCGCTCTAATAAAATAGCCACGAACAAGTTCCCAAATAGAAATATCGAAAGGACGACGTAGATCACGAAGAAAAATGCACTGACAACGTCCGGAGAGCATTTCGGCTCAGAACCTGGCTCCGGTGCATCGACT